>LKMJ01007613.1_pt1 | contig 10212 bp, 12 predicted proteins | sample 643391 | NCBI WGS metagenome assembly LKMJ01 (sample SAMN04112250, study PRJNA286221) | soda lake metagenome | biome: soda lake; feature: Kulunda Steppe; material: water; isolation source: sample PL-Br10 brine of Picturesque Lake | place: Russia: Kulunda steppe | collected 2010-07
CCCCTTCTCTCTCTCTCTCTATTTTAAATATGTAAATGTATATAAATACACGTCTCCTGCTGTCAGCCGTTTTGCTTGACCTCATCCCCCAGAGCTCTCCTACACCTGTGCTGCTTGTGCAAGGTGCGTGCGGCGCCTCCAGTTCTGATACCCTGTGCATGTGCATGCACACACAGGCCACGCTTTTAGAACCAGTATCTTGCATGTGGACACGTGCCAGCATTATGTCCTGTCCGCTTTTCAGCACCCCTCCTTTTGGTGCCAGTGTTCACACTTGGGCATGCTCAAGGTGCCCTCTTTGCAGCCCTGTGCCTATGCGATGGGGGGCCTACTGCTGCAGACATATGCTGGCTTGAGCGGCCGCTTGCGTGCAGGCAGCGGGCACGCGCGACAACGCGGTGGGCTGTGTGGCGCGCATGCTGCTGGTGGGCTCAGGCAGCGCTGTGGTGCCCGTAGATGCTGTGCTGCCAAGCTACCTTGCAGCGCTGCCCCCCAAGGAGGACTGGGAGGAGTCGCATGTGGCGTACAAGGCGCTGTGCCACCTGCTGGCCCAAGGTGTGCAGGCGGGTGTGCAGGCAGGTGTGCAGGCGTACAAGGCGCTGTGCCACCTGCTGGCCCAAGGTGTGCAGGCGGGTGTGCAGGCGTACAAGGCGCTGTGCCACCTGCTGGCCCAAGGTGTGCAGGCGGGTGTGCAGGCAGGTGTGCAGGCGGACAAGGCGCTGTACCACCTGCTGGCCCAAGGTGTGCAGGCAGGTGTGCAGGCAGGTGTGCAGGCGTACAAGGCGCTGTGCCACCTGCTGGCCCAAGGTCTGCAGGCAGGCTTGGTGACGCACGGTGCGCGTACAGCATGCACTCAAGATGCTGTGCTGCCTTCCCAGGCTGCATGTGTAAGCTTGGTGAACACGCATGTGTGAAACAGCTCAAGATGTGCTGCGCACACATTTTGCTCAACTCAACCCCTGCATAAGCAAGCCCCAAGACTCGCTTTCAGGCTGTATTTCATTCATAAGGTGGCGGAAAATTGTAAAAACACTCCAATACACTGTATATGTTCTGGAAAAATGGCAAAGAATTCGGTACATAAACTGCATATACATTCTGTTTTCTGCATCCTTAGTCATATCCTACCCTGGTGTGCATATGACAGAGATGGCGCCGCTGGGGCCGCTTTTATCCCAAAGTGCAGTATCTAGTGCCATGCGCTCAGTGCTTGCAAGGCAAGCAGCGCTGCAGCCCACATTGTTGAGCCATCATCATGTAGGGCTGCTGGAAACAGCATACACACGCAATAAATTTGCCAATGTCTGTGCCGATTGCCAGAATATACGGGGTATTCATACAGATTCCAGCAACCCTGTACAAGTGTGCAGCATGCATGCATCAATGGCCTCGATTGTGGGTCCGCGATGGCTTTTTGCCTGGAGGTGGATGTTGATTGGTGATGCGCATCTCGTCAGGCGGACATGCAGTGACAACACCCAGACCTTGTGTGCAGTGCTGCACACGGCCCCTGCCCGGCACAACCTGCATGTGCACACCCCACCCCCTTGCCTGCCTCACATGCACGCGCACCCGTGCAGTGCTTGCACACTCATGGAGTGGCATCGTTGCACAAGAGCGATGCCACCCAACGTGCAGCCTGGCATCACAAGGTCTGGTCCTGCAGGCCGGACGCGGTGCCACACAACCATCCACAACCATCCACAACCACCATCCACCACCATCCACAACCATCCACAACCATCCACCATTCACAACCATCCACAACCATCCACCATCCACAACCATCCACCATCCACCATCCACCATCCACAACCATCCACAACCACCATCCACAACCATCCACAACCATCCACAACCATCCACATGTGTGTGCGCATCACAAGGTCTGGTCCTGCAGGCGGGACACGGTGCCACACAACCATCCACATGTGTGTGCGCATGCCAGCAGGTGCTCAAGGCCTGGGCAGCGTGGCGGCGCACGTGCCGGGGATCGTCCACGCGCTAGGCACAGCTGTCCTGCACCCCAAGCTGCCGCAAGCCTCGCGCGAGCTCATCATCAGCACCATCGCGCAGCTTCGGCAGCACTTCCCGGCCCAGGCTGACCAGCTCATCGCCGCGCTGCCTGCACCCCAGCAGAAGGCCTTGATGGGTGCACAGTAGGCGGAGCCATGCACCTGGCCCCTAGTCTTAGCTCCTACAGGCAAGCAGTGATGAGGGTCCTGCACTGCTGCAGCGATCAAGGCCCCGAGCCGGCGGCTGCATGGTTGCAGCAGTGCTGGTGGGAGTCAGAAACGAACAGTCCTTGGCTTCATGCTGCGTGTGTAGCCAGCGGGCAGCCAGGGCAGTGGCAGCATACGTGCTAGTGCGGGCATGAATGGATGCTTGCATCAAGTGCGCGTGTCTTGGTAAGCTTTCGTGTGCGAGCGCGCATTTTGATGGCTTGTGCATGCCTGCACACACGTGTGTGTGTGCAGGTGTTCAGGCAGAGATCGCACTTGGATGTGTGTGTGTGTGCGTGTGTGCGCGCGCGCGCGCATGCATGCGCTGAGGGTATTTTTGAGTACGTCCTTGGTGAGCTCTGTGGTGAGCTCCAGTAACTCAGCTTGGATTAAAGGCCCTCGAAGAACTAGAATTGTCATGCGTTTGATGTTGTACAGCATAATGTGCTTTGAAAACCGACTCGCGTTGCCTCCCATTTTTCCTTAGAAGCTAGTTAGCGATGATGGTGGAGGGGTCATACAGTGCCTAGGTGCGCCCTTTTTCTCAGTTGATCTTCACTGCCTACAGAGTTTTGCCTTCTCTTTTTTCTTTTTTGCAATGCTCATTCTTACATCTGTGTACATCCTCAATTTGATTTCGTGTATAGCCTGGTCTTCTGCTTAAACATTTGCACAAAGACAACACAATAGTTTACAAGGCTTTAAACATAAAACCAGGTACAGAACATGCGAGAACTTATTCGGAACCTTGCTTACAGAAGTACGACACGCACGTTTAGCACGCATGCATAGCAGAGGATGGTCTCACGGGCCAAAGGTTAAAAAACGGTCAGACCGCCACGTCGTAGAATAATAGGAGTCGTACGAAAAATATAAACATGCAATTGATATTTGAATATCAACATTGATATTTCAAGTCCCTCCAGGGGTAAGGCTGGTGCTCATTGGTGACCACTTTTGACCATGCCCGCTGATCCAGACCTGACCATGGCCAACCCCTTTGGCCAACCCCTTTGGCCAACCCCTAATTTTCTGCTGTCCGCAGTCCTTTTCCGGAATCTCGGCACAAGCAGGTGAGGCAGTAGAGACCGATGTTCCTCGCTGAAAGGGCACTTTAGGTGTGGGTGAAGTTGGAGAGCCGCAGGCCGGGGCACCGAGGAACTCACGGTTCCGTTCATGTCTTACACCTACGCAGCAGTCTCTGTAGCGCTTGTCGTTCGGGGGGACTGCTCTGACTAAGTGCCCCTTCGATGGAATTCGCAAATACGTTTCTGACGGGCATCGGTTGCTTGCCATCATAGAAATATCATCGCAAATAAAATCATATAGATAATGCATCCCCGAAGTGATTGTGTCCCCACCTACTCGCAACAGCAGTGCGCTCCCGGGCTCATATGCATAAAGCTGCAGCTGTGTTGGTATACATGTAACCAAACCACCTCCATGGACTGCTTTTTCTCTGTGTCCACGCAACTCGCTTCAAGATCACAGCGATCATGTGATCACATCGACAACCCACCATTGCTTCCCTCGGATACCTCTACAAGTGCATACTGGAACATTCTAGAGCTGTAACAAAGCAGAGCTGCCAACCAGCTCTGGTCATACGGTGGAATGACAGCTGCCTGTGTGCAATTTACTGCTTCACATTCTGCTCTCAGGGGACGCGGCTTTTGGCGGCTTGCAATGAATATGGTTTTAATTTTTTTGTGTGCATGGGGTGAGTGGGTTGGGAAAGAGTGCAGGCCTTACAAGGAGAGCATATGCCTGCAGGCGTTGCGGATATGTTTGCTAGCGCTTGAATCAATGTTCTGCTTGCTCTGATCATGGTTTCTGCAAGAGTCTCGATTCAAGGCCCTTGAGATACCAGCACAATCTTCACATGAGGCTTGGGCTCTGTGAGGAAGACCCTGAGAGGACTGGACCGTCTCGTTGATTTGCAAGAAAATCATTGTGAGCATGCAGAGCAAAGAGAGAGTCAGGCTCCTTCCAACTTTATTTTCTATTTTGTGCACCTGACTTGTGCCTCCATAAGCGTCCTATCCTGCTCGTCATTCATGCAGCTCTCCTATTGAGCATGCCCGTGCCCAAGCTGATAGGCACCGCCAGAGCGCGTATGATGCCTGCGCTAGCTGTAGGCATTCCGCCTATTACTGGTGAGCTTGCCTCATGACTTTATCTACCAAAATCAGTAGTCACAAATTTTCTAGACCTTGAGCCGTGAATGCTCACCAATGATGTGTTCTCTGGCTGTGCATGCTCAAACGTACCACGCCACTGGCTCTTTTGGTGTCACTGCAGGGCAAGAGATGCACTAGGCACAAGGCAAGTCATTGCAGGGATTGTAACATCCAAACTCACCATCTCTCCTCCACGTTTCTGCTGTCACTGACAACTTTGCTTTGAGCCAACTCTGCTAAAAGGCCCCACACCTCCGGTGCTTTCTTGCCTATACAGGCTCAAGCACCTGCATGGAAATTGTCCCGCTGCTCCCATTCAGCAATCTGCCACTCAGCTCAAGCACCTTCACTGCCATGTTTGACCATCAAGCCGGATTGTCAAATGAGGTGCACCACGAGATTGAGGTGTTGTGATCGTGGATGCATGGACCATGGGCACTTGCACCATCCTGTGGACACCTCACCTTGCAAGTTACCAATAAGGTTTTCAGGAGGGTACTTGCTGCCACAGACATGTGTTGAGAAGCTGTGGCTTGTCCCCTGTGTCCATTATCTACAAGTACAATTGTATCTGAGAGCTAAGAGGAAAATCATTGTGCAAGGTGATCTCTTGCCTCTTAACAATTGTTCATTCAAGGGTCTAGATTGAGTCGATGCTTACTGTGCCGCCCAACAGATTATCAACTTCAGAGTGGATTGGGGGGCCAACTTTTCACCAGGTGAAGGCGGGGGCGGACCGCATGAATCTGCATGACTGCTCGCTTGAGTCTCACAATGCTTTTGACAGTGCCTATATTCCATGGGCCACCCTTTGATCCGCTTAGTGTGTGTGCTTTGACTGTACACAGCAAGGAAGGTCATGGAGTGCCTGCACTTCTACCAGCTCTTGCCTTGAACGGATGCCTGCAGATCACCCTGACGCCCCTCATAATTTGCTTGTAACCCTCGAGCTGAACAGCACCTCCCAGTCTGGGGCGGAGGACCTGGTGGGCATTGCTCTAGGAGGCATCATCGAAGACCGCATCCCGCCTGGTAGGTACTGTCTGCACTGGGAAGCGCCAATGAAGGGCGTGTCCTCAGGATGGCAGCCTGCAAGGCCACCTGGAAGGTGCTGCTGTAAGGACCAGTGCGAGCATTAGCCCATCTGTCTCCTGCCCACAAATGTGTGTGCCCTGCATGACCTCAGGTGGGGGAAATGGATAACAAGGAACACCCCAAGCATCAGCATGAAAGGAGTGTACTTGGCACTCACTTAAGGCCTACCCTGCATATCAGCTTGATCAAGCAGCTTGCCAACAAGCAAGCAGTTTTCAGACAGTTTGGACGTTTGAAAGCACCTCAGAATCTACTGATCGCCCATTTTTGCTCACTCGCAGGAGGATTCAACATTTTTCGCATACAGACTGGTGTCCTTCCTGATGCCACTGTCTATGCATCTCATACCAAGGCTGTGTCGTTTGTCAGCCCTGGGCAGGTGTGTTATCAGGGCTCTCAGGCACTTCAAGCTGTTCTACGCACTTCCATCTCCAGGCTGTGGCGCTGCTCTTTTTAACGCTCTAAAAGATATACACAGGCAGCTCAGCTTGCAGGCACTGCCTTGGGCAGAAATGCAGCCCCTGTGGAGGCATCAGCCTGCAAATGTTAACTTTTGCTGAGAAGACAATCTGGATGGGTTAATTTGTTGCTTGGATACTATCATCCAGCATTGGAGCAATCTGTTGTGCACATGCACGAATGCATACGTGCATAGATGCACACATGCACAGATGCACACACGCACTCATGCACACATGCAAAGATGCATACGTGCACAGAAGCAGCAAAGAGGCTTTACAGCTGTGCCTGTGCCTGGATGTGCAGATCCACAAGAGCCCCCTCGTTTCCCCCCCTCTCCCGATCGACATGCCCTTCTGGGCAACAGAGACCCCATTTGATGCCTTGATTGGGTTGAACAAAGGAGGTGCGTGCTTGCAATGTGTCCTAAATCCAGGATGGCATGACTTGGCATCCATCTGCATAGGTCTCACGCAATACTGCATAGTGAAAGGCACAACACTTGCATGGCCTTCTGTAGTGAGCCTGCTGACACCTTCTGGCCCTGGAGTCAAAGTGGATCAGGATAACATCTAGCTGCCTGTCATTTGCAGGCCTGGGAGATGGCATCGTGCAGAGGGTGTCCTTCCTGATCTCGGCACTGGAGCCCATTGATCAAACTCTTTTAGAAGGAACTCGATGGTGAGGTGGAGCCCTCAAGTAAAGCGTGTGTCTGGCCAGAGCATTGATTGCAAGCTTGCTTGGCCTATAGCTGAATTGCCCTTGCCATCTTGCTGTGTGCTTCCAGGTACGCCAGGCTGCAGAACACTGATGGAGGGCAGTCCACCGCCAAAACATTTGGTGCCCTTCCAGAGATGATAGCCTGCAATTGCCACTGTGAGTTCTGTCTGATGGTGGCCTGCCATGTCAGTGCCTGCACACACATATGTATACCATATGCACACATCCCTATGCCAAGAGCGGACTATTTTCAGCCCACCAGCTTTGGGTAAATTCACTACAGGCCCGCCTCCTGCCTTCCGTGCTGCTGCTTGTGAGACCACTCATACCACCCGGTTTGATGAACATGAGGGGTTAACCAAAGAGGTGAGTGAAGATTCACATCCCAGGGCTGTGAACCATGCACATGCCATCCAAATGTTGCAGGCAAACAGAGCAAACACATGCTTGGGCTAGCGTATTCCTCACTTGTCTTTGCAACTGCTTTGGTATTTGTGCGGTGCAGCACTACCCACCTCTGGCAAAGTAACCCTCTTTCGGTCTGCAAATTGATGCCCCTTATTCAACAGGTTATCAACTTTCACATGGACTGGGGTAGAAATTTCTTGATGGACCAGCCCGATGCTCCCCACAACCTACTTGTCTGTTTGGAGCTAGATGACAGTTCACTCAGTGGGTTTGAGGACATCATTGGCATTGCCATCGGACACCTGGCTCTCCCACTTCCACCAAACCTCCGCATAAAAAGCATAAAGACCGGCAAGCTCGCATCTTCCCAAGTGGACTCATCCGACACCTCACCCACAGCTTTTGTCGACCACGGTCAGGTGAGTATGAGGGTGCTACATTGAGAGCACCACTAGCCACACTGAGATGAGGCTTGATCAAAGTACACTGCATGCATGGGCCTGATCAGCACACCCAGCAGCGTGTTAGAAGCCTCCAGACATTTCTAGCATGCTTGGAGACTTTGCTGTAGTGTTTGTTGCCCAGCACTTTTTTTGTTCAACTTGATTGCAGATCACGTCTCCTTTCCATGGCTGCTCGGGAAGCATTCACCTTGGCGGGCAGACATATGATGTGTTCATCTGTGTCAACAAACCAGGTTAAGGGGTTCCTTTTGCTTGCATAACGAGCTGACCAAGTGCAAAGGCCGTGGAAGTTGCAGCTTTCCAGGCAAAACTGCCAGATGCATTGAGAGTGCGTGCTATTTTTTATCCCTTGGCAACATCACTGGTTGCAATTTCCTTTGCTCTGCAGGTTTGGGGGATGGACTTGTGCAGAAGACATGCTTTGTATTTGCAGCAGATGCCGCTGTTGACCAAACTCTCCTGCAGGGCTCCACATGGTGGGTTTCTTTAAAGCCTTGTTGACATAAGAAGATGCTTACCTCCATACAATTGCTTAGCTATGTTGAAACATACTGTCATGATCTACCATACATGTGGCAACATCTCCATACATTATCTCCTCTTGTTTGGAGTGTTTGCAGGTTTGTTCGAGTGCAGAATACGGGCGGCATGTTGGTGGCAGATCCATTTTATGAAGCTCCACCTAATTCAAGCTCCGCTATAACTCTTGGCAAGTTGGCCTCGCCCATTCCCACAGACTGTGAGTGCAAGGTGGAAGTGAAGCTCGTGTGAATAGTGAGAGCATGAAGTACCCTCTGCAGACTGAAAATACTCTCTGCCTTTGACTGCAAGTTTTGTACAGTGTGGGTGCTAAGCTCATGCTTTATATCTATTTGCCAGATATCACTCTCAATCAATTGAGCTCTGTGTTTAACAAAGGGGGCTGACAGTAAAGAGAGCAGTACTTCAATATGAGCAGGGTAATTTGATATACTGCTGCTGAGAGCCACTGCAACAATTGTTGGTACCTGACCAATCTCACCTCCACATGTCTTAAAGATGGCAGCAAGCTTGATATTGTCCTCCTAACTGCAGGCTAAAAAACTTGTGATGAACATTCCAGTACTACTCAAAAATATAGGTTCTCAACTCTGCATCTGATATTGCAGCCATTGGCAGTGCTGCGTGAGGAAGCTTTTCTTTCCAATTTCCTAGTGCCAATCCTTCAAAAGAGCTTTGCGGATTTGAATCATCAGCTCAATACTGCACACTTGAAAAACCAATCTTTCAGCCAAACTTACCCCAATGAAAGATTAGGGTGATCTCCCAATCTTGGGGGGTCGCTGGGGAGCAGCACAGCCAGGCAAGCTAGACACTGTGCTGTCAGACTTTGAGGCACTGGTAATCCTGGTTTGCTGGTCAGATCCTCGTTTGTTTAGCATATGTTGTCTTTGTTCATGACTGTTTGTTCAGGAAGTTTCTTGCAGGTATGTCCCACTGTTACCACAGTTTTAATTCTACCTCGCTTAAATCAATGAAAGCAGTTGGATGGTGTCAAAATTTTCTTTACACCATTTGAGAATTCTTCTTCTTTTTAAAACTGGTAACATTTGTCTGCTGCAAATTTGCTACGTGCCAGATTAATTTACTGCACAGTTTGATGGTTAATTTTTTCATATGATCACAGTATTTATCATCATTTGTTTGTTTTGTGGCAAACTGTTCTGGTAGCTTAAATGTTTGGTGGCAACTTAACTTGAACCATCTACCTCAACAATGCTATGACCTAACTTCCAAAAGTGTGGAACAATGGAAACTTGTCTGAGAAGTGCCTTCTTAAATATACCTCAGTGATACATGTGTACTGTGTTTAAGTATTTGAGGAAGCCAAGGTTTGCAACTGACGATTACTAGATAGTATCAACTTGGCAATTGTGAGTGTGCATTTGGAAGTAAGCTCAACATAAGGCAATCTGACTAGAAGGTTGCCTGGAGAAAGTCTCATTTTGGAGAAATGTCAACATAGTTTGTGAGTTGGGCCTCGAATTAGTGTTCGAACACTTCCCCGGGGGGCCTGTCCTACCCGCAGATGTTTCTGCAAGTGCGATTGCTTAATCTTGAACCCAATATTTGTGCTAAGAGAGCCAGAGATAAGTATCTCAGTATATTAAAACCATTCCGCAGGTCTGAGTAATTCTGATAACTTCATGATGAAGGGAAATCGAGACAAGTGGAAGATGGCATTAGTAAATGAAAGCGTTGTGATAGTGTGCCTTGAGCCCGACAATCAAGAGCACTGCAACAGTGGCACTGTTTGGTCAGTGCTCACTAAAATTTTGTCCTTAAGCTGTGAGATAAGCATGGGTGTCAGCAGTATCATGTACCACAGTGCAGTTCTTCTTCTTCTCCTTCTCCTTCTTCTTCTTCTTCTTCTTCTTCTTCTTCTTCTCAAACACAACCTTGTTTTTAAGTGCGTGACAATATAGTGTTGGAGTCCTCTCAGCTGCAGGATTACGGTATGATGTTGCCAAATGAAGCCAGCTACTTTTTAGGGTAGTTAGGTTAGTTACAAGACGCGAGCGGACACAGCAATGTCCTTAAGGCAGGCAAGGCAGAAGAGCTGAAAAACGCTAGGAAAAGGAGAACTGCCAGAAAAGCCAACTAGCTAAGATGACGCCCCCAAGG
>LKMJ01007614.1_pt1 | contig 10212 bp, 4 predicted proteins | sample 643391 | NCBI WGS metagenome assembly LKMJ01 (sample SAMN04112250, study PRJNA286221) | soda lake metagenome | biome: soda lake; feature: Kulunda Steppe; material: water; isolation source: sample PL-Br10 brine of Picturesque Lake | place: Russia: Kulunda steppe | collected 2010-07
GGGGGGGGGGGGGGGGGTAGGGGTGCAAAAGAATGAACGGCCTTGTGCGTGTGTGTGCACTGGTGTGAAGATGCTTGGGGATGTGGGATGGCCCGAGGGGGTGTCTTTCATCCACTCCACGGAGGGCACTCCATGGGGGGCACTTTATCCACTCCGCTTCATCCACTGCATGGGGGGCACTCTACTTCATCCACTCCATGGCGGGCATTGGCTGGTGCTGGTCAGCATCAGTGGCTGCATTGTGTGCACCCAGACTCTTGCTTGTGCACCAGCATCTCTTGGGTGTGGCCTGTGCGTCGGCTTTGCATGGTTGCCTGCGCAAGATGTTGTCTACTCTCTTGCACGTCAGCTTTCGCGAGGTTGCCAGCGCAAGCTCTACCAAAGCTCATCGGATGGTGCATCTGAATTGCGGTCGGATGTGTAGGTGCTGCAGCACAGTGAGAGGCTGCGCAGTGATCGGCCAGCAAAAGTATTGTCACACATGGGCATGTGCATGCACACGTATGCACACACATGCACACATACACACGTATGTACATATACACACACCGCCCTCTGCGTCCGCTGTGTGTGTGCGTGCAGATCCTGCCTTCAAAGGAGAACCTGCTGGCTGAGTTCCAGGAGGAGGTGGCCGGCCAGGAGGAGCCCCAGCTCAGGCGACTCATCAACGAGAGCGAGGAGGTTGCAGGACAGAGGTACGTGCTTGTGTGCGTGCGCATGTGCGTGTGTGTACGTTTACATGTGTGTGGGCGGGCGAGCACAAAAGTGGTTCAGAGCCAGAGGGTGTCTGTATGTGTGTGCGCAAGAGCGTGCGGGCGAGGAAGCACGGAGAGGTTTGGAGCCGAGGCGGGGGGGGGAAAGGGGCTCTCGCGTATGTGTGTCCATGTTTGTAGGCATGCTCGTGCAAAAACACAGGCGCGCATGGCAGCACAAGTGTGGGCGTGCGTGGTGCTGTGTCAATGCATGGCAGCACACGTGTGGGCGTGCGCGGTGCTGCTGTGTCAGTGCGTGGCAGCACATGTGTGGGCGTGCGCGTTGCTGCTGTGTCAATGCATGGCAGCACATGTGTGGGCGTGCGCGGTGCTGCTGTGTCAATGCATGGCAGCACACGTGTGGGCGTGCGCGGTGCTGCTGTGTAATGCATGGCAGCACACGTGTGGGCATGTGCGGTTCTGTGTCAATGCTGCTGTGTCGATGCTGCGCACGCGTGATGTGCACCCACGTGGTTGTGCACGCACAAATCACCTTTTGTTTGAGGAGGATGGGAACACAGGCGGTGCAACATTGTACTGGTGGGCCGCCTGGGCTGGTGCTGGGTCAAAGCACGAGGCAGTGCCTGGGCCTGGGTCTGTGCTGGAGGGGTTGCCCGCAGACTGATCCCTCGCGCGCACTTCCCCAAGCCCCCCCCCCCCACCTGCCCGCCCCTGCTGCTTTGTGCAGGGAGAGCATCAAGAAGCGGCTCGTCCTGCTGCAGCGCGCTTCCAAGGAGATCTCGGCCTTCATGTAATTGCGGCTGGTGCGCCGCGGCCGGAGCCTGCGCGGCGGCGTGCGCGCATCGCGCCCGTACGCCATCCCCCTGTCCCTTGCACAGTGGGCCTTGCACAAGCCCAAAGGCCACAGTCAGCCCCCTGGCTGCTGCTGCTGTCTGAGCGCGCACCAAAGGAGGGCAAGGGCCTGCGGGACGTGTGTTGGGTGGGGTTGCAGGTGCTTGGTCCGGGTGTAGTCGGTCAGGGGTGGCATACATACTTGGGCAGGGTGTGCCCATGAGCGCATGAGCTGGCGCTGCACCAAGGGTCTGCGGCTCCATGCTTTTGGCAGCAGAGCCTGGCGATGCATCTGAAGTCCCGTGCAGCAGACCCGTTTGCTGTACAAGGTCAGGGTCAGGTGCTGCAGAGCTTTTGGTGCTGTTCGAGGTCCGGCCTGGCTGGCAGGAAGGTGCAGTCCCCGGCATCACACAGGCTTTGGGTGCCAAGAAATAAGGTGCCAGGAGTGTTTCAGTGTGGGTGTTTGAATGTGGGTGTTTAGGTGCTCAGGTGTTTGGGTGTGGGACATCGGCTGCGGGAAACCACGAGGTGGATCTTGAGAGACATGTGACAGGCTTTTTGCTCCATAAACGGCAGTCAAGGCAGTGAATGTCTGAGCCCCCCGCACGTCGTCAATAAGCAGCCTCGGCGCTGGGCAGGTGGAGTCCTGCCTCATCCCTGCAGAGGGTGGGTGCTGCCCTGTGCTGTGCCGTACATGGGTGACTCACTCCTAGCACGCTCCTGGCTCACATCTTAGATGGATTAGGGTGCTGGTGTGGGTGTGTGTGTCATTCCGGTCGGCCCTCCTTGCCCCCCATATCGGTTGGAATGCACGTGTTGGTGCAGCACTTGGGCATGGGGCAGCACGAAGCTGCACGCGCATGAAGCGTCTGAGAGCCATGTGCCCCTGGCACTGACAGCCGCACGCTCAGGGCATGACGTAAGCGCAAGACGTGCTTCTGGCATCATGGCCCCATGCATCCGCAATTTGGACCTGCATTGGTGCGCCAGAGGGACTGACTGTCATGTGTGGAGGAGGTTGGCACTGGTGGGCTGGCAGCAGGGCAGGGGGGGCCATGCCAGACAGATTAGCACGTGAGCTTCCGCTGGAAGGGTACTCTGCCCGCCAGCCACGGAGCCAAGGCTGCGGCAGCGTGTAGTGTATTGAGCTGGAGAGGATTTGCTTTAGAGGCTTACTGTACCTTTGTACAACCATTTGTAGTGCACAATGGGGCTTGCATCTAGCTATGGCAGTCGACTTGAACCATGGTCCCACATCATGTTCTCGCTGTAATATTGAGTCATGCGCACCTGGGAGTGAGCATGAGTGAAGGTTTGCAAGGCTTGCAGGGTAGGGTTAAGCGCCAGCCTGGTCATTAGGCTGATTGCCAATACCAGTGGTTTGTTGCTAGGTCTTCGCCAGTCAAAAAAATAGTCCATATTGTCCGAGACTAAATGGCATAATTTGTTGTGCTGTTGAGAAAGGTAATCTAAGACAGTCTGACTAGGCAAGGCTCGCAAGATGTAAGGGGCCTCCACAGGAAAGGGCTGGCGGAAAGGGAGAAGTTACAATGGGTTTAGACCTTCAGCCAGATGGGTTGACTGCTGGGCTTGGTGGACATTGCCAGCCAGACAAAAAATACAAGGGTTACAAGGGTTACAAGAAAAAGGCCTTCAAGGTTACAAGGCTACAAGAATAAGGCCTCAGTCAAGTAGTTCGACTGTTGGCCTACTTTAAAAAACAGTAAAAATGGAATCGAGTCTTTAACAGTAGCACCACAAAAAAAGTTCACCTTGAAAAAACCCCTTGAAACAAGGGGAAAAAGGCCAGTCAAGAAGTGCGACTGCTAGCCTGCTCATAAAAAACTATCAGTGCATGCAGGAAGAAATATAGCTTATTGTTTTCCTGACCCAGAAAGGCAGACACATTGATTAAGCTTGCTGAAGAAAAAAGGGAAGCATAAGTCCTTCGGAGAGAGACAACGTGTAGATGGGTGCAGTGGAAAAGGACGTGTTGCTCATCCTGTACATCATGAGCATTACACAAAAATACCTATACAAGTCGTCTCAGAAAGAAAAAGGGATGATTTGTATGTCTGCTTCAAGAGAAACAATTTCCCATCCCCAGCTCCAAAATTCAAAATATGGTGACTGAAAGACATAACATTGCTTCCAGGCACATCATAATTACCTTGAGCAAAGGTTATTTTGGAGGGAACATCATTTTCACAGACATTGAAGTGAAACACGGATGGCTCAACAAAGTCTGGTCTTGCTGGCACATGTGGCCAACAGGACTTTACCCAAATGGCTTCTATTAAACCTTTCTGCAGACGAACTTTGATCCTGCTCAAGACCAGATGCTCTTTGCATACTGCCAGTTGGAACGAACAAAGGCCATCAGAGAGACATACAGGCTGTACACCCTTCGCGCTGGGATGTACATCTCATTGAAGTCAAATATTGTGATGATACACGACCAGAGCAACAACTAGCAAGAGCAACTGAACAGCATATTGGATTGAAACACGCCCTGGCACAGCAATGCCACAAAGTAAGCCTACATGCCATCCTGATTGGAGTGATGGGGACCATCTATAAACGTCACATTGAACTACCCCTCAGTAAGCTTGGCCTAGACCGGTGTAGAATAAGAAAACTTTCTCTTGATCTGAGCACTCATTCAATTCAATATGCAACAAAGATCATAAACACAAGTAGGATGTTGAAAAACATTAAGGAAAGAACATATGGCTCTTTTCAGAACCCTCCCGACCCCCATCAATTACCTCCTTCCTAGTTTGATGGTGGAGGTTTGCCTGGTGCTTGCACCAGTTGTAAACTTATTCCTTAATTCACGTAAGCAGGGGTTGCCTTGTTGGCGTAGCCTTTCTTTCTTTCTTTCTTTCTTTCTCAGAAGCTCCAACGTTGTCGAAGTAAAAAGTGCTTATGTCTCCAAAGTAAGTCCTACCAGTACAACCTGCGACTCGCTGATTCGGAATTGTTCTGCGTATCTCCTTCTCGAATAGCACATTTCTGAGCAAGGGCATAAAAAAACGACATGCTTCTCGTCCTGGGCATCATGCAAGTCACATTTGTCACAGACCTATTGTGGATTTGCCAACAAACGATTTCAATTCTTAGGGTATGGGCACGCAAACGAAAACAAGCAATGTTCAGAAGCACATGCCTACTTAGATCCAGCTCGAGGTACCTATTAGGATTTCTAGTAGACAACAAATGGGGAGGGCCCCGTACATTGCTTGGTTTGAGAGGCAAGGTCATCCATGCATGATAAATAGCCAGTTTTTGAGCGTGTTTTCTAGGATCTGCACCATCCAACTTCCTCCATAACGCACGTAAGCGGAAAGGGAGGCTCAAGAACAAACACTTCTGAGAGAGCACACAGTCTTGACTGTGAAAAGAACATTCACTTCATTTTGCACAGTGGCACAAGGACACTTTTCACAGTGGCCATTTCCACTGCGCCAGATGGAGGACTCCACCGCGATAGTATGTGCGCGCACCTGCTCACACTCCTCATGACATGCTTAGGTTAGATTAGGTTGCATAGCTGTATCCGCCGAACGAAGGCAGCGAAGTTGAAGCCTTAAAGGCCTGCAACCCATATTAAAACTATAATAGCGCTCACAGCACAAGAAAGGCAGTGTCTGAAAGTCAGATGTTTTTGAGTGAATCCTTAGGAAGGTCAAGGTACAGACAGCCAGGTGGCATTAAGGGGGGCCCCCCATCCCCTGCACACAAGTGCGGGAATCGGCTTGAAGATCTAGAAGGGAACAGGCAAGCCAAGAATGATAAGTCACCAGTTTGTTGTCTCTTTTCAGAGGGTTCATGTCAGCAATGTCCCTCTACACTTACCTTATCCTAGACCTCAGGTCTGCACAGAAATCTGAGCAATAAATGGGGGGCCCCTGCAAGAAAGCATGTTTGTACGTTTCACAGCCTCGCAATCTCTCAGAGGTGCGCAGAATGTCCGAAGTCCAAGATGAGTGAAGGAACAGGGGAATAAAAGAAAAGAAAACAGGGGAAGTAAATGGCCACTAGTTTGATATCACAGTCGTTACAGGAGCCTAGGAGCCCCTCTTGTATTATTTTGGTCATCTCCCTCAAATTTTTCCCTAGAAGGGAGGTAGGTTATTGGTTCAACTTGAAGACAGCATAAGTCCGCTTAACGTTTGAAGACAAATTGCACATAGCTAAAAATTACAAGTTAGGGGCAGTCAGTGCTTGATGAGAAAATGTTGGGGGAAAAGCCATCCAGGGATGGCTCTGTTGGATGATAGCCTTCATAAATAGCATACAGGCAATATTGCAGCGCTCAGGAATAAGGTTGGATATGGTTTGGTGCCTACAACCTGTCATGCCAGATCACTGTTATTGACTGATCAACAATTTGGTATACACACACTACACACAGCGGGGTCGAGCGTGGGGCCTTACCGTCCCCAGCTCGCCCAAAGCGCAAAAGCCGTGCGACAGAGGGCACGCGACTGCATAGACCATGAGCTGCATCATCCATTACGCTTTATCAAGTCTTCAATGCTTCACCCTTTTGCTCCCCTCCTGATCACGCACACACAAGGTTCGGCCGCTGCGGCTGCTACGCCGGTTCCCCCCCCCAAGCCTTTGAGCTTATGCTGCCATCTTGCAGCATTGGCCTTGGTTCTTTGTTAAGCTTATTGAGTTTCCCATAATCAAAGCCAGAAAATAGGACTTCTCAATAAGTGGCCCTCCAATACTCTGGGCTCAGTGTCACGCCAGATTTATGCAGTGCCAGATTTATGCTGCATTGTGAGCCGGAGGTTGGTTGAGTCAGTTGGAGGAGTTTTTGATCATGTTGTCAATTCAGCTATGGCTGTATTTGAGCATGTCAAGGACGAACTTGCAGTAATACCTTATTTGCTCCTAGCGACCTTGTAACATGTACGCCAGGGAGTAGACCCCTCTAGCGCTTGGGGGGCAACAGGCATGGCAGCGCCCAGTCAGTCCAGTTCAGTCCAGTCTGTCCAGTGTGAGTGCAACCGACAGCTGCATGCAGCTCTGACTTTGTCTATTTGCAGGCTGAAGCAAGAGAGAGAACGTGTAGGGAAGGATAAGGGTATCAGAGGCTCCATAGTCTCATCGCGGGCAACCTGTTGTCGGCTTGGTGTACACAGTCGCTGTCAGCAGCCGGTCCACACACCATCATTGCTCAAAAACCAAATAGTTATGGTCAGGCTGCGAGTCTAGTTTGGATGCAGCAGTGTCTCGGCTTGACATCAGTAAAATATCTCTAACAAGCAATTGTCTGCTCTCAAACACACTGTCTCAGACACCAATTTGGCAGACACAATACGGCGTGGCAAACCTGATAAATAAGAAGAGTGCTGGCTGTCTGGTGACGCAGGGGACATTGAAGACCGATGGAGGTTTGTAAGTGGATGGCATGCTTCTGTTCGAAAAAGGGTGTCTGTGCAGTATGGAAGATGTTTATTCATCCTGAAAGACAGATTGACCATTGTCCAGAACTTCTGGAATTTCAACTACAAAAAGTAGGCTAGGCAATGAAGAAGGATGAGATATTTTGCTCTCCTCCTAAGGACTCCTTCTCTCGGAGAGCAGCTGCTGCTCCTGACCGCTGCCAGCGGAAATGCTTGGCAAGCATTGAGTAGCAGTAGTTTTTCGCCTAACCAGAAGGTTGACGCGTGTCGAGTGTGTGACACTCAATCAACTTGTGTCTCACAATTCGTTCTTGAAGCCAATGAAGCTCCCTTGGGTCATTTATCACCTACCAAGGGTGTCGAGTGCAAGCATGTGTGAAAAGTGTGCGACATCTCAGATGAGCCTGTGCAGCCTACACCGTCCTTGTTGTCGTATACTACAGCATGGAGCCTCGTCAGAACCTTGGTCTTGATTGTTAGAAAGCCACCAAGCCTGCTGTGAAGCTCTGTGCTCACTTGCCTCAGTATGCTTATAACCTTGTGAGTACCATGTGCTCTTGAGAAAACTTATGTGACTTCTCATTGTCAAGGTCAGGAATTGGTTATTACCAGTCGCCCTCCTACCAGTGGTCCCCATAGATTTACTTTTCCGCCGGTGGACAACACGTAACCGAACCTGACCTTTTTGCCGGTGGAGGGGTCACACGGTGCCAACAGTAGGGCCCAGTACTACTAGGCCTAGCAGGCTCTACACACAGCTCCATTGTCGAGCAGGCGGCGGGGCACCTGAGATGGGAAGTCGATTATCCACGCTCGCAACAAGGGTCCTTGGTTCGAACCTCACTGGAGGCCACAACCGGCTAAGCTGCCCTCGTTCGGAGGATACAGCTTTGAAACTAAACCTAACCTTACCTAGCAGGCTCTAGACGGCCCCTCTTCCTTAATTGATGTAGGGAGTTTCACTGCCTGCGTACTTTTCTTGGGGGTTTAATTACCAGTACAGGGACTAGTAAACTTACTACAGGGACAAGGGCTGTGGAATATGAACATGTTCATCCTTTTGCATGAGGCGCCCCACAGCAGACCAGTAGAAAATAGTAGGAATGCCCTCAAGAAGGCCATAAGGATTGGTAAGCAGGATTGATAAGAAAGAAACTGGTTGAAACAATGCAAGTTGCACAAGAAATATAACACGTGAGGAGCCAGAGGCTTCAAATCTCCCCGTAGGCAACGTCCTGTTGGCAGGTCTTCAGTGCAGAGGGCATGGAAGACCTGCACTGTACGAGCGGCCTTCCACGCTGCTCTTGTATGGATCATGTGCCCCTGGCATGTGCTCGAGGCTGAGCCGCAGGGCTCACAAGGAAAAAAGATAATACTAAACCATCAGAAATAATCCTGTTCGTATGTAATAATAGCAATCCAACAATGCATACAGGTGTCACCTTTATAAGGCCACAGAGCCACTGTCTCAGCCAAATGTCAGCAGGTACCACGGCTGGAGGCCACAGAGGTGGCCTAGGCCAGGCGGGGCAACCCGGCACGAATGCGCGCAATTAGTGCTGTGGCACTGATGCACTCCATGTGGCAGCGCTGCCTTTTTGACTCCAGGACGGCGTTACGCACACATCAGTGCCATCCCGGCGGAGCAGATGCACACACACGCCAAGTGCAGCAGGTGGGCTTTTAAGGTCAAGGGCACTCAGATCTGGATCAGTGCGTCTTCACTGCTGCCCCTGGCTTGCTGCCCCATGCCCATGTCTCGCAGCGGGGGCCGTGCCACAAACACAACCTTGGCCAGGCCTGCGTAAGAACCCTCCTTGACCTGCATATGCACGAGCAGAAGGGGCAGGGCGCACCAACATGCGCGTGCAATTAGAAACAATTCTTACAAAGCGGTTATGGCCAGGCTGGCCATCATGGTAGCCCTCCCTCATCCCTTAGGTGTGTGACATACACACACATGCGCACATCACATCCGCCGAAGGACACCCAAAGTTTTTCGAGTCACGCACCCACACAAGCACAAGATGGAACAAATGCACACGCGCCCCATTGAGCAGAATGTGTGTGGGCGTGCTCAACCCCGAGGCTGATAAGGCCTCAACTGCGTGTCCTCAATCATCTGTCAAAGACTGGAAACAAACAAGCGGGTTTTCAGTTCGATGCACACTAGAAGCATGAGCACTGAAGGACAGGTACAGGTGCGTAAGCTCTGGAGGACTAGAGCTCCCTGCCGCGCACGATCATCCATAAACGGCCACACCCCCGACAAGCAAACTGGCCTGTCAGCCAGAGGGGGGTGTTAGGTCAGAAGCCAAGCGTTCATGCAGTCTTGTTTTATCAGCTAACGCGGCTGTGATTTGATCAGGCAGCAGCACGCTCAAACGGTGTGAAGTCCATCCTCCCCAAAGTGAAATGAAACTTTGGTTATCCAACCAGGCAGAGCGTACAAGTGCAGCACATTGCCAAACACGGCTAGGGCGAGCGATGGATGAAACAAGTAGTAGCTTAAAGCTTCAGAGCAGATTGGCTTGTATGGCTTGTATGCACGTGTGGAACATGCAGATTCAATGCACATGTCAAACGCGCAGGCACACTTTCTGGCGGCAAGGATCCCGCAAGAGAGCAGGTGTATGGGTCAGGGTGGGCAGAAGCCAAGCGTTCATGCAGTCTTGTTTTATCGGCTAGCGCGGCTGTGCTTTGACCAGGCAGCAGCACGCTCAAACGGTGTGAAGTTCATCTTCTCCAAAGTGCCGGGCAGGCGCAGCCTCCTTGCCCCGCATGATCATCCATCAATAACTACACCTCTGGGCGGGCGCAGCCTCCTTGGTGGGCACTTGCATGCTCAAATATGCTCATTTGCATGCAACTCCTGGCCGGATCAGCCCGCTCCATGCGTGCGCGCGTACACGCGCAGCCCATGAACGCTCTATGCCCGCTCCATGCGTACGCGCGTACATGCGCAGCCCATGCACGCTCAGCCCACACGCCCAGCTCGCACATGCTCAGCCCACTTGCTGGAGCCCGGCAACTGCATGCGCCCCACCCACGGCCTGCAGCAGCCTCATCCCGGCCCCTGCCGCTGCCGCAGCACACCCCCTCACCATCGCCCCGTCCACGATCTGCAGACGTGGGCTGCCCCAGCTGGATGGCTCATCTGACGCCGCCAGGTAGAACGCGGACTCGTCCACCTGCCGCATCACGTCCGGCCCCTGCGCAAAAGCATGGCCAGCACCCCCCCCCCCCCC
>LKMJ01007617.1_pt1 | contig 10209 bp, 11 predicted proteins | sample 643391 | NCBI WGS metagenome assembly LKMJ01 (sample SAMN04112250, study PRJNA286221) | soda lake metagenome | biome: soda lake; feature: Kulunda Steppe; material: water; isolation source: sample PL-Br10 brine of Picturesque Lake | place: Russia: Kulunda steppe | collected 2010-07
CATGCGACTGGTGGTTCGCAGCAAAGAAGCGCTGCCCAGCATGCTGGGCACTGCGCAGGGTGTGCCCAGCAGTAGCAGCAGCAGCAGCCAGACATTATGGAGGTGGCGGATAATGACAGCGACTAGACCTGACATCTGACTTGAAGCAAAACTGGGAAAAGAGGGAAAGAGGGGTGCTCGTTTATATAAAGAGTAAATTGTATAAATTCAATTGTATTGTAAATGCTACACGTTTGTAAGTTAAATCTGCCAAAAATTTGGCGAAGCGGTTTTGGCGGTTTTCCTCTGGTAGGATCGCTGTGGCGACACACAATCTCAGCAAAAGCGCCCTGTGTCGCCATTTGGCGACACCCCCCAAAACCTTAATTGAAGCACTGACCTGTGCCCATACTAGTGCAGCCCTGGAGGTGGCGACCTTTATCCATGTGTCTGTACTTGCGGCTGTACATGCATGTATTTGGGTCTTTATGTAATCTGCGTGCCCCTCTGCTCATGCGCAGGACTCCTGCTTGCCAATGGCGCCCATCGTTCATGATACTGGACTCAAAGGCCTTAGACTAGATGAATGAAGGTGGATAAAATTCCTTTTCAGAGGGCTTCCCTTGCTAATATGTGCACGCATAGGCGCACGGGTATGCATGTGGTCCACGGAAGCACGCACACACAAGCGTGCATATGAACATCCTCGTTCCTGTCACCAAATCAAGCACTACCACCGCTGTGGCAGCTTGCTCAATATAACTGAGTGCACTTGAATAAGTTTGCAATGAAGGAACGATCAGTCTACACTCCCTGACATGTCCTCGTGCGCAGGCACGTTCATGCACTCACCCTTTTTGGTTGGATTTGATGGCCTGAATGGAGCTTCTGTCACTTTGGCCTTTCTGTCTGCTTCCCTGTTCGCCCTCTGCCTTGCTTCTTTTAAAGCAGCTGGGTCATGCTGGTACTCGTACCTGGCAGTTGAAGGAGAGGACACCAAAAAGCGATGAGGGCTTCTGTCATGCTTGAGGATGCAGAGGCATCAAAAGGCAATTGCTTTGGAAGCAGGAAAATAGATAGGAAAGGATTGTGGGCAAGCCTGGTAAGGTTGTTTGCTTGTGGTGGAGCAAGGTATTCCCCACTTTTTTGGCTCGTGCAAGTCTCTCTCAAAGTAAGCACTCACTCTGTGGCCACCCCTTTGTACCCTGCGCGCTCGCTCAGCGTGATCTTATTGAAGCCAAAGGTGCCCTTTTTGGCTGGGGAGGTGTAGATGCCCTTGGGCTTCTCTGGGATGTCGCCTTTCTTCTTCTTGGTCTCTGTGTTTCCCTGAAAAAAGCACGAGCGGGTGTGGCTGGTCAAGCATTCCTCTCTAACGCAGAAAGCCTTAGACTCCCAGGAGGTAGACGCAGGCAGAAATCCTTGAATTGCACTGATGCATTGTGGATTTGGAGGGGACCCATTCTTGCATTTGAAGTTGGCTGGATGGTTGCTGTCAGCTTGAGCTCTTGTCCACCAATTTCGTAGGGATCCCTCATTTGTGACAGCAAGCTCTACATGATTGATAAGTGCAATGACACACCTTTGACAAGGCTGCAAAGTTTTCAGGGAAGTGCATTGCGGTGGACGCATTTTGCGTGCAATGCTTCTGAAGGATACGCGCCATGCACTAAAGCATGTCTTGCATGCACGCTACTCTGAGAAAGAGGTCTCAACCTCTGAAGAATCCTCTGGGCCATTAGAGATACTGCATTGAATTTGGCATCAGCAGAGACTCAACACAGAGATGAGATATATTGCACGAGTCTCGTACAAGCAGACTCTATGCAATACAGATGCTTGCATTGAGTCTTTGCTTGAGGGAGCAAAGACTCATTGTAAGCTCCTGTTGATTTGAGAAGGAAATGTGGGAATTTGTATTCATAATGAATACAGGAGCTAACAGACACATGCATTGATCCGCATGCAAATGATGAAAGTTGGCAAACACCTAGCACACCCATCCCAACCCAACTCATGTTGCCATTGTGTTTTAGACCTAGTATGTGACTTACAGGTAAGTAAGGTACTTTCCCTGACGTCCCATGGAAATCCCCGGGACATGCAGATTGTTTCATGGGCGAAGCGGCTTTAAATGGAGCATCCACAACGTTCTTGCCCTTCTGTTCCTTCTTGGCCTGAAGTTGGAGTCTCAATGGATCCACGTATTTGACACCCTCATTTAATGGCTTGAACCTGTCGAAAGTGGCATCGTTCCCCTGTTGCGCAATGTAAGCCGAAGGCATGTGTGAGTACAGTGTTCCAGGTGTGTGACCCTGAGCTCGTGAATGCACAGCTCAGTTTCTGTACAACAAGTACACCTAATAGAGTGGAAGCTGCAAGTCATTGGGTGCTTTTCCCACCTTCCCCAGCTTTAAAGTCCCAGCTTTCATGTTCAGGCCAAGCTCAGATGGAGGCACTTTGGTCCTGGTCTTGCGCAGCTCATCCTCTCCACCTGGTGGCATGTACTTGTGCCCTTCAAACATGCCATACTTGTCTGTCATTGGGCCTTCGACAGCCCCTTCGAAGGAGAAGCCAAGAAAAGTGCAGTTCCCAAAATTGTCCCAGATAATTCAATTATCCAGGTATTAATTATTATGTTACTGATGTCGGCAGGCAAAAGTCACGTATTGAAACGCGTCAGACCTCCATGACTTGAGCGTCTTGATGTTACTTGAATCCATCCTTCATATTTTGAGTAAGAAGTCTTAGAATATGCCGTCTCTATCATGTCTATCATGATCGCACATCAAGTAATGCAGGTGCCTGCCTCCTCACCAATCCAAGGCCATGATGACCCTCAGTCCCTGCGTACCACTGGAATTAAGAAACAGAGTTCTTAAAAGAGGTACAATTGTGCTGCCAACCTGCTGCCACCACATGACCTAGGGCCCTGCCGAAGCCTAGATTAAGGCCACGTGGATGATGCGGCATCGAAAGGCTCAAGAAGCAGGGTATTGAAGTTGCCACAGATTTCACAAGAAGGATTCCTGCTTTTCCCATCCTCAGACGGGCATCCGCATTCCAAGCACCATAGCCGATCAGATGCAATCCTCGTCCTTCCCATACAATTCTTGAGCTCACATACTGTGCTAAAACCAAATGTGAAAAGAGGGAAAACTGATCCTGAGAACACCTGAAACCATGCGCAGACAAAATGCTCGTACATGTTTGGTTGTACACATGAGGCGTGTACTTGCACACGCAGCCCAGCACTAACCAAGTATTGTTGCATAGCATCCTCCTCGGTGTGGCTGGGACATTCTTAAATGACAAGACCATTGCTCCGCTGTTGGAGCTTAGACTGACAAGATAAAAGTCTGAACAGCTGGCATTTGCAGTTCACTTTCAGACAGTTTACGAACTTGGTCAGCTCATATCCACAAGATATGCTCATCAGTTATTGGGGATGAATTCAGAAATATGGGCTGCTGATGGTGGTACGGAGACAGAAGTTGGAGCGAGGAGGACTGTACAGGCCACCTGGTGCACGGTGAACACTCAACCTGCAATGCCTCAGTCATGGATCAGAGTTCAAATCCACTTGTAGCTTCTGGTGGGGTCCTGAGTAGTCCGTCACCTACATCATTGGACCTTACCTACAAAATATGCTGTCATTAACTTGGTCGGCATAGACGTTGAGGCCGCAAATCTGAGACTCGTGGAAGACCACATGGGCTACCTGTACTGTCTGCCTCGCTCCAGCCGAATCCTTTGTACCAACATGAGGTGCCTGCTTCCCAAGTCCTCATTAGATTAATGAGCATATCAATTGTTTAGGTTTTGAATAAGTCTGTGCATTATTTCTGTGCATTGCATGAAAGCAATCATGCCTACCCGATGAGCCACTTGTGGAAGGACCTTCCGCACGGAACGAGAGGCCTAGGCCTGGTTTGCTATAAAATGTGGAGGGAAAAGGCTTAAATCCTAATGAGCTCCTTTTTGTCTCTGAAACACATTGAAGTTTGCGTCACATAACATGTGTCTAGGATGGACAGGACAGACTTTGCGTCTGCCCATGCCTAGCCTCGAACCAGTTGAACCAAACAGTGGTTTCTGAGCAAAATTGACTCCCAAGGTGATCACCTTTCAAACAGGCACAGCAGGACAGCTGCACTTGTCCATAAGGCATTCAAAATTGCCGACTGCCTACCTCAATAGGCTCCCCCCACTCCCCCACTAAGAATCCAAGCAGCCCCGACCCCAAAGGCAGTGCTTCCAGAACCTGGAGACCGCAGGTGTCGCGAACAGAGGAATGCTGCGATGTCACTTAACTATGCCGGCCCGGCTGCAGCTGTGCAGACAGCGCCCTGGTGGCATCAAGCACATCCCTAGCGCCAAACAGGACGGATACCACTGCCACGCCTGCAGCCCCTGCCTTCAGGGGTTCCAAGGCGTTGGCCGTTTGGATGCCGCCAATGGCCACCACAGGTACAGGCGCCACGGCTGCGCATATTGCTGCAAGCCCCGTCAGCCCAATCACGCCGCTGTCCTTGGTGCTCGACGCGTACACTGCGAACACACACCGGGCGGCAGGGGTGAGGGGGCACCCTCTCTTGGGTCAGGGCAGTGGGGGTGCATGGGTGCACGCGTGGCGACGCATGGCTAGGCACTGAGCGGGGCGCCCAGATGGGTGGTGGGGTCACCCAGACGCTCGCAGAGCTGCACGACTAGCCTATGCGCGTGCGCATGGGTGGAGTGCTCCAGGCCAACTGAGGCAGCAGGTACTACAGGCCACATGACAGGACACATGCTTGGGGCGGTGGGAGCATGCAGGGAAGGGGCAGTATGCACTGTACTACTTTCGCTGCTCAGGGTGTGCCCAGCGAGCAGGGATACAATTGGAGGCGTGCAGAGCCCTTGCTGGACACGCAGAGACGCGAGGGCCCCAGTTGGTGGGCAGTGATGGGCTTGCCAAGGGTATGGGCATGAGCAAGAGCATGAGCATGAGCACGAAGATGAGCATGAGCATGAGCATGAGTAAGCATTCTACACCACGAATGCCTTGGGCTATCCAAGGTGCCTGTGCGGCGCCACATTACATGGGGGCTTAAACGGTTATGGAAACAGAGAGGCTGTAGGACACAGCAAGCCACACACTAAGTGAGGTTGGCCAGTACTGAGTGACCTGGCCGTGGCAGGCATTGAATATGTTCGTTACATAGAGGAATCAGGCTCCTATTTCGTCACAGCGAACACTATTGCTGTTGCTGCTGCTGCTGCTGCTGCTGCTGCTGCTGCTGTTGTTGTTGTTATTGTTGTTGTTGTTGTTGTTGTTGTTGTTGTTGTTGTTGTCATTGTCGTTGTCATCATGATCATAATCATCATCATCATCATCAGCAGCAGCAGCAGCAGCAGCAGCAGTTGCAGCCACAACACTGGAGCCAGCCCATCACCCCTCAGCTGCAGGGGCGGCAGGCTTGACTCTCATTGGTTGGAAACAGCGTGCATGCGCCAGGGTGGTGGCAGGCTCCGATCAACACCCAGGACGCAGCCTAGGCAGGGCAGTGTGGGGTTTACACAGTTAGCTGCAGCAGACACACCTGCGCCAGCACCCAGGTAGTCGGCGCCGTCATGCTTGGCGCGGACCGCCTCCTCGACGCTCTTCACAGTCACGCCCAGGATCCGGTTTGGGCCGAGCAAGCGGCGGACCTGCGTGCGGCACGCGAGGCTTTTTTTGTGCATGCGCATGGCACTCAGGGCGTGGGGCGTGCCTTTTGTGTGCGTGTGCATGGCATGCAAGGCACGTGACATGCTTGCCACATGTGAACACACAAGAGCCAGTGGCCAGTGGCTTGCTCAGACATTGCACAGCCAATTGTTGTAAGAACTGCAGGTGTGAGCGCTGCACTTTTGAGCTGCAGGCAGATCACTTAGGGAGCCCAGCAGCCAAAAGGATGATGGCATAATCATTTATGCATTAATGCAAGTCCAAGCCGCTGGCAAGCCAGCAGCCAAAAGGCTTGAGGGAAGAGGGCAGCATCCTGCAGCAGCCCCCCGCACGTGGGCAAGTCCCTCTGCAGGGCCATTGAGATGCACATGTTGCCCTGGAGTGAAAGGCTCCCAAGATACGCTCCAGCCTTGCCCTGGTGAGTGCCAAAAAACGACCAGGCAGGCCCCTTTGGTGAGCCCTCAAATTTTGACACAAACCATTGAAGCAATCAGACAATGCGGCGTTACCTCTGCAGCAGGAATATCTTCTTGGCCCACGTGCACACCTGCAACACAGAGCAAGCAGCAGTTCTGGTTGCAAGCCTTGTCTGGTTAGGCTTGTGCTTGCAAGCTTGATTTGCAAGGGTTACTGCAGCAAAGCTGTTGTTACAGCAAAGCCCATGATGCATGCGTGAGTGCTTTTTGTTTGTGGTCGCAAGCCCATGTAATACTGTGAGAAGTTGCAATGAGACTGTGTCACGAGCCAACAAGAGTGTTACGGTTATGTCGTAAAATCATGCAGGGGTCCATGCTTACTTGATCTGTAAAGTGCCTTCTAGAGTGTTGGGTTGGCACAGCAAGCACAAAGGAAGGCACGGAGGAAGGGCAGGCATGGGGACAGTAAAAGCTCAGCCAGCCCATCTCATGGTGCTTGAAGTGTTGCTAACAAAGCCCCCGTAAAACCATGCTTGCGCATCCTTGCCCTCATCTGCCCTGACCCACCGACGTCAGGCCCAGCCGCAAGTGCCACATCAACGCGGTCATTCACAATCAGAGGAACGCCCGCAGCACGGCACACCTGCGTGTGTTCTGCCATCACACAGCCCATGGGTAGCCGACCAGCAGTGCATCTGCAGCGCTAGCAATCCTGGCACCCACACAGCACTGGTCATGCCGCCAGAGGACAGAATTTGAGCAGCTCTCCAGAAGCGCATCTTCCCTCCTGTCACGAGCAGTGCGCCACCGCCACAGCACATCCTTTACGCAGCTGTTCAGCTGAGTGTACTGCTGGCCTCATCAAACTAGAGCACATGCCTCAAGCCAGTCACAAATCTCAGCTGAGCTGCTGTGGACAGGCCTGTGCGAGCAGCACCTTCGCTGGCCTGGTACCAGATTACGACTGCACCATACACCAAGCGCATGGTGTGAGGACTTGCACACAAAGAAAGCTGCCCGTACTTTCGTGACTGATTTGAAACAAGAAATCCCAGACTGGAGCAGCCAGGCGTCTGGATTGCTTGATGCTGCCTTTCGGGACAGCAGATTCATGTGAAGTTGGACCATGCTCAGATGAGTTGTACACAACTTGCTCATGCAGGGCAGAATTGACTCACGTGCAAGACTGACTGGACAGCTGCGAGGAAAGCGCCCCCGTTGGCAGACTTTTCCCTGACTTGCACCATGGTCGCCCCTCCAGCTATGGCTGCAGCCACAGCGTCTTCCAGCGACCTGAGCAGGCAAGCGTGTGCGTCTGTGTCTGTGCAGAGAGGTCTTGATATGTTTATGCATTTTTTTTCTGTGCATGCATGTACACGTACAGCCACAAAAACGAGCTTAGGTCAAATGAGAAGAAGCGATTGAGCCATAAACGGCGTGCATGCGATGAAGTACTCCGGCACTGGAGCCATGAAAGAGTTGACAGGATGAAATGGGAAGTGCATAATTCCCAACGTTCGGGCTGCAAGCCCTGAGCTCCAGCACACCAAGCAGTAATCAACCAGCTTACTGCCACAAACCCTTAAAATTGGTGCTATAAGAAGCCTCGCCTTTCCAGGTCCCACCCGTCGTACTTCAGTTCGCGCTTGGATCTGTGCTACGTTGGATCTGTGCTATGTTGGATCTGTGCTACGCTTCCCTGCACTACCTTCACACTTGGATCAGTGGTATGTTTCCCTGCACAACCTTCACACTTGGATCAGTGGTATGTTTCCCTGCACTACCTTCACACTTGGATCTGTGGTATGTTTCCCTGCACTACCTTCACACTCGGATCAGTGGTATGTTTCCCTGCACAACCTTCACACTTGGATCTGTGGTATGTTTCCCTGCACTACCTTCACACTTAGATCTGTGCTACGCTTCCCTGCACTACCTTCACACTTGGATCTGTGGTATGTTTCCCTGCACTACCTTCACACTTGGATCTGTGGTATGTTTCCCTGCACTACCTTCACACTTGGATCAGTGGTATGTTTCCCTGCACTGCCTTCACCCCGGGCGTGCCTTTGGTCCAGATGTCCGTCTGCTATTAAACTGGTGGGGGTCCATCACCTTTCCCCCCATTCTGTGTATGCGGCTTAATTGTTTCTTGTGCCCTTGATATGTTAAGTTTCCAACGTCCTCCACTTCAGGGTAAGATCCCAGCCTATTTTGCCCCAGAGGATCCGCTGCCTTCCTCACTAGTCATGCTCCTGGTTCAGGCCTGGTCCCATGACCGCGTACAGCCATGGCGCCTGCCTTACCAATCCTCACCTGTCATACTCTCATACCAGGGTCCGTGACTGCCTCCTCACCTGTTATGCTTCTGGTTCAGGTCTGGGTCCGTGACTGCGTACAGCCACAGCGCCTGCCTCACAAACTCAGAGTCCGCTCTCTGGTGCGGCATGCCTTCTGCATTGTATGCCGGGAAGATGCGGCGTTGCCAGTCGGACAGCATCCAGCCGTGGTGGAAGGGGCGTTGCGGGCCGCCGCCCACTTGAACGGCTCTGCTGGCCCTGAGGATCACAAGGAAGGGAGGGAAGCAGAGCGCTCGTGGCGTCACTAAACGAGTGGCGCGCTTGGTGGCATGTGCACTGGGGATTGATTGCAGGGAGAGGGGCACAGCTATTGCACGGTGGGCGCCCTGCCTGCACGATCAGGCACATGCTGTCGAGAGTTGGCTGCCAAGGTCAGGATTGGTGAGCAGGCAAGAAGAGCAGAGGGGCAAGAGGTCACAAATCCCAAAGAAGTGGGGCGAATCCCGTGGCCTCCCCGGATGGACCCGGATGCCACTTGCGAGAGTGCCACCTGGGTCCTGTGAGCAGTACAGCAACTAGGGTTAAGCCCCTCTCACGAAGCATTCCCAGCTGGCAACTGGGGTGCCAGCTGTTGATATAGGCCCGCTTCCCAAAGCTGCAGGGCATGCAAAATCAAGATGTACTCCCTCCCTCGAGTGCACTCCATCCCCACTCTTGGGGTGCCGGCAGTCCACAGGAGAGGCCCGCCAGCAGAGAACAAACCCAAGCACGCATATGGGATGCCATTCATCAACTGGAGGGCTGTGCCAGGAATGCAAGGAGGGAGGCAGGAGAGAAGTCTTTGGCTGGGGGAGCGCGCGCTGCCCGCACTCACCGCTGCCCAGCATGCGGCAGATATACACCATGGCAAATGTACAAGGCTTTTGTCCGATGTTCATAGATATGCACAAATGTTAATAGAGTACACGCCATCATACATTCACATTTGTATAGATGCCGTCCTATGCTCACCACAGAGCAGCATGGAGGTACTGGGAGGCCGCTTCAACAGCCTTTAGTAGGGACGTGCCCTTTGCCAACTCCGCGGCGATGGCTGAAGCCAGAGTGCAGCCTGGGGAGGGTGGAAAGGCATTGAGCAAGCCAGCATGCTCTGTGCTGCGGTGGGCAACGGCTGCCAAAGGCAGGGTCCGTCTGGGGAGGGGGGGAAGGCATCAAGCAAGCCAGCGCGCACTGTGCTGCGGCGGCAACAGCCGCCAAAGCCAGGGTGCAGCCTGGAGGGTAGGAAGTCGGGTTCAGAGCATGGAGCGCATGCTTGAGCGCCTCATACTGCTCCTGCAGGGTCACGCCTCGCGGCACCCCCTCCTGCATGCCGCTTGCCCGCCATTGTCAGCTCGGCCGGGGCGGCAATGAGTGTGCGGCCCTCCTGTAACGCCTGGAAAAAACTGCCGCCTCCCCGGGCCTGCACACCTCCCGTCACCTTTCTGCTTGCCTGGGAGGGCACCTGGGCCTCCAGGAACTGCCCTCCTCCCCACCACGCCTCGCTTCCGCCTCCCAAGCAGCACATTTGCAGCATGCACGCGCCACTTGCCCATCCCCTGCTTTGTGTTGACTGGCTGCACACGCCCCTCACCTGTCCCATGCTTTGCTTTGACCGTCCCCTCACTTGTCCCATGCTTTGTGTTGACTGGCAGCACACGCCCCAAACCTGTCCCGTGCTTTGCTTTGACCGTCCCCTCACTTGTCCCATGCTTTGTGTTGACTGGCAGCACACGCCCCAAACCTGTCCCGTGCTTTGCTTTGACCGGCC
>LKMJ01007618.1_pt1 | contig 10208 bp, 8 predicted proteins | sample 643391 | NCBI WGS metagenome assembly LKMJ01 (sample SAMN04112250, study PRJNA286221) | soda lake metagenome | biome: soda lake; feature: Kulunda Steppe; material: water; isolation source: sample PL-Br10 brine of Picturesque Lake | place: Russia: Kulunda steppe | collected 2010-07
GAGGGCTTCTATTATTTTAAAAGCACCTGAGGGTGATCAGGCACTGGCTCAAATCGGAACGGATATTTATACAGTAACGATTCCGCGTGCCGGTGAAGCGAAGACGATAAACGTGAGCAGTCCGGAATCAGCGGCATTTCCCGCTGCAAAGCTGACCGATATTGGCGGACAGTTTCCGTCATGGAGCTGGGATGCGGCACAAGTACACTGGTCGATTGGTAATGGATTTTTTACCTGGGAAATTGAAGATGCCAAAGCGCGTGAGCGTGAGCAGGAACAATACGATCGTGAGAAGGAAGAGGCCGAAGATGATGAAGAAGAGAATGGAAATGATAATGGTGAAGAGTACGGCAGCGATAACGATGATAATGAAAACGGGGAAAAAGATGACGACGATCGCCCCGAAGATTATAAGCCGGAAGAATTAACGATTGAGCTGACGGCAAACCGGGATATACCCGAAGGAGTGCTGGTGCTTCGCGGAGCAACGGCCATCACCATGAGTGGTTATGAAGTGATTGAAAATGCTGACATTGTAATACGGAATAACCGCATCGAAGCTGTAGGTGAACGCGGCTCGGTAGAAATTCCAGCAGCTGCAGAAACACGAGATGTAAGCGGCAAAACAATTGTGCCGGGATTTGTTGATACCCATGCACATGTTCGGCCTTTCCGTAATCTGCATCAGCCGCAAATATGGTCGTTCATGGCAAATCTTGCTTATGGCGTAACAACGCTTCGCGATCCGCAGACGGGCACAACGGACCTTTTAACCTATGCCGATCAGGTTGATTCGGGTGCTATTTTAGGCCCCAGGATTTATCAAACCGGGCCGGGTGTATTTTGGTCTGAGCAAATCAGCGATCTTGATCACGCCCGCGATGTAATGAAGCGGTACAGTAAATATTACGATACCAAAACCATTAAAATGTATGTGGCCGGCAATCGTGAACAGCGTCAGTGGATATTGAAAGCAGCTAAAGAACAAGAGCTGATGCCGACCACCGAAGGCTCACTGAATATGAAACTGAACATGACCATGTTGATAGACGGCTATCCTGGGCAGGAGCACAACTATCCTATTTCACCGATATACAGTGATGTGATTCAGACAACAGCAGAATCACAGATGGCTTATACTCCAACTCTGCTGGTAACCTACGGCGGACCCTGGGCGGAAAACTATTTTTTCATGACGGAAGACGCGATTAATGATCCGAAACTGAAGCGGTTCACACCAAGAGCTGATCTTGAGCGGAAGGCGCTGCGAAGAGGATCGGGCTGGTTTCATGAGGATGAATACGTGATGGACCGCCATTCGAAAATTGTAAATGATATTTACGATTTGGGCGGAATTAACGGCGTGGGGAGCCACGGTCAGCTGCAGGGGCTTGGATATCACTGGGAGCTTTGGGCGATGGCATGGGACGATATGGACCCGCACAAAGCGCTGCGAATTGCCACAATCCAGGGGGCAGAGGCTCTCGGGCTTGATGGGGATATCGGCACTATCGAAGAAGGAAAGTTAGCCGACCTGCTGATTCTCGATCAAAATCCGCTGGATGATATTCGAAATACAAACTCCATCAGAGAAGTGATGAAAAACGGGCGTCTTTATGAAGGTGATACCCTAAACGAGCTTTGGCCAAGAGAACGCGCTGTTGGTCGACTGTGGTTCCAGGAAGCCGATCCGATTGGGCTGCCCGGCATTCATACTATGGATGAATAATTTTAACGTTTCAAAAACAGGTTATTTATGAATGATTACGATTTTGAACTGGAATTTACGGTACGCGATTATGAGCTGGATACGCAGGGCGTGGTGAATAATGCGGTCTATCAAAACTACCTTGAGCACGCCCGGCACGAGTTTTTAAAACATATCGGGCTGAATTTTAATGAGCTACATGATAACGGAACAGACGCGGTAGTTCATAAAACGGAATTGGAGTACAAGCGCCCCCTGATGGGAGATGAAAAGTTTGTGGTGCGAATGCGTGCCGAGCAGGAGGGAAATGTCCGGTTTGTGTTTTACCAGGATATCTACAAGCTGCCCGACAATGAACTGGCCCTGAAGGGAAAAGTGACGGCGGTATTTATGACCAACGGCCGCCCTATCCGCCCACCACAAGAAGTGAAAGATGCGATGAAAAGAGCAGGTCGGGGTTCATAAAAACATAAGAGGTTTTGCTGACCGTAAAGGAATTGTTTTCATGATAGTTGACTTAATATGTCAAATATGACATATTTCCATCATGTCAGATGCTGATAAGCCTATAGTTTGGATTCACGGAGAAGTGAAGACACCACCATTTACTTCAGAAGCCAGGTTAAAAGCAGGCTTTCTTCTTAGAAAATTACAAAAAGGAGAAATGCTGGAAATGCCAGATTCAAGGCCAATGCCGTCTATCGGATATAATTGCCATGAAATTCGAATCAACGATTTAACAAAGACATGGCGAATTATATATCACGTTGATGATGATGCGATAGTTATTTTGGAAATATTTGCAAAAAAGACCCGAAAGACTCCACAAAAAATCATAGATGTATGCAAAAGGAGGCTGGCACGTTACAAGTAGTAGAAATTAACTAAATAGTTTTATGAAAATTGAAAAACGAAAAGAACTGGAAAAAAAAGGATTCAATGTTGGATCTGCTTCGGAATTTCTAAATCTTTCCCCGGAAGAAGAGGCTTACATTGAAATACGCCTCGATATGAGTGAACTTGTTAAAGACCGGCGAATAAAAAAAGGGTGGACACAAGAAGAGCTCGCAAAAACTATTGGATCAAGTCAGTCAAGGGTGGCTAAGTTAGAATCAGGAGATTCTGGTATCTCTTTAGATTTGATGATTAAATCGTTGCTCAGTCTTGGTGTTTCAAAAGAAGATATTGGGGAAAAACTCAAAGGAACATTGAAACCGGTTTGATGGGCTTTATCAATTAAACATGCCCCTGGGCCAGCATGGCATCAGCTACTTTAATGAACCCGGCGATATTGGCGCCATCTACATAATTAATCGAGTCGCCATTTTTGCCATGTTCCACGCATTTATGGTGGATAGTCTGCATAATCTCCACCAGTTTTTCGTCCACATCTTCAAAAGTCCACGAAAGACGTTTGGCGTTTTGAGTCATTTCCAAACCTGATACGGCAACTCCACCGGCGTTTGATGCCTTGCCGGGCCCGTAGAGAACATCTGCTTTGTGAAAGGTTTTGACTGCCGCATCGGTACACGGCATATTGGCTCCTTCAGCCACACACATTACACCATTCTCAGTCAGTGATTTTGCATCGGATTCTTCGATTTCGTTTTGAGTGGCGCAAGGGAGTGCAATATCACACTTTATTTCCCATGGTTTACCTTCGCTGAAATCGCAGTTGTACTCTTCAGAATACTCTTTAATTCTGCCGCGCCTTTCATTTTTCAGCTCTTTGATGTACTCCAGTTTTTCTTCATCAATCCCGTCTTTATCATATATAAACCCGTCAGAATCTGACATCACAACGACGTTAGCTCCCAAATTAATTGCTTTTTGGCAGGCATACTGAGCCACGTTACCGGACCCTGAAATCACAACTGTTTTTCCTTTAATTGATTCATCCTGCTGTTTGAGCATCTCATCAACAAAATAGAGCAGGCCGAACCCGGTAGCCTGCATACGAACTTTACTGCCTCCGTAGGCAAGCCCTTTCCCGGTAAGTACACCGGTAAATTCTGCAGTCAGGCGTTTATATTGGCCAAACATATATCCAACCTCTCTTTCGCCCACACCGATATCACCGGCTGGCACATCGGTATCGTTAGAAATATATCTGTAAAGTTCGTTCGTAAAGCTTTGGCAAAATCGCATAATTTCTGCATCCGATTTACCGCGCGGATTAAAATCTGAGCCTCCCTTGCCGCCACCCAGGGGAAGGCCGGTGAGGCTGTTTTTAAAGGTCTGTTCGAACGCCAAAAATTTAATAATACTCAGGTTTACGGATGGGTGAAATCTCAACCCGCCTTTATATGGGCCAAGAGCACTGTTAAACTGAACGCGATATCCGCGGTTTACGCGGTAATTTCCCTCATCATCTTCCCATGGCACTCTGAATTGTATCGAACGCTCCGGTTCAATGATTCGCTCAATCAATCCGGTATGATGGTATTTATCATGTTTTTGAATGAAGGGAACGACCGATTCCATTACCTCGCAAACTGCCTGTTTAAACTCAGTTTGATCAGGATCACGAGTTTGGACAAGATCTGTTATGGCGGAAATAGTAATTTCACTCAGTTTATAATCAGACATAAGGTTTGCTCATTTGAATAATGATTTACTATTGTAAACAATACGGTAGCCAGATTAATTTTCTGTTTTCCATTTTTCTTTGATTTTTCTCGCCCTGCGTTTACCGAGAATAAACTTTTCGAATTCAACTATCCAAAATACTAAGAAACCTCCTGCCAGCGGATAGAGCCAGTATGAAGCCTGGTGGGGTGATGTTCCGAACCATTCATTCATAAAAGGGGTGTAGGTAAATACAAGCTGCAGAACAATGAGTACACCGACTGCCAGGAATACATATTGATTATTAAAAAAACCCTTTCCAATGGAAGGCTGGTACATTCTTCGGCAATTAAATAGATAAAAAAGCTGACCGGCAACAAGGGTATTTACTGCAATGGTTCTGGATATGTCAAGATCGTAACCATTTTGACGGAGCCAATAATAAAGCATGAGAGTAAGTCCTCCAATGAGCAGAGATACAAAAATTACTCTCCATAGAAAATAACTTCCTAAAATCGGAGCATCGGTATCTCGCGGGGGGCGTTTCATAACACCGGGCTCTGTAGGTTCAAACGAAAGTGCAAGCGCGAGCGTGACAGCGGTAACCATGTTTACCCACAGAATTTGAACGGGGGTAATTGGCATGGTAAGTCCGATGAATACTGCCGCCATAATCACAAACGATTCAGCGCCATTTGTAGGAAGAATGAAAAGTATTGCTTTTCTAAGGTTGTCGTAGATGGTTCTTCCCTGTTCAACTGCACTTGCTATGGAGGCAAAGTTATCATCGGCCAGAACCATTTCTGATGCATCCTTGGTTACTTCAGTTCCTTTTATGCCCATGGCAATTCCAACATCAGCGCGTTTTAAAGCCGGGGCGTCGTTGACGCCATCTCCGGTCATTGCACAAATTTTGTTTTCTGCCTGGAGTGCTTTTACCAGCCTGAGTTTATGCTCGGGGCTGGTACGGGCAAAAATATTGTTTTCGATGGCGGATTTCCGGAGTTCGTCATCACTCATTTTTTCTATTTCTGAACCGGTAATGGCATTATGACCATCCCCGAGCCCTATCTTCTCGCCAATAGCCTTTGCTGTGATGGCGTGATCTCCGGTAATCATTTTAACAATGATCCCGGCTTCTTTGCAGGCTTTAATTGCCTCAATAGCTTCCGGGCGCGGCGGATCTATCATACCGATAAGCCCGAGAAATGTCATTCCAGACTGAACATCCTTGTGTTCGATAGTTGATGTTGATTTATCAACTTTTTTAAATGCGGCTGATATCAGTCTTCGACCCTGGTTTGCCTGCTTTTCCATTTCATTTTCCCAGAAATCATTTTCTATTTCCCGTGTACTGCCATTATGCATTTCATTGGCGCATACATTGAGTAAACTTTCGGGGGCACCTTTCATAAAGATGTACCGATCGCCATTCACATCATTCAAGGTGGCCATATATTTATGTTCCGATTCAAAAGGAATCTGGTCAATCCGCTCGGGATCGAACGATTTCATATCGGCTTTATAGGCAAGTGCAAGCAACGCCCCTTCGGTCGGGTCACCGTTTACGGTCCATTTATCTTTATCCTGGTTTAGTTGAGCATCATTGCAGGCTTTTACGGCTTGAATGAGCCGTTCAGTGACTGAATAATCAAATGGAGATATGGAGGTTTCATCCATCAGAATATTTCCTTGCGGATTGTAACCGGAGCCTTCAACGCTAAATACCCCTTCAGATGTGGCAAAAGAGGTTACGGTCATTTCATTTTTGGTAAGTGTACCGGTTTTATCAGAGCAAATAACAGATACGGAACCGAGAGTTTCAACAGAGGGGAGACGGCGAATAATGGCATTTTTACCCGCCATAATCCGAACACCAACAGCAAGTGTAATGGTCATAATAGCAGGCAGCCCTTCCGGGATGGCGGCTACGGCCAGACTAATAACAGCAAGGAAAAGTTCTTCGATGGAATAATCACGCAGAAAATAACCAAAGGCAAAAAACAAGGCTGTTGCCCCCACAATAACAAGTGAAAGCACCTTTCCGAATTGATCAATTTGTTGTAGAAGTGGAGTTGTGATTTCCTCCACATCAGACATCATCTGATTGATTTTACCCAGTTCAGTGCCGGCACCGGTTTCCACAACTACCCCGCGAGCGCGCCCATAGACAACAGAAGTACCTGAAAAAGCCATGCAAGTTTGATCTCCCGGTACGGAATCTTCTGCAACGGCATCCGTCTGTTTTTCAACTGCAACAGATTCGCCGGTTAATGCAGACTCTTCAATTTTAAAATTTCGGACATCGATTAAGCGTAAATCTGCAGGTACCTTATCTCCCGATTCAAGAAATACAACATCTCCGGGTACAAGCTTTTCGGCATCAATGGTTTTTTTAGAGCCGTCCCGTAGTACATTCGCATTCAGCGAGAGCATCTTCCGAATGTTTTCAAGAGCTTTTTCGGCCTTGCCTTCCTGTACAAACCCGATAATGGCATTAATCAGGATTACGGCTACAATTACCCAAGTATCAATCCAGTGATCAAGAAGAGCGGTCACAACTGCTGCCACCATCAACACATAAATAAGCACATTGTGGAACTGCAGAAGGAACCGCATGAGTGCTGAACGCGATTTAACCTCGGGCAACTTATTTGGGCCGTGTTCATCAAGGCGTTTATATGCATCTTCAGAACTTAAACCTTCTTTGGATGTGGATAAATGTTCTAATACAGATTCAGTTGATAGGTTGTGCCAGGTTTTATTCACGTTGTTTACACTCTCTGTTTTTAATTTGTTCTAAACAGTGCCAACTGCAGAAGTAGTAATTTCTATTTATAAATTACAGAATTTATTGAATACCGTTTTATGCTTCTCGGAACATATTTCTTTCAAATCTGTAAGTTTAATTGTTTCTTGTTACACGTTGGAAACAATGCTGTTATAACAAGAATTCATTAATGATCACTAAATAAATCAGACATGAAAAAACTAATTCTGCCATTTTTATTGGTAACGATCGCTTTAGGGACACATGTAACTGCGACAGCACAAAGTTACAGCCTTACAGAAACGCTGAAAGAACACATGAATGAAACAACTGAACATGTAAAGGCTGCAGAAAATGCTGATGAGAAAAGAGAAATTCTAAATGAGTCTTTCGATAAAATGATGAAAGTTGTAGATAAGATTGAAACTAAAGCGCAGCTTTCCGGCGATGAACTGGCTCAGATTCAGCTTTTGAAAGATGAAATTCAGGAGCGTTCAAACGAATTAAACGGACTGGATGGTTACGATGAAGTTGCTGATGCTGACCTGGATGATTTTTCAGATTATTCTCAGCAAATGATGGAGCAGGCGAACCGTAATATCACCCTCAGCCTGACTACAGCCCTTCTAATAGTTATCATTCTGCTTTTACTATAATTAAGTAATGCGCCCTTCAGGAGTAACTTGAAGGGCGTATTTATATCTGAAATATGGTGCGGTCACTCTTCTTTTTTTCGGCATTAACACTTTTTCTGTTTGCAGGGTGCAGTGCGTATAAAAGCATTTCTTCGGAAGGAACAGTTGAGCCGGATCCTCCTCCTGATTACAGAGTTATTTATTATATACACGGAGACTCTGATTATCTTTTCCATGATCGGGGAGGAATTCCTAAACAAGCTGACGATGTTGCTCTGAGCCGGGCATTGCAAACTGCTGAAGAAGCAAATTCCGGAGAGGTTTTTATTTTTCATCACAAAAAAAAGAAGAAGTGGGCGGGACTGTTTCCGCGCAGAAGCAACAGGTTTTATCACTTTAAAAATGGTGAGCTGATAAACAAGATAAAATACAGGCCGGAAAATAATGATGAATCGTTTTTGGCAACAGAAAGCAAGTTGTTCGATTCAATCAATACGCATTCAGATTTGGATAAAGTTCGAAATGTATTTCTTTTTTTTGGTCATGAAATTCCTTCTGAGCCTGCCACTAAATATCATTCCTCATTTCCTGAAATCTCGGTAGACAGATCCTCTTTTACCGAGGGTATAAAACATTTTATTCCCGAAGAGACAAAATATGATGTAACGGTACTGTCATCCTGCAGTAATGGTTCACCCGAAATGGCCAAAGAGCTTTTGCCGGTAACTGAGGTATTGTTGGCTTCTCCTCAAAACTTGCACTTATCTCATATGCATCCTAAAAAATTATCAATGTTTGAAACAAATCCGGATGCACCCGCCGCTGATATAGCGCAAGCTATGGCTGAAGAAACATACAGTGAACTTTCATCAGCCGTTCAAACCGTTATTACACTTACGGTTTATCGGATGGATGAACTTCAGCCTTATATAAAAAATCTCAACACTCTTGTAACAGAATATGCGGAGACGCATCAAATAAATCCCTTCAGAGAAAACAGAGATTGTGCAGATCTGGGTGTCTTAGACGGGGGTGAGTTTAACAGTGGCATAAAAACATTTTACAGGGCACCGGCTTTCGGCAGGGAATCGAACAAGGAAAACCATTCGGGCTGGGGTTGTAAACCGACTGATTGAATAATGAAGTAACTATTTAAGAACGGTTTTTATTCAGAAACCGTTTTTTCTTTCTATTTTACTTTAAAATCACCCAAAAAAATTGCTTTATGAATTATCGATTACTGCTTCTAACTATTCCAATAGCTTTACTTTTGATGGCATGCACCACTGAAGAGGAAGCCTATCAGGACATTACTGATTATCCAAACTCACATCTTTTACTTGAAGCCCCTGAACTTGCCGAAATTATGCGGGATGATGAGATACTGTTAATTGATACGCGTGGAGAGCTAACGGATACACTAATTAACGGAGCTGTCCATTTTTCAGCTATTAGTGAATTAACAGATCCGGATCACCCGGTAGAGCATTTTTTGATTGGACCTGAAGCATTCCAGGAAAAAATGAGACAAATCGGGCTGGATAACAACGACCGCGTGGTACTTTATGATGACGGGAATTCTCTTTCGGCTGCACGACTGTTTTACGCGCTGGACTATTACGGCTTTTCAAATGCTTCCATTCTGAATGGAGGGCTTAAAAGCTGGGTGGCAAACGGTTTTCCTGTATCGGACTCACCGAAAACACCGGATCAGGGTACATTTCAGTTTGAAATAAATGAAGCGGTTTCGTGTGATATAAGCTATGTGATGGAAGCGGCCGATGATCCGAATAAGGTTATTTTTGATGCCCGTTCAGCTGCTGAGTTTACCGGCGATGACGAGCGCTCCGAACGAAGCGGCCACATTCCCAATGCAGTTCACCTGGAATGGAGTAGTGTACTTGCTGATGGAGATATTCCTTACTTCAAACCCGCAGGTGAAATTCAAGAGCTCTTCAGCTCCAGGGGAATTACACCCGATAAAGAAGTAATTCCGCATTGCCACACAAATGTCCGCGGCTCACACGCTTACTTTACACTTCGCCTAATGGGCTACGATTCCGTTCGGCCGTACGAGGGCTCATGGTCGGAATACGGAAATCGTGAAGATGCAATTATTCAACAATAAATTATTTCAAAGTGTAATAAATCTTTTAGTATAAATATAGCGACCTGTTTAATCCTGATTATGATTAATCACACTCTGCTCTGTGAATATTCAGCAGTTTCCGTTTACAGACGAATTTATACAAATCTATATGTTTGAAATGGGGGCGCAATTATGATTTCTATGGATTTAACACGGCTCGAAGAAATCTGCGAAATTTTTTTGAAGGAATCTTCAGAAACCGACTCTGCCCACGATCTGGGTCACACAAAAAGAGTTGTTGCCAACGCTAAAATAATTCTGAATACAGAAGCGGCCGATACTGAAATTGTAATTGCGTCAGCATGGCTGCATGATTGCGTAATACTTCCCAAAAATCATCCTGATCGGGAAAAAGCATCGCAACTGGCCGCACAAAAA
>LKMJ01007620.1_pt1 | contig 10206 bp, 17 predicted proteins | sample 643391 | NCBI WGS metagenome assembly LKMJ01 (sample SAMN04112250, study PRJNA286221) | soda lake metagenome | biome: soda lake; feature: Kulunda Steppe; material: water; isolation source: sample PL-Br10 brine of Picturesque Lake | place: Russia: Kulunda steppe | collected 2010-07
CGAACCCCTCCTCGATATCCACGTCGTCGCCGATATCGAGGTCACCGCTAACCATCAACTGGCCGCCGACGTGGACGCGCTCGCCGAGATAGGCGTCCCGACCGACCAGAACGTTTCCGGCGACATCACACCACATGTCGAGTCGACAGTCCGCCTCGGCCTCGATATCGCCGCCGAACTCGACACCTTCACCGGCGAGGACGTTCCGGCCGCGGACGCCGAACTCGATCGTGCTCCGCCCGCCGATCACCACATCCCCGTCGGTCACCAGGTCGTGTTCTTCGACTGTCGTCCCGTCGGGAATCGACAGCTCGTCAAGCGGGTTCGATCGCAGCGACACACGCCCTCCTTTCCGCCGCCGGATAATAAACCCCGCGCGGGCGTCCGACAGGCGTCAGACGATCATCGCTGGAGCGTCCTCCTCGGCCGAATCATCCTCACAGGGCCAGGTGAGATACTCGAAGTGTAGCGTCGACGATCCGAGGTAGAACTCCAGATACAGACAGTCCTCGTCCTCGGTGATCAGGTCTGATGCGGTCGCGGACGACTCGTACTCGTCGACTTCGATGACCACTTCGTACGCACCGGGACCGGACACTGGCTGCTCGAAAACTATCGCACCCTCACCGGGTTCGTCCCCACGGAGTCGTTCGGTCGTCTCGAATGTGGTCCCGTCCGCGTCCTCGATCCGTACCGAAAACTCGTGGACCTCGTGTCGATGGTTCGCCAGTTCGAGGTACTCGATCTGTGGCTCAGGCGGTTCCGGTTCGTCGGTACAGCCCGCGAGCAGTCCGGCAGCGGACCCGGACGCCGCCGCGAGCAGCGATCGTCTGTCGATGGAGGGCATCATCCGATCTTCTTTCCAGTTCATGATAACGATTGTGACAGGCCGGGGTATTGACCCATCCCTCGACAGCGGCCATGCGTGGAACCTTTTACTCGGCGGCTCCGAGCGGTTCGTATGACTACACTCTCGTTCGACGAACACGGCGTCGACGTCGTCTACGAAGGGACCGAGTTCCGCCTGGAGAAGGAACTGATCGAAGAAGCGACACAGAAAGGCTACTACGACGTGACCGACCACGAGGTGCTCCAGATGGTCGCTTCCAACCCGAACCTGCAGGGCGAGCCCCGCCGGATCGGCGACATCGTGGCCAGAGAATAGCACGGTCCAGCGATTCGGTGCTTTTGTCCCGAAAAGTGTCTCCGACCGTAACCGGATATCCTATTTGTGTAGGGCATCGTGGAACGATAACGTACGTAGGTTAGGTGGTATCGTTATCCCGGTCTCGGCGTACGTACAAACGAGCAATGAGTACCCCAGATTCGACGGTTGATGCAGGAGGGGGTAGCATTTCGGGCGAGCACAGACCGAGCGACCGGATCGTCTCAGCCCTTGCAGAGGAGAAGGGCGTAGACGTACTTGATCTGGACCCACTGTTCGACACGATCGATCTCGACGCCGTCGACGATCTTCTCGGAGACGGATCGGGAGCGGCTGACTCGTCAGTACGGCTCTCGTTTGTCGTGCAGGGCTGTCGAGTCGTCGCCAGTGGGGACGGGAGCGTAACGGTCCGATCGCTGGAGGGACCCACGGGGAACGGACGATGACGAGGAGACAGTGAACGACAACGAACACACCGCGACGACGGGGGAAGAATCAGAGTCCACCGAGCTGTGTGCGCAGTGTGGAGCCAGTATCGACACCTCTGAGTGGCATCCAGTCGTCGCCGAGGACGGCGACGACGGCGAGTTTCAGCTGTATCCGTTCTGTGACGAGACCTGTCGCGAGGAGTGGGAATAAACTTCGACTGAAACCACTAGCTCTTTATCTGAGTACAGTGGAATTCGGGCAGAAGACGTACAGACAGCTATGAACGGGGATTCCGGGGGCAGGAACGAACTGGGGATGGACAGGGACGTAGAATACGTCGCGGTAAGCGACCACGAATCGGACGCCGGAACGCTGTTCGATCCGGACGCCGAGGACGCCTGGATCGAGTCTGACACGCTGGTCTCACTGGTCGACGACGAGAAGTCGGGGACGCGTTTTGACGCCGAGACCGGCACGTACCACATCGAGTACGACTGGCGCACAGCGATGCCGATGAGCATGATCATCGTTATGGTCGTCGCGGATCTGGAGGGGACCGACCCGATGGAGTTGACGCCGCTGTACGATTCGCTGGATCCGGAACTGCTGGATACGCTGTTTAGCCCGCGATCTGACGGGACGCTCGCGGTCGGCGAAGTGACGTTCACGTTCGAGGGCTACGAGATCCACGTCTACCGGCACGGACACATCAGCGTTCGGCCGCCCGAAGCACTGGAGACTCAGAAGTCGTCGTAGCGGTCCGCAGCAGACTCGAAGGAAAATTCCTTTTGCTCGCGGCTCCGCCGACCTTCCGCCGCGGCGAGTGCTTCCGCATCCGGCGACACGTCATCGGTAATCCGTGCCCACGAACCGTGGACTTTCGCGTGACACCACCGACAGAGATAGACGGTGATCTCGTGTCGTAGCTCCTCGCCGTCACTTGCATAGGAGAGGTGGTGCTCCTCCAGAAGCGGCCGTTCATCGTCGTGGGCGATCCGGCGCTCTTCGAGCCCACAGCGTTGACACTCGCGGTCGTGATTTCTAGATCGGAAGTGTGGACAGTCAGTCCAGTCCCAGTCGTCGCCCGCGGCGACCGGACACGCGAACTCGTCGGCCCGTCGTTCGCGCGCGAACTCAGGGTCTTGCTCGGCATACTCGAAGGCGTACCGGCAGCGCCCGTCGTCAGTGACGTGATCGCAGACATCGACGTGTTCGTAGGGGTCGTCGACGCCGACCGACGTTCCAGTGGGCGTCTTCTCCATACCGCCGTTCGGGATCGAACACTGTTGAACCTTCCTACCCTTCGTGTTCGATCTCCCGCATCAGGGTGTAGCTGTTCGTCCGCTCCTGCCCCAGCGCGGCAGGGTGTGCGCCGACCGCGATGATCAGATCGTCGCCGCTGGTGATGGTCGCCACGTGGATGTAGATCTCGACCTCCTCGCCCTCGAACTCGGCGGTCGTCTCGAACGTGCTGACGGTTACTTCCTCTTCGAGCACGACCTCCTCGCGCTCGTCGACCATCTCCACGTCGTCCAGTCCGTCGTACTCATCGCCCAGCTCATTCTGGAACTCGTCGAGGAGCTCCTCGTGAGAGAGCTGTGCAATCGGATTGAGCGACTGGCCCAGTATTTCGGCGTTCGGCGTCGACACGACCGCGAACGTCGCGGCCTGTTCCGTTTCGCCCTGAACGGTCAGATCCTTCTCGTAGGTGTTGATCCAGTTGGTGACGATCAGCCGTCGTTCGATCCCGCCCGCCTCGACCTCCTCGTCGATCGTCAACTCCTCCGTGTCGACGTGTGTATACTCGGTTTCGTCGAGTCCGTCCTCGCTGACCGACGCCTCTGAGGCCGTAAACTCGACCGTATCCCCGGTGATCAGATCCATACAACCCGCAAGCGACGCCATCCCAACCGCGGCTCCCGCCAGTACTGCGCGACGTCCTGTTTCCATGGGAGACACAAGCCGGCCAGTAAATAAATCCTTTCCGGCAAGTAACTGCGGGTATCCGGAAGGATATGCTTACTGCCAGTCCGAGAACGGCGTTCCGGAGCGACTGTGCTCGCGGTAGGCCTGCTGCATCCGTTCGACAGCGTTCTCGAATGAATGACCTGCCGCCAGCTCCGTTCGGATACGGTCGAGTTTCCAGCTGCTCGGTGTGGTTCCCGCTTTCCATCTGGCTTCGAGTGGGTCGATATAGTGTGCCGTCGTCTCACCGGAGACGCCCTGTTCGTCCAGCCCCGTCCGGACAAGGTCGAACAGTTCCCCGTAGATTTCGTCGTTCGCCTCGGTGTACTCGCCGTCGGCCAGCACCCAGGCCAGATCAGCGTCGAGTCCGTTCTCGGCCGCCGCATAGAAGCTCCGCTCGGCGTCGACGTGATCGAGTTCTGTTAGCGGGTGATCGGTTGCGACGATCCCCCGGAGCAGTCCGGCGACCAGCACCTGCAGGCCGACGTTACCCCGGATCGTCGGCTGGGTGGGCAGTGGACGGTACTCGATCCGAACTGACCGGCTATCGCCCTCACCGACAGGCTGCCCGCCGACAACAGAGCGAACCCAGCGCCAGTACGTTCCGCGTTTGTGGTCGAACTCCCAGAGGCGCCCGTCGATCGTCTCCCGCTCACTGTCTGCGACCCACTCGCGGAGGAACGGTGCACAGGTCGGATCATCGAGCAGGTACGAAATTGTATCGTGGGTCGTTTCGATGTCTTCGGGGACGCGCACTTTGTTCCAGGCGGCGTTGATCGACTGCTCGAACGCGGCGATCCTGAGTTCGTGATGCGTTTCTTCGAGCAGCTGTTCGGGATCATCGACGTCGTACAGGTCAACCGGCAACAGCGGCGAGTTCGTCGAAAGCGCCAGTACGGGGCCGAGCGTCCGGATCGCCGCGTTGTAGTAGGCAGGGAGCGCGTCGGCGTCGGGAATCTGGAGATGTGGCTGGATCGAACTGGTCAAGGACTCACAGAGGATCGACGGGAAAGAGACCTCCGCACCGGGGACCGACAGGGAGACGCTCCCGTTGCCCTGTGCCAGTATCTCGTTATCCAGCGCCCAGTAGCGCGGCGACGCGGTCATATTCCGGGCGACCGTCACCCCCTCGTCGTCCTCGACATCGCCGAGGTACGACTGGGACCCCTCCGCCGGTGGGACCGCCCACATCGCGTCGAGGACGATTTCGGTGTCTGCATCGTCTGCCGCGGCACGAGAGGCGTCGAGATTCTCCCGGAGTTGCGCGACCTGCCCGGCGATACCGTCCTCGTCGAAGCGTGTCGGTTCCGTGTGAAGTTCGGCGTTGTGGAGGCCAAGCTCCCGATCGCAGGGCGCTTCGAACACCGAATCTGGGAGGCGTGTGAGACCGGTATCGTCGACCGCGTAGGTTTCGATCTCGATACCGAGTGCAAAGCTCGGGTTGTCCAGTTCAGCGTCAGCCAGTAGCTCCGCGACAGTCTCGGCCTGCTCCTCGACGCGCTCGTCAAAGATCACCTCGGTCTCGTCCGAGAGCGACCGGCGGACGAGCTCCGTCCCGGTGTCCGTGGTATCTGCCATTGTCGTCGTATTGTGCGCCCCCGGCATAGCACTTCGGCATCGGGCCGCCGGAAAACACCCCGACGACAGGACGACACTTCCCAACGCCTTTGACAACTGCCTGCCAAAGCCCAGCTATGACGCAACCAACCAGCGACGACTGTCCGCGCGCGAACGGGATGCCGATGCTCGGGCTGGGGACCTGGAAAAACGAGGATCCGGACCAGTGTGCCGAAAGCGTCCGGACCGCGCTGGAGACAGGGTATCGACACATCGATACCGCCGACCTCTACGGCAACGAGGCGGCTGTCGGCGATGGGGTCCGGCAGGCCGATGTCGACCGTGAGGACGTCTTTCTCGCCACGAAACTCTGGACCGACGATCTCGGATACGAGGATGCTATCGCCTCGGCCGAAGAGCGTCTGGACACACTCGGCGTCGACTATCTCGACCTGCTGTACATTCACTGGCCTGCAAAGAGTTACGACCCCGAGGAGACGTTCCGAGCCTTCGAGGAACTCCACGACCGGGGACTGATCGAGAACGTCGGAATCAGCAACTTCGAACCCGAGGGGATGGAGACAGCTATCGAACACTGTGACGTACCGATTCTTGCCAATCAGGTCGAGTGTCACCCGTTCCTGCCCCAGGAAGACGTCCGGGCGACCGCGGCCGACCTCGATATCGAAGTCGTTGCGTACTCGCCGCTGGCTCGTGGTGCCGTCTTCGAGTCCGAGGCGCTGACCGACATCGCTGACGCTCACGACGCCAGCGCGGCACAGGTCAGCCTGGCGTGGCTGCTCGACAAGGGCGTCACGCCGATTCCGAAAGCGACGAGCCGAGAGCACATCGAGGACAACTGGCGCGCGCTCGCGCTGGAGTTGAGCGACGAGGAGATCGACCGGATCGATGCTATCGAAGCGGTCGACCGGAAGATCGATCCCGATTTTGGCCCCTGGAACTGAGCCGTCGATCTGCCGGAAGCTTGAAAACGGATCGCTCGTTCTATATTTCGTATGAGTACGCGGTCGTCCAGGAGCGGCGGGGTCGTCGACGGAATCAGGATCGACCTGCGGCGACTCCACGAAAGCTGGATGGAACTCGTCTTCCCCCGCCAGCGGGGAAGCGGTCACTCCGTCATGGGAAAGTGGACGCCGAACACCACGGGCGGCTGGATCGCCTACCGACTCTGGGCGGCAGTCGGCGTCCCGGTCGTCGCCGTACTGTACCCGCTCGCGCTCTCTGGCCTCATGTTTCGGTTTTACGCGTCGCGGATCGACCGCGTTGCGGCGGGCCTGGGTGTCGCCGGAGTCGTCGTCCTCGCGGCGCTGGTCTGGGGCGTCCTGACGGTTGCCGCCCATCAGGTGTTCAGTTTCGACGGCTTTCTCGCGGTGCTTGCGGCCGCCGTCGTCGCGACGATAGCTGCCGGGCTGGCAGTCGCCTTCTCGCAGGTCGGCGGCCGCCTCGTCTCGGTCGTCTTCGCATATCCGTCCGCGATGACCGCACTGTTCCTTCCACCGGTGGTCGCCGCACTCGTCTCGCCGACGCTGGGTGAGGTTGTGCTCTCCGGTAGCGACTCGCTGGCGATCTGGCTGCTAGACACTGTTCTGGTCGTTGGAGGACTCAGCGAGTGGCTCTCCGACCAGTACACGCTCGCCGGAGCGGCGTATCTCGGGATGTGGTTCGGCATCGCCGTCCCGCTGGGCTGGCTCATCGGCTCGCTCGTTACGCTTGCCGGGCTGGTTCGACCGACCTGAACGATCTCGGTACGCTTAGGAACCCTCAGTCCTGAGGTAGATACATGGAGTTCGACCTGACGAAAACCGTTGTGGCGTTCCTCGCAGTAAACGCAATCGGCGTCGGCGCGCTGATGGGCGCGCCGATGGGAATGACCGAGAGCACGATCCTGACGATGGTACTGCCCTCGATGCTCGTCTTCGGCGCACTCACGCTCGCGATTGGCGTCAAGTTCGGCGAGTACCGCGCGAAAGCAGCCTGACCGTCCGGTCTTCAGCCAGCCGTTTCACACCCCCTTCACAGTCGATCCCGTCAGTTATTTCCCCGCGTAGGGCCACCCTCGGAGTATGTTCGGAGGAGGTGGCGGTGGCATGGACCCCCGCAAGATGAAGCAGATGATGGAACAGATGGGCGTCAACATGGAAGATATCGACGCCGAAAAAGTGATTATCCAGACCCCCGACGCCGATCTCGTCTTCACGGACGCCGACGTGAACAAGATCGACGCGCGCGGGCAGGAAACCTATCAGATCGTCGGTTCGCCCGACGAGCAGGAGCCCGGCAGTGCTGGCGGCTCGGCCCCGGCGGTCGAGAGCGGCGATGCAGGTGGCGTCCCCGACGAGGACGTCGAAATCGTCGCGATGCGAACCGGTGCGAGCGAGGACGACGCACGTGAGGCCCTCGAAGCGAACGACGGCGATCTCGCCGCCGCAGTCGACCAGCTAGAGTGACCGTCCTCGTCGTTCGCGGCAGCAGACAGTTCCTCGTCGAACCGGGCGAGGAGCAGGGCACTGACCTCGGTGTGCTGGAGGTGCCAGAGGACGTCGAACCGGGCGATACCCTGACGACGCATCTCGACGAGGAGTTTCAGGTCCGGCGATTGCGCGGTCCCGACCTCTTCAACCATATGGAGCGCACCGGCGCGCCGATGATGCCCCGGGATATCGGGCTGATCATCGGTCATGTTGGAGTCGGACAGGGCGACCGTGTCCTCGATGCCGGGACCGGCACCGGCGTGCTCGCCTCGTATCTCGCTCGTGCGGGCGCGGACGTCCTGACGTTCGAGCGCGACCCGGAGTTCGCCGAGGTTGCCCGCGAGAACATGGAGCTGGCCGACGTGACCGATAGCGTCGACGTCCGGGCTGGCGACGTAACCGACTACGTCGCGGACTGCGAGGAGCGCTTCGACGTCATCACGCTCGATACGGAGGATGCCGCCACAGTCGTCGAGGAGGCTCCCGACCTGCTCGCTCAGGGTGGCTACCTCGCCGTCTACTCGCCGTTCGTCGAGAACAGCCGTGAGGCCTGTCGCGCTGCACGGGAGGTCGGTCTCTCCGACGTCGTCACTCAGGAGACGATCCAGCGTGAGATGGACTTCGACGACCGCGGTTCACGCCCATCAACCGGGGGCGTCGGACACACCGGCTATCTGACGTTCGCGCGGAACGTCTAGTCTCGTTTTCGCAGATTCGTCACATCCAGTTTGGATTCCAGAGCTTCCACCTGAAAATCGGCGTCTGCAACGATCAGATGGTCGCTGGTGGATCGTGCAGTAGCGGCAATAAGTAGGTCTCGAACCCCCATTCGCTGCCCGTCATCGAGCAACTCGTCCTGTAGTTTCGCCGCTTCGATGGCGACTGTCTCACTCAAATCGACCGACCGAACACCGTCGAATCGCTGTCGCTCCGCGTCAACATCGATTCGTCCGCTTCCCAGCGGTCCATCAAGGACTTCGTAGACACAGAGTGTCGACGTGAGATACGGCCCCGGCTGCTCTTCGACGAACCCGACTGTTTCCTCGCGCCCTTCAAGCATGTCGATGATAACTGACGAATCAAGAACCGTCATCGACCGAAACTCTCCCGGGAGCGATCGATTGCACGCCGTGCACGATTGGCAGTTTCAGCATCCCATGAGCCTACATCGACCGGTTCTTCCTCACCTGCCAGTCTGGCCAGTAGTTCGTCGAAGCTCTCGTTTTCACGTTTCAGGCGGGTGAGTTTCTCTTTTGTCTCGTCAGATACGCGGATCGAGGTGCTCATATGTATACATGATGCATACAGAATCTAAGTACTTTCGCTGGGACACTGGGTTTGTTCTGGACCGACGCCACGATCATCCTACATCCCGAATCAGATCGAGCAACTCGCCGCGCCACTCCCCGGGGTCCGTATCGACACCCTCGACCGATCTGGGGTATGCACCGCCCGCGATCCGAAACCCGTCGCAGAGCCAGACGGCGAGCCACCCCTCGAGCCTCATCGACTCTCCCTCGGCGTCGTAGCGCCCGCGATAACCAAGCAGTGTCGCCCGGTCGCCGCTCTCGACGCGCATACGCTGACGGGTCGTCTGCTCGACATTGCTGATTCCACGCGCTTCGAGATCGGCCGCGAATGCCCGCTTGGCTTCTCTGACGACAGTCGACCGGATCATCGGCCCCATCCCCGGAGCCAGGGGCGGCGAAAAGGAGAGCCGCGTCGCGAAGAAAAACCGGAGGGTCGTGTCGCCGACCGCCGGGCGCAGGCGCTCGCGCAGGTCGGCGTCCTCGTATACCAGCGTCCGCCCCGTCACCGTCAGCGTCGGCAGCCGAAACCGCTCCTCGATGTTATCCTCGATACACTTCCAGCCGTCGGCGTCGAGACGCTCCTCCGGGACGGCGGGCGGCGGTGGATCTGCCATCGGCCGTAGTTCGCTCGCCGACCACTTCAGGATTGGCGAGAACTGGACCAGCGTTCATCCCGTCTCGCTCGTTGACACACCGGATGCAGCGACGCTCCGCTTGCCATCCAACGCAACGTCACTCGACCACACAACCGCTCCGGGCGGGGCATCGAAAGGGGCCGACTGCTCGGCGGCTCCGCCGACGCAAGAACCGCAGGACGAAGTCCGAGGATCGCAGCGAGGCAGCGCCGTCGAGCGGGAGGGGGCTTTCGGGAATAGCTGTGAAGCTAGCGGGAGACGATCAACTACGGCTTCCGAACCGCGTGAGAGAACCGACTCCAGCTAGTGGTCGTCTTCGCGCCACTTGTGTTCGCACTCGGTACAGACGAAAAAGCGCGTCTCGGACTCGTCGGCTGCCCGGATCTGTTGCATATACCAGTGTGCGCGATCGTTGTCACAGTTGGGACACTGCGCCGACGTGGTCGGCAGACCACTGTCGCCCGCACCGGTTTCGATCACTTCGCTGACCTCCTGATCGTCGGTGAGCACGTAGTTCGCGTCGGGATTTTTCGGCTGCTTGTTCCCGCAGCTCCCACAGACCCACAGCTCCTCGTCGGCTTTCATCATCGAGCCGCACTCGTCGCAAAACTCCATTGGTACACACGACTACTCCCGTGGGGAGTGATAAGCCC
>LKMJ01007621.1_pt1 | contig 10205 bp, 10 predicted proteins | sample 643391 | NCBI WGS metagenome assembly LKMJ01 (sample SAMN04112250, study PRJNA286221) | soda lake metagenome | biome: soda lake; feature: Kulunda Steppe; material: water; isolation source: sample PL-Br10 brine of Picturesque Lake | place: Russia: Kulunda steppe | collected 2010-07
GGGGGGGGGGGGCAATCTTGTCCTTGTCTCTTAAGAGGGTGAATGCTTTGCCAGGCTATCCATAACTGTTGTTGAGAGTCCGGAAGGGCAAAGGCAAAAAGCGGTGCTGGTGGTTTTCCCATTATGGCAGCTGTGCACCAAGCAAGTGGTTCACACTTACCTTTTTTAAGAGGTGTGCACACTAAGTATGAGCCTCCCACAGCCAGCTGGACCTAGCGGCTGGAAAGCGCCTACCGCAGCAAAACTTTTGCTACCACATGAAAGAGTGCTAGGGCTACGTGGCCCCACTCTCGCTTACCTTCTGCTCCATTGCTTGAGATGTGCCTATGCACTGGCACCACAGGAGCTCTGAATTGAACTTTTATTTTCTGTTATAGGACATTTGTAATTCCATAAACGGACCCTTACCTTACAGTGTGTGCATGCACGTTGAATTGAACACCAGTCCTGGGTGGGGAGTGCTCCACCCTTCTCCTCTGCAACCCCGTGTCTGTTGGGCTTCAGAGGCTCTGTGCGATGCAACTTCATTTGTTTTTGTGAAGGGTGTCCGAGGTGGAGCTCAGACTGGCCAAGCAGCAGATGGAGCGCGAATTCTCAAAACACCAACTTAGGCCAGGGGACCCAGGGTATCAGTATGACAAGCAGGTGTGTGTTCGTGCGCGTGCCCGGAGGTAGCGTAGCATTGGATTGTTGTGCCTGGTCAGCCGCCAAATGCAAAGGCAGTCCCACCAACAGAAGTTGCAGACCAATCCTGCCCCGATCGGCATACATCTTGCCTGAAATATGCCATGGATGTGCGCGTCTTCTCATGCATGCCGAAAAGCAGACTGTCTTCTCATGAATGCTCAGAAGCAGAAATGCACATACATGTTTGCACCTGAAAATCCCACTGTCACTGCAGGTTGAGTTTGGGCCCCCAACAAATTCCAATGATTGGTGGGTCTTGAGTCGGAGAAAGCAATGCTGGTGCATCTGAATGCAGGTGTTAGACTGTTTGCGCATGTGTGCATGCATGTTTCTATGAGCGTGCATCTGTATGTTCTTGCATGCATGCATGTTTGTATGCATGTAAGTTCATTTATATGCATGTACATATGTGTTTTCTCCTGTGCTTACTTCTGCAGGGATGACAGTGATGACTAGCTTCGAACTTGCTAAAATTGTTCAAATGTCAGGATTTCTGAGCGTCACTTAAGCTTCCTGTCCACCGCCATCCGTTTGCATAACTTATGTAAGTATCCATCACATTCCATCCCTTCATAGATTTACCACTAAGCTCTTTCTTGTGGCGCGGTGCCTTTGTTTGCTCATTCATCCCGCCCCTAGTCCTCAAAGGGGCTGCGCTATCATGCTGAGGGCTGCAATTGTTACACATCCAGATTTGTGCAGCTGAGAACAAATATCTCAAAAACATATGCACTGGTTATTTTCCATGGGTTCTATGTCTGTGACTCGCTATCCATTGGTTTAGCAGTGTATGCCTGCAGTGAACACAATAGTGGGCGTATATGGCACGTAGGCTATGACAAAGCAGACATGACATAAAAATGCAAAGCAAGCAAATAATGCATGGAGAAAAGAATGCTGTCGTTCTTCTCAATGACTGCTCGATCTGCAGCATGCAAGCAAGATTGCGTCCCATTTTTAGAATGTCACGTCGAAGTGTGCTCTTCAGTTCTTCATTTTATTATGAATTGCAATGATCTACAGATGACGCGCAGTGAACATGCGGCTTTCAAGTACCTTTTTGTATTGTATTACCTCCACAGTTTTGTAAGCACTCAGATGGTCGACATACCTGCGTTCAGTGCAGGTGATGAATCCACAATCTTGCATAGATTAAGGTTGCAGGTCTGATAGCCTACCAGGAACAAACAGATGAGCATAGAAATGTCAACCCCAGGGTTAAATTTTCTAGGAACTTCCTAAGTTGAACTCCTTTACTTTCAAGGAACTTCCTAAAGGCCAGATAAGGTGTGAGTTACACAGCTGTGTACCTACCCACCGGGCTGAATTGGAAACAAGAGTGTCGGCTACAAAACACTTTGGGAGTTCGTTTGGTTTAAACCTGAAACTTAGTTAAGAAAGGCACCAAATTTCATGAGAAAAGAAGGTATATTTGTTGCTTTTGTAATAACGTCTTCTCTGAAATACGCCCATGAAAATGGATGTCCTTTACCCGATTATTTTTCTACATTGGCAAACCATTCCTACATCAATGAAGGAAAGGGAGACACCGTGTGACATTGGCCCAAAGTGCTGTGGGTCTCCTCCACCAGGGAGAAGTAAGAGCTAGTGAGGATCTGTAAGGTGTCAAGCCGCCCCCCGCTCCAGACCGAGACCTTGAGGGCATCTGGATCTTTCAAGAGCGCGTCTAGTTGTTGTCAATTTGTGCGCACAGAATGAGCATGTAATTTGAGGGCAGTTTTATGGGCTGTTTGCGTATCAAGGCTGACTGACCTCTTTGAGATGATTCAAAGTGTGTAAGGAAGAGATAGAGCCTTTCACGCCAAGAAGAACTTCTTCTTGGATTGAATGGTGTGAAGGATGCAAGGTAAATTACATAACAATTTGTAATTTAGTTGGAGGCCTGGCAGGATTAAGCTAAGCAGTCCTCGCTCAGCTGTTTGCCACTGTAATATTCATACCCCTTTCTATAATTCATAAAGCAGGATTCCTGCCTCCTTTGAGGGGGGATTTGAGGAGTCGAACAGAGGTGGCTTAGAAAATTCAAGTCGAATTGCTTTGTTCTCCTGAATTGGTTCGAGTTGGAGCCAAATTCTGCCAATTGTTAGTGAAGGTCTGGCAATTAGTGGTTAATGCGCTTTTGGATTGTAGAGAGCTCAGCACCCCCCTGAAGGCTACTGGTACTTGTAGTACAAGCTGATCTGCAACGCATTTTGTCAAGCAAGTCGTTGTCCTCACTTTGTTGGCAACAAAGAGGGCTAGAAGGGGAATGCAGAGCGCAAAACAATGCAGATCGTCTGCTTTGACAAGTTCTGACTCACTTTCTTCCCTCCCCTGCTGCTGCCATGCCTCTGGTGCCTTGGCCCTAGGTTCTAGACACCTACATATGGAACCGAGTAGGTATGTGCATCATGCTACGATGATAGTAGCATTGCTTGTTTTTGCTTACATGCCAGGCCCTGAGAATTAAGACTGGATGTTCGCAAATCCACAATAGGCACTATGACAAATGTGCCTCGCACAATATTTAGGACGAATGACATGTCCCTTTTTATGCCCTTACTTGGAAATGTGCTATTTGAGAAGGCAGTCCGCAGAATGATTTGCTGATTTTGCTATGGCTGATAGAATTTTCATTGGAGACATGGGAGCTTTTTATTTTGACAACATCATGTTATCATCACTTATGATCAGTGCAGAGGATGCGAAATTGTTTCTCTTGAAGCAGACGAACAAGTCACTTCCTATTCTTTCAGGGACTATGGATATTTTCTGTCTGGCTGGCAAGCCCAGCAGTCAACCCATCCGACTAATTTGGCCCTAGGTGGCACTAATTGATATAGCGAATGTTTTGCTGATTTCATAGTTCTTATTTCTTCTCTTTCAAAGATGAAGAAACTCCTTACACGACCTTTCATACGTTGTTGTGAAAGTCGACATTGAAAGTCCATGTCATACCTGAAGACAGGCAACCCTAGACTTCTAGGTGTACTGTGCCGCTCAGTGGGATTGCTCAATCAGTGCAATCCAGCCCCAGTTGCTTCAGAAGGCAAACCAGGTGGACTGGTGGTGATTTCGGAGGGTGGCGTCGGGAGCTCCTCCTCACCAGGGAAAGAAGAAGTCGAGAAAGTATCCTCTTCAGGCTTTGGCTGTCCTACGCCATCCTCTGCAACGCGCATGCACATTTGTTTGCAAAATTGGGTGCAGAGGTGGCCTGGCTCAGGGTGTGGTCAAAGCTACCTCAGTCTCAGCCTACATCATAATGTCAGAATCAGGCTTGCGCAAATAAAAATATATAAGTACGGCGTCAATCAGAAATGGCACCGTAAATAACGGTGCGTAATTGACGTATACGTCATATTACCGTCAATTACGGTGAGATTCATACTGACGGTGGAAATCGTAAGAAACGGTGCTGCGTCAGGAACTCTGTGGTTCGGAGGCTAGCAAGCTCAAGCTCGAGGTGCGCTCAGCACCCCGACTTATCACGGACAAAATCTTTAAGAAACATATCCTCCGACAATCAAGCTAAGAGGGCTCGTGTGGCCCTGGATCAATCGAGCTTGGCCCGGCCTGGCCAGCTGCTGCAAGCACCACCTCCCACAGGCCTGGTAGTGGGTGGGTAGAGGAAGAGGGGTGGCAGGAAGGTCAAGAGCAGCTGGGTAAAGGCAGATTTTGAGAGGAAGGAGACGCAGCAGGATGGTAAGACGACTGTGGAGTACAGCTGCCTGCACTGCCAGAGGATGCTGGGCTGAATGCAACGTGGTTCAAGAAGCACCTGCTCAACCCTGGCGCGTGCAAGTTCCTGTACGGCACCTCTGCGCAAGAGGTGGTGAAGCAGGTGGCAGAGGTGACGACAGCGCTGCAAAAATGCAAGCCAGCCACTTCCAGATCGCGGGCACCTGGCGCACACACATGCTCCAGGTGAGTCTGTGTGTATGTGTGTGCGTTTGTAGGTGGTTGGATGGATGGGTGCAGTTGCAGGCCTGTGCTTGACTGTCTCGAATGCTGTGCAGGGCTGCACCCATCACTGCTGGAAAAATGAAAATATTTTTTGCTTGTGGTTAAGCTGGAAAATGAAATTCTTTTTGCTTTGATAAGAATGCGCATTATGCAATGCATCTCTCTACAAATTGCATGCCTGCAGGTGGATAAGATTGCCCCTGCAGAGAAGGCTTAACCGCATCTTGCTGGGCAGGATGTGGCTGATGGCTTTCATCTTCAACACCCGCATCATGCAGCGCAAGTAAGGAGGCGTACCTGGATACTTTTCGGCTGCTTTGAAATGCACAGTAGATCTCCTTAGACGTGCTGCTCTTCCCTTCCGTGCACATGCTAGGGTTTTGCAAACCCTAGAACTGAAGTTGCATCTTAATCTGCACTGCAGGGAGGTTGAGCTGTTTGATGCCAGCAAGGAGCAGAAAAAGGAGTTTGCAGCATGGCTAGAGACAGTCCGGGATGCTGCAGAGCCAGATGCAGATGGGGTTGCAGCAGTGCACATGGATGTGGAGCAGATGGAAGTGGATGAGGAGGGGGGTGAGCAGCGGGAGAGGGATGAGCAGGTGGAGGGGGATGAGGGGGTGAGGATGAGGATGAGGATGAAGAGGGGGATGAGTGACAAGTGGGAAAAAGGAAATTTTTACTTCAAAGGCGACCTTTGGAAAGGGTTGGATGCAGCAAATGAAACTGAATGCTGCTGAGATGTGCTGCTGAAGTGACCATCTGAAAATTTTGACGGTTTAAGACCGTAAATATCTAAAAACGCGATCGTCTGACGTCAAAAATGGAAATCACCGTAAATTACGCTTGCGACTCAATTTCTGACGGTCAAAACCGTAAATTACGCCATACCGTCAAATGACGGTTGATGGCGTCAGTAGTAAAGTGCACAACTCTGGTCATAATAAGTGCTTCAAGAATAATCCAGGAGATTATGAAGGAAATGAGTGGTTACTTGCAAGAGATCAGAATCGTGATGGGATTATATTTCCACAACAAGATCTTGAAGGAGCATTATGGCATCCTATTGCTATGAGCCAATTAAAGAAGTGTACTGGTGAAGCGAAGGATGTGTGTTGATTGCATCCTTAAAAACAGTGAAGGAACCAACACTGGTACACTTATGCACTGGTTGTCTCCCTCAAAACAGAGGTGCGCAATCAAGCATATATCATCTTGTCTGAGTGTCTGATCCAGCTCTTCAAATTAAATGGCTTGATCAAGCCGCCATGTCAGTACAACACAGCGATCTGCCACAAAAAGCTAAAATAAGCCGCACCTCCATCTTTGGGAGTGGGGAAGAGTTGTGTGACAGCGCAGGTTTTCAAGCCAGGTCAAGGTTTCATGTCAGCAAGCTCTTCGTGCATAAAATTTTCCACAATGAATGATGTACTGGCGTAAAAAAGCCTGACACAAAGTGCAAGGGAAGTGTGTACCAAGGAAAGGACCAGAGCCCCAACGAGCCCCCATAAATACCCTGCAAGCCACCCCCTGGAGCTCTAACTGTTGAGACCTGAGGCCCTTTGGGGCGTGCCCCAAGGTACATGCGAGGGCCCTACACACTAACAACTCAGGGCATTAAGTGAAGTGCGCTGAGCAAGTCAGGCTTACCGTCAGGGGCAGAGGTGCTGCCCTCCCCTTCAAGCGCAGAAGGCCACAAGTCATCCAAGCTGTCGGAGGCCTCCAGGGGCGCATCAGCCACTGCCTGCAAGGCTTCCGCCAGGCCGCCTCCGCTCAACAAGTAGTCTGAGACGTAGAACCTGAGGAGCCAGGGGCAATGCTTGGTGGCATCAGCAAGCAAGCAGGCGCAGGCAACAAAGGAGCCAGCCTGTGCAACTGCTCCAGGGAAGCTGGAAAGTGCCTGTGACCGGCACGATTTGTGCAGGTGCAAGCAATGCTCTGCAGGCACAGTGCGGCGCCGTGGCCTACCATGCAGGGTCGAGGTATGTGTTAAAAACCTTTTCGCGTTCTTTTAAAAAGAGCAGTGGGGAAGGGTACGGGGATGCGCATGGGCGACAGCAAGGGCATTCCAGTGCATCCATTGCACTAGGCACAAGCAAGAACATGCCACACAGTGTCTGTGGCGCGCAATGTAGGGCTCCAGGGTCAAAGCCATCTGCCTGGTCCTCATTTTGCATTGCGCAGAGCTTCTTTGCAGTACCTAAGGAGCTGCGGACTGCGAGAGATGGTCACACGATCAGCTGCCTGGCCTAAACAAACACTTTGTTGCCCGATCAACTGCAAGAGACTGCAAGAGCAGTCATGCCTAGTGCTGTCCAGCAGGCACACACCCTTACAAGAGTGAGTTGCATTGAGTGAGACTGCAAGCCCACAAGCAGCCCTGTGCATACCTTAATAGGCCCTCCATTGGTCTTGCTTCTAGCAACCCTAGCATCAAATAGTCCCCTGGATTCACGTCAACATTGACCTGCATGCAACGGGCCACAGAAAGTAGCTTGTAAAATGAGGGGTAGCTTGTACAGCAAGAGGAAGCGCCCGGCAGCCTCAGAAGCGCAATGCAGCGCGTTGTTTGTTTGTTGATTGAAAAACAGGTCTGCAGTGGAGGTTTGGGAAAAAGCGCAGCAGTTGGACCTTGGGAAAGTATACAAAACAGCCTGGCCCCATACTTTCACAAGAAGGTGCAAGGGACTGACAGGGTGATGGTGCACAGTGTGTCTGCTGATCAGGCAAATGCAGAGCGCGCGCGCACACACACACACTGATGGCCTTCTGTAGATAGAACTAGTTTTGAATAACATGCGCACACACACATACACATGCTTGCCTTGACAAGGGCACGTGCATATGCATGTCAGTGACACACATACACTCGCCTTGATGACTACCTCCAGGCCCAGCTCATCGAGGAGGACCGCCGCCAGCTTGAGGTCCTGCCTCTGCCAGCCCAGCACCGTGGCAGGCCACTCGGTGGCCCCACCCTCCTTCTTGCGCTGCCTGAAAAACTCTGTGACGCGCGTCACGCGTCAGGCCAGAGAAGTGGGGCAGCGGGCAGCAGCTAAGCGTCAGCATGGCAGCAAGCAGGCTGCAGGTGCAGACGCAGGCGAGTGGGGCGGCCTGGCAGGGGCTTCCATTTTCCCCGACCAGAATCCATAAGCTGTCCACACTCCCCACTGGCCAAACTCCACAAGATGGCCACACTCCCCACTGGCCAAACTCCACTAGATGGCCACACTCCCCACTGGCCAAACTCCACTAGATGGCACACTCACAGAGGTTGACCCACTGGCCGCATTCCACTAAATGGCACACCCACAAGGGTTGACCCACTGGCCAAATTCGACTAGATGACACACCCACAGGGTGGGGTTGACTATTTCAAGCAACCAGGTTGCTGTACACTCACGCACGGGCTGGCACTCCGAGTGCTGCATGACCGTGCAGAAAAAGAGCCTGAGGGTTCGTCCTTCAGCTTGCATGCATGAGCATGCAGCTCCGCTTGGATGCATGCGCGCTCAAGGTCTTAAAATGCAGTGTTCCCCGTCCTGGCTCATGCAGCCTCTTGCGCATCCTCAAAAGCACTTGCATGATGATGGCCCATGCATACGCAGATGCGCATCATGAACGCGCGCATGTGCACACACGCACAAGCACTTGCACGCACAAGCCCACCCACCTGCCACCCAGTACATCTCTTCCGCCCGCTCCGCAGCACCCATGCTCTTTGCACGGTCGCTGCCAGATGTTACTGCTATCTGCTCTATGGCGGCTGCACTGAAAGGCGGCGGGACACCAATCAGGTGGGCCTTCAGATTAAGGTGCGCAATGATGTCCATGTACCTGCAAGGGCGCAGTGGGACGGGCACAATTTCATGAGCATCGCTGTTGTCGCTCTACCAGGCCACTTGGCCCTTAACCCAGATCTACCCTGCACTGCGGGCAGCTCAAGCCCTGATTGCCCCTTTTGTGGAGGTGAGCAAGGCAGACACACTGCGCGCTCGTGCCTGCGCAGTCGCTACACCCACAGTGTGCCTTGGAGGAGTGGTCCTATAAGGGACCCTTATAGGTCCTATAAGGGACAGTGTGCCTTGGAGGAGTGGTCCTGTAAGGGACCCTTATAGGTCCTATAAGGGACAGTGTGCCTTGGAGGAGTGGTCCTATAAGGGACCCTTATAGGTCCTATAAGGGACAGTGTGCCTTGGAGGAGTGGTCCTGTAAGGGACCCACGTTATAGAGCGCAAGCGGCACGCCAGCTTCCACGCAGGAGACGCAATCTGGGCAGCAGCAGACGCAGTGCAAGCGCCATGGATTAGCGCGACAGCAGGGGTCAGGTGCTTTTGTGACATTGCCCTTTTTGCTGGGAAGGCGCATTCTGCCCACCACTACACGCACACCCCAGCAGAGGAAGCACTGTTAAAGAGGGTCAGTTGGGTGGCGGCATCGGCTTGGCACCTTCATCCTGCCTGCAGAGCGCACCTCCGGATGGGACTGGTCATTTGGACGTAGGTGTCCAGGCCCAGGGAGGCGTGGCGGCTGGGCGTGGATGCTACCGTGCTCTTGGTCATACACCTGCCACATGCCAGGTGCCATTGGGTGAGGGCAGGGTGCAGGAACGGCAAATACAGATGCTGGGCAGGCAGAGCGCTCTGCCTTGTACTTTGTGCACAAGCTGCTTGCTGCACATGTACGAGGGCTATCGCCCTCTGTTAGCCCTCTGCATCTGCGGGTCCATTTGCCTACACCCAAGCTATACGCAAGAAGCGAGCAAATACATGATGTCAAATGTGAGCATGGTAGGGTGTCCACAAGGAATGAGCAAGCAAAGACGTGTGGGATTCCCCAAACACAGGACAAATAGGTCCTTGGCTGCCGTTGGCCGTTGCTCATCGTTGCAGGGCTGAAACCAGCAGAAAGTAGGGCAGAGAGGCAGCAGAAGTAGGGCACACCTCCTGAACATGTAGCCCCTGCAGATGCCCTCTGGAGCTGATGCCTGCACACATGTGCACGTGCAGGTGCAGAGGGCAGTGAGGCGCCTGTGCATATGTACAGCTTTGTGGTTGGGGGAAGGCAGAGCACAGCAGCGCCCACCTGGCTATCATGGCAGCGCAGCCCACCTGCCTTGATGGGCGGCGCACCCGCCCATCAAGGCAGCACTGTCCGCCCATCAAGGCAGAGTAGCCCGCCCATCAACACTGCACAGCCTGCGGACGCCTCATGCGTTTAACCAGTCTCCTTCCCAACCTTCCCCGGACAGTCATCCTTCCAGAGAATATCCAGTCTTAACTCTACAAGACATTCATCCTCGTAGCCTTGACAGCACGCTCCCTCTTCAAGGCATCCTTCCAGCTGACTGACTGCACGGGACAGCCTTCCTCCGTCCTTTCATGGGCAATACAAATGGACCACAGGGAACATCCTTTTTTCTGCCCCCAATGCATGCACTCTTAGACCGAGCCTCCCCGTGCCTCCTCACATCCAGCCTTGCTTGTGGGAAAAGCTGCTTCCACATGGCTCATGCTTTTACGCTTTGCTGGCAGATGTACAGAGACACCCCCCCCCCC
>LKMJ01007622.1_pt1 | contig 10205 bp, 7 predicted proteins | sample 643391 | NCBI WGS metagenome assembly LKMJ01 (sample SAMN04112250, study PRJNA286221) | soda lake metagenome | biome: soda lake; feature: Kulunda Steppe; material: water; isolation source: sample PL-Br10 brine of Picturesque Lake | place: Russia: Kulunda steppe | collected 2010-07
AGTCCCATTGCATTTGGCAAGAAGTATGACAAGGAGGGCTTGTACATCCGCAAGTTCTTGCCGGTCCTGAAGGACATGCCTGCCAAGTACATCTACGAGCCCTGGACTGCCCCAAGAGACGTGCAGCTGCGTGCAAAATGTGTCATTGGTATGGCATAGTGGCAATGTTTATGTAGCCTCTTGACTTACAAACTTACCTATTATCCCTAGGATAAGCAGCCAGCTATTGTCAAAGTAACACATGTGGTGCAACCCAGTGTCCGTCCAGACCAGTGAAGTTGGATCATGGGCTTCCTAGTCCGCATGGATTTCGTTATTTGTCTCTACCGTCCAGGCCGTGACTACCCAACTCCCATTGTGGACCATGCCCGAGCTAGGGACGGTTGCATAGCGCGCATGGAGGCAGCGTATGCAGCCACTGACGAAGGGATCCTTCCCAGCACACCTGCGGCACAGCCAGCTGCACTAAGCAAGCAACAGCCTGCAGGTGATCCTGGTGCTTGAGCCGCACTAAGTAAGCAGCAGTCTCCAGGAGATCCTGGTACTTGAGCCGCACTAAGTAAGCAGCAGTCTGCGGGTGATCCTGGTGCTTGAGCCGCACTAAGTCAGCAGCAGTCTGCAGGTGATCCTGGTACTTGAGCCGCACTAAGTAAGCAGCCTGCAGGTGACCCTGGTACTTGAGCTGCACTTAGCAAGCAGCAGTCTGCAGGTGACCTTGGTACTTGAGCCGCACTAAGTAAGCAGCAGTCTCCAGGAGATCCCGATACTTTAGCTGGATTTGAGGAAGCGTACGGAGACTTCCTTGCTAGTTCCCATATGTTTTCACACACCGACTAGCTGTGTGCCTTCTCCCTCCATGTTAAGAACTGCTGCTTACTCACATGCCCTTGATCCTTGAGCCTTTGGGCACACAGTAATTCAAGAAGCTGCTTGTCAATTTTTATTCTTGTGACCATTTAGTGAGTCAAGTTCATTGCTGTGGTGCCAAATGTGCAGGCAGACGCTAGACTAAGCTGGCTGCTTAGCAAACCCAAATGCCCTCCTCTCCATGCATACAGTCTGGGTCTTGACCTTCCACTTTGTGCTTTAAAAATGCCATTTTTGTAGTGGGATTTGCCAATCTACAAGGCAGGTTGACCAGACCAGCAGGGAATGCAACTACCAGAGCGCCGCTGATAACACTAGGAGCACAATATGCTGGTCATCGGACAGAAACAAGGGGTGGGTCTGACCACTGATATGTGGTCATCGGGAAGAAACAAGTGCTGGGTTTGACCACTGACTTGTGGTCATCGGGCAGAAGCAAGGGGTGGGCCTGACCACTGACTTGTGGTCATTGGGCAGAAGCAAGGGGTGGGTCTGACCACTGACTTGTGGTCATCGGGCAGAAGCAAGGGGTGGGTCTGACCACTGACTTGTGGTCATTGGCCAGAAGCAAGGGGTGGGTCTGACCACTGACGTGAGGTCATCGGGCAGAAACAAGGGGTGGGTTTGACCACTGACATGCGGTCATCAGACAGAGACAGGGTGTGCGTGCCTGTGACCATTGACCAGCTAACCATAGGCCCCTTATTAATAGTTTGCCTTATCAATGGACACTCCCTGATCTGCACACATGAAGCGATGCCTGGTCACAAAGGAGCATAGTACAGCTTCATGGGCTTATACTCTTGCCTGCTCTCTGGGCCGCGTCATAGCTCTGGACTTTGTAGAGCTTTCTTTGCAGATGTATTTACCAGCACTCGTTTGCACTTCTCATGCCTGCAGCTGGAACAAGGCCTAGCAGTGCCAATTCAAGAAATCCCAACACGATAGGAGGTGCGGCAACAGGGGCAGCAGGCGCAGCGGCGGCCGCTGCTACTGCGGCATGCAGCATGTTTCCCTCGACCACGTCAAGGAGTTTGTCGGGTGAGCATTTCTCATTCACTCACAGTTGGGAGTATGGGTGTGAGCTATGTTTCAAAGTCACACTGCTTTTACTTGCCCTATGCAGAAACTCACTGTGCTCATCCCACACCCATAAGTGCCGGCACATTTGCATGCATGCAGAGAGCAGGCAGCCTGGTCTTGCTGGGAGCAGCGAGCTCCCTACCAGCGCAAGGGGTAGGTTCTCGTTAGTTAATGTGCAATGTCTCCTGACGTCATCTTTTCTTGTCCTCATTTCCCAAGCCCAATCCCACTCTCTGTTCAGTTTTCCATCCTCTGCTCACCTGTTCTTGCATCTGTTGCTTACCAGCTTATGCATTCCGACCGCGTGCCCAAACAGCAACAAGGTCACTGCCAGGCACTAGTGGCGCCGAGCACTTGAGCAGAGCTGCAAATGTGGCCATGGCGGCAGCCACCGCCCCACAGCAGCAGCAGCAGCAGCAGCAGCAGCAGCAGCAGCAGCAGCAGCGTCTTGGTGGCAGGAAGAGGGATCTGGACATAGCGGGGGGATATGGACATGGTGGCAGCAGGAGCAGGGATGCGGCCATGGCGTCAGCGGCGGCAACAGTAGCAACGCCTGGATGTGGACCCTCGGCAGGCACTAGGGGTGAGTTGAGAGGGTCGTGCGTCTTGTTGCAGCAAATTTTGCATGGAAAGCCCGCGCCCTAGCCTGGTTTTGCCTGGGTTTCACACGTCATGGGTGCTCTCATGTTTTGCATGCGCGCAGCCAGACCCTGGTCTGCCCTTGGTGGCGTCAAGGCTCCTTTGATAGCCACAAACGCGGGTGCACAGGCAACAGCAACGACGCGTTTCTGCGGTGCTCGTCCTGAAACAAGGTCTTGAGGTAAGATGGGAACGCTTGATGATCCCTCAAAATGAGGGTCACCCTTTAACTAGAAAAGGTGCTTGCTGCTCCTTCATCTTGCAGTCCACTTTTAGAACAGCCCGTCTACAAATGCTCCACACTAATGCATTTCCTACACACACATGCATCTGGGACAGGACTATTTGCAGCTCTGTGCAACAAAATTGGGAGCAGCAGCAGCGGCGGCGGCGGCGGCAGCAGCAGGAGAAGGAGAAGAAGCACAGACAACAGGAGTGGTTGAGAAGTAATGGAATGAAATTATGCACATTTACATGTGCAGTAAAGTTGTTGGAACACAAATACTATGATAAAAGTGCATGCATCAATTCAAACCTATGGTCCCCCTTTGAGATTGCCAACCAGTGATGAGCATGCGTTGATTTACTTGATCTTAGACTTAGGCCGAGGAGTGCATTGAAGTGCACTTAAAGCATTAACTTCTAAGAATCAGACTATTTCAACAATCTGAGCCGTGATAGGCCGTGGATAGCCGTGGGAATGATAAAAAGAAAAAGCAAAGAAAAAACTACGTTGGGCAGTAAAATCACTCCCTACACCAAGTAAGGAAAAAGGGGCCACCTACGGCCTAGGAAGAAACAGAATAAGTTAATGTTGATCAGGAGGGTGACCAGCTCTGCTAGAAGCAGTACCCCATTCCTGACCTTGATGAGATGTCACATAAGTATTCTTAAGAGTACGGTACTAACTGTACTAACAAGTGTGTTAGTATACATGGTTTACAAGAATAAGGCCTCCAGTCAAGAAGTGCGACTGCTAGCCTGCTCATAAAAAGCGAGTAATTCATGAAGGAAAAAGGAAGTTTATTGTTGTTCTGGTTAAAGAAAGCAGACACATCATGAGGTCCTGTCTGAGTGAATAGAGGAGCAAATTTTGTGCGGAGAGACCACCTGAGGATGAATGCACTGAAAGATAACATGTTGCTCATCCTGAATTCTATCAGTAGCCTCACAGCGGTCGCACATTGTGGAAGGCATGTGGTTCCATGTAGCTGTCTCATAGCAAAGGGTGCGAACACGGAGTCTGAATCGGGTAATGCTGCCAATAACATCAAGGGGGAAGTCAAGGAGTTCAGTAGTACACTGAACAGAATGAGCCTTGATCCCTTGATGCCTTGATAGAAACAAAGGTTCTTAAGAAGCACTCCTTAAGCTGACTCCATGCTGTGAGGGCAGTAAATGGTGCCACCCACTCCCAGAAGATAGTGTCACACTATTAGTGCGGAGGCTAAGGTTGGCGGCAGCTCAGCGAAGATGATGGCAAAGTACGCTGCGCTGTTGGTTGGCAGTCTCAAGCTGGCTTCTGGCAGAATGATAGTTATAGGTAAGACAAAGCTGTCTGCAAGGGCAGCTGCGCTGAAGCAACAAAAACTTGGGCTTAAGCTTCAACAACGACACAAGCGATACCTTGGATCCGCTAGGTCCATTTGTCAATGTCTCTGCTAGGTGTTTGCAAGCGAACAAAGAAAGGCAGCTCAGCCTACCATGATCAAGCAAGCTAGGTCTCCAAGACCAGGGATAGGGAAGGTCAACCCACGATGATCTGGCTGTTTGGGTAGCATCTTGCAGATACGTCGTGCAAAGTGAAGCTGAAATACACGGCTTATCAAAATGCTATGCTAAACATGCTGACTGGTTGCTTGCCTTGAAAATTTTTGAGAGCTATCTTAATAAATATTTTTCGATGGCTCATGCTTAGATGCACCACAAAATACAATCTTGTGCCCCGAGTTAAGCCAAGGTCAGCAATAACAGCTTTTGCGAGGGCATCAGCAAGAATGGCTTCCTCTCCTAACAAGAAGTCCATCTTGTGGTTCAGAAAGGTGGTCACATGGGCATGTCCACATCAGCCATCCTGGACCGCAAATTCTGCCAGCCTCCTCCAGTGGCCCCTGTCTTGCTCACGACTGAGCTTTGCCTGCTGCATCTTCCCTGCATCAGGGATTAAGACTCCACGACAATCCAGCTTTACAAGAGGCTTGTGCAGATGCGTCGCATGTGTTCCCCATCTTCATCATTGACCCCCACTTCCTGCAAAAAGCCAAGTACAAGTGAGTTTACATGGCCTTCTGCGCTTCAAATCTTCAGGTATGCTTCGGTCTCACATGTTTGCAGTATGATTCACTTCAAAACACAGGGTGGGCGTCAATCGATACCAGTTTCTGCTGGAGAGCCTGAGTGACCTCGACGCCAGGTACTGGTTGAGGTAGAAACTTGGTGCACAAACTGGTGGTCGATCTCCCAGCAATTCTAAAACTAGCTTTCTAGTGGGAAGTATCTATTATACTTATCTGTTCCGGGAAGAGCACAAGAGCATGACGACCCTTCGTCAGCAGGAGTAGAAGCTCAACATGAAAACCTGTATCCTTCTTTCTGCATGTCCTTCAGCTGAAAGGTGGATGTTTGACTGTGTATTTGTGTACTTTCCTTTCGACTTTCGAGGTCTGCAACAAGGTCCTTCCCCTGCTTGCCAGGCTCGCAGTCACCAGTTGTTCCATCTCTATTGCACTTGCATTTTCAGCTTACAGAACCTTGGTTCCCAGCTTCTTGTCCTGAGAGGTCAGCCAGAAGAAGTCCTGCCCCGCGTGCTGCGGGATTGGAGCATCCAAAAGCTGTGCTATGAGGTGCGTGTCAATCAGCTGCACGTTTGTGGCCATGTATGTGAATCACATGGGATGGGTAAATAGGGTTTGGCAGAGCCTTGATGGGGCTCTGTAGACCCTGTAAAGAGCCTATTTGAGCCTTTATAGAGCCTCTTTGGCATTTTGATCAGGACCTATTTACACATCCCTGTCACATAATGTGATGTTTTGTTGAATGGTTTGTGAAGAAGACATCTGTCATCGAGGGCCAAAACAGAAGCCCTTTTGAAGTCTGTAGATTAACTTGTTGTTGTGCTGTGCAGGGTATTCTTTGCATAATGCTCCCTTAGTAAGGAGTCCTTACCCCCTGCTCCTACACCAAAACCAAGTCTGGAATGCGTCATCCCTGTGATGTGGCCCATGCACACAGATCGACACAGAGCCTTATGCAAAAGCCAGGGATGCGCGCGTGGACAGCATCGCCAGGGATGCAGGGGTGGAGGTCAAGAAGCTATGGAGCCACACACTCTATGTGAGTCCCAGATGAGGGGCCAGAAGCGAGAGGATGCGCTCCGCAGAGGGCCGCCTGGTTGCATCCATGTGAAGGCTCCAGCTGAAATCTCAGCTGGCCTTGGGGGCGCTCCTTTTCCAAGGCTCATTCCACACTTTGATGTGCAGCAAGGAGCCAAGCCCAGACAGAGGTCCTCCTCTCCTGATTGTTACGCAGCTGTGCTGTACCTGCACACCTTGGCGGTTGCAGGCGCAGGCTCTTCTGTCTCCCAACACTTGATCTGTGCCTCGGAGCAATCAAATCTGAGGCACACATGATGAGAGCTGTGGGCGTGTGTGCCTGCCGCACTCTGTCACATGCTGGGCGACATGCTTGCACTTGTGACAGGACACCAACATGCTTGTCCGAGAGAACAAGGGGAAGCCACCGCTGACAATGCAGGTGAGTCCGGCTCGCGGCTGGATTGCCTTGCACGAGTGAAGCTTGCAGCCTCTGCAGGAATGAGGCTGTGGGGCACCTAGCACGAGTATGGCTCCTGCTGATCAAGTGTGCGCTGCAAGCTCTGAATGGCTGTTCCAGACATGTGCGGCTGCGTCTCAGTCCTGGCACCCCTAATGCAGCTGCAGGCCTCTGAAAAGCTTGTAGAGACCGCGTGGGCAGCCCCCCTACCTTTGATGATCTGGCGATGATCGGCACATGCAGCATTGGTGACCCACGAATGCCTTTGTACATGCTTCCGCAGGCCTTTGAAAAGCTTGTAGACCGCGTAGGCAGCCCCCCTGCTGCCCTGCCCGGCCCGGCCTCCCCGCTGCCGCCTGTTGACCTCACTCTGCCTGGCATCAAAGATGCAGAAGTGGGGGTGCCCACATGGCAGGATATGGGCTTCACCGACCCGCCTACAAAGGTCTTCAAGGTGCGCAGCATGCACTCAGCAATGCTGTGTGCCTGGCTCTCCCAGTTTGTGCTTAAGTCTTGATGGCTGCGCTCCTCAGCCAGGGCCTTGCATGCCAAGGCCTTGCCTGTGTGCGCGCATGGCGGATGTGTGCAGAGCTCTCATAGTCTGAGCTGAATAGGTATTTTGCAGCGGAGCCACGATGATTTTGCTAGGGCATGCTTGCGCCCAGGGCTAATCTCCAGCATGAAGACGCTGCGCACCAGTGGTGCAGCACCACAGAGCACCCGTGTTCACCATAACATGTTGGGACATTAAATTGATGCCTTTTGGGAAAGTATGGTGGCCTTGTTTGGCCGGCTTTTGGGGTGGTTGTGCAGTTGTTCAGTTAGACCTTGCCCCGAGCAATCCAGTTGTCTGGTTCAGCAGCACAGCCCTGTGTGGCTGCTGCAATTGCAATGGCCCTGTCAAGGAGCCTCTGTCGCAGCTGAATTAGCGGCTAGGGCTGCAGCGCCCGCAAAGTGATGTGACATGGGGCGCTCAGTGTTCCAGGTGCAGCCCTTGTGTGCAGTTTAAAGGAAGCGCTTTTGCTCCTCATGCCCTGGGCTGTGCAGAATGTGCAGGTGCCCACTGAGTAGCCTTCGCCCTTTCACTGCAGGGGGGCGAAACAGAGGCGCTGAAGAGGCTGGAGCACCATCTAAAGAACACCAAGTAGGTGCATGCCTGGCAGTCAAGACAGGGTTAGTGCTAGCAGGCGAGTTTGGCAGAACACCAATGTGCAGGCTAGCTCATGGCTTGTCCATGCTTTCCCATTGCCTTGATGACTTGTGCCCATGTCCCCTAAGTTCTGGGTGGCTGGGCTTGGTTGCAAGCATGGTCTCAAGCAGTTGGGACTGCTTGCCGCTGCCTGCAGGTGGGTGGCTGCTTTCGAGAAACCTTCCACTGACCCGTCCGCTTTCACCGAGCCTGCCACGACCGTCTTGTCACCCTACCTCAAGTTTGGGTGCCTCTCAGCCCGCCTGTTCCATCAAAGGTGCGCACTTTCCGGGTCCAACCTTACACTTGTCAGCTCGGGTCTTGCCCACACACTCCTTTGACAGCGTGAGATGCCCAGCTGTCCATCAGCTGGCTTTTTGGTCACTGATGGCGCACCAGGTTGACCAGTCAGCCAGCTGACTCTGGTCTCTGACTGCAAACCTTGTTGACCAGTCAGCCAAGGCTGTGTTGGGCATGCTGGTCGTTTGCTCACGCTCACTGGGGCATTGTGCTGACGCCGTCCATGCCTGCCATGCTTGCTTTTTTTGAGCTGGTGCCACAAGCATCCTTTAGGCTACTCTGCTTGCATGCCGCAGCCATCATCAAGACTGTGGGTAGGTTCTTATGAAGTCAGGACTGGGAGCAGGGCCGTTTTGCTGAGATCTTGATTATGACCAGAAAATTCTTCAGTGGGCGCTTTTTTGAGTCATGACCATGATGCAAAGTTGCAACTCATTGGCAACACTCCATCAGCTATGCAACCCAGCCCTCTTCCTTACCCAGACAAAGCACTGTTGGTGCTTGCTCAGGCTCCTCGACATCTATCAGCTGCACCCAAAGCGCTCCCAGCCTCCAATGTCCCTCTGTATTGGTGCTTGCTCAGGCTCCTTGACATCTATCAGCTGCACCCAAAGCGCTCTCATACTCCAATGTCCCTCTGTTTTGGTGCTTGCTCAGGCTCCTCGACGTCTATCAGCTGCACCCAAAGCGCTCTCATACTCCAATGTCCCTCCGTTTTGGTGCTTGCTCAGGCTCCTTGACATCTATCAGCTGCATCCAAAGCACTCCCAGCCTCCAATGTCCCTCCGAGGCCAGCTTCTGTGGAGAGAATTCTTCTACACAGGTGCGGGGTTGTGTGCCTGCTGGCTGACGGGCGAGGCCCCACATTGCCTTCTTTGGGGTACCAGTGTATTCTATTGCCTTGTGCACTGTACAAGATGATAATGTAAATCCGGGAGTTGCCAAGATGCCTACCGGTGCAAGGTGCAGCAGTAGACTTGTCCGTTGGACCACTTCGGACAAGCGTGCAAGCCTTACCTTGCTGCATTGCTCACTGTATCGCTGTGCTCTATGTCTGTGGAGTAGACTTACTTGCTTAATTAAGGCTCTGCAGAGCCATGCATTGCAAGAGCCTACAACACTGCAGTGCTCGTCACTCCCTGCCTTACCCCGTGGCCTTCCACCTAATCTGCTTCCATCTTTTTGCAGTTGGCTCCCATACCCCAAATTTTGACCGCATTGAGGGGAACCCTATTTGCAGACAGGTATTTGAACCATGAATTTATGTGTTAAGCTGCAGCAATCTGAGTAGCCTCAAATTGTTGGAAAAGCTGGGCATAAGGGTGCATATTTTGTTAGATATTAGTCCTATCCTTGTATGCTTGCATGACAAGCCTACCGAAGATTGCCCCACAGCCACTACGGCTCACCACTGGTTATTCACTGGGCCCATGTGTTCTGGGCACATTGGTACATGGATTTCTCACCAAGACAGTTTGCTGCCTCCACAGATCACATGGGACACAAACCCTGAGCTCCTGAAAGCCTGGAAGGATGGGGCCACAGGCTACCCATGGATTGACGCGGCAATGGCCCAACTCAGGCAGTGGGTGAGCAGCCCTGCATTATTGCAAGATACTGCTTGTCAATTTATGCTTTTCTAAAATGTCTTAAATTTGCACCATAAACTGCATGCCATTTTGAGAAGAGCCATCCCAGCTCACATGATCAAACTCTGAGCAGTGATGCCTTGCCGCCAGAATGCAACTGGGGTCTGGGTTGGACAGGAGTGGCACTACCTTTGTGCTCCTTGCTTTAAGGCCATGGCCAATGGCATTGGTCAAAGGGCTCACGCTTGATGGCATCTGATCGACTTCCTGGTTTGCAGGGCTGGATGCATCACTTGGCGCGCCACTCTGTGGCCTGCTTCCTGACCAGGGGAGACCTGTACTTAAGCTGGGAGGCAGGCAAGGAGGTGTTTGAGGAGCTGCTGCTGGACGCGGACTACTTCTTGAATGCAGCCAACTGGGTGCGTGCATGCTGCACATGTTAGTGAGAGTAGAGCATGTTTGTCTGCTCCCGCCGCCCATCTAACTGCTCTCTGCCTGTTTAGGGTGTCATTTTTACAGCGTGAGCAAGTGTATCATTGGGGTAGCTTAACACCTATTGCTCAACCTCGGTGTCTGTTCACCACCCTTGCAGATGTGGCTGAGTGCCAGCGCTTTCTTTGCTCAGTACTTCCGAGTGTACAGTCCCATTGCATTTGGCAAGAAGTATGACAAGGAGGGCTTGTACATCCGCAAGTTCTTGCCGGTCCTGAAGGACATGCCTGCCAAGTACATCTACGAGCCCTGGACTGCCCCAAGAGACGTGCAGC
>LKMJ01007624.1_pt1 | contig 10203 bp, 21 predicted proteins | sample 643391 | NCBI WGS metagenome assembly LKMJ01 (sample SAMN04112250, study PRJNA286221) | soda lake metagenome | biome: soda lake; feature: Kulunda Steppe; material: water; isolation source: sample PL-Br10 brine of Picturesque Lake | place: Russia: Kulunda steppe | collected 2010-07
TGGTGTGGCCATGAACCCCATTGATCACCCCATGGGCGGTGGTGAGGGTAAAAGCTCCGGTGGTCGTCATCCCTGTACACCCTGGGGTGTGCCGACCAAGGGTTACAAGACCCGGAGTCGCAAGGCCAGTGATCGCGATATTGTCAAGAAAAGATCCTAATCATCCTTAATCCAGGGGGAGCATAAGTGGCACGCTCGATAAAAAAAGGACCGTTTGTTGATGATCACCTGATGCAGAAGGTGCTCAAGGCCAGGGAAGAAGGATCCCGCAAGGTTATCCAGACCTGGTCGCGGCGTTCGGATATTGTACCGGAGATGATCGGACTTACCTTCGCCGTACATAATGGCAAGAAGTTCATCCCGGTGTTTGTTTCCGAAAACATGGTCGGTCATAAGATGGGCGAATTTTCACCCACCAGGACTTATTATGGCCATACCGCCGGCAAAAAGAAGAAATAGCCGCAAGAACCAATTGATATACTTTAAGGAGTACAATGGCGATGGAAGCTAAAGCGCTGGTCCGGAATATCCGGATCTCACCGCAGAAAGCGCGGTTGGTTGCCGACTTGGTGCGTGGCCGCGAGGTTGGAGCGGCGTTGAATACCTTGCGTTTCATGCCCAAGAAGGGCGCCAGGATTCTCCGCAAGCTCATCGAGTCGGCGGTGGCCAATGCCAGTCAGAATGAGGCCACCGACGTGGATAATCTTTATGTCAAAAGTATTCATGTTGACGGCGGTCCCATGCTTAAAAGGATTCGTCCCATGGCCATGGGACGGGCCGGGCGCATTCTTAAGCGGAGCAGTCATATTACAGTTGTTCTTGACGAACAATAACCCTTCGCGCCAGCGAAGGCCGGCGTCGGAACCACTATTTGTTTACGGAGGATAATTTTGGGCCAGAAAGTCAATCCAATCGGTTTACGGCTTAACATAGTACGGACCTGGGATTCCATTTGGTACGCCGATAAGGATTATTCCAGGAATTTCCTAGAGGATCAGAACCTCAAGAAATATCTCAAAAAACGTCTGTACCATGCCGGGATCGCCAAGATTCAGATCCTGCGGACTGGTGAGAAGATCCGGGTTAAGCTGCATACCGCCAGGCCCGGGATCGTCATCGGCAAAAAAGGGGCAGAGATTGACGCCCTTAAGGCCGATTTGGAACGGCGGACCGGCCGGTCCTGCACCGTTGATATTCAGGAAGTTCGGCGGCCCGAGGCCGACGCTCAGCTGGTTGCTGAAAATATCGCCCAGCAGCTGGAGCGCCGGGTGGCATTTCGGCGGGCCATGAAAAAGGCGGTGAATATGGCCTTGAAGTTTGGCGCCAAAGGGGTTAGGATCGCCTGTTCCGGCCGGCTCGGTGGGGCCGAGATGTCCCGGCGTGAATGGTACCGGGAAGGTCGGGTACCGTTGCACACTCTGCGTGCCGACATCGACCACGGCCAAGCCGAAGCTCGTACTACCTACGGGATCATCGGAGTGAAGGTATGGATCTTCAAAGGTGAGGTTCTCACTGAAGAAGACTATCACGGAGTCGAGGAACAGGCCACGGCCTGAGCCGCTGCAGAAGAACAGTTAATGACCATAGGTTAAGAATATGCTGAGTCCCAAGAAAGTTACCCATAGAAAGGTGTTCAAGGGCCGGAGGACCGGCGCGGCTCACCGTGGTTCTTCCATTGCATTCGGCCAGTACGCCCTGAAGGCAGTTGGCAATGGCTGGATGAGTGCCCGTCAGATTGAAGCCGCTCGTATTGCCATTAACCGAAAGGTCAAGCGTGGCGGCAAGATGTGGATTCGGGTGTTTCCCGATAAATCCTATACCAAAAAACCGGCGGAAACCAGGATGGGTAAAGGTAAAGGCAGCCCTGAGGGTTGGGTGGCGGTGATCAAGCCCGGGCGGATCCTTTATGAACTGTCCGGAGTTGACGGTGTCCTGGCCCGTGAGGCCCTGCGTCTGGCTGCCAACAAACTGCCGTTCCCCACCAAAATTATTGAGTTGGATACGACACTATGAAAATCAACGAACTCCGTGACTTAAGCGGCGAAGAATTGTCGACGAAACTGCGTGAGCTTTCCGAGGAACTGTGTCGGCTGAAATTCAGGCACGGTATCAGGCCGTTGGAGAATACAGCCAGGATCCGCCAGACCCGCAAAACCATCAGCCGGGTCAAGACCCTTTTGCGGGAAAGCAGCGCGAACTGAAACTTGACGCGTCAACGTTAGTTAACCGGGAAATGGGGCAGGAGTTCAGTTCTTGTGCCCCGGACCTCTTCAGCTGGGATAGATCAAATGAGTGCAGGACAAGAAGGCAGCAAGAAAACCCGTGTCGGCCTGGTGGTCAGCAATAAAATGGACAAGAGCATAGTGGTCCAGGCCATATCTCTTTCACCCCACAAGCTCTACGGCAAATATATTCGCCGCCGGATCAAGTGCATGGCCCATGATCCCGAGAACAGCTGTAATGTCGGTGACCGGGTACTGGTTGAGGAGTGTCGCCCCTACAGCCGAAGCAAGCGCTGGCGCTTGCGAGCCATCATCGAAAAGGCAGTCTGAGTATCGATGACATTAGAGTGGATGCAGGTGCGATTCCCGGCGGCAGCGGGGATCGGATTGAATGACTGCCGGATAAGCAGGTGAAAACATGATTCAGATGCAAACAGTATTAAAGGTGGCCGACAATTCCGGGGCTCGGAAGGTTATGTGCATCCGCGTACTAGGTGGTACAGGGCGGCGATATGCCGGGATCGGCGACGTGGTTACGGTGTCGGTAAAAGAAGCGATGCCCAATGCCAAGGTGAAAAAGGGTGATGTGGTCAAGGCCGTGGTGGTCCGGACCAGCAAAGAAATTCGTCGCCAGGACAACACCACGGTCAGTTTCGATGAAAACTCCGCCGTCCTGGTCAATAATGCCGGAGACCCCATTGGAACCCGTATTTTCGGCCCGGTGGCCCGTGAATTGCGGCCCAAAGGCTTTATGAAGATCGTTTCCCTGGCTCCCGAGGTTCTTTAACGGACAAGGATGAAAAATGCATAACGCAAAAACACATATCAAGGTTAATGATCGGGTCGAAGTAATTGCCGGTGGCGACAAAGGCCGGGTTGGCAAGGTTATCCGGATCGATCGGAGCCGGGGCCGGGCCGTGGTCGACAAGATCAATATGATCAAGCGCCACACCAAGCCCAGCGCCCAGAACCAGCAGGGCGGTATTATTGACAGGGAAGCTCCGGTGGCTATATCCAACCTGATGTTGATTTGTCCGCAGTGCACCAAAACTTCACGGATTGGGCGCAAGGCATTGGATGACGGCACCAGGACCAGATATTGCAAGAAATGCGGTGAATCCGTTGAGGTGCCGGCCTGATTTGCACACAGGACCGATTCCGTGGGTTAAAATGAGTGATTGTCCCATGGATCGAGCGCCCGCCGGGTACATACACCCGGCCGAATTGACCCCGAAACCAGCAGCGGCTGATACTCTGCATGAGCACAAAAACCAACGATTGGCTAGGTTGTTAGCCAGTCCCAAGGCACTGACGAGGTGCTGCTGAGCGTTTACCAAGATAGCGCTGGAGGCGTTTTAGTATGGCAGGAATGAGACAATATTACCTTGATGAATGTGTACCGCAAATCATGCAGGAGTTTGGGTACGGCAACATCATGGAGGTACCCAAGCTGGAAAAAGTGACCCTCAACATGGGACTGGGCGAAGCCGTGCAGAACCCCAAGATCGTTGAGAGTGCCGGCCGTGAACTTTCTTTGATAGCCGGTCAGAAAGCAGTGGTGACACGGGCCAAAAGATCCATCTCCACCTTCAAACTGAGGGAAGGGATGCCTATTGGCTGCCGGGTGACTCTGCGCGGTGATCGGATGTACGATTTTCTGGCCAAGCTGGTGCATATAGCCCTTCCCCGGGTGCGCGATTTTCGGGGAGTGTCCTTCAAGGCCTTTGACGGGCGGGGAAACTATTCGCTGGGCATCAAGGAACATATCATTTTTCCGGAAATCGAGTACGACAAGATTGACAAGATTAAAGGTTTGAACATTGCCATTACGACCACGGCTAAAACCGACGCCGAAGGCCGTTTTCTTCTGAAGGCGATGGGCATGCCCTTTAGAAAGTAACTTTATCAGGAAGGGCAGGAGGCTTGACTTGGCTAAAAAATCGATGATCGCTAAATGTAACCGGAAGCAGAAGTTCAAGGTGCGGGAATACAATCGCTGCGGTTTGTGCGGCCGCCCCCGGTCTTACTATCGTAAATTCGGAGTCTGCCGGATATGCTTGCGTAACCTGGCCTCCAAAGGTGAGGTCGCCGGAGTTACCAAATCAAGCTGGTAGAATGGCGGTACCGACAAAATATCAACACAGGAGTTTGAAGCGATGGCGATGAGTGATCCGTTGGCCGATATGCTGACCAGGATACGTAACGCCGGCATTGCAGGACATGACAGTCTTGAGATGCCGAATTCAAAGATTAAGGTCGGCGTTGCCGGAATCCTTAAACAGGAAGGCTATATCAACGATTACCAGGTTTCCGAGGATGGTAAGCAGGGACTGCTGAAAATCAGCATGCGTTATGATGAACGTCGTGATGGAGCGATTACTGGCTTGCGTCGGCGTAGCAGCCCCGGCCTTCGTCAGTATGTTAAGCATGACCGGATTCCTAAAGTAATGAGCGGTCTGGGAGTGGCAATAATCTCCACATCCAAGGGTGTTATGACCGACCAACAGGCTCGTGAGCAGAAACTCGGCGGCGAGCTGCTTTGCGAGGCCTGGTAAACGGATATGCGGCACTATGATGGCGGATTCGGCCAGCACTTCGGATCTGCTTTTCGATAAGGAGCAACAAAATGTCGAGAATAGGCAGAGAACCAATTATAGTCCCCGACAAGGTCAGCATTGATATCCAGGGGAGTCAGGTTACCGTGACCGGCCCCAAGGGCAAACTTGACCGCCGTGTGCGCCCGGAAATTGCCCTTGAGCAGGAAGATTCCCGGGTCATGGTCAAGGCCAAAGACAACAGCCAGAGAACCGTTGCCTTTACCGGACTTACCCGCAGCCTCATCAACAACATGGTGATCGGGGTGGATAAGGGTTTCCAGAAAAAGCTGCTGGTTGAAGGTGTGGGGTACCGGGTTGAAGCCAAGGGTAATGATCTTACTCTCAACGTCGGTTATTCCAATCCGGTAAACTTCCCTCTGCCCGAGGGAGTGACGGCCTCGGTGAACAAAAATACCGTGACGCTCGAGTCCATTGACAAAGAGCTGCTGGGTGAAACCGCGGCCAGGATTCGTGCGGTGCGCAAACCCGAGCCTTATAAAGGCAAAGGTATCCGCTATGAAGATGAGCATATTATCAGGAAGGCCGGCAAGACCAAGTCTAAATAAATCTTGAGATGAAGTCGGTGCGGGCCCGTGGTGGCAGGTTATCTGCTGGTGCTAAACCGGTTGTACAGGTAAGGAAAAATGGCAAATATAAGCTCCAGGGCTGCGGCCCGCGATAAACGGATCAAAAGGATCAGAAAGAAAATCACCGGTACTTCGCAACGTCCACGTCTGCGGGTATTCAAGAGCGCCCGGCATATTTATGGCCAGCTCATAGACGATGCGGCCGGCCATACATTGGTGGCGATGAGTACGCGCTGTAAGAGTTTCCACCCCGGTGAGGAAAAAGGTAAAACCGCCCTGGCCAAAGAGGTTGGCTTGCGTCTGGCTGAACTGGCCAAAGCCAAAGGTGTGGAGGAAGTGGTTTTTGATCGAGGCGGCTACATCTATCATGGCCGGGTTAAAGCCCTGTCCGAAGGGGCTCGGGAAGGCGGTTTGAACTTTTAAATAATCAGCTTGGGGGTGTTACCTTGGCGGAATACAGAAGCAGCAGCAGCGACGATCAACTGATCGAAAAAATAGTTTTTATTAACCGTACGGCCAAAGTGGTCAAGGGTGGTCGTCGTTTTCACTTCAGTGCCATTGTCGTCGTCGGTGACGGCAACGGTAAGGTTGGTTATGGACTGGGCAAGGCCAACCAGGTGCCGGAAGCCATCCGTAAAGGGGTGGAAAAGGCCCGTAAGGATATGCAGACCGTGGCCATTGATGACGTGAGCATTCCTCACGAGATTATGGGTAAATTCGGCGCCGGTCAAGTGCTGCTTAAACCCGCCGCCGCCGGTACCGGAGTTATTGCCGGCGGGCCGGTGCGGGCGGTGCTCGAGGCTGCCGGGGTCCACAATATACTCACCAAGTGTATTGGTTCCCACAACCCCCACAACATGGTCAAGGCCACCATGGAAGGGTTGCGGCGGCTGCGCAGTCCGCGTCGCGTCGCCCGTATGCGTGGCAAGAATGTTGAAGAGATAACATTTTAAGAATAGACAGTGAGGCCGAGGTAAATCATGGCTGCAAATGAACTTAAGCTGACCCTGCGCAAAAGCGCCATTGGCAGCAACGCGAAAATTCGTCAGACTCTGATCGGTCTCGGATTGACCAGAACAAACAAGACCATGGTCCGCAAGGATACTCCGGAAATCCGGGGAATGGTCGCCAAGGTCCGTCATTTGGTTGACGTGGAGGAAATTACATGCTGAACTTGAGCAATCTTTCACCGCATCCCGGTTCCCGCAAACCCAAAAAGCGCGTGGGACGTGGTCATGGATCCGGTCATGGCAAGACTTCCGGTCGCGGACATAAAGGCTACAAGGCACGTTCCGGCAGCGGGGTCAAACCCGGCTTTGAAGGCGGCCAGATGCCTTTGCAGCGGCGGATTCCCAAACGCGGTTTTCGCAATCCCTTCCGCAAGGAATATGCCGTGGTCAATGTCCAAGAGCTCAACCGGTTTGACGCCAACGCCCAGATCGACCGGGCAGCCTTGGTGGCTTCCGGATTGATTTCCGCCAAGGATCAGGCGATCAAAATCCTGGGAACCGGAGAATTGACCGTAGCCCTGAACGTAAACGTGGACAAGGTTAGCGAATCGGCCCGTGGCAAAATTGAAGCCGCCGGCGGTTCCGTAACCGTTATGTCCTGAGGAATAATTAATGCAGGCAGGTGTAGGCAGTGCCGCCGGGATTCCGGAATTACGCCGGAGGATCTTATTTACCCTGGCCATGCTGGCGGTTTATCGGGCCGGCGTGCAGGTTCCCACTCCCGGGATCAACAGCGAGGCGATCAGCGCTTTTTTTGACCAGGTAGGCGGGCTCTTTGACATGTTCAACATGTTCTCCGGCGGCGCCTTGGAGAATTTCTCCATCTTTGCCCTGGGTATTATGCCCTATATCAGCGCCTCGATTATTTTTCAGTTGCTTACCGTGGTGGTACCTTACCTGGAGGCGTTGAAAAAGGAGGGCGAGTCCGGCCGGCAAAAAATTACCCAGTATACCCGCTATGCGACCATCGGCCTGGCCATGGTCCAGGGGATGATAATAAGTATCGGCCTGGAAGGAATGACGGCCCCCGGCGGCATGCCCATCGTGATTGAGCCTGGGTGGGGATTTCGCTTGCTGACCATGCTTACCCTGACCAGCGGCACCGCATTTATCATGTGGCTTGGTGAGCAGATGACTGAAAGGGGGATAGGCAACGGCATCTCCCTGATCATTTATGCCGGTATTCTGGCCAGCATGCCCGCAGCCATTGTCAATACCTTCAGAATGGCGGGCACCGGCGAACTGCCCATGATTTTTCTGCCCCTGCTGCTGGTCATGGTGTTGGCGGTTACCGGCTTTATTGTTTTTGTGGAAACCGCTCAGCGGCGGATTCCGGTCCAGTATGCCAAGCGGATGGTGGGGCGGCGGATGTACGGCGGTCAGCAGTCACACCTGCCGTTGAAGGTGAACATGGCCGGGGTTATTCCGGCGATTTTTGCCTCATCGATTATGATGTTTCCCGAAACCGTGGGCAATTTCATTCATATCGACTGGGTGCAGCGGGCCAGCGCCATCATGGCTTGGGGAAGTCTGCCGCATACCATCGTATTTGTTGTCTTTTTGGTGTTCTTTTGCTTTTTCTATGTTGCGGTCACCTTTAATCCAGTCGATGTAGCCGATAATCTCAAGCGCAACGGCGGCTTTGTTCCCGGGGTGCGACCAGGTAAGAAAACCGCAGATTTCCTCGATAAGGTTATTACCCGTCTGACCGTGGTGGGTGCGACCTATATGAGTGTCATTTGCGTGCTGCCTACGATATTGATTAATGAGTTTAACGTTCCCTTTTATTTCGGCGGGACGGCGCTGCTGATCGTGGTGGTGGTTTCCATTGATACCATCGGGCAGATAGAGTCCCATACCATGATGCGGAACTATGACGGCTTTTTGAAGCCGGGCCGTTTTAAGGGACGCCGTTAGCGAGTTTTGTGAATAATGACGAACAAGGCGGCGGTCCTGAAATCAGGGCCGGAAATTGAAATAATGGCCGAGGCCAACCGGATTGTTGCGCAAACCCTGGCCATGCTGCGAGAGCGGATCAAGCCCGGCGTCAGCACCGGCCAGCTTGACGCCTGGGCCGAAGACTACGCCCGTGAACGTGAAGCGGTACCGGCCTTTAAAGGCTATCGCGGCTTTCCCGGCAACCTTTGTGTATCCGTCAATGAGCAGGTGGTGCATGGAATACCATCCCGCAAGGTGGTGTTGCGCTCCGGAGACATTGTCAGTATCGACTTTGGAGTTAAGTGGCGGGGCTTTTTTGGGGATGCTGCCATTACGGTGCCGGTTGGCACCGTATCACCGCGGGTTGCCGAACTGATCAAGGTGACCCGGGAATCCCTGGACAGGGCGATTGACCAGATGAAGGTGGGTAATCGGATCAATGATATATCCCGGGCTGTCCAGGATCATGTCGAAGGACAGGGGTTTGCCGTGGTACGGCAGTTTGTCGGCCACGGAATCGGCAGTCAGCTGCACGAACCCCCCGAGATACCCAATTATGTCCGGAGCAACGGTTCCCCGCGCCTGGTAGCCGGCATGGTGCTGGCCATTGAGCCCATGGTTAACCTTGGTACCTCGGCGGTGAAGGTTCTTTCAGACGGCTGGACCGTGATTACAGCGGATCGTAAGTATTCCGCTCATTTTGAGCATTCGGTGGCGGTCACGGAAAATGGACCACGGATACTCAGCACCCTGGACTGATACTCAGTGTTGTGACTGCTTGCAGTTAAGTAACACCGCTTAGCTCGAAAAAATAAGCGGCGAAAAAAAATATTTAAGGTATAATTACCAATTTTCCATTTGCCATCACATGGGATGGCAATCAAAATGACATGGTAGGATATGGCAAAGGAAGAACCGATTACGGTTGAGGGGACCATCATAGAGCCGTTGCCCAACGCGATGTTTCGGGTAGAACTGGACAACGGTCATCGGGTGCTGGCCCATATATCCGGCAAAATGCGCATGCATTTCATTAAAATTCTGCCCGGTGATCGGGTCACGGTGGAGTTGTCTCCCTATGATCTGACCCGGGGGCGGGTGACCTTTCGTTCCAAGAACAAGCGTTAGGTCTTATACTATTTACGAGGTGCGGTCATGAAAGTACAGGCTTCCGTTAAAAAGATTTGCAGCAGTTGCCGAGTCTTCAAACGCAAAGGCGTGTTGCGGGTTTCTTGCACGGTCAAGAAGCACAAGCAGCGTCAGGGATAAATTTTTTTTTTGGCTACGGAGGAAAACCTTGGCACGTATAGCTGGTGTTGATATTCCCAAAAACAAGCACATGGAAGTGGCGCTGACCTACATTTACGGAGTCGGTCGTACTTCTGCCCGCAGTATTCTTTATAAGGCCAATCTGGCTTACGATCACAACAGTGATGATCTTACCGATAATGAGGTGGCTGATGTTCGCCGGATTATCGAAGAGGATTATGCTGTAGAAGGTGATCGTCGGCGGGAAGTGGGGATGGATATCAAGCGATTGATGGATCTTGGTTGCTACCGTGGTCTTCGTCATCGCAAGAATCTTCCCTGTCGCGGCCAACGGACCAGTACCAACGCCCGTACCCGCAAGGGGCCGCGGCGGGCAGCCGTCAAGACTAAAAAATAACGATATCCGGCAGCGCACCATCAAAAACGCCTGCAGGGCAGTTCACTGATGTAGTCTGGCAACCCCCGGCACGCTGGAACTTACCTGGCGCAGAGCAGGCCCCAGAACAGATCGATAGCGCATCATGGCTCCAGGTTTAATGATCCCTGGGAACGGATAGAAAACAGCCACGCAAGATCAAAA
>LKMJ01007625.1_pt1 | contig 10203 bp, 10 predicted proteins | sample 643391 | NCBI WGS metagenome assembly LKMJ01 (sample SAMN04112250, study PRJNA286221) | soda lake metagenome | biome: soda lake; feature: Kulunda Steppe; material: water; isolation source: sample PL-Br10 brine of Picturesque Lake | place: Russia: Kulunda steppe | collected 2010-07
TCGTCGCGACGATCCGATCGATAGAGCCGTCGTCGTAGATCGGTGCGGCGTTGACGGACAACCACAGGATATCTCCGTCGGGTTTTTCGATCCCGTGTTCGACGCCGAACACGGCCTCTCCGGTTTCGAGCACTTTCGAGACGGGTAACTCGTCCGTCGGCATCGGCGTTCCATCGTCCCGAACAGGCTTCCAGGCGTCGTCGTCGTACGACCGATCGGTGAGTTCGTCGTGAGAGAGGCCGAGAACGGTCTCCGCTCGGCTGTTCGCGTCGAGAATCTGCCCATCAGCGTCGGTGATAACGATTCCAACGGGGCTCGTTTCGAACACCGCACCAAATAACTGGTCGTCCACCGACCCAGCAGTCATACTGATCCATAGACAGGTAGTTTAAAAAGTGTTCTTACTTCCGAGACGTCGAGCGATCAGTCCTGACAACAGCCGCCCGCGGTCTCCCCGAACTCGACATCGAGCGGTTCGGAGATGATGTAATCGAGCTCCTGAAGCCGGAGTTCGATGTCGGATTTCGCCCGCAGGTACGCGGCCATCTTCGGATCGTCGTGCAGTGTCTCCTGTGCTGCTTGCAGCTCTCGAAGGTCGTCGTTGGAGGCGGTTCCGGCTTCTCGTGCCATCAGAAACTCCTCGCGTCGTTCCTCGAACTCCGCCATTCGTTCCTGGAGCTCCGGATCGGCCTGAATCGCCTCTTTCGCCTCGATGAACTCCTCGTATGCGGGAAGGTCCGCGATCGCCTCACCGAGCTCCGACGCGAGCTCTCTCGTCCGCGTTTCCGGGGTCGTCTCGACGCTCATACGCGTCGTTCGGGGTGATCCCGTATAGGCGTGCCGAACGCGGAAACGCGGCTGTTTTACGCGCTGGAGCACAAACGGGGGACAATGAGCCAGGAGTCGGACACCGGACGGACGGAGGGAGACCTCCGAAACACGGGCATGGCGCTCAAACACGAGCGCACGTGGGACTACGAACTTGACCGGATCGTCGAGGCCGTCGAAGAGCGAGAGGCGAGGAAGGTCGGACTGCAGTTCCCCGAGGGATTGAAGCGTCGCGCCGCCCGGGTCGCGGACGACCTCCGTGAACTGCTCCCTGACGGAACGAACGTCCTCATCTCGGGACAGCCCTGCTACGGTGCCTGCGATCTGGACACCTACATGATGCGCCGGACGGACGTGTTCGTCCACTTCGGTCACTCACCGATGAAAGAATCGGAGAAGATCATCTACGTCCCCCTGTTTTCGAACGTCGATGTGACGCCGATCATGGAGGAATCGCTCTCGGAGTTGACCGATCCAGCGGAGGACGACGCCGTCGGACTCGTGACGACGGCCCAACACATGAACAAGTTCGACGAGATGCGATCGTGGCTCCAAGAGCGCGGGTACGCCGTCGAGACGCGCCGGGGCGACGAACGGCTGACCCACGAAGGACAGGTGCTCGGCTGCAACTACGCCTCCGCGGACGTCGACGCCGATCAGATCCTCTACGTCGGCGGCGGGAAGTTCCACCCGCTCGGACTCGCGATGGAGCATCCGGAAAAGAAGGTGATAATCGCCGATCCCGTCAACAACGTCGTCACGATCGCGGACACGGAGAAATTCATGAAACAGCGCTACGGCGCGGTTCACCGCGCGATGGACGCCGAAGAGTGGGGCGTCGTTTTCTGTACGAAGATCGGGCAGGGTCGCTGGGAGACCGCCGAGGAGATCGTCGAGAACAACGAGAACGCCTATCTGTTGACGATGGACGAGGTCACGCCGGATCGGCTGACGAACTTCGGATTCGACGCCTACGTCAACACGGGCTGTCCGCGGATCACGACCGACGACGGCCCGCAGTTCAAACAGCCGATGTTGACCCCGGGCGAGTACGAGATCGCGATCGGAGAGAAGCCGCTCGACAGCCTCTCGTTCGACACGTTCCACGGCACGTGGTGACCGGTTGATTCGCTCGGTCGATGGACAACGCCATCGTTCGTCGATACTGGTGACCTGCCGAATCAGCATTTTCGAGGGAGGTCCGCCGAACGCGCTTCTATGCCGACTCTTCCGGCCCGGTGACCTCTAGCTCCTCGAGAACTTCTTCGTAGCCGCCGATCTCGTAGAGGTATTCGCCCGCTTCGACGCGCTGGCGGAGTTCGGTTTCGCTTTCGCTTTTCGCTTCGGCTCGTTCTCTAACCGCCTCGACTTCGTCCCTCCGGAGAACCGTCACACCGTCACCGTCTCCGACGACGATGTCGCCGGGATGGACGGTGACGCCGCCGCAGGTGACCGGCACGTTTATCGAGCCGGGATCCCGTTTCAGGGGTCCTTGCGGGTGTGTCCCGCGGGCGAACACCGGAAATCCCATCTCGACGATCTCCTGTCGGTCACGGACCGCGCCGTCGATTACGACGCCGGCGAGTCCGTTCGCCTGGCACGACGCACACATCAACTCACCGAGAAAAGCCGTCTCGGTGTAGCCATCGCCATCGATCACGAGGACATCGCCCGGTTCCGCCATCGTGATCGCTTTGTGTATAATGAGGTTGTCTCCGGGGGACGCCTTCACCGTCAGTGCGGTTCCGGACAGCTGCGCCCCCGGATCGATCGGATCGATGTCCGAACGCATCGCTTTCCCGGCGTTTCCGGCGGCGTCCGAGGCGACTGCGCTCGGAACACCATCGAATGCCGACACCAGCTCCGGATCGGGTCGTTCGATCACCCGGTTTATCGTATGCATACCCCTGCTGGAGATCACGATATGATAAATCTATGCCACGGTAGGCCAAACAATCATAGGGTCTCGCTCGAAAGCACTCCCAAATGGCTTCCGCCGACACGGCCGACGGGGATCGACTCGTCGAGCTATACCGGTCGTACATCGGGGAACCGGACCGCCGGACCGACGTGTATCTCGGATTCGCGTTGTTCTTCGGCGGGCTCGGACTCGGGCTCCTCGGACTGTTGCTGTTCGTCATCGAGCGCGCGATGCTCGACGGACTGGTCTTTTGGGTGCGAGAGATCGCGTTCGCCATCGGCGCGCTCGGATTACCGCTCGTGCTGCTCGCCGTCGTCGTCCTGTTACCGGCCGATCGCCGCGCGATGTACGTCGCAGTGGGCGGGCTCTCGATCGTCGTCGCCGCGGTCGTTTTCTTCGTCGCCGTGTACCCGTCGAACTGGAACTACGGAACGCCGGACTACAGCCTCCACGGGGTTACCGTCTACGCGATCGGCCTGATAAGTATGCTGGCGGCGACGGCCTCCGCACTCGTCGGGTACCACATAGAGCGCGTCGAAGGTGTGTCGGCGGCGGACGCATCCGGAGATGACGGCGACGCCGCCGGGTCCGAAGATCCCGCAGCCACCGAAGCACAGGTACAGCAGGACATCGACGAAGCGATGTCGGAGACCGAGATCAGCTGGGGAGGCGTCGAGAAGGTCGAAACGGAGCGGCTACAGATCAATCCCGAAGAAGGGCTGGAAGGAGAATCGCTCGATCGATCCTCGGCGAAGGTACACAAATCGTCGGGGATAGACGACCAACTCGCCGCGTTGAAAGGGATGAAAGGCGGCGAACAGCGGACCGACAGCGGTAGCGGAGTCGATCAGCAGGCGGAGGCGCTCAAAAAGCTCCGAGAGCAGAAACAGGCGGAAGCCGAGGCCGAACCGGACGGGCTGGTCGGCCGGGTGAAATCGTATCTCGATCGGTAGGATGTGCCTACTTCGGAGTCGGATCGGGGAGTAGTTTTATTAGCTCACCAACGGCGGATAAGGTATGGCTCGCGGCATTGACGTCGGGACGATGAACATCGTCTCGGCAAAACAGGACGGTAGCGACACAGTGTTCGTCTCACAGCGAAACTCCTTCGTCGAGATCGATTACAGCGACATGGCAGAGCGGATGCTCAGCCGATCCGACGTCCTCCACATCCGAAAGGACGACAACGTGTACGTCGTCGGCGACGACGCGTTGAACTTCGCGAACATCTTCAACGAGGAGACGAGACGGCCGATGAAACACGGGATTCTCTCCTCGGAGGAGAAATCCGCCATCCCGATGATCAAGCTGATCCTCGAGCAGGTGGTCGGCGAACCCGAGCGGCACAACGAGCGGATCTACTTCTCGACGCCGGCGGATCCGATCGACTCGGATCTGTCGACGCTGTATCACCAGAAGACCCTCGAATCGTTCCTTGGCGACATCGGCTACGATCCCGAGCCGATCAACGAGGGTATGGCCGTCATCTACTCCGAGTTGGCCGAACACAACTTCACCGGGCTCGGAATCAGCTTCGGCGCGGGGATGACGAACGTCTGTCTGTCCTACTACGCGGTTCCGGTCATGACGTTCAGCGTCGCGCGCGGCGGCGACTGGATCGACGAACAGACCGCGACCGCCACGGGCGAAAACGTCGATAAGGTCACCTCGATCAAAGAGGAAGATTTCCGTCTCGACTTCACGACCGACGCCGGCGGCGTCGAGGGAGCGCTGTCGATCTACTACGACAACCTGTTGGATTACGTCATCGAAAACATCGCCAAAGAGGTCAACGACGAGGACGTCGAAGAGGGGCTCGACGTCCCGGTCGTCGTCACCGGCGGGACCGCGAGTCCGCCGGGCTTCGAGAAGCTGTTCGAGGAGCGGCTCGATAAAGCGAACATCCCGTTCTCGGTCAGCGGCGTTCGGAAAGCCGACGAACCGCTGTACAGCGTCGCTCGCGGTGCGCTGGTCGCGTCCAGAACCGAGGAAGGAAGCGGCGAACAAGAGACCGAGTCGGAAGTCGAAGCCGAGGACTGATCGAGTCAGCCCCCGGACGCGTCGTCGCTTCTGTCGCCCGAATGTGCCGCGAGGTGGCCGTAAAGCCCCTGTTGTGTCTCGAAATCCCGACCGCAGATGTCACAGACGAACTGCTCTTCGGCCGCCTCGGCCGCTTCGAACGCAGCAGCGAGCGCCGGGTCGGGTTGGTCGACGCGAACGACGGTCGGTTCGGGTCGGGCCTCGCTGTCGGCGGACGCCTCGAGAACGACTTCAAGTGACGGGTTTTCATCGACGGTTTCGACAGTGACCGATTCGATCCGGGAGACATCGGGATACCGCGAGATCGCTTCGTCCCAGGATTCGACGAGCCGTGGCTCGCTTCGGTGATCGACCGGGATGCCCATATACCCGCACCGTTCACAGGAAACGGCCTCGCGACCGTCGAGGGTGTATCTGTCGAGGTCGTTCCCACAGCGGGGACACTCCATATATCCTCGTTGTGTGGGCGGTGAAATGAAGGTATGGCCCGAGCGGTCGTCACTGAGGGCCGCCGATCGGGCGGAAGATTACCTATGATCATACACCAACATATAAGTATGTTTGCAGAGTATTTCAATCGATGACTGATCGGACAGCGGGTGCGACGCGACGACGGCTGGCCCAGGAGTTAGCGGTCGTTGCAGGGTTCGACGATCCGCGCGCACCGCTCGAACAGTACCACACACCACCCGATCTCGCGGCGCATATCGTCCACGTCGCGGATCTGCAGACTGATATCGAGGATCGAACGGTCGTCGATCTAGGCTGTGGGACCGGAATGCTCGCGCTCGGAGCCGCACTGAGGGGACCCGAACGGGTCGTCGGGATCGATATCGACCCGGCACCGTTGGCGACAGCGAGAGAGAACGAGCGACGAGTGGGAGCGATGACGGATGTCTCGTGGATCCGCGGCGACGCGACGCGGCTGCCGATCGCTCCGTCTGATCCGGTGACCGTGCTTATGAATCCCCCGTTCGGCGCTCAGTCGGGCAACGAAGGGGCCGATCGGGACTTCCTCGAAACCGCTGCCGATATCGCCCGCGTCTCGTATTCCGTACACAACAGCGGCAGCGAATCGTTCGTTCGAGCGTTCGCCGACGACAACGGGGGGACGGTGACACACGCGTTCGCCGCCGAGTTCGAGCTCCCGAAGCAGTTCGACCACCACACCGAATCGTCGCGGGCGATCGACGCCGAAGTCTTCCGGATCGAGTGGGAATAGACGGTATCCGCGCTACTGCGTTCGCTGTGCGATTCTGATTCGCGTTTCGCCCCGCTCGGCGAACAGGCTTCGTTCCTCCCGCGAGAAACGGACCCCGCCGACGGTCACTGATTCGTTATCCTGCGGTATCCGTGCCGCCCCGAGCGATCGGTTGTCCCGTGAAACGTTGATTTCGAAGCGATCATCGACCGGATCGATCGTGACGTTTCGCCCATCGATGATCGCGTCCGACCGGGCCGGTTCGGCCCGGAAGACGACGTCTCGCTCCGCCGCGTCTTCGGGACCGAGTCGAACGTGATACGTCGGATCGCTGCCGGCGACGGCCCACGTCGTCCGATTCGCGCGAACCTCTTCGTTCCACGTGAGGCCGCCGACTCGGACTGTCGCTTGCCCGCTCGAAGCGAGACGGCCGCGGGAGACCTCCTGCCACCAGATGTTCCGTCGCTCGGAGACGATGATTACCCCACTCGCGTTGATCCGCTGTCGAGTCCGGTTCGCATCACCCGGAACCGGAAACGCCGGAACGAGCTGATTTTCCACGTCCTCGGCGTAGAAAACGGTGTAATCTTCGATCTCGACCGGATCGGCGTCTTCGAGACCAGTGCTCGGATCGTCGACGGCGTAGAAGTTCAGCGGAACGGCGACGACGGAGATCGCGAGAAACACCGAAACGACGAGCCCGAACGCCGCCTCGCGTCGCGAGAGATCGATACTGGGAACCAGCGTTCGCGCCGTCGCTGTCGCGCCGCTCGCCAAAAGCGCCGCGAGGACGAACACGGCGGCCATCCCGAGCGCGCGAAACAGCCGAAACGTTTCGTCCCCGACGGGGAGATAGATCGCCCACAGTCCACGATCGACGGCGAACGCGAGCGCGGCGATCCAGACGTGTTCCGGCCTCGGCCGCACGTCCCGGTGATAGAGGAGGAGGATCCCCGCGACCGCACCGAGCAACAGCCCGACGGCGTGACCCTGTATCGCCACGTTCGACCACCACGGGGCCGAGAACGTCTCGGTCGCGGTCTGTCGAACCTCCGGGGATCGGATCGCGTTGTACAGCCCGTTGACGATACGGTTCGAGAGGGCGGCGACGAGCGTCGCGATCGGGAATCGGACGAGCGCGAACCCGACGAAGGCGAACACGACGCCGGAGAAGCCGATGACCGGACCGAGACCGAAAATCGACGTCGTAACGCCGACCGTAACGATCGCGCCGACCCAGGCGGCGATGCGGACGAAGGGATCTGTGAGCCGAGAGTCGAACGGGGAAGCCGATTCCGCCTCCGGATAGTGGCTCCACGCGTATTCGGCGAGCGAGCCGAAAACGAGCGTCGCCATCAGGTTGCTGGTGACGTGCCCCAGCCCCGAGTGGGCGAATCCCGACGTAACCATCCCGAGCGGATAGAAGTAACTGAACGCTCGAAACGGGATATCAACCGGGTTCGTCGGGTTCGTGAGGCCGTCTTGAACGAACAGATAGAAGGCCGCAACCCCCGCGACAGCTATGAGCGTCCCCCACGGAACGCCCAGATACAGCCGCTTTTCGGCCGTTTGTCGCCACCGACCGTTCGGATTGCTGAGCTTGACGACGGTCGCAACGGAGATGAGGACGCCTGCGACCAGAATAAGATACCAGAGAGCGGTCGTCAGATCCATATCGCATACAACGGCGGCATGGTGAAATAATCAGGCGGTCCGAAAGGCGGTTATAGCTCCATCTCGCCGTCGATGATGGCGAGTGCCTCTTTGGCATACGCCGGCACGCCCGTCTCCATTTGCGGGTAGAGCGGATCGTCGCTGTTTCCTTCGAGATATCTTCGGAAGAACATCTCTCCCAACCCGGCGAGTTTGTAGATGGCGAGCACCCAGTAGAACCTCCAGTTCTCGAACTCGTATCCCGTCTGACGTTCGTAGCGCTCGATGAGTTCCCGGCGGGTTGGATACCCGTCCCGACTGAAAAACGGCTGTGCGAGCGACGGGACGGCTGGCTCAGGATCCTTCGACTCGTGCCAGTACGAGAGCAGCCATCCGAGATCGGTGAACGGATCACCGAGCGTCGACATCTCCCAGTCGAATATCGCCGCGATTTCGGGAGTATCGCCGGGGCCGAACATCAGATTATCGGGTTTGTAATCCCCGTGAACGAGCGTGTTCGGATACTCGTCGTCGTCCGGGACGTTCTCGTAGAGCCACTCCATCACCTCGTATAGTTCCTCGACTTCGCGTTCGTCGGCCGTAACTTCGAACGCCCACATGAGCTGTTCGGACCAGCGTCTGACCTGTCGTTGGGTGAACCCCGGCGGATACCCGAAGTCGCCTTCCTCGAGTCCGACGGCCTCGTAGTCGACGTCGTGAATCTCCACCAACCGATCGACGATCTCGTGGCCGATCGTCCGTCGATCCGCCGGATTCGCGAACCGCTCGGGTTCGTCGACTCTGAGAACGTCGCCCTCCTGTCGTTTCATCGCGTAGAAATCGCTCCCGATGACGCTGTGATCGTCGCACGACAGCACGGTTCTCGGGACGCGAACGTCGGTGTCCTGTAAGGCGTCGATAACGCGAAATTCACGGAGCACGTCGTGAGCGTTCTCGGCGATATCACCCGGCGGCGGTCGTCGGACGACGAGTTCGAGATCGCCCCACGTGACGAAAAGCGTCTCGTTGGAGTGGCCTTCCTGGTGGTGGCGAACGTCGAACGTCTCGACCGCCCCGAGTTGCTCCGTCAGATACTGTCGCAACGAATCCTCGTCGACGATCCGCTCGAAGTAGTCCGGATCCGCCCCTGTCATACGGATCCACCCTCCGGAGAGACTAACATTGTAAGACGAACTCTGTGTGCCTCGGTCAAATACCTGCCGACCCGCTTCAAAAGCACGGGAGCGCTATTCGAAAAGCGAGATCATCTCGAAGGAGATGACCGTGTCGTCGTGTTGGTTTTTGATCTCGACGTCGTATCGAACAGTTCCGTTTCCGGGGCCCTGCGGACGGGGCTTCGTTTCGACGATTTCCTTCTCGACGTGGATCGTATCACCGATGTAGACGGGGTTCAGAAATCGGAGCGCATCGATCCCGTAGAACGCGACGACGGCGTGTCGCTCCTCGACGGACCTCTGTTGCCAGATGAGGCCGGTCGCGGCGCTCAAAACGAACATTCCGTGTACGATCCGCTCGCCGAACGCCGATTCGGCCATCCGCTCTTCGTCGGTGTGGATGTGGTTGAAATCGCCGGAGACGCCGGCGAAGTTCATCACGTCCGCTTCGGTTATCGTCCGTCCGCCGGTACGTATCGTGTCACCCACTTCGAAGCGGTGAAAGACACCGTTCGTGGCATCGGGAGTGTCCGATTCGTCGGTCATTGCCCGGTGAATTCCGGCTCGCGATCGTCCAAGAACGCGGTTGTGCCCTCTGTCATATCGTCGGTCGAGAGCAACAGCCCGAACGCCTGTGCTTCCATCTCCAGCCCCGCCGAGAGGTCCTGATCGCGGCCGCCGTCCATTACTTGCTTTGCCTTTCGCAACGCGACCGGCGGGCCGGAGAGGAGATCGTCGAGGAACGCTTCGACCGTTTCGTCGAACTCGGCTTCGGGGACGGCGCGATTGATGAGTCCCCACTCCTCGGCGGTTTCGGCGTCGATATGGTTCCCCCGGAAGACGAGTTCTTTGGCTCTGGCGTCCGTCAACATCCGCATCGCGCGCTGGGTCCCGCCGCCGCCGGGAATCAATCCGAGATTGATCTCCGGAAACCCGAACGCCGATCCCTCGGTCGCGATCCGAAGATCACACGCCAGCGCCAGTTCGTGGCCGCCGCCGAGACAGAACCCGTCGATCTTCGCGAGCGTCGGTCGGGGATACTCCGCAACCGTTTGAAACAGCGACGTAACTTCCTGCTCGTACGGTTCGATCTCGGCAAAGCCGGTGATGTCCGCCCCCGCCGAAAACGCTCGATCGCCCGCCCCTTCGAATACAACCGCTCGAACGTCGTCCACGTCCGTCGTCTCGAGAACGTGGACGATCTCGTCCATCAACTCGCCGTTCAGCGCGTTCAGCCGGTCGGGTCGGTCGAGTTCGAGCTCCAAGAGTCCGCTATCGTGGTGTGTGACGTTCAACATCGTACTCACGTGCCACTCCAGCGCCAGAGATATAAAGATCCGTTCCGGAACCGGTTCGGTGGGGATTCGACCTATTACCGATGTTAA
>LKMJ01007626.1_pt1 | contig 10202 bp, 11 predicted proteins | sample 643391 | NCBI WGS metagenome assembly LKMJ01 (sample SAMN04112250, study PRJNA286221) | soda lake metagenome | biome: soda lake; feature: Kulunda Steppe; material: water; isolation source: sample PL-Br10 brine of Picturesque Lake | place: Russia: Kulunda steppe | collected 2010-07
AAATCCACCACTAACTTCCAAATTAGTGGCACGGCGAATGAGTTTGGTGCGGTCCTTGTATTCATCATTCTTGACAGCTTCATCCCAGTCATTGAGTTCAGATTGGGGAACTCTCAGTGAGATTGGCTGTTTGTCATGCTTCGAATTATCAGAGGCCATATTACTCTATTTGTCATGCCGACATAATATGATTGTGCATACATTCGACTATATTTCGGGCAGTAATATGTTACTTCGTACATACAATTAACTTAAAGCCGTAATACAATAATGGTTGCTCTCGGCATTGCGTACCAAATCGAATTTTTCTCATCGACAGCCGAATCTTAGGTGCTGAGTATGCAAAAATTGACCGTAGGATGGGTAACTCCAAAATCAAGCCGTCGTAAATTGGGTACTCCTCAGTGATATATTAATTCTCCCAAAACATACGACATATATTTCTGTTCTCTATTCTTTCCACAACCAGATAAAATCAATTACATTACATTAAACTAGAGGCCACGCTAGTCAATCACCATGTGGTCAATCCTGTGCGAAGACCCAGACGAGATTCGCAAAATCATGGTGACAGACAGTGAGCCATCAGAATCAAACGAGAACATCATCGAAATCCACGAAATCAACAAAATCCCGGTAGAGTCGATTTACGACGCCATTAGGGACTATGACAAAGCGTATCAGATTGATGTGAGCTCGGAACAGAAAATTCGAATTCGAAAGTGTCCGAATTGTCTCTCTAAAATTACTGTCGAACAGCCAATTTCTCCTAAATCATTGGTTCATTGTGCCAATTGTAACCAGGTATTTAAGTTCCAACCGCGTATCATTCCAATTTACCAACTATAGAGGGCAAAGTAATAAATTAATAATATTGGACTATTAAATCGAAGAGGACATAAATATATGATATTTTTAATTTTATGTGTAGTGATGAGATAGGTCATGTAGTGTGGCTATTGATAGATTAACATGCATTGATTCCAAATAATAAGTTAATGCCAACTATCTCACGGAAGCGAAACCATTCGTGGGGGAATATCACTGTTTCGTGTTCGACAGAAATTAACGAAGGGCAATATATAGGCAGTATCGAAATCGAATCGAATAGAGACGAGAGCTCTCTTGATGAAGTCTGGATAGATACTGATGAACTACAGGGAATAACGGTCACCAAGGAAAAATCTGCAGACTTCCGCATTCATTTTCAAACAACCATTGATGCAGACGCAACCGATGTCCCTTCTAATCAATCAATCCAAGTTCATTTGATTTTCATCAACGGGGTGGAGGAATCTATACCCATTTCACTTCTTTCTGCCTTTCCATTGTCTTGTTTACACAAGATTCTCACAGAACAACATTCTAAGAAACTCACTGAGCGTATCCATGACCGGTATGGTGAATCGAGAGAAAAACGGTCACTGTTTGCATTCATGCAGGATTCCGAACCTCTCCTATCGTTTGAGGATACTGTTGAAATGATGAATGTATTTTCCAAATATAATAACGGATACCAGAGAGAAATGTCTAGAACTTCACATGCGTTTTTCAAAAATGTACTTTTTGGTAAGAAGCAATATTCTGCCAACTCCCAATCCGAATTTGAGAACATGGTTGAAATATTCAGCTCTAAACAACACCTTTGTGACATCGACCAGAAGCAGGTTGAGAAATTGTACGTATCTGAATGGAGGTCTTGGGATGGCAGTCCGCCAACTGAACCAGAAGATTTTGGTTTTACTAGAAAAGCTGCGAAAGCAGATATTGATAGTCCGCAATTCATTGAATGGGCTGCTGAGGCCGTATTAGATGAGAATATTGAGCTTGTAAGAGACCGACTACGACCGGATGAGCGTCAACTTACATCTGATAAATATGAAGAGCTGAAAGAGAGAGCACAAGAAGCGAGACCAACTGTTCGTGCGGATAAATGGACAGAAATCGTGACTGATGCTTCGATGATGGACCGACCTGAATTCGAATTTGTTTTGGGTAACTTCCTGTACTGGCAGGGCATAAGTCAACGCGACAATAAATTCAATCAATTAGATACAGTATACGGAGCTGCTGCACTCCTATTCTATCGAACAAATGTTCCAATCCTACAGCAGAAGGCAAACTGCCAACAAAAAATCACACTAGCCAATAATTCACGGATTGATGGAGAATATACCGATGCTCTCGTTCACGCACGAAAGGCATTAGAGATTGCCATAAATGAACAAGGAAGGTGGGAAACTGCATTAGAAAACCTCGCAGCACGAGCGCGTCGAGATTACGCACTCTTACAACGAAACCATCTGTTATCCCAAGATGAGTTCGACGGTGCTCTTACTGTCCTCAGAAACACACGGGACGAAATTCTCTCTACAGACATTCCTGAACGATTCAAAACGTCTCTGCTTGACCATTTAGACGCGAATCGGTATGCAACTGCTGCACAAAGAGCCGAAAATAAAGGTGAATTATTGGAGGCAAAACAATATTTTGAGCAGTCATACCACTATTTTGACCAATGTAACCGAAAACAGCGCAAGTCGTTCATCAATGACCAACTTGAACAAGTTATCGACCGAATACAAGATGAAGAATATAGGGAAGCATACAGAGAAAAAGACCTTCGACAATCCCAACCTGGTGAAGAGGAATCGAGTCGAGACCCTAGCTTTCGAGAAAAAGTCATTGAGGCTTATGATGGTACCTGTGCGTTCTGCGGTGCCTGTCGTAAAACACCAGATGGTCGATTCGAAGCACACGCTGCGCATATTCACCCAGTATCCGATGGTGGACCTGATTTAGTACAGAATGGCCTTGCTCTCTGCCGTCTTCATCACTGGGCATTTGACAATGGTTGGCTCGCAATTAATGACAATTATAGACTTCTGATAGCAGACCGTACTGAAACAACTGGGTACAAAGAATTCCTCGAACTTGAGCAGCGTAAAATACGCCCACCTGAGAATGAGTATCAACAGCCAGGGTCTGATTTCATCAAGCATCACCGTGAACAACATGGCTTCGAGGAGACCACTACACAAGAAGAATATCCCGACGACCTAACCGAAGAGGAATTGGCTGATACAACATCTACAGACATGGAAGAAACGGTCGAACAAAGTGTTGAGGCCGCCTCTAAGACCAAGAATGTATTTTCTAAAGAGGATGTGGTCGGGTCTAAAAACGACCTTATTGGCGGTGAATCTCTATAAACTCCTATGTGAAGGAATGGCCTTTGCGAAAGTTGGAGCGTCTAAGTTAGTTCGAAATTCATTCACAGAAATTGATAATCCGTCGCTGATATGCAATGGAAAAGATAGAGAGAGATGCTGTTCAGCAGTATGTCAAGCGGTCTGATGCTGTTCTCGCTTCTTTACCGCAGATGGATGAAGCCAATACCAAGGCTGCTGTTCTTCGTGACTTTTTGCGACTCCTGGACTGGTAGAAGCCTTCGGACAGATTTACAAGGCTAATATCAGTCATCAGTGAATCCGTTGAGTCGGCGGTGTTGTGTAAGGAACATTGAGTGAGGGTTTACATCATCCTCCTTGGGTAGTCGAATCTTATTACCTTCCAGTTGCTTGAACTCATCATAGCCATTCCGCTCCTGTTCCTCCTTTACTAGAATCTCATACTCATCAGATATGGAGAGCCACCCTGTGTCGAAGGCCCAGTGATGGAGTTTGCAGGCAGCAACCCCATTTCTCACATCATCACGTCCACCTTCCTCCTTCGGATATATGTGGGCCGCTTCTACCTCGGGATTTCCCTTTGGGGTTTCTCTCTGACTCCCACAGAAGACGCACCGGGAATCGTAGGCCTCTCTCACCAATCGGGCGAAGGCAGAATCCCTTGCTCGCTGCCGACTCACCGTATATAATTCCTCGTCCTCTGTGAGTTGTGGCGGGGAATCAACTGCCTTCTCCAAGGCCGACTTCTCTTTCTCTACCTCGTCTTCTGTGGGCTCTCGTTCGACACCAAAGATAGCGGCTCGGAGCGAACCGTGCTCTTGTCTCAAGCGGGCTATACGCTCATCGGTAACTCGGGTGAATCCTTGGACGACTTCCCTCCCCTCATAGCCTAACCAGTCCCACACTTGTTCGACGGAGGGAACGTCAGTGGTGACCTCATCGATGATGTAGATGTGGCGACTCTCTGGCTGACTCCAAATGAGAGCGCCCACGTCGGGGTTGTCGAAGATACGTTGCACGCGAGCACCCAATATGAAATCTCCACTATGGTAGAAGAGAATGTAGTCACCAGCCTCCATCTTCTCAATAGCGGCCTGTTTCTTTCGGGAGTCCGTTTCGGTTGTTCCCCAAATCCGTAGTTCGTCATAACCCATCAACTGTGGAGGAACTTCTTCATATTTGTTTAGGTCATGAGGCTGTTCGACAGAATTTCTGAACTGCTCTCGCCATGCCTCACTAACCGGAATGAGGTATAGGCTGTTTGATGAAGATTGCTCCTGCAATTTCTTTTTAGTAATAGATTCAGCATACACCTCTTCCGGTAATTCACCTTTCTGGTCTTCTAATGCCCAAAGACCTGGACGAATTTTGAAGAAACGGTCACGTTTTTGCACAATCCGACGTATACTGGCATCGGGTGTATTTGATTTCCACTCGGTTCCCTCAACATGTGGTGCATGTTCATAGAGATGTTCGAGTGTCGCATAGCCGCCGTTCTCTCGCATCACTTTTTCAACGGCCTGATACTGGTACATATACTCGAATATTGTCGCAAGTAATGCAATAAATATAGTCCTTGATTTAATAGATTCTACTGTGTATATTTATCTCTCCTCAGTCATGTTTATATACTATTAATTCAAGTGGCAATTATGCTTAGGGAATCTCCCGACGGGATTGATATCGAGTTCGAAGAAGATGGGTCAGGATACGGGAGTCTAGTACCGAACCCGGCTGAGCAACTACCGCTGGAAGTCTGGTCAAGCGACGAAGCGTGTATAACCTTCGATAAACACGGTGCTGAAGTCGCCTACTGGTGGTATAATGACTGGGAGACTGACCCGAAGATGATTGTCTGGATGGTCGAACAGATGGTGAAAGCCTACGAACGGCCAGAACAAGCACTGAAAGAAGACTTCCCAGGAACCGATATGGAAATGTTCTACGACCGTGAGTACCCAAATGACGATGTGTCATGCAAAGATACTTTGGCTACTACAGATGGTCATGGCCCCAGTCGGAAACTGCCAGCACTTGATGGCCATGAACCAATTGAGCCGTCCGAGACACCGTTAACAGTCGAATGGAAGGACGAGTACGCGAATGACCCACCGTCAGTCGTACGGATTCTTGACGGTGATGAGGTATTAAACGAATGGATGATTGAGACCGGGGGCGACGAGAAAGCACCCCGAAAACGCGGAGCTGACATAGCGTATGAAGTTAGGTTAGCCTATGAGAGACCATGGATACTTCGGTCGTGATTCTCACAGAGATGAGGACAGGCTAACCATTCGTTCTGCTCTCTAATAACACGTAAGACTGACACCGAAAGGTAGAGAATCACCAACCAAAAACTCCATCATCAATTGGTTCACGTTCAACAGCATACTCGTCTATTAAATCCCACATCTGAGTTCTTTTGAACAAACGGTGGAGTCTATTACTATCTTTCAGTTCAACGTTCAGATGGCTGTTTTTCCCAATCTTTGTTGCAGCTTCCTTCGCACCAGGGGTAAATGAAATAGCAACCACAGACACCCCGGTTACGTTCTCTGCAAGGGCGGTTCCAGATATTTCCCTTACGACTGACGGTCCGATATTTGGGCTGTGCTTCACCTCCACCAGTTTTGATAGACCCATCTTTTCCAAACGGATATCATATCCACCATCCCGAGTTGCTTGAGTGAGCTGAGTATCCCAGTCCAGTCGGTCGTAAATATCTCGAACAAGTTCCTCAAACTCCCGGTCATCTTTTAAATCAATAATCCAGTCGCGGAATGTCGCATGAACCACCGAATCAGGATGAGGTTCGTCGGAAAATGGGTCCATAAAGAATGGTTATATATCTGTACATTAAACTATATTGGTCATGTCTTGAACTCAAAATTAATTTATTTATAAGTACTTGGGCAATCAACCGGACTTATGTTCTATTGGAACCTGAGATTTATATTCTAATATTATAATACAAGATATAGATGTCACAAGCTACGGGTCAAGAGCTACCAAACACATATAACAGACCTATTGATGAATATGGGTTAGACAAACCATCAAATGCGTACGTATTAGAATCTTTAGATTGGAATTCTGAGCACGATGGATACGTATTTGATGTATCTTGTCCAAGCTGTTCGCAAGTAGTAGACAAAATTGAAACCCCACTCAAAATATGTTATGAAACCTGGTGTGAAAAGTGTAATATCCGTATTGATAGAGATTTTGGAGTCGCGGTACGTTCGGATAAATTGAATCAAGTCTCAGAACAGGAAATCCGACAGGCAATCGAATATTTTTGGACTTTCGAATATCAAAAAAGAGATATCACCTATAGAAAAAAGACTTTAGAACGAATCGACAAGAAGTTTGAAGATGTCGGGCTAAGCTGTAATGTGTCGTGCCCAATTTGTTCCACGCCGGTCAATAAGTGCACACTGGAGTATCATCATTGGGATTATGAAAATGATGATGGAGTTTTAATATGTTCTGAGTGTCATAATTTTATTTCTTCCGGTAAAAAAATTGAAGAGATGGATGATTATGCAAGGAAATTGGGTCTCTCTAATTGGAAACAAGCAACTGTAATGCGAGCAGCCATACGGTTCGAAAGAGAGCGAGGAATACGTCCAACTGCAGAAGACATAAGAGATTTGCTCAATATATCAATGGCTGTAAATAATGAAATTAAAAAAATTCAGCGGTGGATTTCACTTAAACAGGAGATAGAATGGATTTGATAACCACACCTACTGTAATAGAGGTCGCTGAGAGACTCAAGAATTTTCAGGAGTTATGGCTTTCTGATAAAAAAGGAGCCAAAAGTCACTGGATATCTGTCGGAGAAAACCGATGTTTTGAGAGGTTTACGAATGTCTGAAAACGACTTCTACGCGCTTGACTGGCAGGGTTTCAATTGGTCTGAATGGAAAGTCCTTGATGCAGATTCCTTCGCAGAAGTTGTTAAAAAGGCAGGAGTGTACCGTATTCGCCACAGGAGTGAAGACCGTGACCTGCTTGAATATATCGGCGAGTCTGGGGATATACGAAGGCGAATCCAGAGTCTTGCCAGAGGCGTATACGCTGAAGAGATGCCCTACCGTGACCCACATACGGCGGCTCCGTGTCTGTGGGCAATCATGGATGACGTTGGCCCTGCACTCGAAGTTTCCTACACCTCCCCCTCGAAGGCAGAAAACGACCAACATCGTAAGGGGATAGAAGCAGCACTCATCGCTCTCCATCGACGTGAGACAAATCGTAGCCCGACAGCCAACTTCGGTCGAATTATCGACGGCTACAAGCAATCGTCCTACAGTCAGAATAGCCCTGTGTACAAGGGTGGACCACTGGAATCGGACGAGGGAGAACCGAATGCTGCAAGCGGTATCGAACCCCCTGACTGGCAGAACTGGCGAGAACCACTTGCCCGAGACTGGATGGGTCTCGACTGGTCGGAGCCGTACCAATTCGACGAGCGGCTTGACGCTGACCCACCCGACACGGGAGTCTACCGTGTCTGGTACGAGGAACAGGATTCAGCCCTAGCGTACCTTGGTGAATCCAGCAACATTCCATCACGGCTATATAAACACGAGCAATCCTTCGGGGAAGACGCGCTCTTTGCTTACGTTGGGCGAGGTGACCTTGATGCCTCGCATAAGCGGGCAGAGATTGAGACTGACCTTCTTGGAGCGTACTACCTCGAAGTTGGGGAAGCTCCGTTAGTGCAATTCGGGCATACACAAAAGCTTCCTCCGTGACCGCTTGCATTCAGTGGAAGGATACTCATAATAAACACTGGCGTAAGGAATCAACAACGGAAATCAATATCTCGCGGCAAGGAGACCGTTCTAAGTCAGTGAGCCATTCTCTAATATGAGATAGAGCTATGAAATCTATAATTCTGAATTGTAAGACTGGTGTCGTCACATCATAACCAACTGCTTCACGCAATCCGGTCTATCCGTACTCAGTATCTATTACCATTTACGGACAAGTGGCTCACGATTGCTGAATATTAACAGGATAGCATGTTAGTCGGTGCGGTGTCGGTATCATTATACAATCTCTTGTACTGGTCCTATTCATTAAATGTCATCAGACAACCGAAATGCAAGCGAGAAAGCGATTGAGGATGTACTGGCAAAATATCTTAAAATAACAGAATCTGTGCTTGACTACCAGCCAGATTCGCTCACTTTCTTAGCTCGCCAGCAATCAGTTGAGGTCGGCCGGACAGACCTCTTGTTTCTATCTGGAGACGAACTTCTGCTTATTGAGTTGAAAGCTGAGCCCGCTATCCAAGCCCATGTAGAGCAGCTTGAGACGTATAGAGACCATTACGAGCAGGTTGTACTCGGAGAAAAGTATCCTTCAGCATCTAAATTAGTCCCTATTCTATTGGCTCCACAAATATCAGACCATATCCGGTCTGCATGTACCGAACGGGGTCTCAAGGCTATTGAGTTCAACACCGGAGATGTACTACAACAGTTCGAGAACCAGCTCTTCACTGGTCACGCGATGTTTGAAAACAAGCCGGTGAGTACTGGAGTAGCGTCACTTCACCTAATTAGTGGTCTTATTGGATACCTTGGTGAATCTGATGTGCCGAAAACTAAGAATGACTGTGTAGACAATCTCAAACGAATCGCAAAGAGGCCCGGCTGGAATCATCCAGATGACCGGATGGGACAATTCATTCGGTTAGGCATCCGTCTCAATCTCATTCAGCAAGTCGGGAAGCCTCCCCTCCCACAAGTGAACCAGCTCAGAGTCTCTCAGGATGATAAACTGCTTCTGACCGAGCGAGGACAAACCTATTATCAGGAACTGCCAGACGGGCCAGAACGGGTTCCTACACTTAGCGTCTCACAGGCAGATGTGATTACTGAGTTGCTCTACGAACGCCCTTTTTATTCAGATGTCACTACCGGTATGGTGGTCTTCCTCGATACAGTATATGACCTTTCCCGCTCGTCAGACCGAGTGAGTTCAGACGCTCTCGAAGAGTGGTATCCGAAGAAGTCTGGTCGGAGCTGGAGTGGAAAGTCTCCGAGTTCATTAGTTGAGTGGTACGGGAACTACTTAGACGAGATAGGCCTAATTAGCAAAGTCAGTCTGACCGGTGGAGATGGAAATGGATATTATCACCATCTCACGCCGGAGGGTGCTAGGATGCTCTCATATCTGCAGGTCGATATCGGTAAAGAAATGATTCGAGCACAACAATAATCATTTTAAAACTGGCAAATCGTACAACTCGCGTCGTTCATTGTCTTCCAGAATCCGCTTGATAGTGGTCCTTGAAGTGTTCAACATGTGCGCTCCTTTTGATTGACTCAGCTCACCATTATCAACCAAATCGAGGACTCCACAGATACGGTCAAAATCATCGGTCGGATACAGGTCTCCACTATTCTTTGAGAATCCTAACGGAGACCGGCCCCACTTGTACCCATTGGCTCTCATCTGTCTGATAGACTCTTTCGTTCGTTGTTGAGTTATTTTGGCTTCGAGCTCAGCAAATACTCCGAGCATCTGCAGCATAGCTCTTTGATAAGGGTCGTTGCTTCGTGGGTCGTACTTAATAGATTCTCTGGTGAAGTGCAATGCAGTTTCATTCTCCTCGCATATATGGACGAAATCGCTAAGGTCCCGAATCGAACGAGCGACACGAGATACAGAGGTCGTGACTACTGAGTGTATATTTTCTTGTTCAATATCGTCTCGCAATCTGTTATACTCTTTGCGTCCAACAGTGCTTGTCCCCGTGTATATATCGGCATACTCTCGTTGGTCTCGCTCAGGAAATTCACTTTCTATAAATTCGATTACTTCTGAACGGTGATTCTCTGGCTGCTGGTCTTCGGTCGATACTCGGACATAGGTGGCGATAATTTCCTCTTTGTTCTTTATTTGTTCCATGCCTAAAGTACAGGGCGAATTACACTTAAAAGACGTGCCTTTCGTACAGTGAGAAAGGCACCCGTACGGAAACAGTCGAAA
>LKMJ01007627.1_pt1 | contig 10202 bp, 6 predicted proteins | sample 643391 | NCBI WGS metagenome assembly LKMJ01 (sample SAMN04112250, study PRJNA286221) | soda lake metagenome | biome: soda lake; feature: Kulunda Steppe; material: water; isolation source: sample PL-Br10 brine of Picturesque Lake | place: Russia: Kulunda steppe | collected 2010-07
GCCCAGCTCGATACGGAGTGCATGGAGAACGAGCATGGCCCATTCAGCGAACCCGCGACCCCCGTGGGGGTCGGCGGGTTCGTCGGGATTAGCGACAACTAGTTTAGCTTTCGTGACCGCATTCCGGATGAAGAGACGGATTTCGGAATTCAAAGTAATCTGTCTCTTCGATTTCTACAGCAATAAAAGAGCTTTCGTCGTTACGTCTAGCGAAACTACAGAGCCGAATATTTAACATTAATAGTTAGCAGACAAATGTGAGGGTCTATCAGAGTATCATTTGAGCACGACGGCTTGGATTTGACGTGAGTCAGCGTACAGTCCAGGAAAACCAAACTAATATAATATGTTAGTACACATGTTTATCAGTATGGGAAAGATTGTTTCATTTTACTCATTCAAGGGTGGCACGGGTCGGAGTACTACCCTTGCAAATACTGCATACGAACTCGCTCGACGCGGTGAATCGGTTGGTTGTATGGATTTTGATCTCTCAGCCCCTGGTCTCCATTACATTTATGATGTTGGTGCACACCGACGTAGAAACACGAAACCAATACATCATTTTCTGCATCCGAATGAAACAAAGTCAACAGATATAGATGACTATGTGATTAACGTAGACCGGTGTTATCGAAATGAGGATTTGGATGGAGAGCTGTTACTAATGCCAGGTGATGTAAGTCACGAGGCAGCGGATGTTGCTGCAGACATATCAGAAGGTAGGGATCATTGGGACGAGATAATGTCTCTTATTGATAAATTTGAGTCCGAATATGACCTTGACTACGTTTTTCTTGATTCTCGTTCCGGAATTAGCAACCACGCTATTCCAATTTTTGATAAAGCCCACCTGCTCTTGACGTTCACCAAGTGGACGTTCCAACATAAGCAGGGTACCTACGAACTGTTTGAGTGGATCCTTGAGACCGCTGCTGACTTTGAAGATATTGTTACGGTTGCGAGCAACGTTCCGCCATCAGTCAGTAAAGATGAAATCGCAGAGTGGGTAGAGCACGGTCTTCAATGGGATATTCAAAATTTCAAACACATACACGAACTTGAATTACTGAAAGAAAAGGAGTGTATCGTTTTTAATCAGAACCTCCAATCAGACTACGAAAAAGGTGTAATAAATCAATATAAAAGCTTAGCAGATCTGATCCAGGAGTATTGATCAACATGAAGGAAAAAGTAAGCCAATATTATAATAGAAAACGTGTCAGCTTCACGGAGGTCAGTTCACAGATGAGAGACACAACACGGTGCGCACAAACTAAGTCAATCAGCTCGGTGATCTCCAATGACTGATGACGAAACATTAACTGAGTACTTCGAAAAACGGAGTAGAGACATCGAAAAATCAATTCCTCCGTTGAAGATATTCAATGAGACTCGGTATCTTAGTGCGGAGATGGGAAAACTATTGATTTCTATTTTCGATTCAGGCTATGTAACGGTCGAAGAATTGGCGTCCGAAACAGATCTTGCAAAGCCAAAGATAAAACGCAACCTTGGAGAACTCCGAAAGCAAGGGTATATTGGCGTTGATTATGATTCAGGTGTCAAATACTATTACGTTCGAAGCGAGTGGGGGACGCAGGATTTCCCCTCCGGTCCAATCATTCCTCTTGTTTATCAGTTCAACTTGTTGAGCGACCGGAGCAGAATGGAAGCACTCCACGAAGCAATTGACAAAACCGTAGAAGAAGGCGATACTGTCGCAGACCTTGGAGCAGGTGTTGGTGCACTCTCGTACATGGCGTCTAAAAAAGCTGAACAGGTATACGCTGTCGAGGTAGACCGGGAGATCCACGAGAAGGGCCAAGAGATCATGCAGCAGGAGAATATCACAAACGTGGAATATATTCGGGGAGACGCACGTGAGGTTGAACTCCCCGAAGAGGTCGACGTTGTCCTGTGTGAGATGCTCGACACGGCACTCATTGCTGAGCTTCAAGTGCCGGTAATGAACCATGCTTTCGAAGAACTGTGTGCCTCAAGTGCAAAGGCGGTACCTGCAAAGGCAAAAACGACAATGTGTCTCATTGATGCAGACTACGAATTTTACGGAGGTGAATTTCGCATTCCACACTTTGAAGAGTATGGTAGCCGAGAGAGTCATACTCGATCCAATGAGGTCACTTACCATGATGTCAATTTTGCTGAACAGAACTCAGACCTTGTGCAAGAAACGGTTCGGCTGGAAGCTACAGAAACTGGCCTAGTCAATGGTATTCAATTGAACACTGACGTCAGATTTGCTGAAGGGATGGATCTCACAGGTGCGAGTCCGTGGCTCAATCCACCACTGAACCTTCCACTAGATGAAGATCTAGAACTGACCAAGGGTGACGAATTATCCGTTGAGATAAGCTACGAGCTCGGCGGTGGTCTAAGTAACATTGTCTATGAAATTATAAATGAATGACTGACAAACAATTAAATCAGGCTAAGATGCTGGACTCCACTAGGAAAAAAGAATTGAGATGTAGTTGTCTTGCAATCCAAAACGAAAATGGTGAGTTAACAGAGTGGGGCCGAACATTATCTGAACACTCCTCCGACGAGTCAAGTTTATTCGGATCTCAAACTCCGATAGAGAAGGCTACAAAGTTTCGTGAAGACGAAGAGATTCCTGAACACTGTCCTCATGAGGTGTATGACGAGGATATCGGTAAGTGTATTTTCCACCTCTCTTCCGACGAACGTGATCAACTCGGGGTAACCAGTACAGATGTCCGCAACCATTTCTTATCGAAAGTTAGGGGCGATTCATCAGACAATGGTCAAAATCACAAGTCATTCGTCAATGCGAAATTGCCTGAAATACAACTAAACTATGTAGATCTTGACTCATACGATAACTACCCTATAGACTTACGCTTTTCCCAAATTGAGAATCTGGAACTAAGGAATTCCACAATCCATCTCCCACTTCGATTTGAATGGTCGAGTATTGAGGGATGTTCATGTGAAAACACGTCTTTTCGTGCAAATGTAGATTTCAGTAATACAACTATTTGCAGTAAAGAAATAAATTTTAGAAATACAGACTTTCGACAAGAAACCGATTTTGTTGGTACAACATTTCGAACTGCTTCAAGTTCTTTTAAGAAGGCACAGTTCCACCGCGGTGCGAACTTTCACGAGGCTAATTTTTTAATAAATGACAGTTCAAGTTTTTATGAAGTAAGCTTTGAAGAGTCAAGATTTCATGATCGGGTTAGCTTCAGAGATCTTTCTGTAAGGTTGGCGGACCCGGAGAACTCTCGAACACGTGTTCGTGTTGATTTTCGAAGATGCTCAGTGACCGGCGAGACGATCAGCTTCAAATCAGCTACCTTTGGGACTGTAAAAAAAGATAAGTTTTCGTTTGGACCATACAAAGTCCAATACAATGATGAACTCGAGAAAGTCAATTTCAAGGAATCTGACTTTTCGAATGCCCATGTAGATTTTTCATCCGCTAAATTCACTGGTGATTTAGTCTTGGAGAATCTGGACTTTCGTGGAAGTAAAGTAGATTTTAACCAATTGTTTGTTGGAAAAGAATTGTCAACAACCGGTTCAACATTCTCTGACAGGTACATCAACTGGGGAGGCCTCTGTATCCGTGGTGATGCGGATTTTAGTGAAACCACGTTTTACCAGACAACAGGTGTCAGATTCGAAGATGCAAGCTTTTTTAACGACCTGAACTTTTCGAGAACTGAAATCACTGGCGGGAATGTAAACTTCACTGACATAAAAGTTAAAAATGGTTTAGTGAATCTTTCACATTCGACATTTGATGTCGAAAAGTTTGATTTTACTGTGGAAAAAGTAAAAAACGTCTCATTCTCTGGGTCTAGAATTGATTGTCGATCACTGGAATTTGACAATGTGAAGGTTACTGGTGACGTTAGATTCGAAAAGGCAAACTTTTCTGGCGGAAATATAGACTTCTCTGGTTCAACTATCGAGGGTGGAATAATATTTGATGATAGTACTATTAGCGGGGAAACAATTGATCTATCACTTAAAAAAATTAAAGAACAGCTCTCATTTGAGCACTGTCGATTCGATTGTAAGCGATTCGATATGTTAGACGTAGAGGCATCAGATCTTTCTTTTAAAAATGTTCGTCTAAATGGTAAAGAATGGAAATTTGACCACTCTAGGTTCAATGACGTTTGGTTCAGTGAGTCAAAAATGTGGGGCAATCTCTCATTTAAGAAAACATCATTTAATGGAGATACTGTTGATTTCTCCGACATAAACGCTCAAGAGGCGAATTTTCAGTTCAATAGAACTAAGATTAAGAAAAGTGACAGCAGAGACGATAGTACTATAATTAATTTCAGCAGATCTATTGTTCCTAGCGGTCAATTTATCCAGCCAAAAAAATCAAGGACCTATTACGATTTCACCAAAGCTACAGTGGGAAACCTCCAGTTGGAATTTGCGAGTTCCGGTCACCATTCGAATGAGCGACTATTCGAGTATTATCGGTTTCTAGAGACCGACTTCGATGGGTTCGATTTTAGTCGTGCCGTCTACCGCGAAGAACTGAAAAATAACGGGTGGCGATTGCACACGCTCGCAAACGGTTCGGGCTCGGATAACAAAGAGGCCGGTTGGGGCGGTCGCTTCACTTGGTTCAGGAATTTAACCGACCGCTATAGGCGACTTATTCGAGAAGGGTCAAATCCCAATCCGCGAGTAGATACCGATGAGATGGAATCAACGTACAGAAAAGCGAAAATCGGCGCTGACGAAAATGGTGATTCTGAAGCATCCTCAAAGTTTTTCCAAAAAGAACTCAGATACCGTCGAAAGGGCCACGGCTGGCTTTTGTGGCTCCATGAATCGACGGCAAAAACCGAAGTCCCGACATCCTCTGAGCGTATTAGAAGAGCGTGGCTTTGGGCCAAGAACTACGTTTTATGGATCTCCTCTGGATATGGTGAACGACCGACGTACGTTATTTTCTCATCCCTATTCGTTATTGTACTGTTCTCTTTAATATACGAAGCTGCTTGGACTCTCGTTGGTTCGCCTCGTCCAGACTCGCTGACGGGACTCCGAGGATCGCTCATGTTGAGTGCTGAAATGTTTACTTCTATTATTCTTGGTGGAGCTGAGATTGAAAATCAGTATTTGCGAGCCATTTCGTACTTTGAAGGATTTGTTGGAAGCTTCTTTATTGCACTCTTCGTAGTTACGATCACCCGAGCCATCCGTCGGTAACAATCTCGGTCGCTGGTGGTTTCACAAGTCAACTAGCTCTACTTAACTCATTTGTGGAGGCTGTGATACCAACGAACACTCACAGGTATCTACAAAACACATTTCAGAAACAAGAAATTCAATAATCAACGCACACGTATCATCGTATGAGTAGAAAGGTTAATTCACAGGTTTTCGATTGCTTACGCAAAGTTTCGATCATTGAACTCTTTACCGATCGCTTCTGGATCATATCCTTGGAAAATATCGGCAGCAAAGCCTTCGACCATTTCCTGAACTATATCCGCTCGCTCGTTGAAGTCATTTACTGTTGATTCATCTAACGACTCCAATGTTTCTATCGCATCCTGATGCGGTTTGGTCACGAAGATCCAATGTTTGTTCTTATAGAAATCAACCGCGTCATAGAATTCTTCTGCGTTCTGCGCGAAATAACAATCGTTTAGAATATCTAAGAATACTTCAACATTTACCTCTTTTAATTCATGTTCAAGTTTATCATCAGCATGTCGCTGTGCGTTGTTTCTTGTTGCTTTGGATGCTGCACGGTCAATCGGTTTGAATAATGTTTCAAATTCAGTCTCCATTTTGACACGTGCTTCTACAAGTGAACGGGCAAACGAGTTGTTACGTTCAAGGAGTTCCGTTCGCTCCGATGTACGGCTCGCCGTACTGATGTTGTTTCCTGATGCCCCCTGCTCGTCAAGCTTTTCATCAAGTAACGAATTTATTTTTTCCTTTGATTTCTCAAGCTCGTTTATTACTTGATACTTTACACCTTCTTCTGGCGGTTTAAGTTCGAAATTGAGTAGACTCTCTATTCCAACTTGTGTAGCGTAAATCACAGTTGGTTCCATATCTCGGTTCGGATCAATGTGTTTGAAGCCGACGTTTCCGACACCACTGTCCCAACAGTGATCCAAAATATACTTTGCTACCCTATATCGAAGCCCTTCTATCTCTTCTTGTCGATGATCAAACGGCCCGTCTGACTGATATATTTCACCGAGCGTGTTAAGAACGGTGTACGGGAGTGTCCCGTCGAAGTACCCTTTTCGTTCCTCTGCTGCATCTTTTACATCGGTTACATACTCAGCGGTGGTTCGATGTAGCTCGTTGGTTTCAAGTAATGAGTTAGTATTGTCAACTAAGAAGTCTATTGCTTGTGGAATTTGATCAATTTCTTCTTCAGTAAGATTTGCGTTTTCATAAACAGTATCTGGAAGTTCATTCCAGATATATGCTGTCACCATCAGTGTATTACTGGTTGAAAAAATGTCTTCTTCTGCACCGAATCCAGGGGTGTAAGAATTTGGTCTGAGACCTTGTCCATACGGATCTGCAGTGAATTCTGTCCATCCGCTAAAACGCCCCTCAACCCAGTAATCCGCCAACAGTCCTTTCAAAGCACGCGAAAGGAGTTCTCCAGCTTCGTCATCATAGCCTTTGAGATCTTCTAATTTATATAAATCCGCTAACGCGATCGTACCTGAGAACGTAAAGTATCGCTGTGGAGGATATTCTCTGCTCATGTTGTCCATATCCTCGCTACCACACCATGCCCACCCAATTCCATCGTGGTCGTTTATTGATTCCCGGTAATTCGTGAGGAACCATTCCATAACGTCCTCAAGAGCATTTATAATCTGTTCATCACTCACATTCACCTTCGGGTGGCCCAAACATTCCATGAGCGTCGTTGTACAGAAGCTAACAGCATCTGTAAAGTGACTAGTTGCATCCGACGGTAAGTAAGGAGTAGCCCGGAACGAACCGTCTTCAATGCCACCCTCCTCGTTATTTTGTAAGAGCCATTCGACATCGTCGGTGAGAATTTCTTGATCGATCCGTGGGGTAAAATAGACGCTCTCGTTCTCCTCAGTGTAAGTTATCACTTGAAAAAGAGCAGTCATCCCTTCAGCAGAACTCATGAAACCAGATTCTTCTTTCCCTGCCGCTAGTTCCGTGTATTTGTCACTGTAGGGTAGTTTTGCTCTTGATCCTGCCGTCTGTCGCTCTTCTGCTAACCAGTTTGCGGCGGATTCAACCGCATTGTATGCCTGCTTAGTAATTTCGTGTTTATCAATGACATTTTCGTCAGAATTCCTATTCCGAACATCACTCATGTCTGTAGTGATTGTTCGGAATTATTTAGTTTTGTGGGGTTATGATGTGTTTGAGATTGGTGTGGTCTCTTACCAGACCAAAGAAGTTAGCTGGTGATATAGAAACTTAGGATCTGTAGTTTCGGTACACTGCGGTCGATTTTATGGACATCGGACGCTCCGCCGAAGATTGTAGACGGCCGCTTTGAGAATCATTTCTCGGAACTCTATATGAACTACGGACCGATCTTCGTGTCGTGTTTTTTGTCGTTGTGCAGTGGATGTCGGTGATGTACAGCGTTTCGACATCCACCAGCGCGGTAACTTTCAGTGCTCGAACTCGGTAAGAGGTACGGTTAGCGTAGTGTCTGCTGGACTGATCGCGGCCGAAGCCTGTCGCGTCGATTGAGGAATGACCAGTGCGTTTCTCGGCCATTCAGCTGAGAAACGCACTCCACGTCTTCATTGGAGTCCGAACAAACCAGTCACGGAGAACTGTGTAGTGAGGCATTCTCGTGAGTCCGATCTCTTTGAGTATACCGGGCATTTCGGTGAGCAAATCAATCGTTCCACGATATGATTCGCCCAGCTCGATACGGAATGCATGAAGTACGAGCATCGCCCATTCAGTGAACCCGCGGCCCCACGGGGGTCGGCGGGTTCGTCAGGATTAGCAACAACTAGTTTAGCTTTCGTGACTGCATTACGGGTGAGAAGACGGATTTTAGATATCAAACTCATCTGTCTCTTCGCTTTCTACAGCAATAAAGGAGCTTTTGCCGTTACATCTATCGAAACTACAGAGCCAACAATTATTATGTTTTGTTAGATGGTTTTTGTTCCACAATAATTGATTGTAACGACTGTATTGGATCGTAACTCGTAAATCAGTACAATTTAACATATTAATATGGAGATAAATGTAGTATGGGGTTCTGCTGAAGGAAAAACGTCATTGAGTGCATTTGACTCGGCACTTGCCGAGGCAGGTATTCACAATTATAATCTCGTGACGCTCTCGTCGGTGATCCCTGACGGCGCAACAGTCATTAGAGCAGATACTCACGAGAGACAATGGGGTGTCGGAGAAATTATCGCCGTCGTTCTATCAGAAAACGTCTCGACTGTAGCTGGTGAAACAATTGCTGCAGGACTCGGCTGGGCAACTGCCGACGAAGGCGGAGTCTTTTATGAAGCTAACTCAGAAAGCGCAGAGAACGTAAGAGAATTGTTGAATCGTGGTATCCAAACAGCCAAAGACAGACGTGGCGGGTGGTCATGGCACGAAGGAATCGAGACGCAAATCGTTGAACACACTGTCAAAGAAAACGGCTCAGCGATAGTATCAGCAGTGTACCGACCAATTTAATTCAAAACAATCTGCTCTGTAGAATCGCTAGCCTACGCTTGATTCGAGAGATTTCACTGAGCATGCTGCCGCCAGGAAACCGAGAGATAGCGGTGACTTCTACGTGAATCTGACGGTTCGGCGAAAATTGTAGACGGTACACTTGAGAACTATCTCACGGAATTCCAGATTCCAACTTCGCGCATGCACGGCAGACCCAAGCGTGCGCTTGATCGAGGAGAAGACGGTTTCAGCCATCCAGCGTCGGTTGTACCAGAGACTACCCATCCGAGCGTTGTGAGCATAATCCGGTGATGAGTAGATGCGGTGTTTGATGAGCGGACGTATGCTGTTTTGACACAGTTCATCGCGGAACGGTTTCCCATCGTAACCACGATCAGCTGCCAGTGAGCGCAGGTCCTCGGCGCAACACCGAGGACCTGCGCACCAATCTTCGCATCGTGTTTCTTCATGGTTGTGCAATGAACATCGAAGACGTAATTTTATGCAGATCGCACGCTAACTCAAAACGATGAGTATCGACTACTGTGTCTACTAGCTGATATTGATCCAGAATCTCTTGGATTCATGTGATACGCTATAGACGCCCACAACAGACTCAACTTTCATAACTTTCCCCAAGCACTATCCGCCGCCAAAGTGTGGACGGAGTTCCTCAACACTACATTCATTCCACGCGGTCGTCAGCCTCCTTTCGTGCATAACTCTAGTAGAGGTCCTTTACAAAACACAAGAGTCGGACAACAAAGATATCTTTCGCCTCTGTGGATCTTCTATCTCGTGATTTAGCTCTGTTTCTGTCTGGCCTTTCCCCAGAGATCTCGTGAACTTCTTTTCATTGTTTTATATATACTACCAAAGGAGCCAACTCTTTCGCAGACTACTGCGAGTTCGTACGGACGCTAAATCTTGCAGGAATACGGTTAAACGGCCTCATTGGATGCTTTAAGCTCAACGTGGTGCGCAGAATTATGTAAGAGTCGTTCGAGTAGATGAATTTCCATGGCTGAAAAATAGCAGTCCTACAGACACAAGGTTTAGTATGTGAGAATATGACGAATACGTAATGACAATCTTACCGGTTGACACAGATGTATTGGAGGATGTCTGCCGGAACATTGCCCAAAATAACTATGGGTTCATTTATGTTCCGGAACAAAAAAACGAGATTAAATCCGGATATGAGAGTGCGGATATCGGATTGGTCAACGCCAAATCGCTCTCGTTGAGCGACATCCGGGAAGCACTCTCGAAGATAAGCTCCGACGAGTTCACTAGCATCGAACAGCTTCGGGACGGCGTCTATTACGTCGACCCATTCGGCGTCCAGGGGAATATGAAAATCACCCAGGAGCTGACGAACCTGTTCGGACAGCGGCTTGTCGTCACGGGCGAAACGCTCCGATCTCGGTTTTCGCTCGCGATTGACGACATGGAGTTCTTTACTGACGAGCTTTCGGATCGAAACTATCTTCGACGAATCACCGCGGGAAAGC
>LKMJ01007628.1_pt1 | contig 10199 bp, 13 predicted proteins | sample 643391 | NCBI WGS metagenome assembly LKMJ01 (sample SAMN04112250, study PRJNA286221) | soda lake metagenome | biome: soda lake; feature: Kulunda Steppe; material: water; isolation source: sample PL-Br10 brine of Picturesque Lake | place: Russia: Kulunda steppe | collected 2010-07
CACACACACGCACACCACACACACACACACACACACATGTAGATTGTCCATCCTCGAACCCAAAACTATGCAATTGGATACGCCTCCCCATGCGCAGCTCGATCAAGCCACTATGAAGTGCTGGGGGTGCAGCCGAATGCCAGCAATGCGGACATAAAGTCGGCTTATCGCCGCGCCGCGCGCCGGCTCCATCCAGATGTCAACCCTAGTGCCGATGCACATGTGTGTGGCTAGTTTGAGTAGCACGTCGCAGAGCACGATCCACGTACTTGAGTGTTTGTGAGATGCGAACAAGCTTCTCCGCACTGTGTTGAAGCAGACACGCACAGATGCAATTGCCTTGTGCACTGCAGGACCAACGCATTGAGCTTGTCACCTGCCGAGACTTGCTTAGCATGCCCTCAACTCACATATGCTGTTCCAACAACAGCTGTGCCCACAGATTGCCTGAGGATGTGATGGGCTTGCAGGGATACAATTGGCATTGTCAGCAAATGTCTTCCAACTGCCATCCAAATTTTGCCGCCTGCGCACTACTTTCCCTTGCATCAGGAGGCATTCGTTGAGTGCGTGCACGCTTACGAGGTCCTCAGCGAGCAAAGCAGCAGGAGAGCCTACGATGCTGAACTCCGGGCCAAGGTAGACCGGGCTTTATCCCATTTAAGCCTTCTTTATTGTAGGCTAACTGAATTGACAGCTGGCTAACCTCTTGTGTCATCTTCATTGCGTACCTCACCCCTCTGCATCTACCCCGCATGAATCCTCTTGACAAACTTTTTTGTTCTTCTTTCCTTCTTTCTTTGCCATCAAGCGAGATTCTATGTTTACAAGGGAACAAATGTTGTGCCCACGTGACGCGCAAGCAAGTGCAACAAATACAACTTAAAATATCTTCCCTTAAGGGTCTAAGAGACTCGACCAGGGTAGAATTTATTGCATGGAGATTTCAGGCATGGGATGCACACAGTGTTTTCCAAAATAATGGTTGATGTGGATTTCACTCGCCTTCCCATGCAAACATGTATTAAACCTACCATTGCCCAATACCTTTCTCTTCATATTTGCTGTCAACTCCCGAGGCATACGAGTCTTTCGAACACGCGCATGCACATGCACAAGTGCATGCCCTCCATAATCACCCGTGCAGGCAGCGGCTTCTCCCAGGTCCGCAAGGTGGGGCTCCAGCCCCTTCTCGTCCACCTCTTCCCGCAGTACCTGGTCGTCTCGGAATCCATACTACACGGTGGAGTACGAGACTTGGACGAGCCCATCGTCATCATCATCGTCTTCCCGCAGCGGCTTCAGCCGCGTATGGTCCAGCTATGACAGCTTTGATGACAGTGACAGTGACAGTGAGGATGATGACTACGAGGTGGATGCTGTCTAGTCTTACTTTCGCAGTGTATGCTTGCGGTACCGACAGCCATGTGTGCATAAGATACTAACCTTAAGCAAAATGCCTGGCTGCCATCAATTTGACGAGCTTTCGCACGTAGACTGGCTGGAATTTCAGCCTGGATTGTTCACAGTCAACTGCTGGGAGGTCCTGGATTGAATAAGCGTCTTAAAAGGTGTGGAACATAAAACTTCTCTCAAGCGAGAGGCCTCCTGCAAGTAACACCATTTGAATATGGCAGTGCATGAAGAGAATCATGGCCATTGCTTGGCAGTTGCTAGCCATTGTTCAACAGTCAACTTCGTGGTTTGTATTGCAGATCGATTACGAGCTGTGGGCCACAGCTGATCATAACTACAGCTCCTCCTTCACGAGCAGTTGGCAGGTACTTGTTGGCCTGAAAGAGGGCATGCCCGCTCAGAGCTCCAACAACGTGGCTGCTCTGCTTGTCCCTGCAGCCGACTGACCTTGTGAACGACTGTCACAAGGGTGCCATGGCAAATCTGATGCGTGTCCTTACGGTGCTGATGCCTGCTCTCGGTCACTCGCTGTGGAATCCCTAACCTGGCTGTGGCAGGGCGCCAACGGCCGCAAAAGGCGAGAGGCTGCGGCAAATCGGGCTGCACGCGCTTGTGCCCAAGCGCAGCAGCAGCAACAGCAGCAGCAGAAGCAGCAGGGGGTGAAGCGGCAGCAACAGCAGGCTGCACGGGGTGCACGCACGCAAGCCCCGCCACGTGCGGCAGCCTCCAGGAAGCAGTCAGGTAGCAGGGCTAGGCAGCGCCATGATGAGATTGGGGAGGAATTCCAGGACGGCAATGCCATCAGTGTAGAGGCAGTCCTTAATGCCCTTGGTCCAGAAGGTGTGTGTGGCTGAAGATGGGACAAGGGATGCTTTTGCTATGGCATCGCTTCTTTCCTCCATTATGCCATGCCAGAAGCTGGTGATTTCACTGCATTTTTAGTTCATAAGCACATTGTCTTCATGAAAGCATAAGGCCCTCTGCGCCAACCGCTCCTTTTGATGCTCAAAAACAACAGCTGCACCCCCCTTCATCAAATCCCCCACTGCGTGCTTTTTCGACGTGCAGCCCGAGAGACTGCACAGGCAACATTTGGGAAACGCCTGGAGCGGCTGACAGATGCTTCAGAGCTGGTTGAATTCCTTGAGGTGAGCCCACCTGTGCACTGGTGTGCACTGTCTGGAATGCCATGCTTGACAGGTCTAGGTGCGTGCCTGGTGATAGCCTGAGATATTGAGCCCGTTGATTGGTGGGTGAATGGCTGCGGCCCTTTAATTTACAAACACCAAAGCACATTGCTTTTGTTTGCATGTAAGCCTAAAGCTTAATCTAGCTGCATCAATCAGGAGGCAGGCATCCGCTGCAAGGTCTTTTCTCGAGGCACGCTGCGACCATGTTTTGCGCAGAAGCGGTCGCACAGTCCTAGCTTGGAGAAGGTGCACAACAATGACACATAGGTGTATGTGTTGATGGGCAGCAGCTGCCCTAAGTGATATCCAACAATGGCAGTGCTGTCTGCTCTACTGACCAGACTCACATGCAGCCTGCACAATTTGGCGCGCTCCATGCAAAGCATCTTGCTCAGGACACCTGCTATGGGCTAGGTCGGTGCCTGGATGCCACTGCTGGGAGTTTGTGTAAGCGTGTCTTTGTGTTTGTGTGTGTGAATGTGCGCACGTGATGCGAGTGAGTTGCGAGTCGTACGCCTGAACGCGATCCTCTTCCCAGGTGCTCCAAACCGTGCAATTTGACATGGGCTTGGACTTTGACTTGTTTTCTTCCAGCAGCAGCAGCAGCTCCAGGCGGGTGAGGGCCTCCTCATCCACATCCACTGCCAGCCCTTGCAGCTCTGACCAGGTTAGGCAGCCGCGCGCCAGCAGCGCTCGCAGGAGCAGCGTAGGGGCAAGGGGGCGCCGCGGGGCGGGGGGCGCAGCAGAGCGTGCGTGGGCCCAGGCCACCCCGATGAAACGGCGACGCGCTGCTGCGCATGCGCTGAGGCAGAGGGCGCTCGGGCCTGAGGTCTACCTACGTAGCCCAAACAGGTGCCCTTGCAGGCTCAAGCCTTTGGCAGGACACTACTTTTTCCGCCTGCTTCATTGCTGCAGGTGCCAGGCCTTGCTCTTCTGGGAATGCAGGATCTCAGCACACAACTTCAGCGGCAAAGCCTGCATGCGTGCGCGCCTTGCCTCAGGCCATGCGCTGTGTCTCAGGCCATGTGCTGTGCCTCAGGCCATATGGCAAAGGCTGCATGCGTCTACACCTTGCCTCAGGCCATGCACTGTGTCTCAAAGCCAGGAGGAAGCCTGTGCCCTTCTGGCTACTCAACAAGCACACCTCCTGCCTGCCTGCACGCTCTGCCCATCACGCCCAAGGCCCTCTTTTGCTGCAGCAGCGACCAGGCATAGCATTTGTCAGGCACCTTTTACTTGTAGTCTCCTGTAGAGCTGGTCAAGAGACGCACTGGGTGTGGCTGGAGTGAGGTCCCACCACATTTTCAAGCATGTGACCCCTTCGTTTCATGCTCATTAGATGAAGACATGGAATTGCAGAAGCCAGGCCTTGACGCTGATATGGCGACCGTTTTGGCATGTGCCCTAGACGTTGAGGTAGAGGCACAGCTAAACAGGCTGAGGTCAGCCAGCATGTCCTGCTCATCCTGCTCACAGGGACTGGGTGTGTGTATGTGCCGATGATGAAGGCCTAGTGCTCATGGATGCAGATGATGAGGACATGCTTGTTGCTGTGGATTGGACGATGGTGAGCTTTCTTTCCCAGCAAGCAACAATGTTCGAAGCCTCATGCCCAAGGACTTCCCAAGTGTTGAAGCGGCTCATCCCAAATGAGCACACAGGTGCAACCAACTGAAGTGCTATAAGGAGCCATGGGCCCACTTTAAATGTGGGAGTCCCTGGCATTCAGATGCGAACGTTTGTCACCCTAGGATTAATTGCAGTATTTTGGGAGCATACCATAAGCAACAACAGTAATCTGTGGCAGCTTCTACACCAAATCCCTGCCTTACAGGCTGAAATTGATGACTTGGAGGAAATTGCGGAAATGTATGCGGAGGCGGCTACCCAAGATGACGAGGAGGATGCTGACGAACTTGACATCTTGGTAATGAGCCTGCCTTGGCCTTGATACTTCCAAGCATTATCTGCCTGAATGACCTCTGTTGTTCCTTGCAGCATGTCCTTTGTTCAGGACGTAAAGAAGGAGAAAGCCAGTGGGCGAGTTTTCTGTTTATTGCCAGCCCTGCATGGGCTCCTTTGTGTCTGAGCAAATCGTTCTTATATATCCTTGCATAAAACCATCCAGTAGAACATTGCAGTAAGTACTTGCACACAGTGAACATCTGATTGCACCCAGTAAACGTCTGCTAGCACCCAGTGAATGTCTGCTCGCACACAGTGAACGTCTGCTTGCACACTGTGAACGTCTGCTTGCACACAGGAGCAGCTTGTGCGCGACTATGACAAGGGCAAGGGGAGTCGAGCGCCAAAGAGAGCCAGCTGGTAGGCATGCTGCTTTGGGAGAGGCCTGGCAAGACAACATGACACTTCATGTATGCACATTGAACCCCTAGATCCAGTTTTTACAAAAGGCCTCTCGATACTCCCTAGGCTAGTAGTTCTAGCGGGGTGTGTTTTTTAAGCTCAAGTGGGGGTTGCTTCATAAGATAAGTTAGTGACGAAAAGTGTTTGACCATGGCTCAAGCACAGTTCCCAAAGTGCAGGCATCCTTGCACCAGCGCTTTGGTGTATTCAGTGTGTACAGCACTACTTACAATCACAGACATAGCGTGTGAGGCGCCAACGCGATGTGCCCTCTCCTAGCAGCCACAAGCATTGTACAGAACATGTATGACAATGTCCTCTAACAGGTGATAGCGTGGAATGAGAAAACTTCTTTGCAAAGAAACCAGGCCTTAGTGCAATGTTTGAACATCCAAAATTGAATGCCTCCTCAAGCTCTCGACTCCTTGTGACCTGGCAAATAGTGTGCTTGGTTCAGTGAAAGGCTGTGCAAGTTTTCTTCGACTTGCTGACCTTTGGTCGTTTGTTGCAATGTGCTTGTAAATAGCTTGAGACCAGCATGAAAGAATGAAGCAAGAACGAAATGGTGGCATGCTTTTATGGCCCATTTTGCTTGCACTGATGGCACCTGCCAGTATCATCAAGAGAATTTTTTCTTGAAGCCGTGGCTCAAACACATCAATTAGGTCGCCAAAGATTATTGAAGTACTTCACATGGTTTGGATGACTCAAAAATACAGAGGGTTGCTGAAAACTCAACGATAACTCCTCCTCCTCCTCCTCCTCCTACAACTACTACTACCGTAACTTGTCACCGTGACAGGTAGGGTTAACCACCAGCCTGGTCGTTAGGCTGGTTGTTTTGTGGCTGGTCTTTGCCAGTCAAAAAATAGTCCATGATGTCCAAGATGAAATGGCAGAGTTTGTTGTGCCATTGAGAAAGGAAATCGAAGACAGTGACTGGGCAAGGCATGCAAAATATAAGGGGCCTCCACAGAAAAGGACTGGCAGAAAGGGAAGAAAAGATTAGGTGAGGTTAGGTTAGGTTACAAAGCTGTACCTGCCGTACAAGGGCGGCTTAGCTGAAGCCAAATGGGCCTGCAACCTGAAACCAACGGAAGGCAGGCGAGGGAAGAAAAGGTTCGAGTACTTCTTCCTGAGCGGGCACACAAACAAGTCTTCAAGTTGAAAATGAAAGTTATCTCTGAGACAGACTCTGAGAGGGGGGTGACAAAGCAAAAGTTCGGGCAGGATCATTTTTTGATGCAAACTGTAATAATGTCATATAAATTGGCTGCTGGCAAAATCTGGGGTGAAGGAGAGGACCCTGGTGGCCTGGGTGGGCGCTCAGCCTTTGTTATTGGCCTCAGCCTTTGGTTTTGGCCTCAATAGGCTATTTTGGCATAGGAAGCCCGCGTGCGCCCTCACCACGAGCCCATCAGAGCTCCTTTTACCCCCCAGAACCCCATCAGTATACTTCTATAATGTTTCTCATCAATATTTTTGTTGAAACCCAGGTTTAGAGGGGGTACTATTTTGGCATCTATTTGCTGGATTTTCCTGCTGCTGCTGCTGCTGCTGCTGCTGCGACACCATCCTCATAGACAAGAATAAGGGAGCTGGGACGGAGATCTCATCCTATAGACCAGTAAGGCTGGCTAACACGCTTAACTAAACGTTGTATAACAAGTTGTGGACCCGAATGATCACCAACACACAGTACGATCATGCGGAAGCACACTCCCTGCTCAGCTCTACACAGGCTGACGTTCGCAATCAAAAAAGACACCATACACCAGCTTCAGAATACCACCACGTGTCTTGAGGATGCTAATACCTTGAAGAAAGACATGTGTGCACTTGTTGTATTTTTCGCATCAGCTTTTAATACCATAGACCATGAATGCATGCTCTGGATCATGTACGACTTAGGCTTCCCTACAGATGCTATTGATGCAATCAAGAACGTAGATAGTATACTATAGTGGTATACTATAGCTAGTAGCTACAGGCCGCTGTGAATTCTGGGTCATGGAAATGGTAAAGCCAACACCTGAAAACAACCATCCCCTCTGACCCCCTCACCAAACAGACCCACGATCCCCTACAACAAACCCACAACCTCTGATACGACCTAAAATATGCACGTCAAAAAGCGGCATGCATCTATGACGTGACGGGAAAATGCAAAGGCATGCTCACTCTAGAACGTCTTAACATCCTCTACAAAGCATTTCATGACATCAAACTTGCTGGTATCCATGATACCATTATGTCTCCTTCTTAGAGCTTTGCCTCTGAGCTTTTAGGCCTCCTTTCCCGCTCAACCATTCACGACAACAAGACACCCATGAATAGAAAGGTCAAACAATCCTATATGCGTGCTCTACCCCTCCGCTTTCACTCTGCCCTTTAGAAATGGGCACTAGTAGAAGTATGAGCATTACAAACACCATCAACAGAGCCGAACTGGCTGCATTTGCAGCCGCCATTCTTCAAGGCCACTCACATATTGCCACTGATAGCTTCTTGTCTCTCCTCTAAATCAGGAAGCACTTGTTGTACCCTTCACCGCCACCACGTACAAGGGGACATTTTGACGATACTCGTGCAAATTATCCGCACTCACCAAACCCTGTGCACCTATTCAAAGTCAAATTTCACTCAAGTTTTGCTGGTAATTAGTGCGCAGATGCTGTGGCCAAGTATCAAGCAACCCAAGTCGATCCAAATCTTGCAGACACAGGGAAACCGTGCGTGGGCATTGATGGTAACCCTTTTCATGACATAAGCTTGCATATGAAAGGGATATGTCCTCTGATGCAACAACCCCAAGGCCCTCCAACCTACCTGCCCCAAAGCTCATTTAATTCTCAACCCTCTATGATGCTCTGAAGGCACATATGCACTCCAAACATAAACTTGGCCACTCAAACCCTGCAACCGGTCACTACTCATATTATCAAGGTTTGCTCCCCATAGCTTGCAAAAACATCAGCTACGCTTTCTGGACAATGTTCAATATATCCCTCAAGATGAAGAAGGACCGTCCTTCTTCATCAGAATTGATAGGAATGTCCTGTGACAGTGGACACTACCGTACAGGTACCCTTTTCATTTAGAAGCATGCTATCTGATTTAAAACCTTGACCAGCCCTCAATGCTTCCTCTGTCATTACTCACACAGTGCCCTATACATTCTATCAGGTTTTCAACACTTCATTATCTCCGGTATCATATCATGATGATTGGTATCATATCATGATTATTGGTATCATATCATGATGATTGGTATCATATCATGATGATTACTGAACGCCACAATATTGCATGTAGACTAATCATGAAATCTATAGAAGCAGGCTCCTTGTGGGGGTGTTTTGTTCAAATGGATATTGGCAGACGAATTAGAATTACAAAACCTACAGATCCCTGTAGGATCTACCAACAGAACCGTCCCAGAATGGCTCTTCCCTCGCCGGCTCCCTACTAAGCAAAGACTCACTACAAGCCGTCCAGATGCTATACTAGTAACCGTGATATACCTACTAGAAAAATAAACAAACTTACCAGATGCCCAACCTAGGTATGCATTAAGAAGTAGGGCAGGGTGCAGAGGGGATAGTGGGCTCTCAGCAACAGCACCAGCCTACCAGCCTTCGTCCATAGTCCGGAACTCAAGTCAGCTCCCACACAATCAGCGCCACATCCATCTTGTGGAGTTCAAGAACTGTGAAGATACCAGGCCTAGAAGCCAGCTCGAGGCCGCTCACCACCAGCACAGCGTGCTCCGTTAACACCCTCACCAAGCTACGGCAAATTCTAGCCTCCACACTATCCTTATGGGAGTGGGAGGCGCCATCTACAGCCCTTGATGTTTGAGCCTCTGATAAAAATTGGTCTAGATCCTCAGAAAGTCACCAAGCTTGCTGTAAAGCTTCACGCTAATTCGGTTCAATATGCTTATAAACCTGTTAGTACCAGATGTGCTTCACTACCTACGTAGTTTTTCTCTTCTTTTCTTTGCCAGCCAAGGCCATTTGTTTTTTTGTTACTTCTGGTCAGGTTGGCCTCCACGTTACTTAAATTAGCTCTTTGTCATAGGATTCGTAACTTCTCTTTTGTTTTTGTTGCGCAGTTAGGTCAGCACAAGCTGAGCAGGCCCAGTTACCAATTTTGTCAACTTCTCTTTGTCTCTCTGTATAGCAGCCGGTGTTCTCAAGGCAAGCCCAGTGATAAGTTCGATTGCAGAAGTCACAGATGTATATATTGTCAAAGGGTGGCTCAATTCTTCCTGGTTCATGTCCGTAGTAGATGAAGCAGACCTCACAGGATGCGCACTCAATGGCAGACCAAGATATTGGATGGGTATTTTCAGGCGTGAAGCTGTCTTGAAGATGGGGAGCGCCCACCTTCCTATAATCATGGGCGCATAATGGGTGAGGTACTGTTTCTGCTGTAGAAGCATGTCATCATGCCTGTCCCTTTTATGCCAATGTTTGCGGATGACCTGACGGCAAATGTATGTGGATGACCTGTCTGCTAGCTAATGCCCCTGATGCCATGCAAACCATGCTTAACAGGCTTGTGGTCTATGCACGCTCCAAACACCTGACCATCAACACTGCAAAGTCAGAGGTGGTCCATTTCAATTCTAATCGTGGTGCTCAGGTGTCCACTTTTACGTTAGCCAGCGCTGCTTTAAAGTGCTCTGACTTGTTTAAGTACCTTGGCATGATATATCACCGGACACTCAACATGACAGCCTCGTCTGAGCATGCAGCCATACCAATGCTTGCAGCAGCTCATTGAATGAGTGGGTTTGCACGGGACACTGCCCTATGTAACAGACCTTTTGCTTCCCTCTGGCTAGCTAAGGCATATGTAGTTCCTGCTGTAAAGTTTGTTCAGGAACACGACCTTGTCAACAGACTACACGCCCAGGTTTGGCTCCTCAAGACGTATGCGATTCCTGCTGGCATGTATGCAAGTCAGATCGGGGCTACCCCTTACTTACGACAAGGCAAAGAGATGGACAATCCCATACAAAAGTGGTTATTAACCGTGCTTAAAAGAACTTTGGGGGTAAGGGACACCACTCCCTCTTGGTGCATCATGCATGAATGTGGTTTAGAGCCCTTACAGTTCAACTGGTTCCGAGCAGCAATGCGTCTTTATAATTCTCTGACCCAATGCAACAGCTCGACAATGAAAAAGATTTTGCAGGCTGACACGCGGCTGAGCTCA
>LKMJ01007629.1_pt1 | contig 10199 bp, 11 predicted proteins | sample 643391 | NCBI WGS metagenome assembly LKMJ01 (sample SAMN04112250, study PRJNA286221) | soda lake metagenome | biome: soda lake; feature: Kulunda Steppe; material: water; isolation source: sample PL-Br10 brine of Picturesque Lake | place: Russia: Kulunda steppe | collected 2010-07
CCGGCGTGTGCCCCGTGTTTCGAGGGATAGGTGCCGGTAAGCATCGACGCGTGTGCCGGGAGCGTCCACGGTGCCGCTGAGATTGCCTGTGTTGCCCTCGTTCCCGCAGCGCCGATATCTGCGAGCGTGGGCGCAACCGCCGAATCGTACCCATCGTCCGCCCTGGTTGTATCCAGAACGACGAGGACAATATTTGGTTTTTCTTCCATGATATGCTAACCCAGGGGTTACTCTCCGAAAGCAAATCACCCCCAAACTCAGCTAATGGGGGCTTACCCCTACGAAATGTAGTGTGATAAAATAAATGATATGAGTCGTTATCCAGTGACGTAGATCACAGCCGTTCAAAAAAGTAGTCGGTGGTCCAATCAGCTAGAAGGAGCGGTGGGAGTCAAAACGAAGAGAATCCCTGCTTGAACTTGCGGACGATGTCTTTCTGCTGGATATAGCCGGCTGCCGCCAACAGAGTTGGTGCCCACAGACCGACAAACATCGCAGTTTCCGTATCTCCCTTGATGTAGAAGTTGTACCAGGCGTAGAGAACTGATCCGATTGCGCCAGCCACCACTGGGTCGCCCAGTGAAAGTGGCATCACATCGACCATCTGTTCGGCTTCCTCTACTGGTTCAGTTTCTTCCTGTTGAAGTAATGCCATAGCAACTTTCTATTCGTGAGCGCTCCTGTTCTCTATTCTCCCATCTATTGCAAGCCCATTTTATACGAAACTCCGAGTCGCTGGGTAACACCGATACAAGGTATGTTTGGTTGATACATTGTGAATTACGAGAACGTTGGCAGTACGTCACTCTCGTACGTGTCGATAAACTCAGACTGGTTCGGACCAATCTGATGGATGTACACGTGGTCGTATCCGACATCGATGTACGATTCGATGTACTCGATGTGATCCTGTGGATCCGAACTGCAGATGTCCGACTCTTCGACGTCCTCCTCGGTCACCATCTGTGTGGCCTCCTCGAAGTGTGTCGGTGTCGCTAGCTCCTGGCTTAGCTGTCCGGGAAGGGCGCTGTTTGGCCACCACTCGTGAGCCATCTCTACTGCTTTTTCGTCACTGTCGGCCAGACACACTGTGGCTTGCCCATAGCTTCATCAGGAATTCGCAAGCAAGTTACGGCGGATTTTCGGTCAAAGCGAAATCGCACTAGCGGAGTCAGCTACGATTCCCCTCCTTGGACACAACAGTGACAAGCCAGTCGAGAAACGCCGGGACCCTCTGCTGGGTCGGTATCCGATACTGTGCCGAAGTCTCCGGGTTACTGCCGATATGGATGCCGACTCCCTCGGGCTGGATCGCCTCGAAGGCGTCCTCGTCTGTCGTATCGTCTCCGAGATACAGTGTCAGCCAGTCCTGGGGCATCTCCTCACTGAGCATAGTCAGAGTGTCTCCCTTGTCGACAGAGACCGCTGGTCTCAGTTCGAACACCTGTTTCCCTCTGGTTAGCTCTAACGTCGAACTGTCGTTCACTTCGCTCTCGATAACCCTTCGGATATCGTCGACGCGGTTGGATGGTGTCTGTCTGACGTGAACACTGAGAGTTACCCCCTTGTGTTCGATCCGACAGCCAGGGACGTCCGCAACACTCCTGGAAAGCGTGTCGGCGACCGACTCGAGAAGTGGCTCGTACTCCTCGGCATCACCCCTGACAGTATAAACTCCATCACGATATACCTCGAGGCCGTGGTTGCCCGCGTAAATGATGTCATCAACGCCAACCCGGTCGAGTAGGTCTTCGAGTTCGCGTCCACTTATGACCGCGACACCGACGTTTTGGTGTCGAACAAGTTTCTCGAGGAGCTCCTCGATTCGTTCGGAGAGCGTCGGAACCTCCGGGTCTTCGGCGATGGGTGCAAGCGTCCCGTCGAAATCGAGTCCGACAAAGACTCCTTCAGCGCTCGAGAGTTGCTCTTTCAGCGTGTTAGATTGGTCCACGACAGGTGGACCGGCAGCGTTAGGTTCGCTCATTCTTGACGAGCGGTTTACTGTTATTTACCGTCTGCGCAACGCTTGCATGTTTCTCCAGCCAGGTCTGGAGATTGTTATCGGCGACCGTCTGGCGAATGTGGTCCATTCGCAGCCGTCGCTCGGCAAAGGGCATGGTCAGTGCCTCCTGGAGGCTGTCTGCGAAGCGTTCGACGTCGAACGGCGACACCGAAACAACGTGTTCTCCGAGGAGGTCGTGTGCGCCCGTCTGTTCACTGAGCAAGAGAACGCCGTCAGCGTCGACCTGCGCAGCAGCGTACTCGGCTGCGACGAGGTTGAATCCGTCACGAATTGGGCTGACAATTCCCAGGTCCGAGTGGCGATAGAGACCGTACAGCTCTTCCTCGGAGAGATACTCCGAAACACGGACGATGGGCTGCCACTCGTCGGTCTCGAACCGGTTGTTTATCCGTTCGATCTCCTCGTCGACCTCAGTTTGTAACGCCTCGTAGGCCGCAATCTGTGACCGACTTTCGGTCCCGTTCTGGACGTACGTGAGATCTCCCTGCCACTCCGGAGACTGTTCCCAGAGTTGTTCGAGGGCGCGCAGTCGCTCGGGAATTCCTTTCGAGTAATCGAGTCGGTCTACCCCCACAGCGATTCTGGTGTCTTGATCGATACCGTGGGATCTCCTGAATCCCTCGAAATCAGTCTCGGAATGTGAACTCGCCTTGCGACGTATCTCAGCGAATGGGACACCCATCGGAATGGCTTCGGTGCGAGTGATTCCACCACGATAGGAGACGACGCCGGACCGCCTGTCGACTGTGGCGTCATCGAGCGAGGCCTCCACACACTCGAGGAAGTTGTTCACGTACCGCTCGACGTGGAAGCCGAGCACGTCGTTCCCCAACAGTCCACGGAGCAGTTCATCCTTGCGTGGACAGGCCCTGAAGACGTCCCACGTCGGCCACGGAACGTGCCAGAACTGCATGATCGTCGGCGCGCCCCCGAGCTCTCTGCGAACGAGCCACGGCGCGAGTGCGAGATGGTAATCCTGCAACCAGATAACCGAAGAGTCCTCAGCCGCTTCGACGATCTTGGTTGCGAACTGCTCGTTCGTCTGCCGGTACGCCTCCCAGTAGCTCCGTTCTGCGTGGACTGCCGAGAGCGCCGAGTGACAGAGCGGCCACAGTACTTGGTTGCTGAACCCGTAGTAGTACCCCTTTACCTGCTCGTCCGAGAGCCAGACGCGTTTGAGTCTGTAGTTCTCGTCCTCGGGTGGAACGCCAACGCAGTCGGCGTCGTCGACGACATCTTTATCTGCTTCTCCGTCACCCCACGCAATCCACGTGCCGCCGTTTTCCTGCATCAGTGGGTCCAGACTGGCGGTCAACCCGCCCACTGGTCTGTTCACCGAAATATCGTCGTTTTCCGACCGTTCGTGTTGATACGGCTGCCGGTTCGAGACGACGAGTAATTGGTTCGTACCGAACAATGAACCGCGATCAAATTCGCTTGACCCTGTGTTTTCTGTCGTTTCCTGTTGCTCCTTATCGGGCATGATAGCTACACCTGTTCATCGGGATGCATACGGGATTGAGCGTATCCGGCAGTAACCGTACTGCCTGCATTTGCCTGGGTCGATTGTGATAAGGTCGCCTCATCTGCAGATGAGTGTGATTAAATTGATATTCTTGGAAAATGCATAGGACCAATTAAAACCCCCGTTCATACAGAATTCCAATATAACGTATTATCGTTATTATATAACGCGGAAGGGGGACCCTCGTCCATTTAGCAGCCCGAATATAGGTCACATGTATACATCTGTAAATTGCTTAGTAATGCGATCTTACCGAGAACGGAAATATCAATAGAAATTGTGTCAGCAATACTGACTATTCTATATCGGAATGATCGCAGTGGTTCCGGACCGGTATTCTTTGACCAGTGTGCTCCGTTCTCGATACGCCAGCGTTCGGGGACCTCGAGCAGCACTCTCTGGAACTATCCGAATTGGAAGAGGCTCGGGAAGAAACGTAGACTACTGGGTTGCCTCTGTCTTTCGCCATGTCCGGCTCCAGTCTGTGACGACGTCGACACCTGGGCTGTAGTAGTGGACGGCCTTTGTATCAGGCATCTCAAATCCGTTTGCACGAAATAACGAGGACGCACCCATGATGACGGCAACCGGCGAGAGCGTCCATTTCTCGTGGCTGACGTCAGTGTGTCGCATCTCGCCACTCTGCCCCTGTGTATAGAGCCGGCGACGTTCCGTGAGAAACGAAGACAGCGAGCCCGGGTCCGGTTCGAACCACTCACCGAGTGGCTCGTAGGTCGCACTGAACCAGACAGGACGGGATCCGGGATGGCGTCGCTGGCTCTCGAGACGGACCGTCTCCCCGGTTTTCTGGTAATCCATGCGGGCGTAGTAGTACGGGAGTCGGTGGAGTTGACGGGCCCCGATAACCGAGAGGATACTCGGCGCGTCGAGACTGAAAAAATACACGCCGGGCTCCCCATCACAGGTAACGTACGTTCGGAGATTCAGCTCCGGAAAACTCATACCGAGATACCCAGGGAATCCCCGGGGTCGGGTCCGGATATTGCGGAACGGAACGACGGAAATCCAGCCAGTGCCGTCGAATTCGTCAACAGAGAGCTCTTCCGGGAGGTGAGACGCCAGTCGGTCACTTTCGATTGGCCAGTTACTGAAAAGAACGTCACGCCAGCCAAAAGAAAGGGGGATTGTCATAGGAAGCGTGCTGTTAGCTCTGAACTATATGGGGGTGGATGGTGGGGTGCTGTGTCGGGATGGTTACAGCTGACAGTGTAGCGGCACCCTGTCGTGGTGGGGGTAGTGGAGCTACCAGGATAGCCGCTACGGTCAACTGTACGGCAGTGAACTCAATAGGAGTTTGGCTTGCATATTCCGGGCCAGAAGGAGGAATATTTTCGACTATCCCCCTTGAAGAAACAACCATTGTCAACACCCTCCAATGGATTCGTGAACTTTTCAGGCCCCCCAGACGAGTTCTAGCGACAGGTTCGCGTTACAACCTCCCTGGAGTTCCGTATCGTCCTCTGTCTCTGCAATCTGGTTGTCGAGTTGTCCCGTGCAGGTTCCCTCTGTGATGACGCGGGTTATCGAGACGTTGGCCCCACACTGGGGACAGTCGAGAAATACGCCGTCGTCTGCCTCGTGGATTGCATCTGGTTCGAGCAGCATCCGGGACCCGTCGGGTCTGTCGGTGTTCTCGCCAGGCGTCTCTGTCATAGTCTACCTTACGGCGAGAACGTGGATAAAGCTGTCCGACAGAAGAGTTTACTGTTTACCACTCGAAACGTAAACATGGACATTCGAGAGTTACACCAGAGCGACGCCAGTGACATCAAACAGGTCGCTCGCGAGTCGCTTGCTGAATCCTACGGCCACGAATTCGACGACGACACGATAGAGACCGTTGTCAACCAGTGGTACGACGAGGAGACTGTCGAGTCGATGCTCTCCGACGAAAATCTCCTGTTTCTGATTGCGGACAACGACAAGGTACACGGCTACGTACAGGGAGAAACCATAACAGGGGAGACGGTTATCGGCGACATTTACTGGCTGCATGTTCGGCCAGACGCGAGAGGATCAGGCATCGGAAGTCAGCTTCTCGGGGAGGTACTCGACAGAATGGAAAACGAGGGCGTCGCCGTTATCAGAGGTCGCGTTCTCGAGGTCAATCAGGACGGGGTCGACTTCTACGAAGAACACGGTTTCAGTGAATCAGACGCCAGTACCACTGAAATAGCCAGCGAAGAGTACGAGGAGATCATCCTCGAACGCCGACTCGACGAGGAAACCGAGTCGGTACTCGAGGATATTGAAGGCCCAGAGGGACAGGAGCTGTTTGTCGACTACACGAGCGGCGAGACGGGAGTGATTGCGCCGATGTATCCGACGTTCTTGGACGAAAACCTGGAGGAGCGATACGGGTGGCTCTGTCGCAACTGCGGGTCAACAGATACGAGTATGGGTACGAGCGGGCGCGTCGAATGTGCAGACTGTGAGAACGCTCGAAAAGCAACCCGGTGGGACAGTTCCTACCTTTAGCGGCTGATTCGGAAACACCGGCCAGAGGTACTCCTTTGGGAGGGGGCCTGTAGTGAAGCGCTGAGACGATACTTGTACAAAGCACAAAGCCATACTTCTACCAAGCACTGATAGTGACTGCTGTGACTATGTTCTTTGCCACGTCACACTGATGGCCGTTTTGGGAGCTGAGACAGTCAAATAGCGAAGTCAGGCCGGTAAAGAATCACGGCAGTCACTATGAGACGGTTCCAAAGTCGACAATCCGACACGTAGGAACGTGTTACAAATTATTGGCCCCTTCTACTGGTAACAATTCTCCCTGTAGCCGCTCCCTCAGTCACCAGAGACACAGTAAAGTAACTAAATCTGACTAATTGATATATGTAAGACTATGGAGTTTTCGCGTGTAATAGTGTAATTTATATTAAGTAAGCCTTATATTATCAGCGGTGTAGGTTATCGTTAATGTATCAGAACCAGCAGGCACGGACCAGACACTCTCCCGCCCCTTCGCAGGTGCAACAGAGTTACACAGTCCAACACGAGTTCAACGGATCAGCGTCGATCACGGCGACGCTCACCCATGCGCTCTCTGATATCTCCGGCATCAACGTTACCGAAGCAGAACAGGCCCTCGAGAACCACGTGGCTCCAGATGCGCTAGATCGTTTGTTTACACCGATCTCAGAAGAAGCACCCCGCGCAAACGGCCAGTTGACGTTCAACATCCAGGGGTACCAGACGACGATCTACGGGAATGGCGTTATATCGATTGTCCCGCCGCGGGAATATCGGCATCAGTCCTATAGATAAGGAAAGCTTTCGACAGACTCTTCGCTGTATTGTCCGAGTGGCAGGTCGGCGATACTGTCGGTCGCCGTAACCCAGATTTAGTCCGCACTGAGTGTACAAGATAGTCCCATGAGAGGGTGTCCAGGGAAAGTATACTACTTTCAATGAGTGAGTCGCAAAACGGCAGCTTAGTTCGCCTCTGATGGTACCTAGAGTAGCAGTAAACTGTCCTAGATCTCAGTAGGAGTTCCTACTGCAACTGAACCGTAGCCGGGGTTTATACCACTATCTTACGTTATAGAGAGTGCAGAAAAGCAGTCCCGGGTCGAAAATACCGTAATTAGTGGACTGTCGAGCGACAGAGACACGAGACACTATGAGTGATATGAATCAGTCACACGGCAGTACGGAACAATCACCGCAACAACAGTCATCCGAAGCGTTCCAGCGGACCATCGAGATGCCGTTCAACCAGATGCTGGGCTTTCAGAAGATGGCAGCAGAACTGGTGCGAAACGGTCTCGAGATGTCCAACTGGGCACAGTCACAGAATATCGAGGTGACCAAAGAGACGCTGGATAACTATATCGAAACACTAGATAGAACGACAAAGGAGACGGAGAGGATGGCCGAGCAGGGAATCGAACAACTCCAGGAGATGGCCGGGACACAACAGCAGATGGGGCAGAGGCAGATGAACCAGGCCCAGAAACAGATGAAAGAGTTCCTGCCACAGGGCCAACAGTTCCAAACGCATCAAGCTCAACAACCACAACAGCAGTCCCGACAACCACAACAGCAGTTCCGCCAATCAGGTCAGACCCAGCAACAGCCACAACAGTCAACCCAGTTCCAGCAACAGCCACAGCAACCTCGACAGCAGATGCAACAACAACCCCAGGAGGCTCCACAACAACTCCAGCAACAGCAACAACGGCCACAGCAACAGCCACGACAACAACAGTCTCGCCAGCAGATCCAACAACAACCACAACAGCAACAGCCCCAACAGACTCCCCAGTACCAGCAGCCACAACAGCAACCTCAACAACAACCACAGCGAGAAATGCAGCAACAGCCACGACAGCAACAATCCCAACAGGAGATGCAACAACAGCCAGTACAGCGTCAACAGGCCCAGGAGTCTGAGAGCCAGACTGAAACCGATCAAATGCAACAGTCACAGGAGAACCTACGCGAAGAGTCACCGATGTCTTCACCGACTCAGTAATTGAGTTCTCCTACCCCTGATTAGGCGTTTGGGTGGTATTTTCCAACGAGTTTGTGTGCAGTTAGTTCGTATGCGAGGAAATTCCATACACTGAAGAGAGCAGTTGCCGCGGGTCGAAAATCCGGAACCCCTCTGGCCCCGTAATCTCGTAGGTGACCCACTGGGGCCGATACAGAGCACCGTCCATCTTCTTGATACTCAGTTCCTTCAACCAGACACCGTCAATGTACGAATCGTTGCGGCGCATTCCGATGATTCCGTCGAACAGGTACGTGTAATCTCGTGTCAGTGGGTCGTTTTCCGTATTGGAGTGACTGGTGACGATTGGAACGAACTTCCGGCTACAGACGTCCGCCCGGACCTCCTTGATGAACTGTTCAGTCTCGGACTCGTGACCCTGAATGTCGACTTCATTCAGCGAATCGATGACAACGATACCTCGCTCTATCATATCGTTCTGCTCAAGTTGCTCGTGAAGGTGGTCCTCGACGGACATGAGATCACCTGTATCCCGAACAATCGAGACTGGGTCATCCAGAAGCTCTCCGAGGAACTCGTTCCACTCAGACTGGTGCTCCGGATGCTGATGTTCCTCTCGAAGACGGCTTGTAAAACAGTCGATTATCCGGAGCGAGCCCGATTCCAGGAACGGGAGAACGTTCCAGCCGAACTTGAGGAAGTGTTCGACGACGGCGATGGGCGGATCGACAAACGTGATGATGATGGCCGGTTCATCCCTGGTGAGTGTGCGCCAGAGAAGTTCCGTCTGCAGACCACGGTGACGGATACCGCTGGGCCCGGAAAGGAGTATAAACGAGGTCGCAGGCACTCCGTTGGGTACCAGTGAATCCAGCACTGAAACGCCGGTCGAAAACCGCTTGAATGGGGCTCTCCCTGCAAACGGTTCAGTCCCCGATTCTAGTGAGTCGCGACAGCGCTGTGAGCAACAGAGTTCGCCGGAGCTGGTCTGTGAGCGTTCGTTCACCAGTTCGTAGCCACAGAACGCACAGGCCGAGGGGCGTACTGGCTGTGAAGGCGGACGCTGGGGCTGCATATGCTAGGATACGCTGCCGCGAGTGAAAAGACCGAAGGTCAGGTGCATACTGTCCCACCGAAACGGAAGACAGTATATTACCGGAGAGTGTGAACAATCGAGTATGTCTGAATCTGTTCCGGAGAGGGTCGCCGACCTGCTGACCAGTGAGCCGCTCGTGGCACATCTCGCCACGAGCACAGAGGATCGCCCTCACGTTGCACCGTTGTGGTACCGGTACGAGGACGGAGTTATCGAGATAGCCACAACTGGCAAGAAATTACGGAATATGAGAGAGAATCCGCGTGTTGCTCTCTCCGTCCAGAAAGCCGAAAGCGGAATTCCCGAATGGACGGTCACGCTGCGGGGACGTGCAGCGATCATCGAGGACGAGACTGTAACTAAAGAGCATATCGCCGAGATAAATCAAAAATACGGCGCCAACGAAGATGCGTGGGAAGAGAACACACTGGTCCGAATCAAAATCGGGTCGACATCGTACAAAATGTATTAATCGACTACCTGAACGCCTACACAATCTGCCAGTGCCGACTCCACCGCCCGGGTCCCCAACAGATGATTACAAATTGAGGTGGACCTTATTACCAGAGATACTGTGGATATTCGGCGGATTCAAACGAAACGTATCTTCTAATCGGGTATCCCCCCAGCCGAGGTTTGCTTTGATGGAATCAGCCAAGTCCGGGTCTGGATCGACGTAGCCTACCCCGTCTTTGACTTCGATAATGCTTCCAATAGCGTTTCCGTTTGCATTGACGACCTTCTTTCACTCGTCGGATTCCGTCAGTTTCTGGGCTGAGTTCATACTAATGCCCTTTGTGATAGCACAGTCCTAACTCTTCATCTTGCGAAAGCAGGTGGTTGATTCTGAGGGGTCGCTGGAACGCGCAAACGATACTGAATTCGACAGTAAGACAGTGTTACGAGAAGGTTCTTCGGTAAAAATAGATTGCCTGGCACAACCCTTTTGCCTGCTGTCATCGTACATACATTATCGATGAGTTCCCAGACAGACACACTTGCAGAGAGGGGTGTAGGGGGGCGTCTCAACTGGCTCGTCGGTGGCGCACTCGGCGGACTCGTCGGGTCAGCA
>LKMJ01007630.1_pt1 | contig 10198 bp, 8 predicted proteins | sample 643391 | NCBI WGS metagenome assembly LKMJ01 (sample SAMN04112250, study PRJNA286221) | soda lake metagenome | biome: soda lake; feature: Kulunda Steppe; material: water; isolation source: sample PL-Br10 brine of Picturesque Lake | place: Russia: Kulunda steppe | collected 2010-07
CAGCGCGTGGCACTCGCCCTTGGCAGCATTGCAGCATCAATGGCAGCCCAGTGCGTGGCACTCGCCCTTGGCAGCATTGCAGCATCAATGGCAGCCCAGCGCGTGGCACTCGCCCTTGGCAGCATTGACAGCATCAATGGCAGCCCAGTGCGTGGCACTCGCTCTTGGCAGCATTGAAAGCTGCACATCGCCCTCCTTGATGACGGCAGCATGTAGAGCTGCGCAGTGCCCAGCGCCCTCTTGCAGCAGCATGACCGGCTGCTTACAACCCAGCACCCTCTTGCAGCAGCACACTGCGGTTGCGACAACACCCCACCTGTGACTGCCCAGACTGGCTAGCTTGTGTAGAGCTTGACTTTGAGGCATGTGCCTGAGGCTCACTGCCGGAGCCAGAGCTGCAGAGGAGGGAGCAGTCATGGAGAAGCAGGAGCAGAGTCATGGGGGCGGTCCAACATAGCTGATTGGGCAGGGGCTGAGCGCAGGCAGAGGCTATATCAGGTTCGATGGCCTACCCCTGACGCAGTTGCAAGAAAAGCAAAGCTGCACAGCAAAGAAAAGGGGGCTCATCCTTGGGCGCTCCTGTGCAGTGCTGCAGAAGGGCATCTGGTAAAACCAGTCACAGGAAAGCGGGCCACAGGCTTGCCATGTTTGCACCCAACCACAATCCTGCAGGATTGCAGTGCGTGCTCACCACTGTACATGGGCAAGCAAGCACGTGTCTCATATGCAAGCACGCAAGCGCACCTGCTGCCGCTGCCATTGATAAACACCTTGACCACTTTGTCTACCGGCTCACGAGACAAGGGACACCTGGGTGGCCGACTGCCGCTGCTTGTCATGTGCGTGCGCGCACACGCCTCACATGCGAGCATGTGCACTGTCTCCCCGTGCTGCACATACGCAATAAATATGCAGGCAGGCAGCGATTGTGTGCATGAATGCAAGGCTGTGTGCTGCTGGTGTTATGAGAGCAACAGAGATAGTGGCAGCAGCAGGGCAGCAACAGCACGCGTCTGCTGCAGCCAGAGTTGGTGGCAGCAGGATGCCTGGGAAGGACACGCAGATAGACCTTTTGCTTTGAAGCCTGGGAGTGCCTGCATTGGAGGCTGGGCATACATAAAAAAGTGGATCAGGCAGACTAGACTGCAGTCGAAAGAGCCTGGTTGTGCAACAAAGGCAGCTTGCTGTGCTGTGCTGTGCTGTGTGTGTGTGTGTGTGTGTGTGTGTGTGTGTGTGCATGCACACACAAAACACGCCCACCATAGTACCAATGTGCAGAGGATGCAATCCTGTGTCCTGGATAGCACTCACCAGGAAGCCATGCGTGATGGGCTTGCTGTAACAGATTGCACAGTCCTCCAGCTTGTTGGTGGACCTCTGCAGAATGACGTGTGGCGCGCAGGAGGGCATGAACATATGGGATTGCAAGGACACAGGCAAAAAATGCGCGTGCTACAGTGCGGAGTGGGCAGTCCTCCAAGGATGCTGAGCCGTAGCTGTGAAAGAACATCGGGGAAGCAAGGCGTGTTGCGCAGGCATGCAAGATTCCCAAGCAGGGGCGAAGTTGTTAAAGATGGGCACGAGGTGCACAGAGGTTAAGGGGGGGGCACTGAGTGCAAGAGGCTCTTGGTGGACGACCCTCCACAAATCAAAAGGTATGGTGGCCTTTTATGCTGGCAATTGCGTCGTGTGTGTTTGTTCTGTGTGTGCATGAAAGTGCATGTGCACGAGTGTGGATGCGTGTGTCATAGTGTGCGTGAAATTGTGTTTCTGATTGCTCGAGTGCACTTGCGGGCATGTGTATATGTGTGTGCACCCACCGCAATCTCCTGCTTGAGCTCATAGTGGAACTTCTTGAACTTTGCCTCCTCCTGCAAAACAACAGCAGTACCAGCGCACACGCTTTACATGCAGCTCAGGCACACACACGCATGAGGGAGGTCATATGGCCAAGCAAACCATGTGCATGCAGGCGGTTGGATCTTGCCGCACCTTATGCAGCCAGTTGAACCATGCATGCAAGCGGTTGGATCTGGCCGCACCTGTCCATATTCTTGAGCCAGGCTTCACAGTGCAGGTGGTAAGTGGAAGGGAGGGATGGAGCAGGAGTGCAAGCTCACTGCCAGCATGCTACGCCCTTGGTGTATCCTGCCCATACTTGCATTCGTGAGTCCTGAGCCACACAAGTACCCCAACCTTTCAGCCTTCCAGCACAGCCCACCCACGCGCGCATGTGTGCCCTGCAGCATGCCCCAGCCAACCCCCTTCAGCCCTCCAGCTAATACCACTCACATGCGACAGTGGGTCCTGCAGCACGCCCCTGCCACGCGCACCTGCGGGTCCTGCGCCCGGGAGCGTTCACTCCAGCCGTGCCAATCCATGTACTTGGCGCAAGCCACGACGATGCCGCGGCAGATGATGATGATGGTGTTGCCCGTGTTGGATGCAAGCTCAAAGTCCGCCGCGTCCTTGTTGTGGATGAGGGCCGTGGCCAGCTTGTCGACCACCAGGCACATGTCTGTGAACGGCTCAATGCTGCGGTCCTTCCCCAGAAGGAATGAGGCCTTCTGCCAAGGCCCCCTCAGCGACTCCTTCCTCACATGTTCTGAAGGGCTGTCCACCCACTTGCCCATGGCATGCTGTGGGGTGCATGCACGGAGGGTGGGGCGTGCGTTACAGACGGCAGTAATGGGTGCATGGGCGGACATGGCCGCAGCATTGACCGTGTGAGGCAGAGATGCACAGAGGCAGGGATGGATGAGCAGAGGCAGGGATGAATGAGCAAGGAGGCATTAAAAAACACACAGGCATAGATGATAGGAACAGAGGCATTGGATTATAAGCACAGAGGCATGGATGATGAGCACAGAAGCATGGGTGAATGAGCACTGAGGCGCCGACGATGAGCACAGAGGCAAAGATGAGCACAGAGGTATGGGTGAGCACAGAGGCATGGATGATCAGCGCAGAGGCATGGATGATAAGCAATGAGGCGTGGATGATAATCACAGAGGCATGGATGAATGAGCACTGAGGCGTGGATGATAAGAACAGAGGCAAAGATGAGCACAGAGGCATGAGTGAGCACAGAGGCATGGGTGAATGAGCATGGAGGCATGCATGATAAGCACAGAGGCGTGGATGATAAGCACTGAGGCAGGGATGAGCACAGAAGCATGCGTGAGCACTGAGGTATTGATGAGCACCGAGGTAAGGATGAGCACGGAGGCAGGGATGAGCACGGAGGCAGGGATGAGAACAAGCAGAGTTCAGGAGGGTTTGTGACATGTTTGCCCGGGATTGCCTTTTGAGACCTTCCGGTTTACTGGGTGCTTCCTTGGTCGGATGGATAATAATTGTTTTCATGTTGAGCTTACAATTTAAATTTCCAACAAGCTTGACTTAGATGCATGGTTGCTGCAGCTAGGAGCGTATGCAATAGTAATAAACATAGCCATTACTCTATCCCAATGATTGATTTGATCATTTAATGTGCAAAAGCCTGTATGACAGCCTTTTTTTCAGTCTTCACAGTCGTATGCTGGATATTTACTAGGGATGGGTGGAAGATTCACACAAAATTTTCACCCCACAGATCGTCCAATTCCTCTGTCGTGCATGCCTCATCCATAAGCACAGAGTCAGGGACGAAAAAGCACAGGGGCAGGAATGAGCGCTGAGGTACAGATGAGCGCAGGAGCACATTTAAGCACAGACATGTATAAGCACAGGGGCAGGTGTAAGCACAGGGGCAGGAATGCACAGAGACAGGAGGACGGGGGGCTGTGGACTGGCCAATCGCTGCTGCTAGTGCCTAAGTATTGCTGCTGAGACGCGCGCATGCGTGCGTGTTCCAGTGCAGTAGCAATGCGTTTGGAGCCTGCACAAGGCGCACGCGTACCATGAGCAGGCGGCTCGAGAACTTCCGGATGTAGGTCGCGATGTTAAGATAAATGCCTTCGGACGTGAGGTCACCCTGCCACAGCACCTTGAGCACGTCCTTGATCTGGGGCTCCAGCCTCTGCCAATGGTCCAGGGGCTGCTCAGCACCCCTACGCACACACAGCACGCACACGCGCACGCACAGCATGAAACGCGGTGTTTGTCGAGGCAGGCCATGTGCAGCGAACATGTCATCGCGCATGATTGCAAGGTCACCTCCAACTTCCCGACTGATCACCACGCTCAGGCTTGGGCTGGACTGGGGATCGGCCGGTAAGTTGCCTGCAATCAAATGAATCCTAGCCAATTCCTCCAAAGACCCTTGTTGCAGGCACTCATGACACCATATGGCCTGGCATGTTGCGCAGCAGCAGCAGCAGCAGCAGGAAGATGGAGGTTAGGTGCATGGCCACCTTGGTTGGGTCGAATGCACGCAAGCATAGCCCTCATGGCTGCAGGATCAGAGCCCTCAAGACCACAGGAGCAGAGCCATCACGGCCGCAGGATCAGGATCTTGCAGGGTCCTCCCAGTCGTGCCTTTCGTGCCTTCCTGGGTCCTGCGCCGAGAAAGCTACCCTCTCCCGACACGGACAGTGCTGCCCCTCCTCAAGTGCACGCGCGTGCCTCACCCTGCCGGGCCCACCTGCTCCATACACTGTCAACTGGGAGGGGGTGTCTCGTTTGGTCTTAACGGCGCAACAGTGCACCACAGGAACCGCTGTTTTTGTATGGATCACTCTCAGGTTTCAGGCCCAGTACAGGCTCCAGCAATGCTGCCCTGTGGTTCAGGCCATGAGCCCTGGCTTTAGCTATGGTGCCCTGGCTTCAGCTATGCTGCCCTGGTTCAGGTTGCGCAGCTCTGCAACCACGGCTCCGATTCTGCCATCCAAGACTGGCCTGAGCCACTCATTCACAGGGCTGTTGTCCATTCAGCTGGTGGGCTCGCGCCCAGAAATTTGCTTTGGCACTATCAGCGCAGCCATGCGCTCCGCAGGGTTGCACTTCACGCACTTGCGCAGGCGCAGTCACCCTGGGCTGCATGCAACCCATGAAAAATGAAGTGGGCGCGCTCGCTTAGGGCTATGCTACGCCAGCGCAAGCAGGCTCATCCTGGGCTGCGCGCACTCCAGCCATGCACACGCAGGCGCGCTCACCCTCGGAATTCACACACACTCCAGCCATGCACAAGCAGGCGCGCTCACCCTGGGCTGCGCGCACTCCAGCCGTGCACACACAGACACACTCACCCTGGGCTGCGCTCTGCCGGCGCAAGCGCCCGGGCCTGCTCCAGCCAGCCCACCTCCTCCCACAGGAACAGCGCCAGCATCTTGGCGGTGTCCTCAAACAGCATGTCAAAGGTGTGCTTGTCAGTAGCAGCATGCCATGGCTGGCCCAGGGGCCGCAGCAGGGGCTGCCCAAAGCTGCGGCACAGCTCCGCCACCACGATCTGGTCCCTGCGGGTGATGCTCAGCTCCAGCTCCACATCATAGTCCAACCCTTTCCAAGGGCCATCCCTCTTCCTTTTCAGGGCAGCAGACAGCAGGCGGTGGTGCCGACTGCAAGCAGCACAAGGCATGCGAGCAGGCAGCCACAGCTTGAGCCAGCCTGGGCTGCCAGCTACACCTGCCAAAGCCAGAGCAAGGCTTGATGGACTGGAGCCTCAGGAGCGCTGCCTCCCAGGAGGCAGCTGTTGGGCCTGTTCAACAGGGCGTCTTGTGCTCAACAGGGCGTCTTGTGCTCAACAGGGCGTCTTGTGCTCAACAGGGCACCTTGTGCTCAACAGGGCACCTTGTGCTCAACAGGGCGTCTTGTGTACATTTGGAAGGCAGCGCACATCTGCGGCACACATCTGCATGCGGCGCACATCTGGAATACAGCCGTGCACGCTAGGCACAATGATCATTGTGTGCGTGCCCGGCACAATGATTTGTGTGCATGCCAGGCACAACAATGACTTGCGTGCGCAGCAGGCATGACAATGATTTGTGTGTGCATGCGGCACTGCTACAGTTCAGGATAGAGCGCAATGGGCCATCATTGGCCAACAGAGCGGAGCTACTGACACACTGCACAGAGCAGGGTCCCCACTGAAAGCATTGACCTGACCCTTACAAACCTAGGAATCTGTCTGAGACTAATCTAGTAATAGTGATCTCCCAGGACTGGGCTGCAAGTCTGCACGGCCCAGGTGACACAGCAAAGAGGCCCAGGCAACACAGCAAAGAGGCAATGGGCCAGCCAGTGCGACAGAGCTTCTTTTTTGACAGGGTCATCAGCATCCCTCATCAGCAGTGAATCAGACAATAAAACTCTGCAGCCAAATAATAGGTAGCAGCTCCAGCCCTTGGCCAAGTCCCAGCTGGAAAACTGATTGCCTGTGCCAGGCTTCTAGTCCCTCCTGTCTACCTCAGCATTTGCTGAAAGCAGCCAATGTTGCTTCCTCCTGGTGGCCTAGCTTCTGCCTGTCCATTTTTCAGCCTCCTGAACGCCTTGGTTTAGCTGCTGCTGGCATGCTGCTTCAGCAATAATTGACAGTGAAATTACAGAAGAAGATACAGGAGCAGCTCAGTCCTGTAAGGATGAGAAGCCTGTCATACAGCTAGGATTGCTTGGGCTAGGCTTCCAGCTACTGGCGGCCATCATGCCATGTGCCCCAGTGCAGAGCACCAGCAACAGATTTTGCACCCTCGCACGGGATCTTGAGTGCAAACAATTGCTTTTAGTACTGCTGAGCAGACGTTAAAAGACGCTTAACATCCTAAAAACACTGAGCTGTCTGAGCCTGAGCTCCCCGCCATTAAATGCGGGGCACCAAGCGGGGCCACAAAGCCTTGTTGGAAGACAGTTTGTGATACTTCAAGCGCTTGCATAGCTGCATTGCCTCTTGAAAATGTAATCGTTGCAACCCTAAGCTTTGTGACCTTTGTGCTGCTTCTTGAGAACTGAACGCAACCTTGTGTAAGAAAAGAGGTCATGCCCTTGATACAGAGGCAAGCACTGAGAACAGACTTGTGATGACCTTGTCCTTGCCGCTAGTCTTCTTGAAAAACATAAGGCCTTTTTACTCAGGCCAAGATGGCCGTGACAGTCCATTGCACACGAGCAGAGACCAATCATGCAGGAGCATCTGTCACGCGTCTCCAGCACTTACCGATTTTGTGGGCATGTTGGATCATAACAATGGTAAGACAGTGATCGTGTATACTCTGCAGTGTCCTGCTGTGGTTTTTTCCATTGTGTCCTTGGTTGTTGCAATTTTTGCCCAACACAATATTCAGCATTTGCAGGCTCCTGAAAGTGCTGTTGCTGCAGTTCATTTATCTTGCTTTTTATTCTGTTCCATTTCTCTCTAAACATCCTGCACCAAAAGACAGAATGCAAGCACTGAGGATGAGTACTACTTAACACAGAACAAGCACTGTAACCAGGCAGAATGCAAGCACAGAGGGTGAGTACTGCTGCACATGGGACAAGCACTGTAACCAGGCAGGATGCAAGCCCCATGGAGACTTCATCCATGGAAAATGCAGCTCCTGGTGCAGGAACTAAGCTGGGCATAGCTGGTGGTCATGTTTAGCACTATCTGCACGGGCTGCTTGCATGGGCCTCAGGCTGCAAACTTGCATGGCCTCAGGCCGCAAGCTTGCATGGGCCTCAGGCTGCAAACTTGCATGGCCTAAGGCCGCAAGCTTGCATGGGCCTCAGGCTGCAAACTTGCAAGGGCCTCAAGCTGCAAACTTGCATGGGCTTCAGACTGCAAACTTCCAGGATGGTATCCATGGAAACTCTTTGCCCCACCTCAGTCAGGAGCAGACAAGGAAGTCAGCATGTGTGCATGATAAAAGCAACACAAGCATGCATGTCCGCATCAGCACTTAAGGAGGGCACGACAACATGACTTATGACGCCAATTTTGACTTGATTTGATCATGGACTTAGGATTTCGCTATCTAATTGAATAATCATATCCCATGGATCAGGGCAAACAATTGTGTTTGTGATTTTGATTTGATACATTCGTTACATGTATGCATGTGTACTTTTAAACATGCTATTGGTAAGTATCATATCAGTACAGGGGCCAGATTAACGCAGTATGGGGCTTGTCTAGGGGTCTAGACTTTTGAAATCCCCCTGCAATCGTCTGGTGGCTACTGTATGCCTGTGTGGCCGCCTGCACTTTAAATGTCATTGACATTTTCTGAAGAGAGTTGGATAGGGGCAGGGCTAGAAGGTGCCTGGAAGAGGATGCTCACTTGCCTTAAATACACAGCACTGCCTATTTTATCTCGTCATCTCGTCATTCCTTTTCACAAGGATCCAAATAATATTGATTAAATTGCGAATGTTGCAGGGTTGTGAAGCCTCTAATATGACGAATTTGTGCTTAGTGTAATTTCTGCACATATGTACCCTGTGCCTTTCGCACACATTATTTCCAGAACCCAAATCAATGGTGCATTGCAAGGCATCAACAATTATTCGGCAAGGTGTGTGGATTTGAATAAATAGGTAAGCATGCACTGTGAGTGCAAACATCTGTTCCGCTCTTTATTGTCTATATGAGTGCTTTTGAGTACCTTCTTCTAGTGGCATTCTTTGAGATTTCTAGGCGAAACTCTTGTACACCAATCAAACACACAAATTTGCACCTGGGCGTGGGCCGGTGAATGCGTGAGGTCAGGGCAGTAGCTTTGAGTAACAAGAGGGTCCAAGAGAACGTTGTAGTGCAATGAGATCAAGATAATTGAATAAATGTAGGGCATTTAGCTAGATATGAGTGCCTGGTAAACTACAAGTGCTCAAGAAGTTTACCTCCCAGCTGCAGTTGAATCGCAAGCCTCAGTGTTAACTATGCAGATGCAAGAAAAGCCAAAAGGAACATTCTTTGTCAGGGTGGTGATTGAAAAAGTTGGTCAGAGGTGGGGTGACGGTTAAGGAGGATCCACCCAAAATTTGGAACATGAGTTTCACCAGTCTCCTATGATTTAGTGTGTTTTGAAACTGACCAACCCTACATGCATGGCATTGCATGCCCGCGCACAAAAATACATGTATTTGCACACAGACAGACACACGCGCACACACACGAACACGCGCACACACACACTGCGTACAAGCTTTTAACATGCGTATGTACATGCACATAAACACATATACATACACGTACGTGCAAACACATTAGTAAACATGCGAGTTCACTCAAACACACGCACACGCACAAGCGCGCACGCGCATGCACATACTCACACGTACACACACTCACACACATGCAAGAAAATTCATACGCACGAGCGCAAATGCATACACATGTTCATGTACACACATGTACACACATTCACACACACTGATGCACGTCTATGGTGAAAGGACATCTGTGCATGCACACATGAACAAGCAATGTCCAGCTTCCTTACCTTCCACTTTAACCCAACACAGATGGTATCTGGTTCAACCCCAGCCAATTGTGAACAGCCTGTATGACAAAGAGTGGAAGAAAGCAGTAAGAGCAGTACACATGGCTGACCAGCAAATTTCCTCCGCAAAGCTTTCCCTGGGACGACAGGTGACGTATGGCAGCTTCATACCTGGATTTGAAGCTCATACAGCTCACAAGTATGACAATGTCCTTCAGAAGGCTGTACCGTAGTGGGGCGCCAAGGTACAAAGTGAGCGAGATACGAGTCCGTTTGATTTTAATAACGAGATACCAAAGAACATTTCTTTAAAACTGACTTTGCAACGGTATAGTCTACAGCATAAGTGCTAGTTACTCCAGGCTAGCAGTCTATTTGCTGCTGAGTAGCATGTTAAAGATTTTAATTTGATACAATAAAAACCTTATTACCAAAATCGGTCTATGGTTGAGGAGGATGACCTGACTGCAATTACACATTAGTAATGCACTGTGTGACAAAAGATAAAATTCAAAAAACTGAATTGGCTTATTTCTGATGGCAAGCCCCCTTTACGCCGTAGCTGAGCCCGCTTTCATTCCTCCCCTTAAGAGGAAGTACATTTTGGTTGATGACGACAATGAGGACGAGGTACGTGAGCTTGGCAGAGTGCAAGCTCTCCCCTCCATGTCCATCCCCAGCCTTCAATCATTAGCTGTGATCTATCATGCAGGATTTTTCACCAGACAACGCTAATGCCATGAATTCTTCTACTTGGGGTAAGCAGGTAGGGTTTGAGCGCATCAGATTCCTCCACACGTGCACTCACATGCATGCACACACACACACACACACACACA
>LKMJ01007632.1_pt1 | contig 10198 bp, 12 predicted proteins | sample 643391 | NCBI WGS metagenome assembly LKMJ01 (sample SAMN04112250, study PRJNA286221) | soda lake metagenome | biome: soda lake; feature: Kulunda Steppe; material: water; isolation source: sample PL-Br10 brine of Picturesque Lake | place: Russia: Kulunda steppe | collected 2010-07
CGCGCGCGCGCACACACACACACACACACACACACACACACACACACACACACACACACACACACACACACACATGATACAAGGAACTATGCAATGCACGCATGCAAGCATGTGTGCCATCTATGCATAACCCAGGGGTGCACAGCGATGAATGAGCTCAAAAGCTCGACCTGTATTCAAGCATTTCACACTCCAGATCCCAACCTGCACATGCTGGTGCAGACAAGCCTATTGCTGGTGCAGAGGCGCCACGGCCATCAAGGGGAGGCTGTTGCTGTGGTCCTGCATGTTCCCCCGATGGCTTCAATCTTGTGCCTTTGAAGTTAATGGCTTTCGGGGGGCGGCGCGAAAACTCTGCTGCCTCAGAGGCTGAAAGAGCAAGCTGCATTATTTAAGATGGAAGATAAGATGGAATAAAGCAATTGTCAGCAAGAACACCAGATGCCAGCAGGAGCATGTGACAAATAAGTGAAGAGGCTAGGCTGTGCCACCTTGAGTGCAAAGCCATTGAAGAAATAAAAGGTCACCTCATTCAGAATATTGCTCCACAGGAGTAAGCACTTTGCACCTGCTACATTCAAACCATCAGCAAAAAGCCAAGAACCATGCAGTGCAGATACGGCATTTTTACCTGCTGTGGTGGGTAGTAAAGGGCTGGCATGGGGTTGTGCTTGGTCATAACCAGCGTAGATGGTGCTTGCCCGCTGCTCCCATACTCTGCTGTTGGGTTAGAGCCTGGTCCTTCAAGCAGCAGCTTATTCTTGTCTTCAAAATGATGTGCTAACTTTTGGCGCTTCTTAGCCAGCTGCTTGGCCTGCAAAAAAAAGTACACAATGTTGTTTACATGTCATGAACGCGGACTCCAGAAATCAGATACAGCTTTGATGAAACAATCATTAAGTACTTTCCAAAAAATCCTTATTTTGCACAATGCGCTTGTGCGCACACTAATGCAATCGGTAGGTTTTTCTTAAATCCAAGTTCTTATTCTGCCTTGTGCCCTCCGCAAATATATCTCATGTATATCATTATGTTGAGATGCAATCAGTGGCTTAGCCTTGAACCCCCATTCCTAACCCTCCCTGTGCCCTCAGCAAAGGGTTCTCGTGTATATCATTGTGTTTAATCCACACATGAATGGGTACATCAGAGTTGGGTCACGCATGTTTCATCACATTTTATTACTTGTTATAAAAGTTGCATAATATTTGCGCATTCAATAACCCTTTTACGTCCTATACGACATCATGCCCCACACACACCAGTGTTTCTTGTGGTTCCACTCATTCCTCAGCTTGGTATACTAAGATGCAGAAGTTAATCAATAAGATACATTTTTTAGACAGTACACTAGCTGCTGTTTTCTGCATCATTGCCCTGGCTCTCCTTGTCACTTATGATCACCTACGGCTATCACATATGAGTCCCTTGCTCAATGGCTGGGTCTGCCAGTAAAAAACAAGATACAGTACAGACACACCATCTTGCACGGGATGCGGTCAAGCAGTTTCAGCTGCTGCTGTGCACAAAGGAGAGCACGCCCCTTCAACACACAGCCTAAACATTTAGAATCAGTTTACTGACCATACTGCTCATACATACAACAAAATCTGTATAACATGGAGGAGATACTCGGGACTGCTGGGCTCTATAATTTGTGCAAAAATACTTCCTGCAAGGCCTCCCAAAGTGTTCGGATTTTCTATGGAGGTCCAAGCTTCAAAGGGGGAAAGGCACGCTTAGATTAAGATGGAACACTATAAAGGCTGATAAGCTGAGCATTGTATCTGCCTAAATCCTGACATCGCAAGACGGGTGGAGGAACAGAGGCGTCTGGTTGCAGCCAGTGCAGCATCACGAGTTTGTGGAAAACATAATGTTTGGGAAAACATAAAATGTTTGGAGGGGCCTTACTAACACCAAATACTCGCGGGGAAGTTATTGATTATTGGCGTGGCGAAAAGTAGGACTCACCAAACTTAAGCAGTATGGTACTAAAATATAAATTCATACATACAAGGATTAAATCCTAACCCAGTGGTCGTCCCCACCACTGGACCCCCCCAAACATGGCCAATTAGCATTTCCGCCCACTTGCTGGCCCCATTTCCAGACCCAGCCATGCACAACATGTACATATGTCATAAAAAGTCAGGCTGTGTGAGGAAATGCGAGGTGGGGGCGCGGCGTGTGCGCCTTGGGCCATTCTGGCACCATTTTGCGCCCTTTTGGCAGGCAAATGGTGCATCCCCAAACTTGCTCCAATCCTGCCGCTTTCCAGGACTTTAGCTGCTCTTGCATGATGATTTGATGCTGCGAAGTTGGATTAGGGGCGGTCGGGAAGGTGTGTTCCGTGGGTGACCCTGTCGCGACCAGATTAGGGTCCAAACACAGGAAATGCGATAACTCCGCAACACATGCATGCTTTCAAGCCAGACCAAGTCTGAGGGTTGCGAGCAATCAAATCAAATCTAGGAAACTTAAAATGAAGCCGATCAAGGGTGTGTGTGGGAAGTGGCGGGCCAAAACGTTGCATTACATCTGTCTCTTTTGAGTGCACAGCTCAACGGGAGAGCTTCCCACACCCAAATCCACTCAGGATGTGCGGGCCAATTTTATACATCTGTAATCACCTCAAGCTCGGAGTTTGGGGCTGTGTGTGGGAAACAGCGCGCACTCTTTCAACCTTACGTACCATTTTTCCAAAATTGCCTTCCACTTACCGCACCAATTTCAACCCCAAGACCCCGATTAGAACCAGAAAAATATAAGCTACCCAATGGTGTGCTCAGGTCAGGAAACGGTGCAATGGATGCAAAGTTATGCCTTGAGAGGCTTATTTGGCCACGTTTGCCTGAGAAAGGGGTGACCCAGTGGTGGGGACGACCAGATATAGATTTGACATGGGATGATTTCAGGTAGCTGGGGAGACAGATAAGTGCAGAATTGTTCTTTCTTGTCAACTGCATTTGTCTCACACACGGATACCCTGGTGGGGGTACCCCATGGAAAGCAATGATGCCATGGAAAGCATTTTGATGTCAGCAGCCTAGAGGTCTTAAGCATAAGAACACTACATCCATATGCAGCTCTTTGGTGAAGGTGGGCACCTACATTGTGCATGCTCACTTGGTGAGATGGATGAAATCAATGGCAGTAAATTCACTCAGTGGTGCGCGTTCTGCCAATTTATGGCGCTTTGCAACTTCTTGGCACCAAAAATGGCCCCTGTCAGGTTAACAACGCTGTTCACAGCCCCATGGCAGACCACCGTGAATGTTGCCAGCTGGAAACTGGCTCCATGCACTTCAACATGGACTTAGCTTATCAAACAACTTTTTCTAAAATTGTACATTGGCCGGAGATGGCTCTCGAGGGAGTTGGGGACCACCCAATTTTCACAAGGAAAGACTGGCCTGACAAACGGCGCATTTAGCTACCATACGGCAGGCTAGGAGGCGTGCCGTATGGTGGGGGGTTCCATCAAGGTACAACCAAACACCATCTAATACCTTACACATACATAGGGATCGGCGTTCCCTAGAAGCGCTACAAAATTTCCAGATATGGCGCGTGCCAACATCGAAACTCAAAATTTCACCACTGGCCCCGAGAATTAAGAATGCAAGTGTTACAAATAAATTGGCAGACATATTAAATGGAGACAGGCCATAGATAAATCTCGGGAGGAATGTGGGGTATGTAATTGCTCCCACATCCCTGCCCCCAAATATGTTCCCTGGGCATTCCCTGGGCAGGGATCCCCACACACACACAACCCTTCTCCCTGAAAAGTTCCAAACTTTGCCTGAAGGACCCTGGGGCTTCCGCGGATCATGTGCTACAGATCAATATGCCCTGAGGAGACACTGAGGAGACAAGGTCCACATGTGTTTCACACATAATTCATGGAGCTACAGCACTAGCTGATGGTAATTCTCCAGGCCGACAGTGCACCGAGATGATGTCTAATAGATGTGTTAGCCAGGCTTACACTTGTGAAGTGTCAAACATGGTAAAGAGAGTCAAGCAAATAGAAAATGAAAAGGAAGGTCGTCACTGACATGTTCTAGGCATTAAACTGTGAACTTGAGGAGCAATCCAGCGCCAAGAAAGCTTTATTTGCATGCACGAGTACAAATTATCATGTGAAGACTAGGACTGATGCACCATGGCCACATGCACAGGGAAGAGAGGAATTTTTGTGTGCGCGAACCACAGTAAACACGCTAAGTATCCAGCATCCTACCTGGCACTCTCCTCTGATGGCTCTGGGCTAATTGACTGTCATGCAAGGTCTTGCAGGCCATGAGTCGAGTGCTCAGAACAAGGCATCTGCAGCATTGCAGGCCCCTTATGAACAGTGCAGCCTGTGCCATGTTGCTACCCAATTGCAGCATAAGGACCTGTCATAAAAAGCTTGTTGGATCCTATTGCTGGTCTTGGAACGCTATGAATGTATGGTTTCCAATAGAAATGCCAGAAAAGAGGGATGGTTTTGGGGTAGATAGAAGTGCAGGTGTAGTGGAAAACAGTTTACCAAAAGTTTTCCTACTTTGAACACAGGGTACAAAGTGCCTGGCTCGATAAACTTCAATTATTTTGCTTGGAGATGAATGAGTGAGGAAATACTACATGGGCATCAATGATAAGAGTTTGATTATCTGTGCAAGGCTATGGTGCATTTTAATTCTGAGTGCGCTTGTGCAAAGCCCCAGTCATATGGCGTAGCCTCAACGTTTGGAGTGCATCCATATAAATTCACTGGGCCCTCCCCAGCCCACCCAGATCAGCGCCTGCCCTGAAACTTTGGTTTGGGTCCAAAACAAACTTGTAAGGCAGATATGCATTGTTTAGGGAGATTTTGAGGGCATGACTAGCTCAAAAAAAAAAGAAAACCAACAAGTATACAAGGAGATGGCAGTTCTTGGCCGCGGCCTGGAAGTTGGCATCTGTTCCTTGCAAAACTTTAATCGGGGATGCCAACTCATGATCGTTGCAAGTACGGTGTGTAGTTAAAACAGCGGACAGTCGTGATTTAAGGGCTTAAAAGTTTGCCAGCCACGCTGCCCCAGGTCCCTAAACCACTGCCTGATGGTTCAGGCTCACTCAGCATGAAGTTATCAGGAAAGGGAGCGGCACCTTAGCAGTGCGCCAGCGGGACAATTCAAGCTCATGACTGGTTGAGGATTCTGTCGTGATTCAAGCGGCAATCTTGTGTATCTTTGATGAAGAAAGATCAATAGATTGAGATTAAAGCAGCAGGTTATGCTGTTGGCACAGGCTTCACCAACGTTTCAGCGTTGCTGGCAATGCCTCCTTGACTTGGGTAAGAGTTAGGGACTAAATTTCCATAGCAGGAAAGCATACCTGGAGGCGTGCAAAGGAGGCATTGTCTTCTGATGTATACTGTGCCAAGTAAGCATCCAGGCTCATGGGAGGTGCACGAAGCTCTGCTTGGCCTGTAACCACACAAAACAAATCACACTGCTATCTTAATCGCTTTTGATGAAGCGGATGCTTTGAGTGCAGAGGGTGCAAAGATATATTTTTTACAGCCCCAAATAATACGTTAAGGCATGGACATAAGATATATCAGGACAGAGAGCCTGATTTAGAGGTTTGCGATATGGTGGTCAATACACTATCTGACCCCTGCAACCTAGCCCAAATACATCCCTCCTCCCTTTCCGCATGGCATTGCTGGGTGCAGCAAAAAAGGCTGTCTCCTGTACCACTGTTCAGGACAAAGAATGGTGCAGAGGTTGCAGAGAAAAGTTGGAAAAACAGAATGCGTGCTGAAATGACAGTTTGGGTTTGGCAAGGGGTGAGCCGTTCACAGGTACAGCACAAAGCCCAGTTATTTGAATGACAAGCAAATGCATGTCATCAGATACAAATAGGCACTGCCGCAGCGCTGCCCTGTTTCTATTGTTATCTTATCTGATACTCACCAGGTCCATCACCACCACCACTCCTATTGTCTACGCCACTGGCAATGGGCATCACACCTCCCTCCAATCCTCCCGCTCCGTGGGTAGCAGGTGTTGATGCCCCGAGCATTGGAAGGGGTGTCATTGCAGGAGTGCGTAACATGCCCTGCGTGCAACATAATGCTTTCTTCTAGTTGGCAGCAAGATGCTTGAGCATTGGCGTACAGATCGAAGTGAATTGTCTACAGTGAAGGGCATCTGCCAGTAAGCGGTAATCATTCACTTGACACTACCGCCAAATAGCAGGATGTCCACAACAAAACGATAGCCAGATGAAGGTTTTGCTGTCTATGCCCCCACGCACGCGTAATGACACCTGAACCGTCGCATGAAAAAAAGCACACATGCATGCACAGACATCCATGCTCGTGCAAATTCACACCCAGATACACATACCAACCTGCGTCATCCCTGGTGTGACTTCCCACGTCCCACTCGTTTTAGGGCGCCCACCAGCTTCACCCGTTCCAATCCCGGTGCCAGGCACAGGAGTCTTTATGCCCGCACGCCGCCGGGCAATGTTGATCTGTGCTTGCCTAAAGAGGGCACAGCAAATGGGTTTGATGTTACTTTTGACATGCAAAAGTAGCAGAGCCATTTTTCACCTTGGTCACAAAAAAAGCAGCATTGTCATCCTTTCCGCTTTTCATCCTCGCGGTGATTAGGATGTCTGAGGCGTCTTCCCGTACTTAGGTCATCAAGCCTTCTGCCAGCTAATCACCTTGCTTATTCATGCGCAGCATGCCAAAGCCTGAACAGTGCGCTGCACCTTATGAGGTAGGGGTCGCCGGTGTTGACTGCCTGCTCCCATTCAAGCTGGCTCCGCAATTTAGGAATGTCAGGGAAGTAGTCACGCTCCACAATGGCCTCGATCTGTGACACGTACTCCTCCTCGGGGAGCACCTGTGCACACAGGGCCCAATGTGTTGTTCATGGAGCTCAGGCAAGCAGCCACACCAGCACCAATCAAGGACAGCATTCGCCAGCAAAAGCAGGAGAGGCTGCACGCATTTCAGGCACATTCACCAGTCGGCCACCAAGAGCCCCTCCCTGGATGCTGTCTGTGAACGTGTTGCCAGTTTAATAGCACGCGATTGGAACCAATTCACAACTTGGACAGTTTACACAAACATTGAGTATGTGTGATGATGCAGCTAATGGTATTAACTTTGATGGCCTTGAGTCGCAGTCTTCATGTGGCCCTCTATTTTTTTCCGTGCCCCTATTGTAATTCACCAATAATATACGGCCAGAGGGTGAAACAGGAACACAGCACAAGGCCAGCAAATAGCAAGTCATCACTAACAGATTGGACTCATCAATCTTGAGGCGAGAGCCTGCATAGCCAAAACCCATTCCCAAGAGGATACTGGGTTGCCCATGAGAGGAGCTAAGCTGCACTCCGGTGCTTTACTCCATGCTACACAAAGCAGCATGGCAGCATTGCAAGGTAAACTGTCCTTGCAGGTCCACGCTAGCTCCATACGAACAATGGATGCACATTGCTCCAGCACTTGACCATACCTACTTCACTTCATGGTACGTCACTTTACTAGCTTTTCCCCAGTTGTAACCCAACCCCTCATGCAGTACTTCCAACTGTGAGCTTACCTGCTTAGGTGGCCCTTCCTCGCCTGGCTTCAGGAGCAGGTGAGCTTGAGGGCGCCGCGGGGGAGGTGGAGGCATCAGCATCTTGTCCTGCTCTGCTTGGCTTTGCTCCATGCTGCACAACACCAACTTCAACCGATTTGCTCTTTACGTAATTGATGTAGAAATCCTCAATATTCTTGGGAAACTAATTTGAAGATATGGTTCTTCCGAAAGCGCGTAGCTCCCTGAGACTGGAAGAGGAGCTCGAGGCTCAGAACCCTACCAGAAAGAACAAACGTGAATGATTGATTTTATTGCTGTCTTCATGGTCTGTATATGTAAACATAGACGGTTGGGACATGCATTTTTTTTGCAGCAAACACAGGTAACACAGGTGCTGTTTGCCTCCAATGCCGTTCTTTGCCTTGTTCATTGCTCATGCTTTGCTCAAGCTTGCCTTAAAAATGCTGTCAATGGGTTGGAGGATGTGTGTCACCCATATGGGTGCATGGTCTGGTGATGCTGCAAAAGTGCCCAGGCCTGGGTGCCCAGCAAAAAAAAGTGTGCTCAACTGGCTTGCTGTTTATGCAAGCTCTATTCAACACATCATTATCACTGCTAAGTCAGAGGATGTCTACCTAATCAAGCATGGTATCATGCACCCGTTTCGAGCAGCAGTTCTGGGATGTTCCTCTGGACACTGAACACGATATTCTTTGTGTGGTGCCGCCCTTGCAGCAGACCTTTTGCTGGCTAGCTATGATGTGTTGTCTCTACTGGCATGCAGAGCAGTCAGTTGAGATGGATGGGGTTCTTACGCTAGGGACATGAATTTCAAGGTCTCCAGACGCTGCGTTTTTTATTTCAGCGCTGCATGATAGTCAGCTCTGCAGTTGAATTGGTTGAGGTAAGATGACATAATTTTATACAGCTTTGTGTGCAACCTGGACCAACTGCAAGCTGGGCAGTAAAGGTTGTGTATGATAACATGGAATACAGACTAACAGGGTTTTTTCTGGGGTAGATCTACTTTCATCAGTTTGCTTATATAAATCCAAATAGGTTTGCTTTCTGGTTGTCAAAATGATTAATTCAAAACATGGTGACTGAAAGAGCCCTGCCTCTAGTAGGGGACATAACAATGCTTGACGGACGTGACTGAAAGACATCACAAGGCTCATCATCAAAACCTTGAGTTAACAAGATTTTGGAGAAACATCATGTTTCTGATATTGGAAGTCAGACACGGACGGCTCAGCATACTCTGGTCTTGCCGGCGCATGTAGCCAACAGGACTTTACCCCAATGGCTTCAACCAAATCTTTCAGCAGATGAACTTTGATCCTGCTCTAGGCTCTAGACCAGATGCTATTTGTATACTGCCAGTTGGACCCAAAAATGGCCATCAAAGAGGCACACAGGTTGAACACCCTTCGCGCTGGGATGTTCACCTCATTGAAGTCAAAAAACGTTCTTCGGAAAGTGTGCCTCATTCTGACTTCGTTCTGATTCTGTTCTTGATCTTCTGATTAAGATGATCTTAATCAGAACAAAGTTCTGATTGGTTCTGAATAAGTATAATCAAGATCTTATTCAGATCTAGGGTACTACTAGTACCCGATAAAGGTGCTCCTAGTAGGAGCACCTGTGGTGGGGAGCTGAGTGCCACATTAAGTCAGATCCGAAGTTCTGATGCTGATCTGAATCAGATGTTCCCCTCTTCTGTCCCATAAGATACCTGAGGTGACCATAAAGAGCACTCAGACTGCTCTTATCAAGACATTCCTACAGAGAAGCTTAGGTTACAAAGTTGTACCTGCCAAACGAGGGCAGCTTAGCTGAAGTGGGCTCATAATGCCATTATCTTAATGTCATTATGTGAGCAAGCAAAATTGTTTGGGCCACTTTTGCCAGTAGTGACTATGTGTGCCAAATCAAAAAAGTAACGGTGTGTTTACAATGGTTTGTGAGCATTGGAGCAGAGATATAATATATTGCACCTATAAGGGGCAAGCACTACTAGCAGCATCGAACTCCTGTTTAGGCTGGTTGTGTATCTAGATTGCATCAGAGGTAATAAGGTTAAGGTTTCAAGACCGTATCCGAGGCGCACAAACGGCTAAGCCGAACGAGGGCAGCTTAGCCGTTTGTGCGCCTCCAGTGAGGCTCGAACTCCGAACCCACAGGTTGCGAGGGTGGACAGATTGCATCAGTTTAGTAAATGGCAGGCCCCTAACATTTTGCATGCCTTGCCATACCAGACTGCCTTTGAGTTTCTCTCAGCGGCACAACATAAATTGCTATTCCACTTTAGATGTCATGGATAACTCTGGTTCAGCCAGGCTGGCGGCTAGTTGAACTATCGTTATAGGGGAGGCTGAGCCTGCCCCACAGCAGCAGCAATTCCACTTTAGATGTCATGGATAACTCTGGTTCAGCCAGGCTGGCGGCTAGTTGAACTATCGTTCCAGGGGAGGCTGAGCCTGCCCCACAGCAGCAGCAACAGCAGCTGCTGCAGATGCGCGCTCCCCCCTCCACCACCTCCGAAGCTGCTAACCCTCCCCGTCCTCAATGGCATGCCCAACCTGAGCAAGTGGATGCGCGAGCAACCCATC
>LKMJ01007634.1_pt1 | contig 10197 bp, 9 predicted proteins | sample 643391 | NCBI WGS metagenome assembly LKMJ01 (sample SAMN04112250, study PRJNA286221) | soda lake metagenome | biome: soda lake; feature: Kulunda Steppe; material: water; isolation source: sample PL-Br10 brine of Picturesque Lake | place: Russia: Kulunda steppe | collected 2010-07
AGCAAACGTCTCCTCTGAACATGGGCACTGTCTTACCAGCACACCGCTGGAACTACTTCAACTGGGCGAGTCCGATCTTGATCGCCCGATAGGTGCCGTAGACAACCGAGGCAGCGACGAGCACAACTGCGAGCACCGTGCCGGCCTCGGTAGACTGACTGGCCGGCTTGGATGCTCCGCCACCACAGCTCCCACAGCCGCCGGACTGACAGGAGCCACCCGAACTGTCCTGGCCATCGATATCCAGCGAGTCGATTGCCTCGGTTAGTTCCCGTGTCTTCGCTCCGATTGCCTCTGGATCAAGCGAGCCGTCGGTCGACTGATTCACACTCTCGTTGACGTCGGCCGTCGTTGGTTCTGCCGTTGTCCCAGTCGGTGCAGTTGTTGCTGTCTCGGCTGACGCCTCCTTGGTCTCGCCGTCCTCACACCCCTCCTCCTCGCAGTGGTGATCGTCGACGCCGGGGGTGGGCACTGTGTCGTCGAACAGCCCGGGGGCCTGTTCCCGGAGCGCTTCGAGGCCGCTTTCGATCTCTTCCTGTTCCTCGTGACCGACGGCGTAGGCTTCGATCTCGTCTGCCGTCTCGCGGGCGCGCTCGTAGTGGCCGTTCTCGGCGTAGCCACGGGCGGCGTCGAACAGACTCCGGGCGAGCCAGTGTTCGAAGACGGGGTTATCGTACGCTTCTTCGAGCTCTCGCAGCTGAGCGAGTTTCCCCTCGGCCTCCTCGATATCGCCGGCAAAAAAGGACGCGCGGGTGGAATAAAAGATTGCCATTGCCGCCCATGTCGCGCTGGTCGGTGTCTCGAGCTGATTATGATACGCTGCGGTCTGGCGTGCCCAGTGGTCAGTTCGGGCTTTCTCTGCGAGTTCGAAACTCGCGCGGGTGGCGTTCGTACACGCGACTGGCAGCCAGCGTTCGATCTCGGCTGTGTCGTCGGGGTGTTGTTCGGCGAGCGTTTCGATGCGGCTGATCCGCTCTTCAATCGCCTCGACGTCCTCGACGCGAGCGTCGTCTTTGGTGCGGCCGGCGAGTACCCCCGCCAGCCCGGCCGCAACCGACCCGTCGGGATGGCTGTTGTACAGCTCCTCGGCCTGATCGATGCGGGCGTGTGACTCGTCGTCGTCCAGATACAGCTCGGCGTAGGCATGCCCTGTCGCGAGCGCACTCGCAATCTCTGTCTCTGGGTGGTCATCGTACAGCGTCCCCAGTCGGTCGAGCAACGCCTCGATCCGGTCTGGTCGCTCGGCTTTGCCGTATGCGCGCGCGGTCTGGGCTGTCCCGCGGGCAAGCGCCGCAGCGACGGCCGACTCCGGGTGACTGCCATACAGGGTTTCCAACCGAGCGCGGTGTGTCTCGATGCGCTCTGGTTCGACCCCCGTCTCGTACACATCGTCCCGGTCGTCGACCGCCGTCGCGTTGGCAAGTGCCGTTGCGAGCTGGTCGTAGACAGCGACTTCCGAGTCCGTCGAGCAGAGCTCTTCGAGCCGGTCGATCGTATCCGATTCGGCGTCGAACTCCCCGCGGGAGCCGTAGGCGTCTGCAAGTGCGACGAGCGTCTCGGCGAGCTGTCCCCGCTGCTCGTCGTCAACTGCTGTCGGATCGTCAACCGTCTCGATCTCCGCTTCGAGCTCACTCACCGCATGCGTATCACTTTCTGACATTGAATTGCTGGGTAGTTCTTCGGAACTCAGAAACCTAAAACCTCCCCCTCTTCTGGCGCGTGCTGGTGGCCAAAACTGTTCGGAAATCCACACGTTCCCGAAACTGAAACCGTCTGGCGTGCTCGTCTTCTCGACACACAACAGCTTCCATCCACTCGTCGGTGCGCAACTGTGGACTGGGGCTGAAAGATATCGTCGACCTCTCTCTAAAAGGAAAGCCGTGGGCGCCTCTTCCGGTATTTCGAACGTGATCCGCACTTTGTCGCGAAAAAGTAACTGATTCGTTTCTAGCGTCGATCAGATGAGGGGGGGTGGCACCGAGTCGGAGAGCCGGACAGCCCGGGGGCAGGCTGTCTGTCACTGACCAGCGATGCTGGCTGTCAGCGGTTGTAATCCTTGCCGAGAACGAGCCCGGCGATATTAGCAGCGAGCAACCCAGCGAGTAGGGTCGGCGACTGCTGTGCCACGCCGGCGACGATCAACGACAGGATCACGAAGGGAAGAACGATTGCACTCCAGAAACCAAGGAGTCGAACGGGATACTGAACGACTGCCTGGAGTGAACGGTCAGGGATGAGGCTCGTGTCGAAGGGGGTTGCGCTGGACATTGTGGCTCTCCGTACTCACACCTATGTGGCTATACCCCCATATAAACGAACGACCACTAGCTCGATTTTGCTTTATTTTCTCACAGATACAAGCCAGTCGATACGTTTTACCATCTGTTACGAACGTTTTACAAACGCCTGAGAGATGGTTAGACATTTTATACGTATTTCTAAGACAATAATGTTATATTTCGAGTGGGAGAGTCGTCAGTCCTCGACCCGGACAGTTCGTGTCCGGACGAGCGGGGCAAGCGGCAGTTCCGGAAAGACAACCTGGACCGCAAACGACAGCTCCTGCGTCTCGCCACCAAAGACACCGACAGGCAGTGTCGCCTCACCGAGATAGCTCGCTTTGTCGGTCATCTCGACGCCGTTTACTGTCACCGAGAGCGAGGCACGCGCGTCGCCAGCGGTCGACCGAACCGTTACTTCACAGAGTTCGCGTTCACCACGAGGGATCGAATCCGGTAGCGTCCCCCAGTCGATCGCCACGGCAGGCAAGCCGCGTGCCCCCTCGTAGATCTGTTCTGCAACACCCTCGGTGAGACCTGCTGCAGCGAGTGCTGTCGGTGTCGCAGCGGCAACGTCGGCTGGCGTCTGGTAGCCCGCCGCGGCGAGTGTTCGTGCACGCGCCGCACCCACGCCGTCGATCGCCGTCAACCCGACTGCGTCATCGCTGACACCGGTGTCGACGCGGGCTTCGATCCGGCAGACGAGATTCGCCTGCTGTGCCGTCCCGAAACGGTCGAGAATCGCCCGCATGGATGCCAGCAGTCGCAAGGCGTTCTGTCGGATGATCCAGGCGTCGCTGCGAAGCGCCGAGGGCGTCGTATCGCTCATCCCCGCTTTGAGAATTGCAAGCACTTTCCGGCGACCGGGGTCGAGCCCCTCGGCCTGGCTGCCGAGGACAGCGTCGACTGCCTCTTCCTCGTCGGTCCGTGCGCTGACGCTGTCGAACTCGGTAGCGGTTGCGATCGCAGTCAACACAGCCATCGTGTCGAGGTCAGCAACGGCGGCGAGATCGGCGAACTGACGCGCAGTCTGTAACTCGAGGTAGAACTTCGAGGTGAGTCGACCAAGCGGTGTCGGCTCGACTGCCAGTCCGTCCATCTCGACGAACTCCTCGGCGACGAGCCAGGAGAGCGTCTCACTCACACGATTTCGTAGCTTCTCACCCGAGACGTATCCGCCGCCTCGCTGGGCACGCACATAATAAAATGTCGTCTCCAGCCAGTCCATCGCGTCGTCGACAGCTTTGATCGTTCCGAGCGCGATCTCGGCATTGAGATGGACCGCAAGATCAGTCGCGGGTGGCTCGCCATCACCCCCCTCGGAGGAGTCGGCCAGCCTGGATTCGATCGTCTTGCCGTCTGCGAGCAGCCGACGGAACCGACTCACCGAGGAACCATCGCAGACGATCCACGCATACCCCTTGTCGTCGTAGCCCGGCCGTCCCGCCCGCCCGAGCATCTGGAGGACATCGAGCGGACTCATCTCGACATCCCCCTCCAAGGGGTCGTGGTGTTTGGTATCTCGGATCACGACACACCGTGCTGGCAGGTTGACTCCCCACGCAAGCGTCGATGTCGAGAAGAGAAGCTGGATCTTGCCCTCCCGGAACCAGCGCTCGATGCGGTTTTTGTCCTCGCGGGAGAGCCCTGCGTGGTGAAAGCCAACACCGTCGAGTACTGATTTTCGCAACGTCTCATCGGAGAGTTCCTCGGCTGCGGTATGAAAGTCATACTCACCGCGGGCACCCATCGGGACATCCCGCTGTGCGAGTTCGTCGCGGGATTTTTTCGCAGCCTGGACGGTGTCCTGGCGAGAGGCAACAAAGACGAGTGCCTGTCCGTCCTCACGGATGTGTGGCTCTGCACGATCCAGCGCACGATACAGCCGCCGGTACTTGTCGGCGAAGGCGTTCTCGCCGTGAGTGTAGGTGGTGACATCCGCCTCCAGCGGGACAGGGCGATACTCATCACCAAAGGAAAAGGTCGTCTCCGCGGGTGCATCGAGCCAGGCGGCCACGTCGTCGGTGTTCGGCATCGTCGCCGACAGTGCGATTACCCGGGGATCACAGAGCCGACGGAGCCGAGAGATGGTTACTTCGAGGACGCTACCCCGGGTTTCGGAGTCGAGCAGGTGGACCTCGTCGATGATACAGCAGTCGATATCAGTCACGAAGGAGTACCGATGGGAGTCGTGTTTCCGGGTTGCAGAGTCTGCCTTCTCGGGTGTCATCACCAGGATATCCGCCCGCTCGGCACGGCGCGGGTTCAGCTCACGCTCGCCAGTGACGACATACACCGAGTAACCAAGCTCCTCAAAACGGCCCCACTCCCGTTCTTTCTCGTTTGTCAGCGCCCGAAGCGGTGCGAGAAACAGTGCCGTCCCCTCCGCCTGGAGGGTTTTACAGATCGCGACCTCCGCGACGGCGGTCTTACCGCTTGCAGTCGGAGCGCTCACGACGACGTTGTCATCCGAATCAAGCAGTGCGGGCAGCGTCTCCGATTGCATGCGGTTGAACCGCTCGAAGGGAAACGCCTCGGTAAAGGACGGGAGCACATCTGCAACGGCGATTCCCGTCTCGGTGTCGGCACTGCGAGTCACATCGGGTGACAGGGAGCAGCGCACATAGGCGTTTCTGTCGCGGACGGGTGGTGGTCCGAAGTGGACAGCAGCCACTGACAGACTGGCAGCGACGACACTGGGAAATCACCGTTGTGAAGACACTGCGTCTCTCCGCGATAACTCTTGAACGAGGTTTGACTTGTCTCAACCAACTTGGTCAAACCAAGTTGATTTTGCAGTCGGTCGATCGCCATCAGAGATACTCGATGGTCGATCCACACTGCTGACAGACGACCGCGAGCCGGTTTTTCCCGCTCTCCTGGATGTTCTTGATTGCCGTCTCGCCGTGGCACCGCTTGGTGGCAGCGTTCGCCATACAACCGAGAGAAGGGCTGTGACCGAACCAGTCACCCCAGTCTATACAGGCGGGTTTAAGCTATCAATGTTTCAGGATTATTCCAGCTCGTGAACTGTCTCACACGCTAGACAGACGACTCGGTTCTCGTCGAGCAGTTCGTACTTGCCGGTGCGAGCGCCGATGATTCCGCGTTCACTCCAGGCTACGTCGCAGTTGTCCTGTGGACAGCGGGCCGGAATCTCGGTTTCTGCTTCGGTCTCTTCGACGACTTCCGCGAGTGTATCGAGTTCCTCTCGACTCTCCGGATCGTCGAGTTCCGTGCGGAGATGCTCCAGATGGTCCCCAAGGCTGGCTTCGGGTGGCTCGTCTTCGATCTCGAACTCACGGTTTCTCGCGCCACCCTGTCCGGAAAGAAAGCTCGGTGACGTACTGCTGTCTGCGTTTGTGGTGTCGTTTTCCTCACTGCTTTCTGTCTCGCGTTGGTCGCTGTCTGCGACGGTTCCGTTGGCATCCATCGTGTGCTGGTCAGCATCCCGCTCGCTCCCGGCGCGGTCTCTTGGATCGGCGTTCCACTCACCCTCGGGGATCGTTCGCTCGGTCTCCATTCGGTCGCCGTCCGAACGCTCACGTAGCGAACTGACCCGTGTGAGTACGAGCAGGACCGTCGGCGCGACGAGAACGACTGCAAGCGCCAGCGTCCGCCAGTCGGAGAGGCCGTTCTGGATCACGCCGACGATTGCGGGATTCGATAACAGCGGCCGAGAGAGAAGTGCAAACAGAAAGACGACAAACAGCACGATCCCGGCCGCTCGTTTCGCGGTACCCATCAGTTCGAGGAAGGTTGCGAATCGAGAAAGCTATTGTGTCTCGTTTCTCGCTGCGAGCAGACAACAGATCCCTGCAACGATTCCGAGCAGATCCGTCAGCACCGCAGCCGCTGCCGTCCCGGCGAACGCTGTCTGTCCGGCCCCCACTGCACCGATATAATCTGGGTTGCCAGGGTGCGAGATGACGAAGTGAGCAAGCAACTCGAACACGAACGCGACGGTCAACGTCACGAAGAGCACCCAGCCGCCGAGCAGTAGCCGGTCCCGCCAGACCAGCAAAGCACCGACGAGGGGGCCAAGCAACACGGCCAGCACGACGATGAGCGCCTGCCACCACAACAGCGACACATCGAACAGTTCGTGTGTCAACCCGTGTGAAACCCCTGTGAGGAAATGAAGGCCGACCATGACAACCGCGAACCGCTGGACAGTTACTCGGTCGGCGACGCGGAGCCGGGCTATCCGTTCCATTTGTAGCCACCCCCCTGCTCGGTGAGTGTCCCGTCGTCCAGCCAGCTGTCGACAACCTGCTGGAGGCCATCAGTGTAGCTCGGATACGTCGGCTCCCAGCCAGTCGCGCGCTTGAATTTCTGATTCGTCGTCGGCATCGGATTCGTGAGTAGATCGACCGCTTCGGAGCCGATGACGAACTTCGCGAGCCAGCCGGGGAGCCGCCTGGGCGAGGTCGTGTCGAGACAGTCAGCGAACGTTCCGAGAAAGTCGGCCAACGTTGCTGGCTGGTCGTCGACGACGTGATAACAGCCAGAGAGTTCCGCATCGATCGCGTCGACAAAGGCGCGTGCAGCGTCCGAAGCGTGGACAAAGGAGAGTTTGGCGTCCTGTCTGCCAAGCAATCCGCCGCCGACGATGGGAAGCGATCCCGAGAGCAGGGACTCGCCAAACTGTCGGGTGTGGGCAGCATCCGGCGCATAGAAGTAGCCACACCGGAGCACCGCCGACTCGAATCCCGCTGTGGCACTGGCCTCGTCCAGATACTCCTCGACAGCCGCGGCCGATCGAGTGGTTCGATCCGGGTCCCGCGGTGCAGTCTCGTCGAACGTCGAGCCGTCCGGCTGTCTCGCGACCCAGACGACGCTCGGGAAAACGATGCGGTCGAGACTGTCGCCGAGAACATCAACCAGATTGTGGCTCCCCTCGATGCGAACGCTGTCGTTTTGTTCCCACTCGGCATCGGTCGGTTTGGTCGATGTCGGGATCGACGTTGCGGCGTGGACGAGCACGTCGACAGCGGGCAGCGACTCTAGCGAGCCCGGGTCGAGAACGTCGCCCTGGCAAGCGATGCCGCCACAGTGTTCGACCAGCTCCGCCCCATCTTCGTCTCGTGTGAGTCCGTACACCTCGTGGCCCCGATCAGCGAGGCGCGAGACCAACCGGTGACCGAGGACACCCGTCGCGCCGGTCACAGCGACTTTCATATCTCGGTGTACGAGAGAGCAGGGCCAAATTCTGCTGCCCCACTGCAGCGGGTGTTTTAAGTACGCATTCGTCGACAGCCACGGATATGAAACACGTCCGGGTGTCGCTCGACGCTTCCGGCCGGGAGGGGGAAATCCACCCGATGTACGATCTTCTTTCAAACGCCGAGTTCGTAGAGCATGCAACTCTGACCGACTGGACGTACTCGGGCGAGGAACTCGGCGTTATGCAGTACGTCGAGGGGGATATTGACCGGTTTCAGCGAGCGCTGGCGGAGATTTCGGTCGTCCGTGAATACGAGCTGACACGAGTTAGTGACAGGTCGTGCTACGCATACGTTCGAGATGCGACGACCCCACAGCTCGCGGAGCTATTGGAGACGATCGAACGTAGTCCCGTCGTGGTCGTGTCGCCGATCGAGTACGGACCAGACAGCGGGCCGATATGCTCGATGTACGGTCCATCGGAGGCGATCCAGTGGCTCATCGAACAACTGCCAGCACCGATCGAGCCGACCGTCGATCAGATCGGTGGAATGGCGAGTATTCCTGGCTTGCTCGAGAGTGTGCTTAGCGACCGCCAGCGCGAAGCCGTCGAGGCCGCACTCAACGTCGGCTACTACGAGATTCCCAGAGAGGCGAGCCAAGAGGACGTTGCCGAGCGGATCGGCTGTTCGCCGAGCACTGCGGCTGAACACCTGCAGAAAGCGGAGACAACACTACTTAAAACGATTCTCAAGTAACTACGCCGTCTCTTCGTACTCGATCCGGTCAGCGATGAGATTCCGGAACTCCGAGCGATCCTCGATGCGTTCCATCTCAGATTGTTCGATCAGCGCCGTGCCATCGATCGATTCACGCGGCGCACGCTCGACGACGTACACCGAATGGGTTCTGGTCACCCGCCCGACCGAAGACATGATCCGTGCGCGCTTCTCGGCCGTTTTCGTCAGCTCCGAGTGGCCGGTCAACACCTGCTCGTGGTCGCCTTCGTCCTCGCTGACGGTTTTAAACGGCGCACGCTCTGTCGGGTGGACCTCGTAGCCGACGCGGGTGAGGACGGTGACAATCGCCTCGTCGTCGGGGTCGACGTCAGGCCCCTCGGGTGGCTCCTCGGCCTCTCGGACCGACTCCTCTTCGTCGAGGACCGACACCGGCGAGGTCAGCGGCGCATCGAACAGCTCTTCGAGTTCTGCTGCAACCTCGACGGAGGCGTCCATACCGTCTTCGTACTTCGAGACGGTCCGTCGGGAGACACCAAGCTCCTTTGCGAGCCGGCCGAGCGACCAGTCACGATCCTTGCGGACATCCTGCAAGACCTCGCTGTCGATGTTGACGTACAGCCCGCCGGGGGCCGCATAGATGAGTGGTGGCACCGCTTCGAGGAACAGATCGAGCGCGGTATCCGGCGAGAGCACCGGAACACCGTTGCGGAAGTAGACAACGCCGGGGTCAAGCTCTTCGTCCCTGGTCCGTAGCCCGATAACCAGCGGCGTGGCGTTGAGATAGGTTCCGAGCCGGCGCATCTCCGCACCTGTCCGGGCATCGAAGGCGTCGATATTTCCCAGAATCTTGACCAGCAGTACGTCTTCGCCCCGGCGTGCTGCAACATCGAAACTCTTCGGTCGGATCGCACAGCGGTCGCTAACCATGAAACCGGCGTCTTCGAGCATCGCTGTGACGTTTCCAACCAGTGCTGACCGGGACATCTTCTCACCCGGAGATATGCGGGTCGTCGTATATATGGTTTGTGCCGGCAGACGCTCCGTATCCAGCGATTTCTGCGATTTGTTACGCAGAAAAGATGTGACTGCCACCGAGTCGGCGCTCGAAAGGTGTTAGTTAGTCTCGGCGCTACTGCGGGCTGTGACTGTCATCGGCATCGACGATACGGATTCCCGCCAGCTTGGGATGTGTACGACCTACGTCGCGACACACCTGGCCGAGCGTATTGCGGACGCTGGTGGTGCTGTCGACCGGCTCCTGCTGGTTCGTCTCAACCCCGCGGTCGAGCACAAGACACGCGGCAATGCTGCGCTCGCAATCCACTGTGACTGCAAGCCAGCCCAGGCGCTCGAACTCGCCGACGGCGTGCTCGATCTGGCTGCGACGGACGACGAGCGGACGAACCCCGCGGCCGTCGTGTCCTCACAGGAGCCGGAGACAGTACCTGAGCAACTCGCTGCGTTTGCCCGCGAGGCTGTCCAAGACCACCACGATCTCTCATCGGCACAGCAGCTTCGCGATTCACGTTCGATCCAGTCGACGACGCGAGGAACAGGCCGGGGGTTGATCGGTGCGCTCGCGGCTGTCGGTGCCTGGCAGGCGTTCGAGGAGTGGAGCTACGAATGTATCTCCTACCGCGAGCGCGACCGCTGGGGGACCGCCCGCGATGTCGACGAGGCGTCTGTCTTCGCTGCCGCCGACGCGGGCTATCCGACCGTCTGGGATACGGTCGACCGCGAGGAGGGTGTTGCAGTCTGTGTTCCCCGAACGCCGTGTCCAATCTTGCACGGGATTCGGGGCGACGATCCCGAAACAGTGCAGGAAGTCGCACGAGCAATCGAAAGCGAGCCAGTCGCCAACCGACAGCTGTTCGTGACCAACCAGGGGACAGACGCCCACCTCCAGGACGCCACGCTCGCGACAGTGCAGGACGGACGATCCTACCGCGTCACTGGAACAGTCACCGAGCCACCGGAAACCCGCGAGGGTGGCCACGTCTTTCTGACGATCA
>LKMJ01007635.1_pt1 | contig 10197 bp, 8 predicted proteins | sample 643391 | NCBI WGS metagenome assembly LKMJ01 (sample SAMN04112250, study PRJNA286221) | soda lake metagenome | biome: soda lake; feature: Kulunda Steppe; material: water; isolation source: sample PL-Br10 brine of Picturesque Lake | place: Russia: Kulunda steppe | collected 2010-07
CTGGTCGCGTCGGGCCGTAGCCCACTACTGGGGCTGCAGTTCGCCAGAGGGCACCGATCTTACAGAGGGCGAACCCACAGAGGATCAACCCGAAGCCGCCTGCCGTCCCGACCGTCAGTCGCTCGCCCAGGGCCGCCCAGCCGACGAGCGCGGCGACGACGGGCACGGCGTAGTTCACGAGACTGAGCTCCGTCGCCCCGATCCGCTCGAGCAGGACGAAGTAGATGAGGAAGCCGCCACCGGTGGCGACGATGCCGAGGTACGCCACCGCCGCCAGTGTCGCCGGCGCCACGGACAGGTCGGCGACCGTCTCGGCCGGATGCACTGCGCTGAGTGCGTGCAAGAGCGCGGCGCCCACGGCCATGGCCCACGCCTGCAGAGAGAGCGTGGGGATGGTGATGTGCAGGCGCTCGAGCGCGACCGAGCCGATCGCAAACGCGGCCGCCGAGCCGAACAGGAGGGCGACACCGACAGCCTGCCCGTCGAGGGAGCCACCACCCGTGGCGATAATCACGACGCCGAACAAGCCCAGCGCGAGGCCAGCGACGGCCGGTGCGCGCAGCCGTTCACGCGGGAGCAACGCGAGGGCGAGCGGCGGCGTCACGATCGGCGTCAGACTCAGAACGATCGCCGCGACGCCACTCGAGACGTACGACTGCCCGAGAAAGAGCAGGGCGAAGTGTGCGCCGATGAGGACGAGCCCACCGACGCCGATGGCGAGCCAGTCGACGCTCGAGCGGGGTCGCCACGGGAGGCCCAGTGTCAGGACGCCGGCGACGAACAGCAGGGCCGCGAGGTCGAATCGCAGCGCGGCAAACAGGATCGGAGGGAGGGTCGTCAGGCCGACTTCGATCACGGCAAAGGAGCTCCCCCAGATGAGGGCGAGCGCCACAAAGAGCAACATATCTCGCTTTCCAGTCATTAGCTCCCGGAGGTATCTGGCGCACTTGAAACTGGCGATATGGGTGATAGGGGCCTCGAGGGTGTAGTTTACAGCGACAATTGGTAGCACACCTGTATCACGAACTGTCCGTACTTGTCTGTTTGAATACGGTTATTGGCCCCTGTCACTTGCGGTTGGTCAGCGGTGGTTTCATTGGACCGAGTTCCGTCGCCGCGATGGTACGTGCAGGTGGCTGGGGTGGCAGACGCTGGATTCGGTGGCGGCGCTGGGTGCGCTACTGTTGCTGCGTGCGCCGGAGACGCTGGACTCGGGTCTCGAGGTAAGGTAGCCACAGCTATCAGTTTCGGTCCGTGCAAGCCACCCTTGCAGATCGGTTTCGGTCCGTGAAAGCCAGCCACGTCGGCCGGTTTCGGTCCGCGCACGCCACCGCCAGCGATCGGTTCCGTGCAAGCCAGCCTCACCCACCAGTTTCGTTCCGTAACGCGTATCTCGGCGGTGGCGAAAGTGAGGCACATGGACCCACGTATCCGCGAGCACGCCCAGGTGATCGCCAACCACTCCGTCGACCTGCAACCGGGGGACAACGTCGTCATCGACGCCCATCCCGTGGCCGAGGACCTCGTCGTGGCCCTCCACGAGGTCATCGGTGATGTCGGCGCGAATCCGATCACGACGAGCAAGCGCACGGGCAAACGCCAACACCGGGCGTACCTCCGGGCCGCTGGGGCGGGCGAGGACGAACCCAGCTTCGACACCCCCGAGCACGAACTCGCACTCATCGAGAACACGGACGTCTACATCGCGATCCGTGCCGGCGACAACGCGACGGAGACGAGCGACGTCGACCCCGAGACCAGTTCCGCGTTCAGCAAGGCTTACCGTCCCGTCCAGGACGAACGCCTCTCCAAGCGCTGGTGTCTCACCCAGTACCCGGCTCCGGCGAACGCCCAGCTCGCCGAGATGTCCCGCGAGGGCTACGAAAACTTCGTCTGGGACGCCGTCAACAAGGACTGGGACGCCGTTCGCGAATTCCAACAGCAGATGGTCGAGATCCTCGACCCCGCCGACGAGGTGCGCATCAAGAGCGGTGACACCACGGACGTGACGATGTCGGTCGCGGGCAACCACACCTTGAACGACTACGGCGAGCGCAACCTGCCCGGCGGCGAGGTGTTCACCGCTCCCGTTCGCGACAGCGTCGAGGGCGAGGTCCTGTTCGACCTGCCGCTGTACCACCAGGGGCGGGAGATCACCGACGCCCACCTCGAGTTCGAGGACGGCGAGGTGGTTTCTCACTCCGCTGCGAAGAACGAGGCCGTGCTGACGGAGGTCCTCGAGGCCGACGAGGGTGCCCGCCGCCTCGGGGAATTGGGCATCGGGATGAACCGGGACATCGACCAGTTCACCTACAACATGCTGTTCGACGAGAAGATGGGCGACACCGTCCACATGGCGGTCGGCCGGGCCTACGACGACACCGTCGGCGAGGAAAACGTGACCAACGATTCGGCCGTCCACGTCGACATGATCGTCGACATGAGTGAGGACTCGTTCATCGAGGTCGACGGCGAGCGGGTGCAGGAGGACGGCACGTTCGTCTTCGAAGACGAGTGAAGCGGGCTCGAGGGGGTTGCTCTACCGGCGTAGTGGATCTCTTACCCCTCGGTGGGAGTACGCGACGGTCGAGTACGGTGATTTGGCGGTCGGCTGGTGCTATATTTTCGCCCGATTCTCGGCCCGAATTGCTATCCAGGTGTCGGCACTGTTGGGATTCCTCGAGCGACGTTCAGCGAAGTAGCCCGGCCGCGCTGACGGACCACGCCGCCTCCGCCCGCAGAAATTCGTCAGCGGTACCATTTTTACTGCTGGGTGTTCTTCTCGGCACATGTCTTCGGAACCGACCACTGCGACCGATAGTTCGGACTTTCGGCGGCCGACCAGCGAAAATGGGCGCTTGCGTTTGCGACGTTGGCAGGCCTCCTCCTCGTGATCTTTATCGTCCTCAATTTCGTGGGCTTCGACGGGCCGTTTGAGGAAGAAATGACGGGCTGATCACGGGACACTCGACAGCAATTTAAATAGACTGTCACTCGATCCTCATTGTGATTATATATCAGACAGTGCGTTCGATGATGGGTCTCGATGACGGATAGTCGATTTCTGAACGCGTTGATCGGGGCCGTGGTTACACTCGTGTTGTCGTTCACAGGATTCTCACCAGTTATTGGAAGCCGTCGCACATGGCTCGAAGAAAGAGACAAGAGCGCCTCTGTACGGGTCGGTGCGCTCTCGGGGCTCATCGCATTCCTTCCGATTTTCTCCTTATCGTGGGGCTCTTTGCTGGTGTCGCTGGCGTCAGTGCAGCGATCCTTTTCCTCGTCTTCGGCACGGCTGTCTTCGTTATCTACCTACTCGAAGTCGGTGTCTTCGGCGGGTATCTCGCCTATTATGTGATGAAGCATAGACGGATTCCAGGAGCAAGGGAGTAGCCCCGTCGCTTCTCTGCACATCAGTTGTGTCAACTCCTGCAATTTCGCCAGAGCCCGGGTGTTCGCTATCCAGTCGTCGCCCCGAGGTCGGTTCCAGTTCGAACCGCGTGGCTCGAGTAGTGTCGCAATCGTCATCGAGTCGGGATGGGTGGTGACTTCTTGGCCCAGGGAGTCGTGTTCGGACTGGCTGTTGAACTCGCGAACGGGTTTCGTACCCGTCATCTAAAAGCCGCGAGTCGCGTCTCGGTTGCTTCGATTTCGTCGAACTCGTCGACATCGAAGGTCGAATCCCGGCAGATCAGACCCCAGTCGACTGGCGTGGTCTCGAAGGCATCCATTACGATGGCAGCGGCGTCGAGATCGACCCAGAAGTTGCACTCCACAGCGGGTGTGATGTTGCCCAAGGTGTTGACGGCCACACCCAAAATCAAGCGTACGTTCGACGACGCCGAGCGTGCGCGAAGCTGGTGTCGAGAGTTCTGTGAACTCGTTCTGATCTGTGTCGTCTCCACTATCAAGCGTACTGTGAAATAAGCAAATCAAGTGCAGTATGGCGATTAACCACGGCCAGGCTGACCAATCTGAGACATAGCCCGCTGAGATCACCACCGCAGATTGGTCATTCTGGTCGACGCTGATACTCATTTATTGCTACTATACGAGACGATCAATTGGACATCCATCTAACCGTAGCGTCAATCGAGACGCATATGCAAAAACCACCGTATACCACAATTATATAATGAAATAATTGCAGGTGTTCCTATGGGACCTACTAAGGAGGGAGGGGACGATTCTCGGGGACGACGATTACCACACCGACGCACGGTACTCACGAGCGTCACCGGCGTCGGGGTAACCGCACTTGCAGGCTGTATCGGTGACCTTGGTGATGATGACGATGAGGTTCGCTTCGGTCTCACGCCTGCGGAAGGTGACGTCGATACCAGCGAGCAATGGGGTGCACTGTTCGACCATCTGGAAGAAGAAACCGGTGCAACGATCGATGCAACCGAACTCGAAAACTACAGTGCGATTCTCGATGCGCTTCGAAACGATCAGTTGGACATCTCCGGCGTGCCACACACCATCGCCATTTTCGGCGACGAAATGGATGCAACTGATATCGTCGGCCTTCGCAAAGCGTTCGGAACGGACCGTGAGTTTGCGTTCATCACCACCCATCCTGACGACGACATTCAGGATATCTCGGAGTTAGATGACACTGCCATCTCGTTTGCAGATCCGCTTTCAACCCCCGGTTCGCTCTTTCCGCTGGCGATGCTCGCCGACGGCGGACTGGATATCGGAACCGCACCAGACGGTGAACCAGCGGGCTTCCAGGCTCGGTACTCTGATCACGCCACTGCCCGCGAGGAACTCCTTGCACAGGACGAGGTGAAAGCTGCTGGGACAGGCTCGTTCTCAGTCATAGCACACGTTCCAGGAGAGCAGATACCTGAGCAGGTTCACGAGATGGACCCCGGTGCTGAAGCTGCTGGCACGGAAGATCCTGCACTCGACTTACTCGCGGTCTCTGAGCCAATCCCTCGGCCGCCGATCATTGCCCGACGAGAGTGGGATGCCCCAGAGCGTACGGCCATCGAAGAAGCATTACTCGAGGCACCACCGGAAGCGTATGTTGATCCCGACGCTGAGTTCCCGCTGTGGTTCGACGGCGTCGTCGAGGGCGAGATCGAGGAATATGACCCCGTTCGAGAGGTTATGGAACGCGTAAGCATTGATCTCGATTCTTACGAGTAAGCAGTCACTCTCCGAGGACAGACGTCTACGTTATTTCTCGATTCTCTCGAGTAGTGATCGGAGTCGCTGGACACCGACGTCGACGAACGAAAAATCATCAGTGATGGCCTCGATGGTCATGGTTCCGGTCCACGTCGATGGCAGTGCCGAGAGTATCAACTCGAAGTCAGTCGTTCCCATCCCGACGGGCAGGTGTTCATCACGCCCACCGCGACAGTCGTTTAGGTGGATATGTGAAATGCGATCACTATACTGCCCGACGAACGTGGCGAGTTCGGCGTCGCTGTAGCCGCTAACTCGAGCATGGCCGGTATCGAGCGTCATGCACACATCCGTCTGCTCGAAGAGAGCGGGAAACGCTCGAAGAGACACGAACGGGCCTGGAACGTTCTCGATGCACGCTTCGACTCCCCGTTCGCGGCCATATCGGTGAAGTTGTTGCGCTGCATCAAAAATATTTGAGCGTACGCGATCGGTCTCCCAGAGCTCCGGTCGCACGTTCGTATCCGCGTGAAAGACCGCTTTGTCGGCGTTCAACGCTGCGGTGACGTCGAGACCTGCCTCGAGTTCTCGAAGTGAACCAGTACGGACGTGCTCGAGTGGTGCACCAATATCGATTCCTCCAAATGGGAGATGGACAAGGAGGTCGATATCCTCAGCAACTGTCGTGAGTCCTGGTAACTGATCCCGTAGTCGACGACGTTCGCCTCTTCCCTCGAGCATGAGTTCGACGTACGCTACATCGGCTTTGGACGCCAGTCGAATGGTTTCCTCGTACGAAACATTAGCATGCGTTGCAACGCCGATTTGAACGCTCATACGGTGTGATGGGGGTACTCACTCAATACAATTGCTTCGCGATCGAGTGTGTCATTTGTATAGAGGCCCCACCCCCTCGATGGCCTCCTTATATCGTAACAACTGAAACGATTTAGGCACTGATCGCCGACTCGTCTGGCGATCAGGTGTGCAATAATTTTCAGTGACTACTATAATTATTGGTTCCCAGGCAGGCGTTTTCTCACTGCCGGGTGTGTACGTCGGTTATAAAACCTGCCGCTGTTGGCACCGACAGCTGATCGCGTCGCTCTAACTGATCGCCCGTTCGGCGAGGGGCGATATGCCTCATTCTATCCCACCTCCTATCGTGATTCGCTCCTCACGTCCGTTCGTCACAGAATCACAGACACGATAGGATTTGAATTTAAGTTAGAAACCGTGTTTTATGTATCAGAAACGTGCCAATGTTCGCCGCCACAGGCGGCTCACCCACGACCTAACCGCCACTCGAAGTCTAGTCCCACATAGCAACCCGAGCTACAGGCTGTTGCGACTCTGGCTGACGGTTTCATCATTGATCGAGCCTGGAACCCCATGCAACCAGACAAAGTCATCACCGCGTACTTAGACTATCGAGAGGCTAACGCCGCACACCAAACAGTAAGGAGCTACCAGTACCGATTTGCGAAATTTGAGGACTGGTGAGGCGATCGGTCTAACAATAAAATGACAAAATGGGGCATTCATAACTAGAAAATTTGATCAATTCGACAGTATCCACGATCAGGAGACCGTGGGTACTGTTTGCACTTCCCCGTCCTTGCGTCCAGCGCGTACAACGCCATCGATCAGGAGACCGTGGGTACTGTTTGCACTGACGAACTGGTGGTGGCGAAGAGTGGCTCTGTAGCAGAAACTGCAGATCGAGAGCGTCATACATCCTACTCGAACAACCGGGAGACGCTTTGTCCCTCTGCCTTTCGGAGGTGCGGGTGAACCGTTGGTGGCGTGATGTCGAGTCTTGGGCGACCTCTTCGGCGTGGCATCGCGCGGCCACTCGACGTACCCTGAGGGGTGAGCAACTTCGAGCACGTCGTGCTGACGGTCGGCCGACTCCTCGGTTGCGTCGATTAATACTACTTTCGACAGATCGGCTGGTCGCTCGCGTTCGGTATCGGACACCACTTCGGTGTCGGAGACCACCCGTTCGATTTACTCGAGGATAGTAGCGTGGTTAGCCGGCAATTCGACAGTGTACCGTGCAACGCCCGCGGCAGCCGACGTTTTTCGAACCCGCGTGCCCCGGCCCCCACGTGCGCCGAGTACGGTATTTTCGCTGACGCATCTCTCGACCATTTCGTCGTATTCGTCTCTCGGGTGTGACTGAGCCTCGCTGTGTCTAACGGAGTGGTTTCCATCGGATGGTCACTTTGATCGAAGCGTGTCCGTCTCGCGATACCGAGCTTGAAATAACTACCCGGCCGACAGGTAGGTCCAGCCTACAGCGAGTCAGCAGGACTACATTCGCGGTGGAGAGGACTTCACCCACGCACGGTGTATGTCGGCTGTCCCGGGGGGAGCGTCGGCCCACAACTCCCGAGCGCGGCGATGCCACCTGCGTACCTCCTCTTCGTCACCATCGTCGTGGCATAGGTTCACCAGGAGTTCGAGCATCTCGAGCCCTGCATCGGACATCCCTCGCTCTTCGAAGACCTCGAGGGCGGCCGTCCAGTGCTCAAGTGTGCTATCGGGGTCGTTCTCTACGAGCGTGATACGACCGAGTAATTTCCGGCACCTCGCGTGTTCGTTCACAGCACCGAGCTCGCGGGCGAGGTCGTGAGCCTCGTTCGCCAGCCTATCCGCTTTCTCGGGCTTCCCACACTCGAGCGCCAGGCGTGCTCGTTCGAGGGTGATCCGAGTGAGGTACGTTCGATCATCGATCTCCGTAAAAATCGTTTTCGCTGCCTCGAGATGCGATCGTGCATCTTCGTACTCGCCACGGTCGATCGCCACCGCGCCGAGCCGCCAGTGGCTTTCCCCACGGTGTGTGGCACTGTCGGTTTCCTCGCTGAGCTCGAGTGCGCCTTCGTGGAACGCGACTGCGTCTTCCAGCAACCCGCGTGCTGAGGCGATGTTTCCGAGGTTGTTGAGACAGTGGGTCTCGGTCGAACGGAATCCAAACTCGCGTGCGAGAGCGAGCGCTTCCTCGTGGCGGGCCTCCGCGCGGTCGTACGCACCCTGAGCCTGTGCGATGAGGCCGAGGTTGTTGATGCTCGTGGCCTCACCGTATCGGTCACCGGTTTCGCGCGTGCGCTCGAGTTGGAACTCGTTGCTCGTTCGAGCACGCTCGTACTGCCCCTGTGCCCACGCGATCCCACCCAGCGATGTGTGTACTTTCCCTTCGAGCCGGGGGTCGTCGAGTGAGCGAGCCAGTTCGATACAGGTCTCGAGGTGGTCGCGTCCGTCGTCGTAAGCACCGAGACGCCAGTGTACCAGCCCGAGGTGCTTGTGAAAGATGAATTCGCGAGTGAGGTCCCCTTGCTCCTCGGCGATCGGTAACCCTGCCTCCAGGTAGGCCATGGCATCGTGGTACTCGGCACGCTTGTACGCGATCCGGCCCAGGCCGCACAACCGCTTTTTCCGTTCGGTCGGCTCACCATCACAGAGGCGTTCAAACGCCCGCTCACCACGGTCGAGATAGCTTGCCTCGAGGAAGCGTTGGCCGAGCCAGTACGGCCCCTTCACCTCGACCGATGCCGAACACGCATCGGGGAGGTCGAAGGGTTGGTGAGAGCCATCCCCAAAGAGCGGTGCGAGCATCACCTGTCGATAGAACAGGTCGAACATCGCCTCGACGACCTCGTCGGCCCACCTATCGGGGCGGGTGCGGACGTCCTCGAGTGCCGTCCGGTCGTCGAGGTGACGCGCAATTCGCTCAATACGGTCGGCGTCGTCCGCCAGCGTCAACAGGGCAGTGACAGCGCTTCTGAATCGTTCGGATGCGGCTGTTTCGTCGGTGTCGATCGACTGGCGCAGGAACGTCGTTGCCCACTCCTCGTGGACGGTCCGATAGCCGCCGTCCTGTTGAGCGAAAATGACGCGCCCCTCGAGTCGGTCGAGTATGTCGTCGACGGCGTCGAACGCATCGTGTTCGGCAACCGCATACAACAGCCCGCGTTCGAAGCTAATTCCTGCAGCCATAAGCGTGTTCGCGAGCGTACAGACCGTCAGTCCCAGTTCGTCGTCTGCGAACGCCTCACGAACGGCCGCGACGGCATCCTCGAGTGCCGTCGGTTCGTCGAGTAACGGATCCGCGGCGGTCGCCAACCGGTGTGTCAGCCGAAGCAGTTCGTGATTGCTGTTACCATCGGTGGCCACCACGTCCCGGGCTGCCGACCGGAGTTGCTCGACGGACACGTCGATGGAGCGACCGGCCGTCCGCTCGAAGTGCTCGACGAGCGCTTCACACTCTTCGTCTCGCACCGGGGGGACGAACGTCACCTCGAGGTCTGCGTCGACATCTCGAGGTACGTCCCGGTCGTGCCACTCGTGTTCCCGGGAATCGAGTAGGAAGCTGACGTCCGGCCGATCGGCGAGTCGATCGAGTGCCTCGAACACGGCGTTGGCATCCGGTCGGGCTGCATCCTCGACGACGACCAGTGCGTGTCCCTCCGCGGCCTCGAGGGTAGCGACGAGGTCGGCGACTTCCGTGAGCGGACGACCACGGTTGCCCGGGCGGTAGAAGACGGGTCCACGATCGATCCCGTACCACTCACAAGCCACCCGTTTACAGATCGTACTCTTGCCGGTACCCGGCGGCCCCACGACGGCACAATCTGTTCCCGACGTTAATTCGTCGATGATCGTCGCTGCCAGCGTTGGCGCTTCCGCCGCGTGGTCGACGTCCCCATCGGCCGGCTGTACTCGACTGATTGCGTAGCCGGTGTGCACCTCCGCCAGGGACAGGTCCGCCCGCCAGGCCGTCAACGGGTCGGCCACAGGGGCATCCCGGAAGTACCGGACGTCGACTGCGACGAAGCCAGCCCGTTCGAGCGACACCGGAAGCGACTGGCCGGACGTGTTTCCTACAGCGACGTCGTGCGTCTGCGTCCCCCCGTCTGTGTCGGGAATCAAACTCGCACTCATCGAGAACACGGACGTCTACATCGCCATCCGAGCGGGCGACAACGCGACCGAAACCAGTGACGTCGACCCCGAGATCAGTTCGGCCTACAGCAACGCCTACCGCCCCATCCAGGA
>LKMJ01007636.1_pt1 | contig 10196 bp, 8 predicted proteins | sample 643391 | NCBI WGS metagenome assembly LKMJ01 (sample SAMN04112250, study PRJNA286221) | soda lake metagenome | biome: soda lake; feature: Kulunda Steppe; material: water; isolation source: sample PL-Br10 brine of Picturesque Lake | place: Russia: Kulunda steppe | collected 2010-07
CGTCGACTGACGTTCAGCAAGCGATCGTCGAGGCGGCCGAGGCGAATCCCGGACTGACCAACGCCGAAATCGCCGAGCAAGTCGGCGCCCGCACTCCGACGGTCCGTGACGTGCGTGCGGCCGAGGGCCTCGAGCAAGCGGCCCAGGCTGCCGTCGCGGATACCGCAGACGAGTCGGTCGAGACGGAACTCACGGACGGCCAGCAGTCGATCCTCGAACTCGCAGCCGCGGAGCCAGCCCTGACGAACGCCGAAATCGCCGACCGTCTCGGCGCTCGCATTGCGACGGTCCGTGACGTCCGCGCGACTCACGACTCGCCGCAGGCCGAAGGCGCGGCTGGCGGCTCGTCGACCGACGTTCAGCAAGCGATCGTCGAGGCGGCCGAGGCGAACCCCGAGTTGAGCAACGCCGAAATCGCCGAAGAGGTCGGTGCGCGCATTCCGACGGTGCGTGACGTCCGTGCGGCCGAGGGCATCGAGCAGCCGGCCGGCGCGACTGGCACCGGCGGGGACGACGCCCCCACAGCCGACGACCTGACCGAGGTGCAGCAAGCGATTCTCGAGGCGGCCGAGGCGAACCCCAAACTGAGGAACGCTGCAATTGCCGAGCAGGTCGGTGCCCGCATCCCGACGGTCCGAGACGTCCGCGCGGCTCACGACGTCTAACCGGCGACCGAGGCTGCCATTCGGACGCTGCCAACCGGTCGGCGTGGGACCGCTGCTGGCGACAGCCAGCCGAAGTGCGGACGACTCGACGGCGCGCGGCAGCTGAACCGCTCAGGGCTCTCAGCGACGGCGCTGCCCCATCAGTACAGCCCATAGGGAACGGACGTCCGTCGGGCACTGACCGACCGGAGCCTTCGAGCACTGGGGGCCAGGTCGTGACTCATCTCTCGAGTGTGGTCTCACTTCGAGAGGGGGCTGTCGGGTGGCCCCACAGACCGAACTCACTCAGCTGCTCGCAGCGAGACGCCCGTAATCGAAACCTGCGCGCCGCCCTCTGGACGCTCTACTATCGTGATCTCCCAGCCTTGCCCCGGATCACCCGCGTGACGATCGAGAGGCCAAGACCGGTGCCGTCGGGTGATTCGGTGTACCCACTTTCGAACAGTGTCGCGGGGTCGTCGACGGTAATTCCCGCACCGTCGTCGGCGACGTCCAAGCCGGCCGGGAGCACCCCAGGTGCCGACACGACAACGGAAGGGTTTACGTTGTCCACCCGATTGTCTCGCGCATGAAGGTACTCGTCACGGATCCGATTGCGGACGCAGGTCTTGAGGTGTTGACAGACGCCGGCTACGAGGTCGAAACCGGCTACGACCTCGAGGGTGAGGCGTTGCTCGAGGCGATCGCCGACGCGGGTGGCCTGATCGTCCGCTCGGGGACGGAGGTCACCGAGGAGGTGCTCGCAGCCGGTGAGGAACTCGTCATCGTCGGCCGTGCGGGAATCGGCGTCGACAACATCGATATCGAGGCGGCGACGGACCACGGTGTCATCGTCGCGAACGCCCCGGAGGGCAACGTCCGAGCGGCCGCCGAACACACCGTCGCGATGACGTTCGCTGCTGCCCGATCGATTCCACAGGCGCACATCCGTCTCCGAAATGGCGAGTGGGCGAAAAGTGAGTATCTCGGTCGGGAACTCGACAGCAAAACGTTGGGTGTCGTCGGGCTCGGTCGGGTCGGCCAGGAGGTCGCTCGGAAACTCGACTCGCTGGGCATGGACATCGTCGCGTTCGACCCCTACATCTCCGAAGAGCGGGCGGGCCGCGTCGGTGCCGACCTCGTGGAGTTCGAGGAGTGTCTCAGTCGAGCCGACTTCCTGACGATCCACACGCCACTGACTCCCGAGACGGAGGGCCTGATCGGCGCCGACGAACTCGAGTTGCTCGAGGGCGGCTTCCTGGTCAACGTCGGTCGTGGCGGGATCGTCCAGGAGGACGCTCTGGCCGCGAAAGTCGGAGACGGGACGGTTGCTGGTGCCGCCCTCGACGTCTTCGCCGAGGAACCACTCTCGGCGGATTCGCCGCTGTTGGATCACGACGAGATCATCGTCACGCCCCACCTCGGGGCCTCGACCGAGGCCGCCCAGGAGAACGTCGCGACCTCGACGGCCGACCAGGTCGTCGCCGCACTCAACGACGAACCGGTCGCGAACGCCCTGAACGCGCCGTCGATAGACGAGAGCGCCTTCCCGCGCGTCCAGCCGTACGTCGAGATCGCCGAAACGGCCGGCAAGGTTGCTGCCCAACTGTTCGATGGCCGGATCGAAGCGGTCGAGGTCGCATACGAGGGCGATATCGCCGGCGAGGACGTCGAGTTCGTCACCGCCTCGGCGCTCAAAGGCGTCTTCCAGCCCCTCGAGTGGCAGGTCAACGCGGTCAATGCGCCACAGATCGCCGAGGACCGTGGCGTCGACGTCACCGAGTCGAAGAGTCGCAGTGCAGCAGACTTCCAGAGTCTCGTCTCGGTGACGGTCGTCAACGGCGAGGAGTCGATCACCGTCGAGGGGACGCTGTTCGCTGGGGACGATCCACGGATCGTCCGCATCGACGGCTACCGCGTCGACGCGATCCCTCACGGGAAGATGGTCGTCACCCGGAATACGGACGAGCCGGGGGTCATCGGCCTCATCGGCTCGGTCATGGGTAACCACGACGTGAACATCGCCGGCATGTTCAACGCTCGCGAGACGATCGGCGGCGAAGCGCTCACCGTCTACAACGTCGACGGGCAGGTCCCCGAGGCGGCGAAGGCCGAACTCAACGCCGACGAGCGGATCATGGATGTCGATTTCATCACGCTCAACGGCTAAGCACGGACTGCCCACTGTTGGGTGACGATCCTGCGCCAGAACGGCGCGTCACTCGTCGGGATCGGTCACCGACTGCCCACTGGTGTCGACGATCGTCACACTCATCCAACTGGTTCTGTGAGTGTTGGCTATGTCCGACCGATCTCGACCGGAGCGCACACCGCTTCGGGCCGCACTCGGTGCGATCGGCTATCTCGTCGGTGTCTTCGGGTTCACGATCGCGGTCTCGTTGCTCGTGATCGTCGCGATGGCGGTCGTGGTCGCCGACGCTGCGACGTTCGAAGCACTGTTCGAGGGCGAGTCGATGGTCGTCTTCGTCGGGCTCGAGGCGGGGCTGTTGGCACTCGGTTCCGTGATCGCTGCGGCAGTTTCGCTCCGCAGGGGATGGATTCCGAAGCGTGTCGTCGGTTTCGGTCGCCCCTCGCTCCGTGAACTCGCGGTTGGTGTCGTGGGCGTCGTCGTCCTGTTGGCGTTCGCCTTCGCACTGTCGATCGCGATGGAGCAACTGGGAACCGCTCCCTCCGAACACGCACTCTTCGTCGAGGACGCCTCGGCGACCTACTACCTCGCGCTCGCGGGGATCTCGATTCTCCTGATCGGTCCCGCCGAGGAACTGCTCTTCCGTGGCCTGATCCAGAACTATCTGCGGCCAGCGTTCGGCGGCGCCGGCGCCGTCGTCGGCACCTCGATCGTCTTCGCAATCGTCCATCTCCCCGCGTACTTCACCGAGACGCTCACGACGGCGGCGCTCTCGTTGGTCGTCGTCTTCGTCCTCTCGCTCGTTCTCGGTGGGCTCTACGAGCGATTCCGGAACCTCTGGCTCGTGATGGCCGTCCACGGCGTCTACAACGCGGTGTTGTTCAGTTCGCAACTCGTGCTCTGACGATCGGCCATCTGACCACCTGTCACGCTTCGTCGGGCACCTCGAGGTCGGGCGGCTCGGGTGGTGCGCCGACGACCCGTGCGGTCCGATTCTCGAACGACGACTCCGTGACGTCACTCCCAACCCCTTCCAGCTCGGCGAGGGTCTCCTCGGTGAGGTCGTCTTCGTCCGCGAAGACGAACACCCAGGTGACTTCCTCGGCGTCCGGTCGCTCGCTCGAGACGCCCCACAGGTAGATCTCCGAGACGTCGACGCCACTCGCTGGGGGTCCGTACTCTCCGGTGATGGTGGTCTCGTGGGGGAGTTCGTCGAAGAGGTGGGTAAACTCCGGATCGCGGTCCTCGAGGCGGTCGGCGTCGCCGCGGTGGGCGTCGATTCGGGCCGCGTAGTCGTCGCCGATCACCATTGCGTCGGCGCTGACGGCCACCGTGTGACTCCCGCCAGCGGGGAGATCCTCGTCGATCACCGCAAAGCCGTGGTACGGCTCGAGCGCCTCGGCGTCGTCGCTCGCGGCGGCATCGTCGGCGATCTGCTCGGGGTCGAACGAGCCGAAAAATACCTGGGTGAACCCTTGCACGAGGTGGGCATCGACGTCCGCCATGGTGACGTCGGTGAAGCCAGGCAGCGCCCCCTCGAGGTCGACGCCGTCGGGGAACAGTTCGGTGTAATCGAACCGTCGGTTGCCGCCGTCGTCGAGCAGCCACGTCCGGAACGGCTGGGCGTCGTCCCAGTCCGGCTCGATCGATCGCTCGGGTGGCTCCGGCTCGCCGCGTTCATCCGCCGATTCCTCCTCGCTCCCGGGATCGTCGTCACCGTTTTCGCCACTACTCAGACAGCCGGCGAGGCCGACCGCGGCGACCGCGAGGACGCCCCGGCGGGTGTGGTGTATCTCGCTCATCTAGCGGCCTCTCCACGAACCGACGCATAATTTCTCGTGACTGTTCGGACGGTGAGACGCGCCGGAGCGTTCTTACCGGGTAGCCCACTGATTTGACGGCGGCAAAAGACCTATCGCCACGACGACCGACAGGTCGGCTATGACCGAAGAGATCGCCGTCGACTTCGGTGACGACGGGTTGGTTCCCGCGATCGCCCAGGACCGGGAGACGGGCGAGGTCCTCATGCTCGCGTACGTCTCCCCGGAGGCACTCGAGCGAACCCGCGAGACCGGCCTCGCACACTACTACTCGCGAAGCCGTGACGAACTCTGGCAGAAGGGAAAGACCAGCGGTCACGTCCAGGCGGTCGAGGAGGTCCGCGTCGACTGCGACGCCGACACCTTGCTCTACCTCGTCGACCAGGCGGGTGGCGCCTGTCACACCGGCCACCAGGCGTGTTTCTACCGGACGATCGAGGGCGAGAACGTCGGCGAGAAAGTCTTCGATCCAGACGACGTCTACGAATGACAGATAGCGCCGCGGCGGCCGACGGCTCCACGAGCGATCACGCCGACCAGTCGGCCCTCGAGCGTCTCGAGGCGGCTCGAGAGCGTCTCGATCGCGTCGAGCGGGAGATCGACGCTGCTGGCGGCGAGGACATCGACCAGGCTGCCGACGCCTACCGAACGGCATCGAACCTGCTCGACAGTTACGTCGAGAAGGCGACTGGAACCGGTCGGGAACAGTTCAAAGCGTACGTCCAGCTCGAGGGCCAGTTCGCCGTTCTGGTCGAGAAGTTACCGGACGATCTCGCGGATCGCGCAGCGTTCGAGAACGCCCTCGAAGCAATCGACAAACGTCGGCTCAGCGAATCGGACTTCGAACGGGCCGAATCAGCGCTCGCGCCGGCCGAACGGTACGCCGAGCTCATCGAGGAGCGTCAGGCGGCCCGCGAGGCGCTCCGACAGGCCCGCATCGCGGCGACCGACCGCAGGCAAGCCCTCGCCGAGGAGATCGCCGACTGCGAGCGATTGCTCGCACTCGCGGACGCTGACCTCGAGGCCCCCGTCGAACGCCTCCGTGAGCCGATCGGGACGTACAACGCGGCGATTCGCGAGGCGTTCGCCGACTACCGTCTCGAGGCCTCGGCGCAGGCGGTGTTCGCCCTCCTCGAGCGCAGCCAGTGGTATCCGTTCGTCGACTTCGAGCGACCGCCGTCGGATCTGTACGAGTACGTCACGACACGCGAGGATGGCACGTATCCGATCCCGAAACTGCTCGAGTTCGCCGACTACTCCCGCTCGAAGCTGGGCCACTACGTGGCCGACGCAGACCTGCTGAAACGCACGGTTGCGACCCAACGGACCTTTTTCGATTCGATCGACGCCGAGCCGTTGACGATCGACTGGCCGCCCGGACCGGCCCCGGTGCTCCGGCGGCAGGTTCGGGAACGCCGGCCGTTCGTCGAGCGGATAGCCGGCGAGGAGGCTGTCGCCGTCCTCCGCTCGATTGCGACACGCACCTACGATCCGGAGTACGACCGGCTCCAGACGGCCGCTCACGCGGTCGCGAAACTCACCCCTGACCAGCGGGACCGACTCGCCGACGGCCGCGTCGCGACCGAACTCGAATCGTTGCGCGAGGAACGGGCGACCCTCGAGCAGGCACTCGCCACCGACGATCCGGTCTGATCAGGGACGCTCACACCGTGCCTGTCGCTCGCGTGAGTGCGTCTGCGAACTCCTCGACGAGTGTCGTCGCTCGCTCGGCGTCGCGGGCCTCGGCGACGATTCGGACCAGCGGCTCGGTTCCAGAGGGCCGGGCGAGCACCCAGGCGTCGCCGTAGTCGAGCCGGTAGCCGTCCCGCGTATTCAACTCGGCGTCGGCGGACTGGGCGTGGTTCGCCGCGGCGTCCAGCATCGCGTCGCGATCGGCGGTCGACTCGTAGGAGAGGTTCCGCCGGACCATCGCGTACTCGTCGAACGGGGCGACGAGTTCGCTGACCGTCCGCTCGGCGACGAGTTCGAGAAAGCGCCCGGCGGTGTAGGCGCCGTCCCGTGAGAGCCGGTAGGCCGGGAAGAAGATCCCACCGTTCCCCTCGCCGGCGATCGGAACCGGTCGGCCCGTTGCTTCCAGTTCCTCGATCCGGGTGATGATGTGCGTCGAGCCGATCGGCGTCAACTCGAGGGCGGCGCCCGCCCGGTCGGCGACGTCGACCAGCCGCTGGGAGACGTTGACTGCGGAGACGACAGTGTCGTCGGCCTCGAGTTCGGCAGCGGCGAGGGCGGCGAACGTCGCGTCGCCGGAGACGTACTCGCCGTGTTCGTCGACGAAGATCGCGCGGTCCCCATCGCCATCGTGGGCGATCCCGACGTCGGCGTCGTTGGCCCGGACGAGCCGGCCGAGATCCGCGAGATTCTCCGGGACTGGTTCGGGGTTCCGACCGGGAAACCGGCCGTCTGGCTGGGCGTTGACCGTGACGACTTCACAGCCCAGTGCCCGGACGAACGCTGGGCTCGTGACACTCGCCGCGCCGTGACCCGGATCGAGCGCGACGGTCAGCTCGGCGTCGGCGATCCGGTCTCGGTCGACGTGCGCCAGCAGCTGTGAGACGTAGTCGTCGGCCGCGCCGGCGACCTGCCGGGACTGCCCGATCGCGTTCCACGCGGCGTCGGCGAATCCGTCGGTCAACAGCGTCTCTTCGATCCGCTCGAGATCGGCGATCGCGAGTTCGACGCCGTCGCGGCCGACGAGCTTCACCCCATTGTACTGTGGTGGGTTGTGAGAGGCCGTGATCACCATCACTGGGACACCCTCGCGTTCGGCGTACAGCTGGGTGCCGGGTGTCGGGACGACCCCGAGGCGGTCGACGTCGACCCCGACACTCGCCAGCCCGCTGGCCGCGGCGTCGGCGAGCATCTGGCCGCTTGCACGCGTGTCCCGAGCGAGCCCGACGCGCGGGGCGTCCCAGGTCGTTCCCGCCGCTTTGGCGACCCGGAGGACGAACGCCGGCGTCAGCTCCTCGTTCGCGACCCCCCGAGTCCCACTCGAGCCGAACACCTCCATTAGGTGACCCTGGGCGGTCCCGCCTCAAAGTGATTGCGACCCCGATCGAACCGTGTCTTTCACCGGTTGCTGACCCGGTGCCCGTCACGAATCGGCCGGGACGATGACCACGCGCAGGTCGTTAACGTTGGTTCCCGTCGGCTCAGTCCGGATCAGGGCGTCGCTCGCCTCGAGACAGGGTGTGACGTCGTTTGCGTCGAGTGCCTGTCGGCCATCGTCGACTGGAACCGTCGCCGTATCGACCATCGCGCCAGCGGCGTCGGTAGCGTCGATACCATCGGTGTCGACGCTAGCGACCACGATCCCGTCTTCATCCAACTCGAGTCCGGCGCTCGTGACGAACTCCTGGTTCGGGCCGCCAGCACCCGGCTCCTCACCGAGTGTGACCGTCGTCTCGCCACCCGAGAGGACGACCGCCGGCGGCTCGACTGGCGTCCCGGTCGCCCGGATCTCTTCGGCGATCGCGACGTGACTGACCGCGGCCTCGCGGGCTTCGCCACGAATCCGCGAGGAGAGGACCAGCGGCTCGTAGCCACGCGATCGGGCCACCTCCCGGGCGGCTGCAAGCGCGGTCCAGTTCGAGCCGAGCAGGTGGGTTTCGACCCGGGCGAAGCAGGGGTCCGCTGCGCTCGGCGTCTCGGGTCGACCGCCCGCCGAGCCGGCTGCCAGGTGCGCCTCGACGGCGTCCGGGAGTGTGAGGTCGTACCGCTCACAGACCGCCTGTGCGTCGGTGTAACTCGAGGGGTCGGGGACGGTGGGGCCGCTGCCGATGACGCTCGGGTCGTCGCCGACGACGTCGCTAATCGCGAGGGTACAGACTCGCGCAGGTGCGGCGGTGCGTGCCAGTTGGCCACCTTTAATCGCCGAGCAGTGTTTGCGGACGGCGTTGATTTCGTCGATCGAGGCTCCGCAGGCGAGTAACTCCGCAGTGGTCGCCCGAAGATCGTCGACCGTGAGCGGGTCAGCGGGGGCGGCGAGCAGCGCACTCGCGCCGCCGGTGATCACTGCGATCACGAGGTCGTCGGCTCCGGCGGCGTCGGCTGCCGCGAGCACGCGCTGGGTGTGCTCGACGCCGGTCGCGCTCGGCATCGGATGTGTCCCCGAGCGTACCTCGACGCGGTCGGGGTCGACGCTCGGTTCGTCGGTGACGACGACACCGTGGCTCAGCCAGTCGCCGAGTTCGGCCGCGAGCGCGGCTGCGAGGCCACCAGCCGCGTTGCCGCCGCCTACCAGGACGACGTCCTCGACGCTCGTGAGCTCCTCCGTGAGCCGTCCCTCGAGCCCCGTGACCGAGAGGGTCCCGTCCTGTACGGCGACGCGGTCGTCGACCAGGGTCTCAGGGAGTGCCGCCTCGATTCCGGCCGCGAGACAGTCGAGCGCGGTCTCGCGGGCATCGTCGGTGGCCAGTCGCCCCTGGTCTGCGAACGGTTCTGATCCCATAGCCGTCCGTACAGTGGCGGGGATACTGTACCTGCTGGCGCTCTCGAGTCGGTCTGGGCGCCGCCGTAGCCCGTCTTCGGGGTGATAGCCTGCCGCCCGCGACCCCACCACGGTTTCAGCTGACCTGGCGGTAGGCGGTCGCGAGCGTTCCGTAGAGGAACACTGTGACTGCGGAGACGCTGACGGCGTTGATGACGTCGGCCACGGCTGGCGCCCCGGCGACCTCGACGATCACTGCGGGAATCGTCACGAGCGACGAGAGGATCATATAACAGCCGATGAACAGCCCGAGTCGGAGCCGGTTCCCCCGAGCGAGCCGCCAGCTACGGCGGATGCCGTCGATCGGGCCCCGGTCCTCGAGGGCGATGGCGAAGACGACGAACGCGAACGAGGCGGCCAGAAAGAGCCCGGGGAGAATAAAAAGCAGCAGGCCGAGCGCGATCGCGGGAACGACGAGCACCCCCGCGAGCAGCGTCCAGAGGGTGGCGCGATTCATCCGCCGACTGAAACAGCCAGCGGAGAACGAACCGAGTGCCGACCGGGGTCGGGCCATCGTGCGTGCCGCGACGACGAAGTACACCGCGCCGACGACGACCGAGAGGGCCAGGAGCCCGTTCGCGACCGCTTCGGGAACTGGGAACACGAGCCCGACGTCGGGCACCTCGTCGTCTGGTACCAGTGCTGCGAGGGTCGTGTTCAGCGACCCGAGAACCAGGAGCTGATAGCCAGTCCCGAGGACCACGAGCGCGAGTCCCGTTCGCGTGATCGTTCGCGTGAGCCCGCCAACGACCGCTCGTCCGAGTCTGACACTCATTGCCGAGCCATTCGACCGGATCGGTATCAACGTCGCGATGACAGTTCTCGAGGCCAGTCGGTGACCGCCAGTCGCTCGCTCCAACGCTGGCACGAGTGACCGTGTGTGGCTGGCTCGGCGTCGATCATCGCCGGTGGAGTCACCGTTCCAACTCGACGTGAGCGTGGCCGACGTGGTACTCGTCGTCGAACCGGAGCATCACGTGTTCGACGTCGGCCTCGAGATCGATCTCGTCGCCGACCTCGAACTCGCCGTCCAGGTGGTCCTCGACCGCGACCTCGCCGTGGCCGTCCTCGCCAAA
>LKMJ01007637.1_pt1 | contig 10195 bp, 8 predicted proteins | sample 643391 | NCBI WGS metagenome assembly LKMJ01 (sample SAMN04112250, study PRJNA286221) | soda lake metagenome | biome: soda lake; feature: Kulunda Steppe; material: water; isolation source: sample PL-Br10 brine of Picturesque Lake | place: Russia: Kulunda steppe | collected 2010-07
GGATCGACCAGTCCATGCTCATCCACGGGAAGGATCGTCACCTCGAATCCGTCTTCTTTCAGGGACTCACACGCTTCTAATACCGCTTCATGCTCAGTAGCAGCAGTGATAAGGTGGTTTCCCTCGTTCTGTTTCTGAGCCTCTCGCATCGCTCCCTTGAGAGCGAGATTGTCCGACTCAGTTGCACCGCTCGTAAAGATAATTTCTTCTGAACGGGTTGCCCCGAGCGCATCCATTAGCTGATGACGCCCAGCACTGACCAGCTCATGGGCGTCTTGGCCAGCTTTATGATTTGTTCGACTGGCGGGATTTCCGTACTCCGTCGTAAATGCAGATTCCATCACATCAACGACTTGCTGGTCCGTAGGTGTCGTCGCATGATGGTCAAGATAGATTCCTGCGTTATCCGCGCTCATATCGACCCTATCTCACTCCTCTTGTTTCAGTTCATCGGGTATCAACTCTTGGAGATCATCAAGTCCACTGAGCCGCCCCGATAATGTCCCGACGCCGCGGTTCAGATGGGCTAAGAAATAGTCATAAAGATCTTCATCCGGATCACGCCCTTCATTTAGCATTCGTTGACGGACCAGTGCCATGTACAGTGCGTCGTGCTCGCCGAGTAACGTGTACCGATTGATTGTTTGGCCCTCAGTGTCGTACTGGGCCGCGTTTGGGGCACGCGGTTCATTGAGCGAATAGCACAACCCAATACGAGCAATAAAGTTGGGTGTCAACTGTGTTACTTCCTGGATTCGCTCCAGTTTGTTTGTGACATCCGAATCGAGGCTGACCCGGTTGAATTTGTCAGTCATCTGTGTACCCCTCGATGTCTACTTGATTTGGATTCTCTGATGACGAGACTCTGTATCGGTTCTCATCCTGCACCGCGTCTTCTGAATCTACATTGAAGTAACCTGCAGAGATGGTCGTCTCACCGGTCTCCTGGCTATTCTCTAATTTGAACTCAGCGGCGATATACTGTTGCAACTCGTCATGATACGTGTCGGTGATCTCTGTGTCAGTAGAGAACAAGAACACCTGATGGGAGGCTTTCGGGAAGAAGTTCTCCACGAGGCGGGATCGATGCTCTTTGTCAAGCCGTCCCAGTGGTGTATCAATAATGAACGGGAGTGGCCTTCCAGAGATATCTGCCAGTGCCCACAAGAGGGCCGTTGCAAAGATTTGCCGTTCGCCAGCTGAGAGCTGGGATTGGTGTTTTGTATCTCCGGCCTGTGTTTCGATGTAGATTGTCGTATCTTCTTTGTCTACGATAACTTGCTCATAGAACCCAGATTTGTTTGACAATTCAAGATAGCGATCGGTCAGAACATCTTCAAGCCGATCTAATTTCTCATTAGTGAGTGTCTCACGATAATCCCTAATCGTCTCCTGCACCTTCATCGATAAGTCAGCACGACGGGAGATATCATCGAACTCGTCCTGTCTGTCAAGACGGTTTTCCAGACCCGAATTGAGTCGGCTTAGGTTATTTTCAACCTGCTCAAGCCGTTCTCGATGCTTTTCAACCTCCGATTCGAGCTCACCGCGCTTTTTATTTAGCTCGTTGATTTTCTTGAGCTGCGGAGCAATAACGCTTTGATCGGGAGCGTTCGAGATTTTTGCCTCCACATCATTCAGCTCACTCATCTTCTTTTCGAGCTCGTCTGTTAACTCCTGAAGCTCGCCTGGAATTTCATTGAGTGCGCGGTTGACAGCATTCGTCATCGCCTGCTGCTCACGGTGAGAGAACTCACTCGAGAGTTCGTATTCTGGAACATTCTCTGGAGTGAGTTGCTCGGAAAGTGTATCTTGCAGACGCTCGACAACCTCTGTGGAAGCTCCTTCTGGGACATCCAGGTCTCCCCAGATAGCGTCATCCTCAGCAACATCACTAAGCGCGTTGACTGCTTCCGAGCGGGCCGCTTGTTGTTGAGAAATCTTGCTCTCTTTGTCAAGCCGCTCAATCACATCTCTGCAGAGCCCTGGAGCAAGGGCGAACGGGTAGCTGCCAGTTGCAATATCTCGTATATCTTCTTTTAATCGAGTGATCTGGGTGCGGAGTTCAGCGCGTCGCTCTTTGTATTCATCACGCTTCTCCGCGAAGGTTCCCCCCTCTTCTGCTAGTTGTTGTTCCGCCGCTTCAATTTCCGCTTCAATAGTTTCGAGCTCTTGGTTTTTGCGCTGAATTTTGTCTTCGAGCTGTGACTTTTCGGTTTCGGCCTTCTCGATATTCTCTCGATATTCATTAATCTCAGCAGCAAGCTCCTCATGGCCGTCTTCATCAAGCTTGTGAGACCGATACACGGTCATATCGTTCTCGAGCTGTTCGACCAAGTCCAATCCGAGTAGAGACATCAGCGACTCTGTGAAGCTGCTGTCGTCCTCGATGGCCTTGGCAAGGTTTTCGACCTTCTCGCCGTCGAAGAAAAACAGCTGTGAGATCCCTGGTGGAATGAGTTCCTTGAGAAAATCTTCCCACTGCTCTTCCTCAAGTTCACTTAGCTCGCTTCCATCACGACGAATCGAGACGTCCTCGACAAGACTCTTGCCTCTGTCACGGAACGTACGTTCAACGGTATACCGCTCTGTCTGGCCGAAATCTGTATATTCAAACTCTAGGCGGATCGATGCCTCTTCGGCCTTTTGGCCGCCCGACTCGTGGAGTAGCGCCTGCATTCGCTCCTCGTATTCGCGCCGGCTCAGCGTCTCCTCGAAAGCACTTCGTCCATGGAGACAGATCTGTATCGCATTGAACAGGGTTGTCTTCCCGGACCCATTTTGTCCACCGAAGAGAATGATTGGACGGTCTTTGGTCGTTTCAAGATTGATCTCGTTGTGGCCACCATATGGACCGTAGTCTGTGAGGACGATTCGCTGGATCCGCATTATGTCAACTCCTCATACTTTATATCGTATTCCCAGTCATCAGCATCTTCACCATCGAAATCCTCGACGACTTCCGCTGTCGTCCGCCAGTCTTCTTTGAAGACGCCATCGATCTTATTGTAGATCGACGCACGGCGCTTCATACCGTGGTGACGGAGTTCAACGTCGAGGAGGCGTTTTACCAACTTTGGCGGAACATCGTGCTTCGAAGCCACCTCTTCCAGAATCTCGGCTTCTTCCGCACTGAACGATCCCAGATCGTCTTGAATCCAATCGAGATGTTCCCCCATCACGTCATTGTAGATGCGGGGAACTGAGTCCTCCCAATCTGCTTCCTCCTCTCGCCAGAGGCGGCGAATCTCTTTCAGTTCAGCATCTCGGATGAGGTCTAAGTACTCCTCACCAGGATCTTTGCGCTCATTGACCTCTCTTTCTGTCTCTAGGAGCTTACGAAGCAGGTGCTTTCGGAACTCCAGTTTGTATGTCCGGGGGATGATTCCCTCACCACCGTTTGTTTTTTCTCGGATATCGCCGAACCGTCTACCCTTCATTTCACGGAACTTCGGCTTCTTTTCGGGGTCTTGGGTCCGTTTGAGAAGATCCCGGAACTCGAGCAGCGGCTCCATCCAGTCGTCACCCGCGTCTATCATGTTCTCCATGGCTTTGTCCTCCTCGACGACTGTACACGTCCAACAGCCGAACCGACTGTTCCCACATGACGGGGTACTCGTATCGATCACCATCGGGCACTCATCATCCGCTTCCTGATACAGTGCTGCAAGGTCTCGATTGTCTTTCCCCCATGGACACTCTACCTGGAGTAGGTAGTCCCAGACATCATCGACAATCCAGTCTTCAATCGGAGTGAAAACAAACGCATTTGCAAATTTCGAGTGTCGAGAGAGATTCGATCCCTCGATACTGTGAAGATTCATCACCTGCTCACGCGTCGCCGATTCAGCCTTCCGTGCCCCGAGGGTAACAATTACTTCTCCATGATCCGACACTTTGTCCAATATGAAGTTATCTGCTGGGTCGATTTTTAGTCTGTCAGTGCACCATCGGAACGTTTGATTTGGGGCAGGATATCCGCGGCCAATAAGATTGACAAAGAATGAATCTGACACATCGGGGTATACCTTGTGCGCTTCAAATGGGAGATCCTCTTTTTCCGCATATTCATTTATTTTGTCAAGGGTTGACGTTATATGATTGACAATTTTTGGAGTCTCAACGAGTGTATCACTGGAAATTACGTAAATGGGTTTGTCCAGCTGTTCCTTGGAGAGCTCGGAGATGGCATACCAGATGAGTTGGACGGTGGTGGTGGAGTCTTTCCCTCCACTGTATCCAATCACCCACGGACGGTCATCGGCTAGGTATGTTTCTTGAATCTCTTTATGTATCTCTTCGAGGTCGCGATACTCAAAAACGGAGGTATCAATGTCAGGGCCCGAATCGGAATCGGAATCGGAGCTGGCAGATTCGGGGTCCCCACTCGTCGTTCCCATGTTGTCTTGGCGGTGGTCAAGCAGACACTTGAACCTATCCCTGAGGAACCGACCGTGATCTTGCGAATATAGACTCCCAACAGATATTGAATTCCATCTTTATTCATCCATACATAATTGATATAATCTAATCTGAATCAGACGGTTGAGCGATACAGCTTGCCTCTGTACATTTATTTTCTTCTCACGTATTAGAGTATTAATCATACCTTCTGTGAGCTAGAAAATCTAAGAGTTAACTTATACCGGTTACACCAAGATAGATGATACTCCCTCGGAAGTGGCTTCTTCACTTACGCGGTCGGACTCCCTCTAACTCTTGAGGATCTCCGACAGCCTCAATTAATCGAGGCTCCCACACTTCTGTTTCGGCGTCTTCAACGACACCTACAAGATCGAAATCGCCTTGCGTTTTCACCAATTCGTTGATGAGTTCAACTCCACCATCTGTGTACTCAAGTACTGCTTTCCAGATCTCTGACTCATCAGTTCTACCCGTTTCGATCTTCACCATCTGATGGACAAGATCGATGGTCTGGCGGTGTTCGTCACTCCCGATGTTTGAGACAGTAGTAAAGTCTTGGCTCATGGTATCGTAATCGGTCCGGCGTTCTCCATTCAGAAACCCGTGAATTGCGCCAAGACTGAAGAGCTCGTAATTATATTTGAATATCGTGTCATCGGCACCGTTTTCTGCATCATCAGCTGATGATGAGACTAATCGCTGATAGATATCCTGCCGTGATGTTTTGAGTGTTCGGACCATCAATCATCCCCCGCAATTGTATCTACTGACGGTTCCATCTCTGCTATCGTGGATGAGTTCTGATTATCGTTTTGATATGTGATCTGGAAGTGCTTCGATGTCCGCTCACGTATCCGTTCGATATCGCTTCCCTCGAGCTCACTGGGTTGATAGAGGATCATGACTTGGTCGCTGAAGCGGTGATAGTAGTCCAAAAGATTGTTTTTGTGAGTCGGGTCAAGCCGGCCAATCGGTGTATCCACAACAACTGGAGCGTTCCGGGTCGCGTATTCACTAAGCCCGGCGATAAATGCGTATGCGATGATCTGCTTTTGACCCTCACTCGGGCGCTGCTCAGCAATCGACCGCTCGGATTCCTCAGTGAGTACCCGTAGCTCGTAGTTCTCCGTGATTTTGAGCCCTCGATAGTAATTAGGGCGATTGGTAAGTTCTAAGAACGTATCTGAGGCATGCTTTTCGACGGTCTTTCGTCGATTTTCTACGAGCTCAGACCGGATATCCTCCATCGCAGCACGGCACCGTGACGTAAGATCTATGAGTTTCTGGTAGTTCTCTTCTTCAGACGAAGCCTCTTGTTGGCTAGAGATCCGGCTCTTCAGCTTATCATGCTCGTTGTTGAGTTCGCCGAGCCGGGTCTGCAACTCGTCTCGCTCGTCTTCTAGTTCCTCAAGCTCCAATTCAATTTCTTCTTCTCTGTCTTTCAGGTCCGATAGGTGTGCCCGCTCGATCTCTTCGAGGTCTTGTTCTAATCCCGCTTCCTCATCACGGAGTTCTTCCAGACGTGCCTTATTTGAGCGGATATCCGACTGCAGTCGCTGATACCTGTCCAGTTCTTTTCGGATTCCAATATTCAGACCGTTGTTTGCTAAATCGAGTAGATTTGCAATCTTTTTTCGTTCTGAGGACCCCAATTTCGTCCATCGATCTGTAAGTTTCTCCCGGTGCTCTGGGTTTTCTTCCAGATTAAGACCGCAGAGACACTCATCTCGATTCATAATAATATCATTAATTACGGCAGCTTCGTCAGCTGTCCCCTCAACATCATACAGCTGTTGGATGGTTCCTGCGCAGTTAGCTGCGACAAGGGGTCCTGCACGCCGCCGGAGAACGTCTCGTTCTGCGATTCGATCATCTAGAGTCCCAGTAACCTTATCCAGATCCTCTTGAACTTTTTCGAGTTGCTCTCGTTTCTCATCACCCTCTTCAATCGTCGCAAGCTCGGATTGAATGCCATCGAGCTGCTCACGTTTCGTCTCAATCTTATCCTTCCTTTGTTGGATCTCTCCTTTCTTTTCTCCAGTTCCTTTCAAATTGTCTTTTTCGTCAAGAACATCATTCAACTCCTCTTGGAGTTGCTGCACTTCAGCGACCGTAGACTCTATCTTTGAGTATTCACGTTCATACTCTTTCTCACGCTGTTCGAGGTCGTCAACAGAGTTTTCTATTTCCTTGATTCCGAGCACTGTCTCGATCGCGTCGCGGACCTCTTCGTCATTCGCTTCCTCAAATTTCTCCAGCTGTTCTGCATCGAAGAAAAAGAAGTCTGCAACGTTCTCTGGGATGAACTGATTGATGAACCGACTGTATTCGTCGCGTCGGTCATCACTACTGACGACGTCATTCCCATCGGCATCAAAGACTTCAAGGAAGAATTTGTCAGCTGAACGATCGTCTTCTTCTTTGACTTGGCTGAATTCTACACCTCGCTCTACCGTATAGACATCACCATCATCTGCCTCAAACGAGATGGCGACTTTCGAGATTCCATCAGCTTCGGTGGCTGCTTGGCGGTTGATGAATTCATCTCTCAGCGATCGATCATTCACCCCATGAAAACAGTATTTGATCGCGGTATGCAAGGAGGTTTTCCCGGTGTCATTTTCCCCTTTTACGAGTACCAATGGGCGCCCTTCCTCGGTGTATGGATTGACTGTCACCTCGCCGTTGAAGGGCATGAAATTTTTCAATAGTATCTGAGTTATTTTCATTCTATTCCTCTCCGTCCTCAACGTAGGATTCGATCGCTTTCTTCACATCTTTATGAATAGAAGACCGGCGATCCATGCCAACTACCTGGCTTTCAGCCCTGTAGATCTCAGTAAGAAGTTCTGCGGGGACCGAATGTTCCTCAGCATATTTTTCGATGAGATTCCGAATTTCTTCGTCATCAACCTCTCCTTCCGCATAGCTCATAACTAGCACATTAACTGGTGCGTATCTAAATGTTGTCCACTCCGGCATTCATGTTTTTAGGAGCTAATTACGCCATTTGAAACAAAGTTGTAGCGTCATCAGCTCTCCAAAGGAGAGCCTTCAAACGCGTCTGGAGCCTTGACAGTATACACCAGCGATTTGAATCCGTCACCATACTCAGCGAGATCGTTCGCTAACTGCACTTCGGCCTCATCACCGTTACGAGCAGCGTCTATCAGAAGTTTCGCCCGTCTGAGCTCTTGTTTGATTATTTTCTTTGCCGCAGGATCGCCCGGCTGAGCATTGATTCCAGGAAGGACAAACAGATCGTAGATGACTGCGTGATCCTTCCGATCAGAGGTCCGGAGGACTCGACCACGCCGCTGGATGAACTCCCGCGTATTTGTCGAGCTCGAGATAATCACAGCAGTCGGACAGTCGGGGACGTCAACTCCTTCGTCTAAACATCGTATAGCGAGAAGGTAATCAATGGCACCTGTCTCGAATTTATGAAATGCATTGGCTTGCTCGCCAGGCCGATCGGAAACATAGACACCGTACCGTTTGTTTCGTTTCTCTAGTTCGTCCTGTAGCTCATCGATCTGTTCGTTATCTTCACAGAAGACGATTGCTGGTGTTGGATGGTCAGTATCAAGGAACGCGCCGAATCGTGCTGGTTTTCGAATCGCTCGCTTTTTGATTCGTGCACGGTCACGCAGTAGCTGCTCGCGTCGATCGAACAGCCGCTGTGGAGGGGATTCGCTATTTTGGAGTTGTGCCTCAATTTGTCCCAGCTCGTTCGTATACTCGAGATAGTCTTCGTACTCTTCGGTGGATAACTCACACAAAAGCGGGTTGTAGTCGTATTCAGCAAGGTATCCGTTCTCAATTGCTTCCGCAGTAGTAAATCTGAATGGGTCTTGACCACCGAAATATTTGTAAATAATTCGAGTGCCTTCCTCGTCCCACTGCCGATTTGGAGTGGCAGACAGTCCTAGTCGACGGCCAGCATTGATTTCGAGCGTCTTCCGGAATTGCTCAGATCCGATATTATGAACTTCGTCAATGATCATCTGGAGGCGGTTCTCCGGAATGTGCCTTACCGCGCGTCGGAAGGCATCTGAAGATGCGGTGTGTGGTGTTGTGATGAGGACGGTTCGATCTCGTTTTGCGATCTGATCAAGGTCGCCAAGTCGGAACGGATCGACAACTTCGAGAATTTGTTTACGCCAGTTTTCACGCCCTGTGCACTCAAGAATCTCTGTGCCTTCACCAAATACATCGACCAATTCATCGAGCCATTGGTCGATCAACACCTTTGTCGGAACGACAATAATTGTGAGTCTCGTATCAGCTTGGAGTCGAGCTGCCCGGAGTGCTGTGTACGTTTTCCCCGTGCCAGTCGCCATCGCGAGAATACCCCAATAATTGTGATCGCGCCACCAATCGATCGCCTTCTGCTGGTGTGGCCACAATTCCATTGTTTCATCGGCGTCGGTCCTAGAGCCTTCCTCAGTCAAGAACAGATTGAGCGCTGGCTTTCCATCCACTGTCTCAGGACTTCGCTCAGTAACGCTCCGTTCGACTGCCTCTGGGAGGTCATACACCTCTACTTCGGGGTCTTGGTCGGTCCACAATCGGTCGAACGCGTCCTGTTTGTCCTGAATCCGTTCGTCTTCATTTCCGACCCACGATCGAAAAACCTCAAAAGATTCATAATTTTCAGTCCACCCAGATTCTGTCTCATTAAGTGAACCAGTGAACGCGACTCGGTTTTCGCTCCCGTCAGTGATTATCCCGAGTTTCTCGTGATACATTCGATAGGGATTCTTCTCCTCATCTGCCGGCATATAGGCTACCTTGATTTCTAAATGGCCCTTCTCCACCATCCACGCCAAGCATTTGAATCGGTCCGTCTGGAGATATTCTTCCACATCTGGATTTTCGGGATCAACACCCCGTATAAGCGCGGATTCTAAGACATCACTTTCTCCCACGTTCTCAGTCAAATTTTGGAGTGTATCGAAGTCATTGTCGTTGAACCGAGGACTACAGATCACCCGCATCGATCCACCATTCCGAATCAATCCCGCAATGCCTCTTGCAGCAACTGTCAGTGATTTACTATCAAAGAAGCCGGCCGCTCGGTCGTATTTGACGGCATGAGATAGACACGGAACATAGAATTCGTTCAGCGGGTCGCTACCAGTTCGATAGCTTCGCTTGAGAGAAAGAGACGCTAGGTTGGCCTCAGATGAGTCATCATCGGGCATTCAATACCACATGAGTGACCGGGCAAGGGACAAAAACTTTCGCCGTAACCACCTAACGAATCAATTAGAATGGTCCGTTAGTATGTATTCACCCATAATTTTGGTAAAACAGATGTATGTCTAGATATTTCATCTACATAAATCGTGTTTTAGCCGGTCTGAGTTGGACTACGAGTGATCATATACTCTAAAAAGTGAATGCCTCCAGAGGGAATATTGTATATATAGTATCTCGTGGATCTAATCTGTTAATTGCCAAAGAAGAGCATTGCCGATCTTTTGACTCTGTACTACTCCCTCTTCTTCGAGAGATTGCAGTTTTATATATGCAGTACGCCGGTCGCAGCCGACACGATCTGCAATATCGGTAGTTCCTGCAGGCCCAATCTCCTCTAACGAATCAAGAAAATCCTCTAAGGGATATGTCTCAGTAAACTCACCGCTATCTTCATCACGACTCTTCCCACCCATACTAGCCTAATTGAGGCCATCTAACTAATGGCTGCTGGGTCGCAATCCATTAGACGAACAGCCAAAGGTTTATACCATTAGACGTGTGACTA
>LKMJ01007638.1_pt1 | contig 10194 bp, 9 predicted proteins | sample 643391 | NCBI WGS metagenome assembly LKMJ01 (sample SAMN04112250, study PRJNA286221) | soda lake metagenome | biome: soda lake; feature: Kulunda Steppe; material: water; isolation source: sample PL-Br10 brine of Picturesque Lake | place: Russia: Kulunda steppe | collected 2010-07
ACAATCATTTGAGCTAGCCTCACGCACTCTCTGGTGAAGCGACGGATTTCCGATTTCATTTCACCCGTCGCTTCGCTCCCAGCCAAGATAGCCTAGCCGCTCCGCCGGCTAGCGATCCTACTGAGCAAAGATTTCCGTGATGAGCGTTGGACGCCGTCCAACGAACCTGCGAGCGGGCGAGCCCGCGAGCAGATGACGAGAATCTTCGATTCTCGAACCACTTGACCCCGGAGCAGTTCACCAGACCCTCCATCCGTTATCATGCTCTCTTAACTCAAATGAGAACTCTATTTCGTCCACGTCCTCATTACTTTCGATAATTGTAACCGCGCCAGTGACGGTTGTGCCATCGCCATCGCCTGATGAAACTTCGGTTTCATCAAACTCGTAGCTAAATCGTTCCATATCAGAAACTTCCTCTTGAGTCACTCTCTCGCTTGGTGAGTCTGGATGAAAAAGCGCATTCACGCCATCAGCATCGCCCCGAGTCAGCGCGTCATAATACTCCTCAACCACTGAAATTGCACCTTCCTCGGACAGAGTGCCAGACTCCTCTTCGTTCTCTGGGTCTCGTTCAGTGTCATCCTCCTCGCCTCCACCGTTCGGGAATCCATCTGCGTCTGGAGTTCTGTCAGCAACGATAGCGTCGTTCAATGCAGGCGATGCGGCTAACAGTTCTCTTGCATGTATCCCATCTGGGCCATTCACTGCAAAAGAAAAGACGCCGTGATGTAGTGAGAGGAACCAATCGAACTCTTCGACGTACTGTTCAGCCGCATCCTCAGCCGAAGATTCGTCACTAAACCGCATTATCTCCATTGTGTAGCGTTCTCCGTCCGGTCCGTTCCATCTCCCTTGAATACCATCGTTCGCTCCGATTGCTCCTGCTTCCTGTTCGTTCACTTCGTCGAGGGGCCAAGTCTCGGTATCAGGTAACAAGTCCTCAGTGGGAGTTTCTTCATCCGGCGGGTCGGGCCGGGCGTCATCACTTCCGAGACATCCTGCAAGAGTAATGCTTGTGACAGCCCCAATAGAGGTCAGAATACTGCGCCGTGATTGCATAATTTAAGATATACTATGAGTTTATAAAGCATTACTCAACCTTAGCCATGACGGTGGCCTGTCACAGACGAAGAAATGTAGTCTGTGACAACAACTGACCGACAGTACTACGCTGAAAGCTTTTGAACAGTATCGTTGATTTCGTCGACTTTTGCGCTTTGCTGTTCGGTTGCGGCTGCAACCTGCTGGATTTCGGCTGCCATCTCATCTGCCCGTTCGACGAGTTCGTCCAGCATGGTTGCGACTTCCTCCGTGCTGGCCGCCTGGCTATCTGTTGCATCTGATACCTCTCGAATGCCGTCAGATGTCTCTTTGACTGCACTGACGATGTCGTGGAGATGCTCCATCGTCTTGCTCACCTGAGTTATTCCTCGGTTAACTTGCTTGGTTGTCTTTGTCAGACTATCGACAGTTTCGTCAGTCTCTTCACGGATTGCTGCAACGGTCTGTTCAATCTCGGTTGCATACTCTTGGGACTCTTCTGCGAGTGACTTGACTTCACTTGCGACGACTGCGAAGCCATCGCCTGCTTCACCCGCGCGTGCAGCCTCGATACTTGCGTTCAACGCGAGCATATTCGTCTGCGCGGCGATATCGTCAATGACGTCGACAATGGCATCAATTTCGTCGACACGGTCTTGCAAGCTATCGACATCGTCCGTGACATCTTCGACTGAACTGCCGACATCATCCATCGTCGTCAGTGCGTCTTCGGCCGACTGCTGTCCCTCTTCAGCAAGTTCTTCTGCCCTCGAGCTTTTCGTTTCGACCTGATCTGCTGTGGCAGCAATCTCTTCGACCGTTGCGGACATGTTCGATACCTCGTTCCCGATGTCTTTGATGTACGCCGCTTGTTCGTCTGTTCGTTCGCTGAGTGTCTCTGCGCTTTCTGCGACATCGCGTGCGGAAAGTTCTAGTTCGGCAACTGGGGCTTGCACGTCTTGGTCGACTTCTTTCATTACCGTCTCTTGTTTTTTCAGTGTATCCTCTAGTTTCTGGCTGTAGGAGTGGATATACGTATCAGAGACTACCTGCATATCGAGATTGAGAATACGAAGCACAGACAGAATTTCGTCGATCCCTTCTTTTACCTGCTTTTCGACAGTCTGTTCCAGTGATTGTGTTTCGGCTGCTCCCGCCGTGGTCTCACTGACTGCGGGGTGATCTGTGAGTGAGTCGATGATATTCTCTGTGAGTCGCTCTCCAAGGACTGGCAAAATGAGATCGTAGTAGACGCCATACTGGCCGATGTAGTATTTCATCGGCATCTCAAGAAGGTCGTGTAGCTTGCCGATCCGTGCCCGGTTTTTGAAATAGTCTCGGTCGTACCCACCATCAAAAAGCGTCGCGAGATATGCCTGCTGTACTTCTTTGAGTTGCTCGACCTCTTTTTTAGACCGATCAAAGATTGCCTGTGTCTCACTGTGTGCTGTTAAGTTATTGTAAAATTGCGTTGCAATCTGCTCGCCGTGACCAACAAACAGTGACTGGAGATTCGACAATCGCTGTGTATCCTCCTGATTAAAATGAACGAACTCTTTTCGGTGCTCGATTTCTGCCTCGTCAATCGCACATTCTTTGAGTAGAGTGTCAATATCAACTTGATCATTGAGGCCGCCTTTGCCAAACAGACCGGAATAGTCCGTCATATCACGGTCTTTTATTCTAGACGGTCAAAACACCATGTGTGTAATATGAAGGCGTTTAAATTGTCTGTTTTTAACCAAAACAGTAACTTCGGGTGTGGGGAACCCGACCGTCTGGTTGTGTGATACTTCTAGGGGCTATTCCTGCGAGAGTGGCAATTGTACCTTGAAAATTGCCCCCTCTGGATTGTTATCTTCAACCCAGACCGCTCCACCGTACCGTTCGACAAGTGTATCGACGAGATACAACCCAATTCCGGTTCCCGGACTCTCCAGTCCTTTTTCGCCTCGGCCGAAGATTTCCGTTTTCTGTACTGGCGACACTCCTGGGCCATTGTCTGCAATTGCGACTACAACGCTCTCGTCCTGTTCAGTCACTGAAACCGCTATTTTGGGGGTTGATTTGTCGTTGTGTTTTACTGCGTTCTGTAAGAGGTTCCGAAAGACCGAATCGAGCATGCCGTTTGCACGGACCGAGACGGCAGGAATTTCGTTCTCGATGGTGATGTCTGCAGCAGTAGACGTGTTTTCGATACCCGCAATGACTGATTCGAGAACAGGCTTCAGAGCAATCGCTTCGTTGCTGTCATACTCTTTCATTACTTCAGCCATCTCCCGAACAGTGCGTGTAAGCCCGACCGCGTTGTCGACACCGCTCAGACCCCGGTCGATCAACTCCGTTTGATCGTGCTCAACGCGCTCATCGAGTATTTCGAGACAGCCCCGGATTTCCTGTAGATGATTTCGAATATCGTGTCGAAGAATCTCGTTCAGCAGTTCTATATCATCGCGTTGTTCTTGCAACTGCTGATTGTATGAATGTAGGTAGCTATCGACAGCAACTTGCATATCTAGATTGAGAATACGAAGTCCCGACAGAATCTCCTCAAAACTCTCTGCAACGTGGTTGTGGATTAGTTTTTCCAGTGGTTCACTCTCTGGTTGTTCACTTTCGACCGAAGTCTCATCAACAGATTCGAACTGTCCTTCGAGTTTTTCAACGAGAGAATCAGTAAGCTGTTCGGCAAGCACCGGGAAGATGAGATCGTAGTAGACACCGTACTGGCCAATATAGTGTTTCATTGGCATTGCAAGTAGATCGTGCACCTTGCCGACGCGGGCCCTGTTTGCGGAATACGTGCTATCGTATGTTCCGCGAAATAGCGTCAGCAGATAGGCTCGCTGTGTCTGTTTGAGTTGTTCGATATTGCGATCCGACTGTTCGAAAATTTCGCGTGTCTGTTCGTACTCGACCAGGCCCAGAAACTCTTTTCGCCACGCGAGTTCGTCCTCATCGATATCACACGCAGAAAGTAAATCCTCCGCATCAATCTTCGTACTGTGGCCACGGCGACCAAATTGCTCAGCAGGTACCGTCATATAATGACATTTTATATAGGTGATTAAAACGATCTGGGTAGAATATGAAGATTTTTATAAGGGAATAGCCGTCAAATTAATTCAGATTAAATTTCATCCATGTTATAAGAGTCGGCCGAGGTATTTCAAGGCTGGCGAGAGCTTTTGATCAGGGAGGCGTAGATGCAGTATGTACGATCACATTCTCGTTGCGACTGATGGGAGTGAGCATGCAGGTGAAGCCGCGAGACACGCACTCGAAGCCGCCAAACGCTACGATGCGACGTTGCACGCACTGTATGTCGTCGAATCGCGGACGGCCTACGATAACGCCATCGTCGATCCGGACGAAGTTCGGGCCAACCTGCATGACATTGGCGAGGATGCACTCAACGACATTCGGGAGCTTTCCGATGAACGAACTGTGGATCTCACGACAACCATAGAGGAAGGGGTACCCGCCGAAGAGATACTTTCCTACTGTGAGACAAACGGTATCGATTCGATATTTATTGGTGACCGTGGCCACTCGGCGTTCAAGACAGTGCTGTTGGGGAGTACAACGGAGACTGTGCTTCAGGAGGCCGACGTCCCTGTGACAATCGTCTAGCTGTCGGCCGGCAATTGTCGCCCCGTGGCTGTTGCAATGACTCGGTTGGCCTCGATGACAACCGACTCTTCATCGTGATTTTGCGATTGGTTTCGTGTCCGCATCACGTAAACGACTATTGTCTAACGACTGTTACCGAGACTGGTGAACGAAACACAACAGTTTCGGCCACCTGTCCGAAAAGCGAGCGCGATTCGTCTTCTCGACCGTGGACACCAACCACAATATGATTGATATCTTCCTCACGAGCGTATTCCGGGATGATTCGTCGTGGGTCACCGATTTCAGATTCGGTAGTGAGTTCGCGGTCGAACTCGGCTGCGATCTCTTCTGTTTCGGATAAGAGCTGTTCTGCATGTTCATTTTCCATTGTATACCACTCATCGGAGCCGATGCGTGGCTCGTGTCTGGACTGTTCGCCGACACCGTGCCACGGTTCGAACAGGTCGCTGATGTGCAGGGCGACAATCTCTGCATCCGGGAATTTATCGAGTGCGTGCCGGAGTGCACGGTGTGACAGTGGAGAGCCATCGACGGGTACGAGGACAGTTTCGCCCATATGTACTAGTACGCCTGGTTTTGTCTTATGGCTGGGGTGGGACGGCTCAGTTAGGCAGCACAACGGCACGAGTCGTTCGCCGTTCATAAATTTCCGTCCTCGCGGTGAGTTGATGTGGTTGATAAGTGAACCGATAATTTATAGCGTGGAGCAGGCGCAAAACCCACGACTGAAGTCGTGGGAGCACGTCACGCGGATATCCCGGTTTTCGAACGTCTCGGCAGTGTTTTTCGGTAAGAAATTTCATAGTTATCACAATAGTGTCAATGAAAACAAAGGTTCAACCGGCCAGGGAACATACGGACAGACAGTACAGTAACGACGATCGACAGGACTACCACAGAGACAGATGACAGCAAAACCCGCACACACCGAGAGAGAAACACAGCAAGAACAGCATGCAGCCGACGAGAAGACAACAGTTTCAAAACTGGCTGGCGGACGAGTTGGAGCTTTGGCGATTTTAGCAGGCGGTGCGTTGCTCGTGCGTGCAGCAATGAGGTTGCCGACGCGAACAGGTCGGGCGCTCGTCCAGGCAGGTAGCGGAATCGCACTGATTGCACTCGGCTGGCACAGTCGAAAGTCCGAAGGAAAGAAGGAGGTATCCGACGAGGCACACGCGGCGAGGGGGCGCCAAGAGGTTCCTCAGTACGTCGACCAGGACCAGCCAGAAGGGTTTGCTGGCGAGTCCGACACCGAGGCCAGAGACAGCGGCGAAGATGAATACACCGAACATGCGGTCGTCGAGTCGGGTTCAGATATTGCAGACACAGAAGAGGAAGATCCGCGGATGGAGGAGACAGACGAAGCGGAGCTATCGGAAGCCAAGATGGCTGCTGAGACAGGCGAGGCGGCCGGTCCCAGCCCCGAACAGTCCGAGCCAGCAAGTACCGAAGAGGTCGAGCCCGAACCCACCTCTGAAGGGAAAATCGCAGAGAGGGAGACTGAAGAGAGCGAGCCAGAAGATGTCGACGAAGATATCACAGAGATAGAGCCTGGCGGCATCGAGGGCACCGAGGAGATGGAACTCGGAGAGGCCGAAGGTGTTGGGGAAATGGAACCTGACGATATCGACGAAGATATCGAAGAGGTCGAGACGCCCGAAACCGAGGAAGGGATGGCACGGGGTGCCGAGATGGAAGAAGACGTCGAGGCAGGCGTCGTCGACGAAGACGAGATGCTCGAAAGTGAAGCGGAAGTGATCGACGGCGAAGAAGAACGGGACGAAGACGAGGAGGGGATGATGACGGAAGCGACCGAGGAAATGATGGAAAGCGATGAAGAAATGTTCGAAGGTGAGGACGAATTCGGTGACGACCCCGAAGAAGGACTAATCGAGGGGGAAGAAGAGATGGTCGACGAGGATGTGCTCGAAGCCGACGAACAACCGGACGAAGAGCTAGACGACGAACTGGAAGACGACGACGAGAGTTCGTAACGGTTATCGAATATTTTTCATTTCGTTCGCAGGCGGTCGTGCCACCGTGGTCCTGCTCGTCGAGTCAACACGAGTCCAACGACTGCCCCACCAACCGAAAGCGACCCAGTCACCAGCAAAGCGCCGCGTGGATAAGTGCCATATGCGAGTGCAGCGACGAGCAACGGTACTGCAAGCACAGCCAGCGCAAACCCATAGAGAGCAAAAAGCGGCGTATCGAACAGCAGTTCGTTTGGCGAGAGGCCGGTGAGATAGGCAGTCACGCCAAAGACATACAGCGAGACGAGCGGGAAGACGGCGACACCGAGCAGAAGGTCAGCGACGGGATACCAGATCCCACCGAGCGCGAGATAGCCAAGCCCAACCGGGATGGAAAAGAGGAGAAAGGCCAGTAGCTTGCCACGGAAGACCACACTCATCGAGACTGGATAGCGCAGATACTCCCGTTTGTCGTCGAACTGGGTTACCCAGTTGTAGGTCGTAAAGGTTCCAAGCCCGAGCAAGGTCCCAAAAGCAATGCCACTCGATGGCTCGATGGCCGTCGCAACGATAAGTCGGTCAAGCAACAAGGCGGCAACAGCAAACAACACGCCAAGCGAGAACGCAACCTTCCAGACCGAACCACTCGACCGGCTCACTTCGAGCATCGGCCGTGCGGTGAAGCCGCCACCAAAGCGACACAACTGCCGGTAGCAGTCGGGGCCTCGCCGCCGAAGGCTACTACTCGTCGATGGGTCGAACAGCACTGGCCCGGCAACGAGCAAGACAGCAAGAACGGCCGTGCTCGTGAGAAGACTCGTCACCGACGGGTCTGTATAGACCGCATACGGCGTGAGTGCAATGGCCTCGTGTGGCGCGGCGACCACCGCGACACCGATTCCCGCGAGCATAGCGACGAGTGCGAGTTTGCTTCGCGTGCCGATTCCCGCGAGCGCAAGACTCGCTGCTGCGCCCAGTGCGAACGTCGCTGTCGTCGTAAGCCAGAGCAGACCGATCTGTCCGAACCCGAGACCGCCGGTAAAGGCCACCGGAAGAAAGCCGACGACGACCGGCGTGAGAAAGAACAGTGCGTAATAGACGATGTCTTTCAGGATGAAGGTGCCGAGCAAACGACGACGCGAGACCGGCAGCGTCCGGGCCGAAAAGACAAGTAGTGTCACATCTCCGAGCACGTCACGCATCGCGTCCCGACCAACGAGTCCGATTGTCCCGACCTGCAACCCGAAGAAGAAGACGAGTGCGTGGATACCCGCGATGATCGTCCCGAGTGGCGTCCCCGTGAGATCAAGGAGATAGATCCCGCCGGCGACGAGGACAGCCGTGAATATCGGGAAAGCGATGAACCGACCGGAACCAAACAGTTGTGCATGCAACCGGTACTCTTCTACGAGCATCCGCCGGAACGTGTTCACTGAGGACTCACCTCGGCTGTAGACTGGATGCCGGAAACCTCGTCTTCGAACGTTTCGAGCAGCCCATCATCGAGTGACTGCGGGTCGCGTTCGGCAACGAGTTCCCCATTGGCGATGATGCCAATTTCCGTACAGAGCTGTTCAGCGACCTCGACAAAATGTGTCGAGAGGAACAGTGTATTCCCCTGTTCGCAGTACTCACGAAGGTGGGTCTTGACGTCGGCTTGCATCAGCGGGTCGAGATTGACTAGTGGCTCGTCGATAAAGGCGAGATCTGGCTCGTGAATAAACACCTGTGCGAGCATCACGCGCTGGCGTTCTCCCTCCGAGAGATCAGTCGAGAGCGTGTCGAGAATGCCGCGAAAATCGAGTTTGTCCGCCCAACGTTCAATCCGGTCTTCGATGGTATCGATTTCGCGAACCTCGCCAACGAATTCGAGATACTCGCGTGGCGTGAGAAAACTCGGTGGATCCTCCCGCTCGGGGAGAATGCCAATCGACCGGCGAACGTCGATTGGGTCTGTGACTGGATCGATCCCGAGAACGCTTGCGGAGCCACTTGAGGGCGTTCGCTGGCCAGTTAGGATCTCGATTGTCGTCGTCTTTCCCGATCCATTGGGACCGAGCAAGCCATACAGTTCACCCCGGTCGACGGTGAGATCGAGTCCGCCGAGTGCGACTACGTCGCGATACACCTTTCGGAGATCCGCCGTCTCGACTGCTGGCATTCACTCTGTGAGATGGTTGGATGTTACTTATAATGACCACCTTACCGTAACAACGGTAAATGTAGGGATGGATAGTAATAGGATGTAATCCCAAAGTATCAAGGTACTACACGGATACTGTTTTTCACTGAAGGATGGGTGATGTAACGGTCGCTGTCTCGCTGGTAGAGTTGCTGTTCAGCGGTATCTCTGCCCTTGTCGCATATTTTCTGTGGGGCTATCGTGACCGTCCCGCAGGATTTCCAGTGCTCGTAATGGTAGTGGCAGCGACGCTTTACTCCCTGTGTAACGGTCTCGGGACACTGATTGGCAACGAATCGGTGACGTTGTTCCTATTTCATTTACGATGGCCGCTTGGCGCAGTCATCGCCGCGGGTGCCTGTTATACCGGGATCGAATATACGAATCAAACCCGGTTCCAGAACCCAGTCGTTGTCGGCTTGCTCGTTGTGCTTATTCTGGCCAGTACGCTCGTATTTATGACAAATATATTTCATGAATACGCACTCGCCAATGTCGGTGTTGATCCGGAGAGTGGTGCTCTCGTCTACGAAACCGGCCCACTGCTGGTTGCTCACCTGCTGCTTTCGTTTGGCGTCGCATTCGTTGGCTTTGGGTTTCTGGTTGGCGAGTTTACACAGCGAACGATGTATCGCCGACAGACCGGTGTCTTGATCGCTGGTATTGGGATTGGGATTTGCTTTTTTGTTATCGAAAGTGTGGTTGTGCTCCACCCAGCATTCAACTTGGCAACACTCGGTTTGACTGCGGCAAGCATCATTTTGCTCTGGGCAATCGTCCGCGGCGAGTTTCTCCAGACGGTTCCGGTCGCCAGAGAAACGCTCATGCAGAGCATGGATGATTACGTTATTGCACTCAATACAGAGAATCGAGTAATCGACCTCAACCAATCTGCCAGGGAACTTGTCAGTACCGACGGAACCGCCGTTGGCAAGCCAATCGATATTGTTTTCGGTGATCATCCAGACCTGGTCGAGAAACTGGCCGCCGATGCAAATCCAGCGAGTGAGAGAACCGAACAACCCGGAAAGGAAAGCGATAACGCGGGAGAGATGACGGTGTCGTTGACACAGGACGGTGAAACTCGTTATTACGACCTCAACATCTCACCAATCGAGCATCAGGCAGGCTATCGGGAAAGAAACAATGAACCGGAACAACTGGGGCGACTCGTCGTCGTCAGAGACGTCACCGAGACACGGCGTCGCGAAGACGAACTCGACTTGCTCAAACAGGTGTTTGCACGCGTTCTTCGACATAACATCCGAAACAACCTCAATATCATCAGCGGGAACGCGCAACTGCTTTCCGAGCGCACAGACGCCGAGCACGTCGGTCTCGCCGAAACGATCATCGAAC
>LKMJ01007639.1_pt1 | contig 10193 bp, 11 predicted proteins | sample 643391 | NCBI WGS metagenome assembly LKMJ01 (sample SAMN04112250, study PRJNA286221) | soda lake metagenome | biome: soda lake; feature: Kulunda Steppe; material: water; isolation source: sample PL-Br10 brine of Picturesque Lake | place: Russia: Kulunda steppe | collected 2010-07
ACGGGAGGGGCTATCGGTAGGGCTCTGGGTGGCCATGTGAGGTGGTGTGCTCCGAAAGGAGAGGGGTGAGGCTCGTGTGTGGTGAGTATGGGTGGCTACGCTGGTGGGTGATCCAGCTTGGAGCGTGGGTGAAAACCGCATGAGGGGACCCGATTGGAGGCGAGTACAGCCGTGAGGAATGGGTGATAAACGTATTGTGAGCTGAGTTGTTTCGACGTGGAATTCTCCATGGATCCTGTACGTCTATCGATTAGGGACAGCTATGGAAGCTACAGTATCTGTGATACATCCAGGAGAGTGACTCGACCGGCGAGCGTGATCAGGCCCGAGAGGCGCTCAGACTTCCACCGTTGTGTACGAGTCGCTGGTCATTCAGACACCGCTGTCGATCACCCCTCCATGGCGGTGTTAGTGCTCCCAGACAGGCAGTCTTTCGGAGTGTTGACTGAAGCATGGCTCTCAGTAGATGTAACGGGCAGAGCAAAGAGACCCACACCAGTCCGAACTGGATAGTGTCTTCTCATGCTGGAGCAACGCGAAAACCCACGAGTTTACTCGGCGGATCTTGCATCCGGATCGTAGGACTGCTGAAGACCGGGGAACGACACCTCGTGACCGGCGACGTGGGCGTTGAGCTTCGCCGCCGCGGGCGATTCCCTGACAGCGGCGGCGTCGTAGCCCGCCTCCTCGAAGGCGTCCGTGATCCAGCGAGTGCCCCGGAGCCGGAACTTCTGGTGGTAGTCCTCCGCGAGCGTGAACGCCTCCAGACGTTCGATCCGGGTCGCGATATCGCCCCGGTCCCACTCGCTGTCCTCCAGAAACCGCCGGAGCTGCTTACGCTGGGCCGGCGTCTCGGTGAAGACGATGTTCTGGTACTGTCGCTTCTCCGGCTGGTGACGTGGGGCGTGTTCGCTGAACGCCCACGCGAGCAGGTCGGTAAACGAGATCCGGTCGGGATCGTGCTCCACCTGGACGACCTCCGTGTGGTCACCGATCGCCTCGTAGGACGGATCCGGTTTCGTGCCGCCCGCATAGCCCACCCGCGTTCGCACGACGCCGTCTTTCGCGCCGGCAGCGGCGTCGGGGCCCCAGAAACAGCCGAGCCCGAACGTCGCTGTCGCCGTGTCGGTCGGTGCGTCCGCGTCGTACTGGATGAGGCGTTCGGGGGAGAGCATGTGCGTGCTGTCGTAGTAAGGCCTCGACCGGCGTAATCCTGTCTCATGTTATCCGGCCCACCGAGAAAGCTAACCGGGTCGGTTGGCGGGTCATGCGGTCTGCGTGTCTTGAACAAAGCGCGTGAGTGCCCGATCACTCGGCGCGCTCGAACCGGATCGGTAACGATTCGACACCGTAGATAAACGAGCTCCGAACCGGGGTAAGGCCGGCGTCCGGTACGATCTCGATGCCTGAGAGCCGGCTCGACAGCTCGTCCAGTGCGACCTTCGCTTCGAGTCTGGCCAGCGGTGCACCCAGACAGTAGTGGATCCCGTGACCGAACCCGAGATGTTGGTTCGGGGAGCGATCCGGGACAAACCTATCCGCCTCGGGGAACTGTCGCTCGTCCCGATTGGCAGCGCCCAGCCAGACGACGACCCCGTCCCCACCCTCCAGTTGCTTCCCTCCGATCTGGACATCTTCCAGCGGGACACGAGTCATCGCCTGAACCGGTGCGCGGTACCGCAACACTTCCTCGGTGGCCGTTGATAGGGCCCCGTCGTCGCCAGCCAGAGTTGCAAATAGGTCGTCGTCGTACTCGTCGAAACAGCGGACGGCGTTCGTGATGAGGTGGGTGGTCGTGATGTTGCCCGCTATCAAGAGGAGCATACACATGCCGAGCGCCTCTCGGTGGGAGAGCTGTCCACCCTCACCCTCCTGGGTGGCGATCGTGGTCAGGAGGTCGTCCTCGGGCTGCTGGCGGCGACGTTCGATCTGGTCGAGAAAGTACGCAGCCATCTCCTGACCCGCCTGCTGTTGTTCCTGAACGAAGGTGTCCGGATCGACATTATCGTCGGCACCCCGGACGATCGTGTCCGACCATCGTTTGAACTGGTCACGGTCGTCGCGTGGGATGCCGAGGAGCTCGGCGATGACGATGACGGGCAGCGGATACGCGAGGGCGTCGACGACATCGAGTTCCCCGTCCGCGTCGGCCAGCGCCTCGTCGATCAGCTCCCCGGTCAGGGTTCGGATCCGTGGCTCCAGTTCCCGGATCGAGCGCGGGTCGAAGGCGTCCTCGACGACGCTCCGAAGTTCACCATGCCGGGGCGGATCCTGAAGCAACATCGTCTCCAGCAGGAACCCCTCGTCCTCGGGTGGCTCCTGAAACCCAGCGATGTTCCGCGGGCTCGTCGAAAACTGATCGTCGTCGTTCGCGAGAATCGTCTTAACGTCGTCGTACCGGAACACGTCCCACGTTTCCCGTGCAGGATCGTATCGGACCGGAGCGTTCTCACGCATCTCCGCGTACCAGTCGAACGGATCAAGCCACGCGTCACGTCCCTGAAGAGCGTCCGGAAACGTCTGTAGCCCGCCGATATCGGTTGCACTCATACCTAGTTGATTTCGACGCGCAGGGAAAACACGAATTGCGGGCTATGTATCGGTTTGTACAAAATATGTGCCGTTCGAAAGCGGGTTACATCACTGCCGAGCATCGGATCTTTCAATCGGCATCGCCAACGATCGGGTATGCACGACGCGCTAACAGCCCTTGCGGACGACCTCCGGGCAGCCGACTCGGCGGTTGCACTGACCGGTGCCGGGCTAAGCACCGCGTCAGGGATCCCCTCCTTCCGCGGCGAGGACGGGATCTGGGGCGAGGAGTTTGACCCACAGTCGTTTCATTTGCGGCGGTTCAGACGCGATCCCGAAGGATTCTGGGAGGACCGTCTGCGGCTCCAGGAACGAATGCTGCCCGACGACGTCGCCCCGAACGCCGCCCACGAGGCGCTGGCTCGACTCGAACGGGAAGGACCACTCACAGCAGTAATCACGCAGAATACCGACGGACTCCACGCCGAAGCCGGAACCGATCGCCTGATCGAACTCCACGGAAACGCCCGGCGAGTCGTCTGTGATGATTGTGGGCGGAGTCGGGACGCCGAGTGGGCACTGGAGCTCGTCGCCGCTGGCGACGGCCTGCCGACCTGTGAGTGTGGCGGGATCTACAAACCCGATGTCGTCCTGTTCGGTGAGGACCTCGCTCCGTCCGCGCTCTCGACGGCACGTGAACTCGTCGCCGACAGCGACGTGTTGATCGTCGCCGGTTCCTCGCTGCAGGTACAGCCTGCTGCCTCCCTTCCGGCCCGTCGTGACGGGGCGACGCTCGCGGTCGTCAACTACGATCTGACGCCGTTCACCGCGAGCGCGGACTACGATTTTCGGGCAGACGTCACCGAGGTGCTGCCGGCGCTTGCGGACGCAGTATGTCGGGAAGAGTAGCCAGAGACGGGCGGAGCGAGCTCGAGCGCGCACGGGAACCGCCGTCGAGCGGGACAGGAGCTTTTGAAGAGTGGTTTCGACGTAGCAAGTCAACAGTTCTGAAGAGTGGAGACCCCGGCCCCTGTGTAACGTTGTAAATAATGTTACAATGTGATATTGTACACACAGGTCTCGGAAATCAATTCATCGTACCCAGTACATCGATCCGACGGCGCTCTCGAACGGGACAGAGGGGAACCGATCACAGCTCGAATCGCCGAACCGTCGAGTACTCCGGCCCGTCGGGCATCAACTCGCTTTCGGTCAGCCGGACGTCCTCGACGGTCCACTCGCCGACCGTCGGATCGAGTTCGCGAACGCCTTCCTGAACTAGCTCCTTGCCGCCAGCGTGGTCCATCCGCGCGAGCGTGACGTGGGGCGTGAACTCGTGGTCGTCGGCGTCGAAGCCGCGTTCGACCAGCCGTGGCTCGATCGCCTCGTGGAGCGCGGTAAGTTGGTCGCTACCCGCCGAAAACCCCGCCCAGAGGACGCTAATGTACTCCAGCGAGGGGAAGACGCCGAGCCCCTCAACACGAGCGGTGAACGGATCGACGGCGGCGTCCGCGACGGCATCTTCGAGTACCGTCTCGACGCGCGGTACCCGAGCCCCGGAGATGTCGCCGAGAAAAAAGAGTGTCACGTGTGCCTGTTCGGGATCGGTAAAGCGGAGCCCACCGGCATTTCGAAACTCCTCCTGTACGGTCGCGATCTCGTCCGCGAGCTCGTCGGGCAGGTCGACGCTCACGAACAGTCGCTTGCTCATACGGGTATCGAGGGACGGGTCTGGCAAAAACGTGTCTCGGTGGCTGCGAGGTCGGAACGTTATAGGTCCCCGCGCCGTTATCGGCTCGTATGAGTCGCTCGCGGAAGCCCGACTGGCTGGGAAAGCCCCTGCCTACCGGCACGGAGTTCACGGGCATCAAGCAGACGTTACGCGATCGGAACCTGCATACGGTCTGTGAGGAGGCGAACTGCCCGAACATGGGCGAGTGCTGGAGCGGCGAGGACGGCCCGGGGACGGCGACGTTCATGCTGATGGGCCACAAGTGCACGCGCTCATGTGGCTTCTGTGACGTCGAGACCGGCGGTGGCGAGCCGCTAGATCCCGACGAACCACGGGAAGTCGCCAGCGCCGTCGCCGATATCGGCCTCGATTACGTCGTCCTGACCTCGGTCGACCGGGACGACCTGCCCGATCAGGGCGCGGGTCACTTCGCCGAGACGATCCGCGAGATCAAACGGCGGGATGCCGACACACTGGTCGAAGTGCTGATCCCCGATTTCCAGGGCGAGCCCGAGCTCGTCCGGAAGATCATCGAGGCCGAGCCGGACGTCATCGCCCACAACGTCGAGACGGTCCAGCGTTTGCAGGGCCGAGTCAGGGATCCGCGAGCGGGCTACGAACAGAGCCTGCGCGTCCTCGAACAGGTCCAGCGCGAGTCCGACATCCACACCAAGACGTCGATCATGCTCGGCCACGGGGAACACGACCACGAGGTCTACCAGACGCTGGCCGACCTGCGCGAGGCCGACGTCGACATCGTCACCTTCGGCCAGTATCTCCGCCCCTCGGCAGATCATCTGCCGGTCCGCGAGTACGTCCACCCCGAGAAGTTCGACACCTGGCAACGCGTCGCCGAGGACGAACTCGGCTTTCTGTACTGTGCCTCCGGCCCGATGGTCCGCTCGTCGTACAAAGCCGGCGAGCTGTTCGTCGACGCAGTCCTGCGGGAGGGGAAGACGGTCCAGCGGGCACGGTCGGAGGCGCGAGCGAGCGACGACTGACGCCGGAGAAACGACGACGCGACTGCTGCTCGATCCGCGAGCGCCAGCCAACGCAGGCCTTAACACCGCGCCAGTCGAACTACGACGTATGACTGATTCATCCGACGACCCCAGCGAGGACCACGAGTTCTCGGAGGGGCAGGGCTTCTCCGAGGAGTACGACGAGTTCGATCTCGATCCGCCCGAACTCGACGTCGATCCGGACAAGGTGGACCCGGTTGACTCCCGGGTCCTCCCGGACCTACTCGACGAGGAGACCGTCTCGAACGACAAGGTCGACGCGAACGCACTGCTCGACGTCGGGCTGAACTACATGGGGATCAACCGCTACGAGCAGGCAACGGAGACGTTCGAGCGGGCGGCCCGCTTCGCCGAGGACGAGCGGCTCGAACAGGAGTCTCGCGTGAACCAGGGCGTCGCCCACGCCGAACTCGAGGAGTGGGATGCGGCGATCGGCGCGTATCAGGAAGCCATCTCGATGGACGGCGACAGCGAGCACGCCGCAACCGCCGAGACCAACCTCGCGTACGCCCTCTGGGAGTCCGGCCGGAGCGAGCAGGCGCTCGAACACGCCGAACGCGCCGTCGAGATCGACCAGCGCTTCGCGGAAGCCTGGTACAACCGCGGCTTTCTCCTGCTCGAACGTGGCCTCGCCGAGGACGCCCTGAACGCGCTCGACAACGCGATCAGGCTGGGGATGCGAAATCAGGTCACGCTCGAAGAGAAAGCCCGCGCCCTCGAAGAGCTGGGCGAGTACGACGAAGCCGAAGAGATCGCCGAAGAGGCCGAGGACATGCGCCGACAGGCCGAAGGGGAGATGATCGACGAGGAGATCAGAGAGTGATCGTCAGCGAGCGCACAACCGAGAAGGGGCTACTCGTCACCGTCTGCGATCCGGAGACACTCGGCGAGACCTACGAGAGCGGCGATATCTCCCTGACCGTCACCGAGGAGTTCTACGGCGGCGAGGAGGTCGACGCGGAGGCCGTCGTCGACAGCCTCTCACGGGCGACGATCGCCAACATCGTCGGGACCGAGGCGGTCGAACTGGCGATCGAGCACGGCTACGTCGACGAGGCGAACGTCCTCGAACTGGAGTCGACGCTGCACGCACAGGTCCTGCGGCTCGCCTAGGACGTCGTCGATCCACCGCCGGTGTTGACCAGTACGATTCCCAGCAGCGATACCCCCGCCAGACCGAGACCGATCCACCCGAGTCCGCTGTCGAAGGCCAGGGAGGCAAGGGCGTGGAAGACGCCGACGAAGGCAAGACCGAGCAGGAGGAGACTGATTCCGAGGGCGCGTTTCGTTACCATACCGGAGCGCAGGATCGGAGGAACTTAACCGGCGCGGTGGGCCACAAAAACTCAGCCCAGATCGGCGTTCCGGAATCGGAAATAGCCCAGCACGACGGGAACGACGAACCAGGCGAGCAGGACGACGGCGGAGAACCACTCCGAGAGATAAAACGGCGCGTCACCGATCACGAGATCATCGACCGCCGCATCGCTGAAGACGTTGATGCCGATCGGGAACTGAAGCGTGAGCGGAAACACCTGCTCCTCGATCAGCCCGGAGGCAACGACGCCGTAGGCTTCCATCGGGTTGAGCCGCTGGAGCGCCAGTGCCCACGGTTCGATCTGGGAGTCAGGGGTGATCGGACTCGCCGGGAACCCGCCAGTGAGGAGCCGATAAATTCCGCCCACGAGCACGTCCCAGAAGCCCAGAAAGACCAGATACGTTCCGACGACGCCAGCCATCGCGCGACCCCGGGACGCCACGGCGGCCGAGAAGCCGACCGCGATACCGACGAAGGCAAAACCGAGCAACAGGGTTGCAACGGCGAGGCCGAACAGATCACCGGCTGCCACCTCGCCAAACAGCGCCAGTCCGAGCACCAGGGCGACGGCGAACGCCGCAAGGACGGCGGTCGCGACGACGCCCGCGCGGCCGAGCAGTTTTCCGGCGACGACGTCCTCACGCGTCGGCGGAAGGCTCAGCAGGATCTTGATACTGCCCGAACGCCGCTCGCCAACGATGGCCATGTAGCCGACGATCAGCGCCGCAAGCGGGACGATCACCTGCATCGGGAGGGCGAGTACTGAGGCCAGTTCAGCAGCCGGAATCGATCCCTCGAAGTACCGGATCGCGCCGAAGATTAGCACGATCAATCCGACGAGCAGGGCCGTCATCGACCAGAGCATCTGGGAACGGACGGCGTCCTCGAAGTCCTTGCGGGCGACCGTCGGAACGCTCATGCTGGCACCTCCTCGGCCGTCTGGTCCGTTTCAGCTGACTCCCCGTTACCGGTGAGCTGTGCGAACAGGTCGTCGATGTCCCGATCCTCGACCTGGATGTCGAGCACCGTCGACCCGGCAGACTCGACGTGGTTGATCGCTTTTGCTTTCGCGGCCGATTCGCTACAGGTGATATCCAGCCGTCCGTTCCGCGCCGTGACGCCCGAGACGCCGTCGATATCGGGCAACGTCTCGACTGTCCGCTCGGGAGCGTCGTCGACCGAGAGTTCGAGGTGGGCGTCTCCGCCGATCTGTGCGTGGAGTTCGTCGAGGGTGCCGACCGCCACGAGTTCACCCTCGTTCATCACGCCGATCCGGTCACAGACCTCCTCGACGTGATCGAGGATGTGGCTCGAAAAGAACACGGTCGTTCCCCGTTCGGCTTCCGCACGGACGATCGCTTGCATCTCGCGAATACCCGTGGGATCGAGACCGCTAGAGGGTTCGTCCATGATCAGCAGGTCGGGCTCACCGACCAGGGCCATCCCGAAGGCGAGGCGCTGTTTCATCCCCTTCGAGTAGCCACCGGCGTTTCTGTCGGCCGGATCGCCGTCCAGACCGACGCGTTCGAGGTACTCCACGGGGTCACCGTTTGCACCTTTCGCACGCTGGGCGAACTCGATGTGTTTGCGCCCGGAGAGGCGTTCATAGAGATCGAAACCCTCGGGAAGGACGCCGACACGCTTGCGGATCTCCTGGGAGTCGTCCTGCGTGTCGTAGCCCAGTACCGTGGCGGAGCCGCCGGTCGGGCGTGCGAAATCGAGCAGCATGTTGATCGTCGTCGACTTCCCGGCACCGTTCGGGCCGAGAAAGCCGAACACTTCACCGTCGTCTATCTGGAGGGACAGGTCGTCGACTGCGACGACATCGCCGAAGCGTTTGTTCAGCGAGTTCGTTTCGATAGCGGGCATGTCGTTTGCAGCATCGAGATGGTGTATATTAATACCGGCGACATGGGATCAACGGGGTGAAATAGAGGAACACAGCACGTTCCTGCCTGTGTATGGCTTCCTTCTCGCCACAGCACCGAAGGAGTGTTTTGTGTGGAGACCCTCCTGACTAGCAATGGGAACGCAAGAGACTGCATCACTCGACGTCGAGCGGATTCGGGGGGACTTCCCGATCCTGCAGCGCCGGGTCAACGACGACCAGCAAATCGTCTATCTCGACAACGCGGCGACGACCCAGACGCCGAATCAGGTCATCGACGTGTTCGGCGACTACTACCGCGGGTACAACGCAAACGTCCACCGGGGGATCCACCATCTCAGTCAGGAGGCCTCGATCGCCTACGAGGAGGCCCACGACCGCCTCGCCGACTTTATCGGCGCGAGCGGCGGGCGCGAGGAGATGATCTTCACCAAAAACACCACCGAGAGCATGAATCTCGTCGCGTACGCGTGGGGACTGAACGAGCTCGGCCCCGGCGACGAGGTCGTCCTCACGGAGATGGAACACCACGCCTCGCTGGTCACCTGGCAACAGATCGCCAAACGAACCGGTGCGGACGTGCGGTACATCCGCGTCGACGAGACGGGACGACTCGACATGGAACACGCCCGCGAGCTGATCGGCGAGGACACCCAGATGGTCAGCGTCGTTCACGTCTCGAACACGCTCGGGACCATCAATCCGGTCGGCGAACTGGCCGACATCGCGCACGAACACGATTCCTACATCTTCGTCGACGGCGCACAGGCCGTCCCGACGCGGCCGGTCGATGTCGAGGCGATCGACGCCGACTTCTACGCGTTCTCCGGGCACAAGATGGCTGGCCCGACCGGGATCGGAGGCCTCTACGGCAAGAAGACGATTCTGGAGGAGATGGAGCCGTTCCTCTACGGCGGCGACATGATCAAGAAGGTGACGTTCGAGGACGCGAAATGGAACGACCTGCCCTGGAAGTACGAGGCTGGAACCCCCCTGATCGCCGAAGGTATTGCGATGGCCAAGGCCGCGGACTATCTGGACGAAATCGGGATGGAAAACATCCAGAAACACGAAGAACAGTTAGCCGAGTACGCCTACAACCGCCTCTCGGAGTTCGATGATATCGAGATCTACGGCCCCGAGCCCGGCCCCGAGCGCGGTGGGCTCGTTGCCTTTAACCTCGATTCGGTCCACGCCCACGACCTGGCCTCGATCATGAACGATTCGGCTGTCGCGATTCGCGCCGGCGATCACTGTACCCAGCCGCTGCACGACACACTCGGCGTCGCTGCCTCCGCGCGGGCGTCGTTCTACATCTACAACACCCGGGAGGAGATCGACGTGTTGATCGATGCAATCGATGACGCACGCGAGCTGTTCGCGTAGGCGAGTACGTCAGGATTGGTCAACCATCTAACTTTTCCCGCCCACGGAGCCCCCATGCGTTCACTTCGAGGGGTGTCAGATCCTTGATTGTCTGACATGCGTCAGTCAGCAACGAGGGGTTTTTTAAGGAACGAGTGAACAGAGGGTGACAATGAACGTACCGCCGGAGATGACGCCACTGTTCGGGACAGTGCTCGTCGCCGTCGTCATCGGAGTTGCAGGCGTACTCTGGTGGCGCTCGCGACGGAACTCCGACAGATCTGCCTCGAAGCGGGCGCACAGGGACGCGCAGGCCCGGGACGCCCCGGTCGAGAA
>LKMJ01007640.1_pt1 | contig 10193 bp, 12 predicted proteins | sample 643391 | NCBI WGS metagenome assembly LKMJ01 (sample SAMN04112250, study PRJNA286221) | soda lake metagenome | biome: soda lake; feature: Kulunda Steppe; material: water; isolation source: sample PL-Br10 brine of Picturesque Lake | place: Russia: Kulunda steppe | collected 2010-07
ACCTTGATCTCCCTAAGCATGTTATGAGGAATGTGAGCAGGTTTCGCTTGCGAGCTCATACTCTCGCAGTGGAATCCTCCATCTGGCGCGGTGGAAATGGCCACTGTGACAAGTGTTCCTGTGCTGCCGTTCAAAATGAGGTGCATGTTCTTTTTCACTGTCAAGACTTGTTTGTGTGCTCTCTCAGAAGAAAGTACTCTTACCTTTTCTTCCCTTTCTGCCAATCCTTTTCTATGGAGGCACCTTATATTCCACATGCCTTGCCTAGTCAGACTGTCTCTGATTTTCTTTCTCAGCGGCACAATAGACTCTGCCATTTCACTTCGGACCTTATGGACTATTTTTTGGCTGGCGAAGACCAGCAACAAACCAATCAGCCTAACGTCCTGGCTGGCGGTTGACCCTAATTTGTAATCATTTCAATTACAAGTTCAATTACAAGTTGTAATCAACCAACCTCCAGGTCACAATGCAGCATAAATCTGGCGTGACATTGCCAACCACTGGCACTCCTCATTTGCACCAGGTGTTGCGCCCAGGACAACCCGGTGGAAATATAGGCAGAGCTCACGAGCTTGTCAGTAAGAGGGGAATCCTCCTCGTGGAAGGAAGAATTTTTTTTTCACTGTCAAGACTTGTTTGTGTGCTCTCTCAATAAATACCGTGTCTTTTTCTCCCATTCTGCCAGTCATTTTCTGTGGAGCCCATAAGATTTTTGCATGCCACACAGTCTAATCAGACTGCCTTTGATTTCCCCTCTCAGGCTAAGCTGCCCTCATTCGGCGAGATACAGCCTTGAAAACCTTACCTTACCTTACCTTTCCCCTCTCAGGGGCAAAACAAAGTTTGCTATGTCATTACTTTTTTTCTGCTGGCGCAGCAGGGCGATGACCAGCAATAAACCAATCAACCTTACGATCAGGCTGGCAGTTAAGCGTAATGTGTAAACTTGTACACTTTTCATTACAATCATGGACAACTTCCTGGCTGGCGATGACCAGCCACAGACCAATCAGCCTAACGACCTGGCTGGCGGTCAACCCATAACTTGTAACTTTAGCAGACAATGACCAGCCACAAACCAATCAAACTGACGACCAGGCTGGCGTTCCCAACCTTCAACTTCTTTAGATATCTGAATTTTTCCAGACTGGCAATGCCCAGCAAGCCCAGCAGTTAACCCTAACACTGTAACAGGCTTTCTCCATTGTAAGCTTAAAATGAGACATGCTAGTTGCACATGAATCCGCATGCTCATCAATGCAAAAACACTCAGGAAAAGACCATGAGCTTATCAAAGAGGCCTGATTTAAGCTGATGAATTGGCACATTCACACAAGGGCATTGGACCTCTACTAGGGCATGCCTTTTGTGATAAATGAGCATTTGGCTTGATTGCCATCGGCAAGCAAAATTGCAGGTGTTCTCACATGCAAACGCTGCATCCAGATTTTAGAATGTGGATATGTGCTTTGAGAGCAAGCCTTCAAACAAGATATACAAGTCATTATGTTGCACCCCAAAAATCTCATTTGCTCTCTGAAGGGTCTCATCGCGCGTCTGCGGACAAAAGCACAACAATCATCCCAGTGACAAAACAGGAACGAAGTAAGCACAAATGAGAATAGCAGTAAGTGATGAAAGAGTCAAAAACTTGGCTACCTTCACTTCTTTATGGCTTTCAAGACATGGGACAGTGAAGGCCCAAGTTTTGGCCTTGGTTAGCTGCTGCTAGGGCCTTTCAATACAAAGAAATAGATATGCTCCACTTATGAGGCGACTAAGCAGTAAATCACGCGATTTTACCAGCGATTTTACGTTGGAACTGTTTTATGTTAGCTCCTTGCTTTTTGTGCGCAATACTCCTTATCAATGTCGTTCATGCTCACCTGCCGTCCAGCATTGAGCTCCTTGATATTTTGCAGGAAGAAACTGAACTGTTCATAGGAAAGTCGCTCTCTGCAGGTTAGCTCAAGAGCAGGCAAAGGAAAGTCAATAAACAGGTTAGAGACATGCCTGTTGCAACAGGCTGAAGGGGACAGGCTCACTTCTGCTTGCAAGTCAGGTTATCTGCACTGGCGATTAAGGGGCTCAGATTGATGCCATTAAGGCCATGTTCCGAAGCTGTAGATGGAAAAGGGTTGCAAAGTGGTCGCAGGCCTAAAAAACATGTCTGCCCTTCTCACCTTGCCCTTCTGAAAAACTCTTTGCCATCTATCTTGGCGTCGGTGGAGGGTGTGGGAGCAACACTGCCGGATGCTTGCGGCTGCGTGGGGGATGGGCTGAACCGCCCTGGGCTGCCTGCCCTCCCTGTAGAGCTTGCATAGCCAGGGCTTGGCACTGTTCAAACACGCGCCACAGGGAGATGCACTGTCTGAAGGCCCTCCTCAAGCAAGCACGCACATCTGAGATAGGGTTGTCAGATGCTTTAGAAGATCCACAGGTCTACAGGGTAGAGATCATGAAGCTGGCTGTGGGCTGGAAACTCATTTGGCAAGTGGTGACGAAGGAAACGGGTAGAATACTTGAATGTTGAACACGCATTCCATGCAATATGCACCTACGCAAAGGATGCCAATGAATGAGGCAGCACGTGACAATTACTCACATTTTGCGGTCAGGGTATTCGGTGTGCTCGCTGATTGTGCCTACAGGCTGCAAGAACTTCCGCATCTACAATTTTTCTAGCAATCAACAGCAAGCACACTCTGAGGGGCTTGTTACTACACATCCACCCACAGGCAACATGGGTGCGCATGCACACACGCTGATCCGCACCTCCTCCATGTGAAAGGAAAGCGGGCATGTTTCCACGCACTCCTGCTGCCATTGCTCCTCCAGGCTTGGATGCACTTTGCAGCACATCAGCAACCAGTCGCTCGGAAGACATGTCAACGGCAGCAAATCCCCGGTCTAGGGTTGGTGTTTGCTAAGGCACATGGGGCGCAAATAAGACAGAGAGGCAAGATTTCATAACTTGATGAGGCCACTAACCATGACGTGCTCATATATCATGACATGCCAATGTAGCAACCATTTGCCAATGCCGCAAGTTAGAGTTTAGAGTGCTAAGAGCATGAATGAGACGGAAAATTGACCCTTTGCCCATTGATAGTGTGCACACATGTGTTTACACACACACACACATGAAATCAAACGCGCAGGCACGCACACGCACAACCATAAAAATATGCGCTAGCACACGTGCACACACCTCATCGTCCTCTTGTAAGTGCTGCAGCAAGCTTTTCTTGAAGGATTCTAGCTTGGCGACCTCTCTGTTGAGCTTTTTGACCGTGTCTATCAATGCCATCTTCTCTGCTTGTAACCGATGCTGCTCGTCCAAGCCTTGTTTGTTCTGCCAGAAAGAGTATTGTGCATACATACTTGGGGAAACATGGTTTAAATCAGAACCAGAGGTCGCTGCAGGCTGCTTGTAAGAACATTGGAGCACACATGCCTGCCCTGAATTAGGCAGCGTGCATCACAACACACTCAGCTAGAACTAGCGTCCATAACAAACTGATTTTCAGGTCCTCAACCCTGTGAAAGGGATGTGAATCTTGCTATGGACCAAGAGCGACCTGTACAATCAATATGGCACAATGAGCGCTTGCAGATAGAATGACAAGCAGCTGGGCTGGATACATCCCATGTCCACTGCCTCACAAACCTTTGCTGCAAGCTCCTGGACCTCGAGCTCGAGCATACCAACCCTCCTTTCCAATGCCTTAATGCTGTTCTGCTTGGAAATGACTGCTTCCCTCAGCTGCTGTGCCTCTGCCTCAATCGTAGCAACCTGCGACCAATGCAGGTTGACATCTCAGCAAAGAACGACTGCTTCTTGTAACCCATTGCACAAATATCGAGGCATGCCTCTTCACCCCTCCTGCCTGCAATCCGTGCCGTGATGCCATCAGTGGCGGATCAATTTGCAAGTGCGTGCAACCAAAACACTGCATATACTGCAGTGGACAACAAGCAATCGAAGGGGTTGCACCCATGGCTAACAATCAAGGATGTTTACCATGCACGTTGACCAGGCATGCACATGCGTAGTGGACTGGGCGGTTTGCAGGCCAACCGGGGGATGCATACGAGCACAGCTTACAAGCAGACAAAGCACACACACTGTTGCAGTTTGCATGGCAGGGACTAGCCCATTCCCTTGCTCAGGAAGTCTTGATGAAGACAGCGAATCAACCCCTGTCCCAGTCAAATGGTCAACCATGCGCACATAACGCAAACTTCACCCCACCTTTTGTGCGTATGCAAAGCTGATGATCTTGTTTGCGAGCTCGATCATGCCAACCGGACTCTCCGGCAGCACGCCTAAGACTTCAGCCGGTAGATCCCCGCTATTCACCATAGTGAACATGTTAACAATATTTATGCGCAATAATTTTTTGTCGGGTCAAGCTGGGGGTCATTTCAAAAGGACACCCATATTCGGCCTCAAATGACCCTCTTTGGTACCCTTTTAAAGTCCTTCCTGGCTATATGCAGGCTTTGTTGAGCCATCTGGGATTCACTTCCATGTTTGTGAAAACAATGTCTCCTCAAATTTTTGCTTACCTTTGCTCAAGGTTTGTTGATGATAAGCCTACAGGTAGCTAGAAGCAATGTTATGCCTTTCAGTCATAAAAGGGTCAAATAAGATTTTTGAGCTGAAGCACGCAAGAAATGGATTTGACTATTTGACCAACGACATAGCTGGCTAGTTTTTGCTCTGGTCGCGTATCATCACAATTTGTGACTTTCATTAAAAATTGAAAGGTTCAACGAGGTTTCCATCCCAATGCGAAGGGTGTAAAGCTTGGGTGTTGATTTAAATGACCATTTCTAATGAAGAATGCGCATTCTGCTGTCCAGGTGGCCAAACCAATATGCCATGATGCCATTTTCACTGGCATCTGGTCTAGAACAAGTTCATCTGCTGCTAGGCTGGTTGAAGCCGTTGGGGTCAAGTCCTGCTGGCTACATGTGCAGGCAAAAATAAGCTTTGTTGAGCCAACCGAGAATTCTTTCATACCTTAAAACAGGGTTGCACGCTACGGTGCTACGGTCACCATTTCGTAGCGTAGCCGTAGCCGTAACCGTAGCCATAGCGGCCAGCCAGGGCCCCTGTCACATCCTGAATAATTTCAAAACATTGATTTATTTAAAATAATGTCACTCGTAAAAAACAGTGATCAAGGTACTGCGTTTGCGGAAAGTTATAATCAGTTTTGCATGCCTCACGGATGTGCTACGGCTGTAGCGTAGCCTTAGAAAAACCGTAGCGTGCAACCCTGCCTTAAAATAAGTGAGCAGTATAATGGAGAGAGTGTATACTCCCTCCAAATTCACCTTTGCGCAAGGCAGGGTTTTAATCGTTAGCCTAACAGCGATGTAACGTCTTAGTCAGCCAACAAATTTTTGATAAAAGCATTCTGACGGCCAGAAAGCATTTGGATTTGGCTTTTCAGATGATGACACAGCAGGCATAATGAACCAGTTGCTTTGCTGCAGAGATGGGCCAGTTTCTGAGAGCATTGATTGCCCATTATGATATTCACATTCCTCTCTTTGTGGTGTACTTAAAAAAGCATAATTACATGACATTAACTTCGATGTTGAACTCTTTCAGAGAGCTTTGCTAGCTGTAAGGTTCACTGATGTAAGCCAAGGCCTTGGCTGTGAAAAAAAGCACATAGACGCACTGACTACTATGGGAGAGGCCAGATGCTCTCAGTTCCTACTTTTTTTGCTGTCACAACACGGTGGTGTCTGCTTTTGAAGCAGCCTGCCGACAACCAACAATGCTTTGTTGAGCATAAGTGACACGCTTGCACAAAAAAAAGTGCCGATACTAGGCATTTGAGGTCTCATCTGCTCTTGCCAACATTTCCGGACCTGATAAGCACATCTCTGCTATCATAAGCCGTTTAAAGATTAGAATGAATGACTTTGAACCATCACTACATCATGAGCAAGTTGCCCAGGAATAGAGAACTCTTAACCATACGCATTCACGTGACTCACGTCGGACGTGCATGTTTCCAGCAGAGTCATGAGGATGTACTACACACATTTTTAACTGGCTGGTGGGATGATCAAAAGCGCGCGATCAAGCTGACTCTTACCTCTCGTCTATGACAAGATATCCCTTATCATCTCACGCGCACTTTCCAGACTCAGGCTCTCCAGTGTTGATAGCTGCTCCGAGAACAGCTTCGCAGGGTCCCTTATGAGCTTAAATTTTGCATAAAATGCAAAATCTATGGCATTATGTGCAAGATGAAGAGCATGCCCTTGTAGACTGCCCGAGTCCAGACTTGGCACAACTGCACAACAAGCACCAGCATTTCTTCCACACCCTTTGTAGTCGCTCTAGCAGGTTGAGAGAGTCAACAGCCAATCAGATACCAAAGGACTGGCTTTCATTGTGCATGAGTGCCTGAACTGCTGTGCCTTCGGTCTCTCGAACACCACCTTGGTTGTTCGCACCTGCTCTTTGGGTTCGTTTTGGTTGCAGACCTGATGAGCCTCATCTGGGCTGCCAGCTTTGGTGGAGGAGACAAAAGGCACATCAAGCCAATGTGTCTCTTCCTATATCAAATATCAGGCATTTTGAATTACTTTTGGGCTGGCAAAGACCAGTCACAAACAAAGTAATGCTAGTTTCAGGTTGCTGGCCTTCTAGGTTTCAGCCCAGCTGCCCCCATCTGGCGGATACAGCTATCTTTCCTAACCTAACCACAAACCAATCAGCCTAACGTCCAGGCTAGCATAACTATAGCTTGAAAAGGCATACAATTCCCTTTGCAGGAAGAAACGCTACACACAAACCATCGTGAATAAAGTGACCAATTTGATTGAAGCTCGTGAAGTGCAGGTTTTTGAGTTTTTCCGTGAATGCAAGCTTTATGGCCAAACACCTATCCCGGCACATGTATTGACAAACTACTTACAAGAACACTTTACACAAAAACAGACAAGTGCTCCAAGAGATCTGATCCCTAGACTCCCTTGTGCTCCTCAGGCTCTGAGCAACAGGTTAGAAACAAGCCAGATCACTCCTGCAGACATAGTCATTCCACCAGGATAAGGAGGCAGGTACAGAAAGGGGTCAAATTTCAACATTGCCTCGCAAAAGAGCCCTAGCCATCCTTCCTTGTATGACGTTCCACCTGAGTCCCTACTGAGCACATACATTGAGCAAAAAAAAGCACGCATGAACGCTAACTCCTCATCTGGGTTTGACCCCTTTCCAACCTTATTCATCACACGAGCAGAGGCTGAGTTAAGGGACGAGGGGAAAACCAAAGGGCAAATTTGCTCCTTCCGTTGCTGAAAGAAACAAAAATAATGCCTAAACACAAGGAAGCTGAGCAATCTCATTCCCAAAACTACAGGTCAAGCCATCAATGGATGCATATACAGATTGTACGCATATTTGGTGAGAGACTTATTGACTAAATGGGCGGTGGCTGAGAATTAGATCTATGACACACAGTTTCGATTCTGTCTCACAAGGAACACAAATCAGCCTACTAGATAGTATCTACATCCTACGTCACATCCTCACGGTAGCCAAACTTGAAAAGAAGAAGCGATTCACTGCCTTCCTTGATCTCATCGCTGCCTATGATAGCGTCTAAATATAGAAACTATGTGCCCATCTTTAAAGCATTCATGTTCCCAAGTCCTTGCTCTCACTTGTAAGTGGCTATGTACCAAGAAAGTGTAAACATCCTAATTGACAGAGGCAATGTGTTAGATGAAATTATGACAACTCAAGGACTGAAGCAGGGTCGCCAATGAGCTCTTAAATTTACTTTCTTTTCACAACAGCTTGACAGGGCAAAGACAGTCTTGCAAACAAACTTAGTTTCCTGCTCTGGATAGCGTGACGCTGACAACATTGCGCTTACTATCATCACTGCCCATCACCTCCAGCTCCAACTCGACAGATTCCACACCTACACCGTCACAGTGACTGCGAAAGGGCTGATGCGGAATGCGCACAAGACCAGAATCATGGCCTTCTTCTGCTTTAACCCACCGGTATTTCACTACACTACAATGGCACTCTGCTTCAAGTTGAGAATGTGCAAGAACTTAATTGATGTAGGGAGTGGTTTCACTGCCTACGTAATTTTCTTTTTCTTTTTCTCTCTGGGTGTTGTCACGCCAGATTTATGCAGTGCCAGATTTATGCTGCATTGTGAGCCGGAGGTCGGTTGAGTCAGTTGGAGGAGTATATGATCCTGTTGTTAGTTCAGCTACAGCTGTATTTGAGCACGTCAAATCTGACGTGTTTCAAGACAAACTCGCAGTAATACCTTGTTTGCTCCTAGCGACCTTGTAACATGTACGCCAGGGAGTAGACCCCTCTAGCCCTTGGGGGGGGCAACAGGCGTGGCAGCGCCCAGTCCAGTCTAGTCCAGTCCACCGTCCAGTCCACCGTCCAGTGTGATTGCAACCGACAGCAGCTGCATGCAGCGCTGACCTTGCCTATTTGCAGGCCGAAACGAGAGAGTGAACGTGTAGGGAAGGATAAGGGTATCAGAGGCTCCTCAGTCTCGTCGCGGGCAACCTGCTGTCTGCTTGATGTACACTGTCCCTGTCCGCAGCCAGTCCACATACCACATAACACAGTGTGAAGCAAAGCCCAAAACACGTTGCCTACTAGAGAGTAGTACTGAGGGAATCAGACCAGATGCCCTTATATTTCTACTGGTTTTGCTGTATTGCTCGCTCCTGGAACAGCCTGTTGCCAAATAATAATGCCTCACTGAGCAAGATCAATTAGGCTGATTTACTGCTGGCACACAGAAAAGGAAGTTGAACATTCGAGGTGTTATCTGCTCTTCACAAAGTACCTGGAGCTGATGTGCACATATCTGCAATCATGAGCTGTTCCAAAATCAACATGAGTGACTTTGAAGTATTGCTGTGCAAGCTAACCGTACCAAAATGGAGAGATCTGGACCACACTCCACGTGATGCGCGAGCTTCCAGCAGAGTCATGAAGACATATCACACCCATTTTGGAGTGCCCTTAGGAAGTCAGAACAGCTGGTGGGATGATCATCATCCCTTATTCTTATGATAAGACCAAACCGACTCTTCCTTTTTACCTTCAACAAAATATGTCACCATGTAACCATATGTAACCATTTTTCACGCGCTGCCTCCAATCTCAGACTCTCTAGTTCGAACCTCAATGGAGGCTTTCGGCCAGGTAAGCTACCCTCGTTCAGCAAGATACAGCGTTTCTCAAACTTTAGAAAACTTTAGACTCTGAGAGAGTCTCGGAGGCTCTGTTAGCCAAGCAGACACCAAAGGCCTGGCCTTGTTCGTGCATGAGTGCCTGGAATGCTGTGTGTAAAGTTCAGAAGAACACCTTGCTTGCCTTTTGATGGTTTTTGTTGCAGGGCTGTTTGGCTTCAGTTAAGCTGCCCTCGTTCCGCAGGTACAGCTCTGAAACCAAACCTAACGTCCTGGCTAGCACGAACCCTAACTTATATCTTATTTAATGCAGGGAGTGTTTTGCTGCGCAGTTCTTCTTTTCTTTTGCTGTCTGCATAGCTTTTCCTTACTGTCAGCAGTGTCCGACGGAGTCCTTTTCAGCATGTGGCTTGCTTCCTATGGCCTGGAAAAAAACAAAAATCACACCCATCCACAAGAAATCTGAACATTCTCTCCCTCAAAACTACAGGCTCATAGCCATTAATGGATGCATAAACAGATTGTACGCTAACGTGTTGAGAGACTTCCTGACCGAATGGGCGCTGGCTGAGCATCAGATCTCCGACACACAGTTTGGATTCTGCCCCACAAGGAACACAAATCAGCCAATCTATGTGCTACGTCACATCCTCACGGTAGCTAAGCTTGAAAAGAGAAAGCTTTTCACTGCCTTTCTTGATCTTACCGCTGCCTACGACAGCGTTCAAAGGGATAAACTGTGGACACACCTTCAAAACAATCATGTCCCTAAATACCTGCTTTCGGCAATTAGGGCTTTGTACCAAGAGAGTGTTTACATACTTGTTGACGGAGACAAAGTGTCAGATGCGATTATGGCAAGTCAAGGACTGAAGCAGGGTTGTCCGCTGAGCCCTCTACTTTATGCTCTCTTCACAAACGACTTGGGCAAGTTCTTGAATACGTCAGATTATGGGGCAATGACAGCCTTGCAAACA
>LKMJ01007641.1_pt1 | contig 10191 bp, 9 predicted proteins | sample 643391 | NCBI WGS metagenome assembly LKMJ01 (sample SAMN04112250, study PRJNA286221) | soda lake metagenome | biome: soda lake; feature: Kulunda Steppe; material: water; isolation source: sample PL-Br10 brine of Picturesque Lake | place: Russia: Kulunda steppe | collected 2010-07
TCGCCCGACCTGATATACGACGAGTATGCAGTCTGGAATCTGCTCATCGACCATCCGGACGGGACGATTCTCTGGGATACTGGTTCCCACCCGGAAGCGGCGACGCGGTGGCCAGCGCCACTGTACGAGGCGTTCGCCCACGTCGACGCCGACGAGCACGACCTGGAAACCGCACTCGGGGAAATCGGATACAGTATCGAGGATATCGACATGGTCGTCCAGTCACACCTGCATCTCGACCACGCTGGCGGGCTCTATCACTTCGAGGGAACGGACGTCCCGGTCTACGTCCACCGTCGCGAACTCGAGTACGCCTACCTCAGCGCCAAATCGAGTGCTGGTGCCAACTCGTATCTCGCCAGTGATTTCGACCGCGACCTGAACTGGCAAGTCATCCACGGTGACCGTCAACTGGTTGCAGGAATCGAACTCCTTCACCTCCCCGGTCACACGCCCGGACTGCTCGGTGCCCACATCGAGCGTGAAGGGGGTGATATTCTCATCGCCGGCGACGAAGCGTTCCTGGCGGAGAACTACGAACAGGGCAGGGAGATGGGATCGAGCCTCGTCTACGATTCGCGGGGCTGGGCCGAGAGTCGACGGAAACTCGAAGACCGAGAGCGCCGCACTGATGCGACGGTCATCTACGGCCACGACCCCGACCAGTTCGAAGCGCTATACGGATCACTTTGAGGAACGCCTGTCGACCGATCGATTCGAGTATTCATCGTTATACAACATAAACGAACCAGGGGAGCGTTCAACCCACTCGATTGACGAATTCTCCGACCACGCACCTTATGTACCACTGGAGGTTATCACAGGGTAATGAGACGACGAAGAGTACTAAAAGCGCTGGGAACAGGCGCTGTAGCGGCGGTTGCAGGATGTATTGGTGACGACTCAGACGATGATCAGGCGGACGGTGCCAGTGATACCGACGACACTGGCGGCGACGATACCGCTGACGACGGAACGACGACGGCAGACGACCCATCGACGCTCGTCGTCAGTACGTACAGTTCCTTCCTCGATGCACCGTCTATCAGCCCCGGCGAGTGGGTCAAAGAGGAGTTCGAATCGCGGTTCGACGCCACGCTGGTCTGGCAGTCTCCACCCCAGGAGATCAACCACTACATCGAGCGGCGCAACCAGGGGGTCAACATCGACGCAGACGTCTACGTCGGACTGAACACCGACGAACTCGTTCGCGTCGACGACGAACTGGACGACGACCTGTTCGTCGAAGCCGGCGACATTCCCGGTTCCGAGGACATCATCGACGGCCTCCGGTTCGATCCGGACGGCCGCGCGCTCCCGTACGACACGGGCTACGTCTGTCCCGTCTACGATAGTACGGAGATCGACGCCCCCGAGACGTTCGACGGCCTGCTCGACCCCGAATACGAGGGTACACTTATCGCCCAGAACCCGGGGACGTCGACGACTGGCCGTGCATTCATGTTGCACACCGTCCACCAGTTCGGCGAGGACGGCTATCTCGACTACTGGGCCGACCTGCAGGACAACGGCGTCCAGATTGTCGGCTCCTGGGAGGACGCCTACGGTGCGTGGCTCGGCGGCGAAGCGCCGATGGTCATCTCCTTTTCGACGGACCAGGTGTTCGCCGAGCAGGACGGGGCCAATCTCGACGAGCACCAGATCCGTTTCCTCAACGACGAGGGCTACGCAAACCCCGAGGGGATGGCCATCTTCGAGGAGGCGAACGAACCCGAACTGGCACGGGAGTTCATGTCGTTCATGCTCGAACCCGACGTCCAGGGCGAGATAGCCCAGCAAAACGTCGCCTTCCCGGCGACCGACACTGCGAACCTGCCCGAGGACTACGACGAACTCGCCCACGAACCGCCAGAGCCGGTCACCTTCACTTACGAAGAGCTCCAGGGCTCACTCGACGGCTGGATCGACGACTGGGAGCGACAGTTCATCGACAACTGACGGTCGCGCAATGGGCGCTCCCGGCCGACTCCTCCGCAGGCTGTTCGAACGCTGGGCGCTCGTTAGCTTCGGTCTCGGCACTGTCGTTTTGTTGCTTGTCGTCTTCTACTACCCGGTTGCGACCGTCTTCGTCGAAGCAGTCGTCGTCGACGGCCGCGCGACGCTCGGTATCTTCGTCGAGATTCTCCGCGACCCCTTCTACTTCGGTGACCTCGCCCGCCTCTTTGCCGGCGAATCACCGATCACAGTTGTCAGCGACTTCCTCTCGTCGGACCGCCAACTCGGAATAATCGGCTTCACTGCCTACCAGGCATTTCTCTCGACAATCGCGAGCGTCGTTCTCGGTGTCCCCGCTGCGTATTTGCTCGCCCGCTACGAGTTCTGGGGCCGACGGACCCTGCGCTCGCTGACAATTCTTCCCTTCGTGTTGCCCTCGATTATGGTCGCCGTCGGCTTCGTCGCGACCTTCGGTGACGACGGCCCCCTGAATCGGGCGCTAGGGGCAGTTGGCCTCCCCACCATCGAGTTGCTGTTCACACTCGAAGCCATCATCATCGCCCACGCCTTCTACAACGCACCCCTCGTTGCCCGGATTACGACAGCGGCGTGGGAGTCTGTCGACGCGAGCGCTATCGAGACGGCCCGGAGCCTCGGCGCGAGTCCGTTTCGCGCCTTCCGTGACATCGTCGCACCACAACTGTATCCCGCAGTCCTGATGGGTGCGACCCTCACCTTCGTGTTCACCTTCGGAACGTTCCCCATCGTGCTCGCGCTGGGCGGGTTCCAGTTCGCGACCGTCGAGGTGTTCGTCTACCGACTGGTGCAGAACCTGAACTACGCCGAGGCAGCCGCGCTGGCGATCATCGAACTCGCAATTTCGCTGTCGATTCTCTACGCCTACCTCCGCTACGAGGCCCGCCAGTCGATGGAATCACGCGGCGCACGACCGCTGCCCCGCAAGTCGCTTCGCCCCCCGTCACTCTCGGCCAAGGACATTCTCCCGCGGGCCGGGCTGGCCGTCTACTCGCTGGTCGCGATCGTTCTTTTCGTCGTCCCGATCGTGAGCATGATCGTCGCGAGTTTCACTGACTCGGGCGGTCTGACCCTCGCGAACTACCAGTTCCTGCTCGAACGCCAGGCCGAAGGGGCGGCCTTCCAGGTCCAGCCCTGGCCAGCCGTGCGGAACTCGCTGATTTTCGGTGTTGCGTCTCTGGCCGTGGCTCTCCCGGTTGGGGTTGTGGTCGCCGTGTTGACCACACGGACCTACCGCGGGCGAAAGCTCGTCGACGTGATTGCGATGGCTCCGCTCGCCGTCTCGGGTATCATCGTGGGTATCGGACTCCTCCGAGGACTGGTGTTCGGCGTCGAAATCGGCGGCACGCGCATCGCAATCGGCGGCGCGCTGGCGATTATCGCGGCACACGCTGTTGCGGGCTATCCCTTCGTCGTCCGGACTGTCGCGCCGGGACTGGAGAACTTAGACGAGCAACTCGTCGAGTCCGCGCGGGCGCTCGGCGCGTCCCGGACCCGTGCCCTGCTCGACATCGAACTCCCGCTCGTCTGGCCGGGCGTCGTCGCCGGAGCAGCCTTCGCCTTCGCCATCTCTATCGGCGAGTTCTCCTCGACTATCATCCTCGCGACCGGCACCGACCAGTTCACCATGCCGGTCGCAATCGAACGGTTCATCGGTCGCCGACTCGGACCCGCAACTGCTATGGGTGTCGTCTTGCTGGTCGTGACGAGCGTGAGTTTCGTCGTCATCGACCGACTCGGAGGTGATCATAGTGGCCTCTGAGACAGTTATCTCCCTCGAAAGAATTACCAAACGGTATGCAGAAACGACCGCTGTATCGGACCTCTCCTTTACCGTCTCCGAGGGCGAGTTCTTCACGCTCGTCGGCCCCTCAGGCTGTGGAAAGACCACTACGCTCCGGCTCCTCGGCGGGTTCGAGTCACCCAGTGAGGGCTCGATTCGGCTGCGCGGGGAGGACGTGACTGGCGTGCCACCCGAGTCCCGGGATATCGGCGTCGTCTTCCAGAACTACGCGCTGTTTCCCCACATGACCGTCGGCGAGAACGTCGCCTACGGGCTGCAGTTCGGGGAGCCTCCGGGCGACGTGGGTTCTCACGAACGCGTCGCCAACCTGCTCGATCTGGTCGGTCTCGAGGGGTTACGCGACCGCGACCCGACAGCACTCTCCGGGGGACAACAACAGCGAGTCGCGATAGCGCGGGCACTCGCACCGGGACCGGACCTGCTCTTGCTCGACGAGCCGATGAGCGCCCTCGACGCCCGGCTTCGCGAGCGCCTCCGCGTCGAGCTACAGGCGCTTCAGGAAGAGCTCGCTATCACGACAATCTACGTGACCCACGACCAGGAGGAGGCGCTTGCTATCTCCGATAGGGTCGCCGTGATGCACGACGGTGAAATCGAGCAGGTCGCTACGCCCCGCACGGTCTATGGGCAGCCGGGAACGCAGTTCGTCGCGGATTTCATCGGCGACAACAACGTGTTTTCGGGAACCGTCACCGGGACAGATGCAGACGGTGACAGCATCGACATCGACGTCGGATCGACGACGGTGGCCGTCGATAGCGGAACCGAACACGACGCCACACTCGGTGACAGCGTCGTCTTCTGTGTCCGCCCCGAACAGTTCACGCTCGACGGTGGAAAAAATCAGCTCGTGACGACCGTCAAGAGTGCGGAGTTTCTCGGCTGGACGACTCGACTGCACCTGGACTGGCAGGGTCGTGAGCTACTGGTCCGAACGGAGAGAGAACTCGACGGGACAGTCACGGTCGGCTTCGACCCTGCCGATACTCACATCGTCAGCGTCGAGTCTGGTTGAGCGCTGTGTTTTCGTCAGCCACCCTGTGCCGCCGTGACACACCCCACGAATACTCAAGTGGGTCGCTGCTGTCGCTTCAGATATGTCACACTGGACCGAGGAGATGTTCGTCGAGCACGCGGACGTCTTCGAGCGGACAATGCGGGGCCGCGTCGAGGGAACTGACGAGGAGGTCGACCAGTTGCTCGAACTACTCGAAGAACACGGTATCGACCCCCATACGGCGCTGGATGTCGCCTGTGGTATCGGCCGACATACCGTCGAGTTCGGCACGCGAGGACTCACAGTTCGTGGCATCGACATCTCGCCTGCCTATATCGAATCAGCCCGCGAACGTGCTGCCGAGGAGGGCGTTGCCGACGAGGTGACTGTCGAGATCGGCGACATGCGCGAACTCGATGATATCGATGGCGAGTACGACCTCGTGACGAACATGTGGACGGCCTTTGGCTACTTCGACGAGGCGACCAACGAGGCAGTCGCTTCGGGGTTTCGAGAGCGAGTCGCAGACGACGGCGCACTGGTGATGGAACTGGCGAACAAGGAGCTGGTGATGAGCGATTTCCGGGAGTCGAGCGCTGGACTCGAGGACGGTGATCTCTACGTCGAGCGCCAGGAGTACACGCCCGAGACGGGTCGAATGGAAACGAACTTCGCGCTGTTCGAGCAGGACGACGACGGCTACGAGTTCATCGGGGAAGTCGAGTGGGACCTGCGTATCTACGCCCCGGCGGAGCTTCGACGGCTCCTCGAACGGGCCGGCTTCGACGATGTCTCCCTGTACGGGGGGCTGGACGGGAAATCGCTGGAACGAGAGTCCTCACGGCTCGTCGTCGTGGCTGAGCCGTAGGTGCAGGACCAGTCCGTGTTATCGAACTTGTCAACCGCGTCCTTGAGGGAACAGAGGCAGCTAGAGCAGGAAGAACGGGAGGGACTCCATCGGTTCAATCGTGTAGGCGATACCGAGTTGAAGGATTCCGGCCAGTACGAGCGCGACGCCGGCCACTTTCGTCATCGTCCCGGCCCGAGTGACAGCACTGTCGAGCAGCGCCTGTCGCCCGACGGCGGTCATCACTGTCGCAGCGAGCATGAGGAGCGAGAAACCGCCCGCGTACGCGCCCATAACGAGGGCCGTCCCGCCCGCTGAGAGCGAGAACGAGAGCACGCTGACCGACAGGAACAGCGGCAACACGCAGGCTGTCGCAGCGAGTGCATACATGCCGCCGAAGATGCCGAACCCGAGCACGCTCGAGCGCCGTTCCGGGAGCACGACGGTAACGGAGAGTGTTCCTTTTCTGAGGATGAGCACGCCGAGCAGTATCAACAGCCCACCCACGAGATATTCGAGTACCGGTATCGTCCGTTCGAGGACTTCGCCGGCCGCAAAGGCGACCACTGCGAGGCCGGTGAACACTGCGATAGCACCGAGACTGGCCGCACCGCCACGCGCGAGAGCACCCGACAGTGGTGCCGACTCCCCCTCGACAGTCGCCACGTAGTAGCTGATATAGCCAGGGAGCAATGCGAACACACAGGGTGAGAAGAATGCGGCCAGACCAGCACCGAACGCGAAGCCAGCCTGTGCAGTGAGTGACATTGTTGTGTGCTCCCGGTTCCTGCGAGTCTACCTCGCGTCCTCGATACGATCGAGAACCGTTTGCGCGTCCTTGTAACCCAGCTCGGCCCACACCAGGTTGTTCCCGGCGTCGATGACCGCCGAGTAGGGAACGCCACCGGCGTCGAGTTGCCGGGTCAGTTCGAGGTCCTCGTCGTGTGCGACCGGCCAGCTCCCGTCGTACTCGTGCCACCAGTCGACGACGTCCTCGGGCTGGACCGTCTGTCCAATCGCCTCGTTAGTGGCTGAGAGGAACTGCACATCGTCAGACACTGTCGCTGCCGCATCGCCGAGGGGGTCCATCTTGGCCCGACAGCTCCCACACCACGTCGCGAACATCGAGACGTACGTCACTCGACCTGGTTCCGGGACCGTTTCCGTGCCTTCTGTGCTGCCCGGCGCGTCGAACCGGGGCAACTCGACGGGGTCGATATCGCCGCCGCTCCCGAGGAGGTCGAAATCACCGAGGGCTACGGCCGCACCACCTCCCAACACGCCGAGTGCGCCGAGTCCGACTATTGCTTCACGACGACGCATGTGAGATCACTATGCTAGAGTTGGTCGGTTCCTCGTTAAATCTGCTTCGTTCGTCCGACTCGATTGCACAGCCGTCAGTGACCCGGCCCGATTGCGCGACCGACGACAGCTCACCCTCCTGTTTCGGCGCAACCGTACCCTTGATACAGACTCGACGATAACCGTCGACCATGGCCGAGATGCCCTCTTTCGATATTCTCGACGGGCTAGCTCTGGCTGTTACTGTCCTGTTGCTCGTCGTCGCCTACGTCGTCTACCCCGACCCAATCGTTCAGTTCTCCGTCTGGACGATCATCCTGACCGTCTACATGACCTGGTTCTGCTACTTCGGTGTCAAGTGGCTCTGGGAGATCTACATGTGAGCCACTAGTTGCCTGATGCTATCGCAGATTGACGTTGACGTTCTTGACGCGGGTGTACTCCTCGACGGCGTACTTGCCCTGCTCGCGGCCCGTCCCGCTCTGTTTGACGCCACCGAATGGTGTCTGTGGGAACGTGTTTGGTGTCTCGTTGACGTTGACCATCCCGTACTCGAGGTCACGCGCGAACTCGTGAGCGCGAGAGAGGTCGTTCGTCCAGAGACACGCCATCAGTCCGTACGGCGAGTCGTTGGCGACTTCCAGCGCCTCCGCCTCGTCGCTGACCTCGATGATGGAGAGGACCGGTCCGAAAATCTCCTCGCGGGCGATGGTCATGTCGTTGGTCACGTCGGTGAACACCGTCGGCTCGATAAAGTAGCCCTCGTCTTTGTCCTCGGGAACGCCGCCGCCCGTTGCGACGGTCGCGCCCTCCTCTTTGCCTGTCTCGATGTAGTCGAGCACCTCCTCGCGCTGGGACTCGCTGACCATCGGTCCCATCTGGGCGTTGTCCTCGATGCCGTCGCCAAGGGGGATGGACTCGGCGTGGTCGACCACCGCGTCGACGATGTCGTCGTGGACGTCCTCGTGAACGACGATGCGGGAGCCGGCCCAGCACATCTGTCCGCAGTTCATGAAGATGCCGTAGCGAACGCCCTGGGCGGCCGCCTCGAGGTCGGCGTCCGGGAAGATGACCTGGGGTCCCTTCCCGCCGAGTTCGAGCGTGACGTTGGTCACCTGCTCGCCGGCCGTGGCTCCGATCTGCGTACCGATTTCGGTGCTGCCGGTGAACGTCAGGTGGTCGACGCCGTCGTGTTCGGCGATTGCGCCTCCTGCGGTACTCCCCCGTCCAGGGAGGACGTTGATAACGCCGTCTGGCAGTCCAGCCTCCTCGGCCGCTTTCGCGTAGTAGAGTGCCGACAGCGGCGTCTGGCTGGACGGCTTGACGACGAGGCTGTTCCCACACGCCAGTGCGGGCGCGATGGAGCGACCCGCGAGCTGGAAGGGGTAGTTCCACGGAACGATGTGTCCGGTCACACCGACTGGCTCGCGCAGCGTGTAATCGAGACGGTTCCCCTCGACGGGAATCTGGCTCCCCTCGACCTTGTCCGCCCAGCCGGCGAAGTAGCGGAACGTGTCGACGACCATCCCGTGTTCGAGTTTCGCCTCGAACTGGGTCTTGCCGTTGTCGCGCGCCTCGGTCAGCGTAATCTCCTCGCGCCAGGATTCGAGCGCGTCCGCGAAGTCGTGGAGCATCGACGCGCGGTCCGATGGTGCCATCGTCCGCCACTCGCTGCCGGACGCGACGGCCTCGCGCGCCGCCTCGACGGCCGCATCTACGTCCGCCTCAGTTGCCGCGGCAACCGTCGCGTACACGTCCTCCGTCGCCGGGTCGACCGAGTCGAGTTCCTCGCCGCTTTCGCTGGGTGTCCACTCGCCACCGATGTACAGGTCCGTTGGGCCTTCGTAGCTCATACAGTCGAAGTGTCGTGGCCCAGAACTGTATAGGTCTAGCAATCAAAGTGACGGCAGATTCTTATCGCTCACCCCCCTACCCGAGCGTAGATGCGCCTGGACGAGTTCATCGAGGAGTTCGAGCGCGACGAAGAGGCAGAACGTCGCCACCTCGCTCGCGAGAAATCCTACGAGATTACCAACCACCTCGAGGACGTCGAGCGCCAGTTCGAGCAGGTCGTCCAGGGGGACTCGCTGTTCGGGTCGACCGCCCCGGAGATCTTCGTCGGGCGGTCGAACTACCCCGACGTGTCGACGGGTTTACTCTCGCCGATGGAACAGGAGGCGGACCCGACGCAGTTCGCGACGAGCGAGAAGTGGTACCAGCAGGGTCTCGCCATCGACGACGTCCTCCAGCGCCGAACAGGGCTGCTCAACTCGACGCGCTCGACAGAGGTGAACGTCGAAGACGTCTGGGATGGGTTCGTCGGCGTCCAGCGCGAAGTTGCCATCGCAGATAGTCCCGTCGACGTAGAGGTGGGCCTCGACAGCACCCCCAATCTCGACCTCTCGCTCGACGATATCTCGACGCCGACGGGCCCGCGAGCGCGAGCAACCGATGCGACACTCGCGGAGAACCCCTCAGTTCCCCGTGCGGTCGAGAAGACGCTCGAAGACGACGACTGGGCCGCCGAGGGAGCGATGACCTACCTCTACCGTCGAGGATTCGACGTCTACGACATCAACACGATTCTCTCCGCAGGTGCACTCGGGCAGGGTCGGAATCGACGACTCGTCCCGACGCGGTGGTCGATCACCGCCGTCGACGACACCGTCGGTCAGTACCTGCGTGGCTCGCTGCAGAACGCGTCGAGCATCGACGAGGTGCAGGTCTACTACAACGAGTACATCGGCAACGAGTACTGGGTCGTGCTCGCGCCGGGGAACTGGGAGTTCGAACTGGTCGAACTGAAAGCGCCAGGGAGCATCTGGAATCCCAACCCTGAGGGCGACTACTACCTCGCCGCCGATTACGAGGGTTACGAGGGCCGGACGGGCTACGTCGAAGAGACGGCCGGAGCGTACCACGCCTCCCGACTCGGCGTCCTCGAACACCTCGAGGATATCGACCGACAGGCGACCTGCCTGGTGATTCGCCACGCAAGTGACGCCTACTGGGCTCCAGTCGGCGTCTGGCAGATTCGCGAAGGTGTGCGCCACGCCTTCAAGTCGGAACCGGCGACCGCCGAGACGTTCCACGACGCAATCGCGACGCTCGCGCCACAACTGCCCGTTTCGCTCAGTGCCCTCCGGCGGAAGTCGAACCTGGTGGCCGGGATTCAGTCGCGGCTTGGTGACTTTTGAGTCGTGACCCAAACCGGAACAGCAAACTTCTGAATCATGTCCGGGACCAGAA
>LKMJ01007644.1_pt1 | contig 10189 bp, 4 predicted proteins | sample 643391 | NCBI WGS metagenome assembly LKMJ01 (sample SAMN04112250, study PRJNA286221) | soda lake metagenome | biome: soda lake; feature: Kulunda Steppe; material: water; isolation source: sample PL-Br10 brine of Picturesque Lake | place: Russia: Kulunda steppe | collected 2010-07
AGAGAGAGAAAGAGAGAGAGAGAGAGAGAGAGAGAGAGAGAGAGAAAGAGAGAGAGAGAGAGTGAGAGAAAGAGAGAGTGAGAGAATGTTGGTGTGAGCATGTGAGAGAGGGGGGGGTGCTTTGAAGTGCTTTTGGTGATGCATGTTGCTCATCACTCTTCATTAAACGCACAGCAGGTGAATAATGTGATACAGTTAGTCACACCCTTCAATATTGGACGCACCTGTGTGCTTTTGCGTCACTCTTGGAGGAAGACGAGGGCCCTTGTTCCCCTCGTGCACAACTGTGCGTATCGTGGCTTGGTATGGCACATCCGCGCCATTTGCCAGGGCTTGCAGCGCTTTTTCGTGGGTGAGAGGGTCTTTATCCTCTTTCTTGAAGGAAGGCTGCAAGTCCGGGTCAGGGAAGCAGCAGGTTCACGGGCGGCACTCAACAAGAGAGTATCAACCTGGCCTGCCTATGATACCTTGCTGCTTCTTTCAAGCAAAGTCTGCTCATCACTTAATCTCCGGCTATGTGCTTGCCATTCACCCTGAGAGACAACTTCTTACAATCTTAGCGACTGCTTGCTGACTTCTGAACCCTTTGTTAGGGGCCAGAGAAGTGATCTCACCTTGTTTCTCCTTGAGAACGTGTTGGTCATCTCATAGTTCTTAACTGCGGGCGGGTTCAGAGCAAAGGAGGTGGCCTTGTATCCAAGTCTTATAGTTGCTGGTCATGCCACTGCAACGTTGAGGCCCCGACAGAACACCAAACTCCAGCATTCGATACAACGCAAAATCCACGCACTTTGTTGCGTGAGCTCCATCAGGACAGGGCACTCTCCCTAGCTGTGACGCGATTGAGGGATGAGTGTATGTATGTGTATGCTTTAGGCTATTCAAGAATAAACATATATTTGTAAATAACATACAGATCCTTTGGCGAAGCAAAATTTGCTGCAATGAACGTTGCAGACAGTTATACGAGAATCGTGTCAGGCTGTAACTGGCAGCAGAGCATAGGGTGTGACTGGCAGCAGATAACAGGGAGAAAGCAGCTTGCCCGCATCCTGGGGGTTTAATGCTCTGGCACTAACACAGACTGTGCTCATCAAACATCCACTCTGCAAGAAAACTTAAGTAAAAATCCAGAGAGGGCTATCTGAGGCCCGAAATGGGTATGGTTTTGGCAAAACTGCGCGTCGCGGAGACCATGCCTAGTGGGCTGCGGCGTGAACCCTACTTTCACAGCCAGATGTCCACACCAGATCAGCCACTGCACCAAATTACATGATTTTTGGTGTTTTGGTGCTCTTGTAGTAAACAAATATCATTGCAGGAAAATTGGAGTGAACGGACCCAGCAATTAGTGAGATGTGCTCGAATTAGAAAAAATCCAGCAAATGGGTGCCAAGACGGGTCCAACAAAACTGATCCCCTCTAAACCTGAATTTTAACATCCAATATCAATGAGGAACATAATAAAAGTATACTGGTGGGGTTCTGAGGGTAAAAGGAGCTCTGATGAGCTCGTGGTGAGGGCGCACGTGCGCTATCTATGCCAAAATAGGCCAAAAACAGAGGCTCAGCACCCACCCAGGCCACAAGGGTCGTCTTTTTCACCCCAAATTTTACTTGCAGCCTAGTTATATGACGTTTTTACAGTTTTTACCAAAAAAGGAGCATGCCCGGACTTTTGGTCAGATAGCCCCCTCTGGTAAAAATCAAGCATCTGCTCCATAGTGGAAATTTTAAAGTAATGCGTACCTGCAACTTCTGCTCTCTTGGGAGCTCTCCTGGCCTGTAGGTCCCTAAAAGCCCGGAGTACAGTACAAAAGGGATTGTCAGGGCTGGTTTAAAATGGTGGTCAGAATGTTCAGATCATGGCACAATAACTTAGGTTTCAATAAGCGCTTGCAAGTTTGAGCAATTGAAGCTGATGCACACTTGGCTAAAAGGGAATTGGTTTAAGTGCAAAACAATTTAACCTGCCAATCTCAAGAAAGAGGTTTCAGCACTCTCATGATTTGTCCAAGTTCTAATTACTTGTTAAGGTGCAACGCGAATGGACTTGGGCCTGGAACGAGGCTCAGGCTTTGGTCTGCAGATAATAACTTGCCAAAAATTGGTATATCAAAGCCTCGAGTCAAGGAAAGTAAGTTGTATCTCCCATCCTAATTCCACTAGCACTACACCCAAATGGGCTTTGCTTCTACCAAAGAGAGTGAAATCAATTGCTAGCACTAAATGAAAACATCCAACATTCCAACCCAGGCCAGGTGAATTTAAAATCCCAAGTCGGTACCCACTGGGCTGGCCCACTAGGCTATTATTTGACCCCCTTTACTGGGATCTGATCATTGGCTGAAAAATACGCTTAATGTGTTACCATGACGATAGCAGTTGTGCAATCTTCTTTTACTTCTCGTGCAGATCATACTCTCAAATTTTAACTTGGTTAATGATGCCTTGCCCTGTTAATCCGTGCCTGTATGAAACCCAAAATCATCATTCACCATTGTGAGAACTGGCCAGCTCTTTGCTCCTACTCTTCAGAGTGCTCATGCATGCAGGTATTTTCTTCTTTTTATGCCGCTTTGCTGCCTTGTAGACGTTGTCATACTTTAAGTGGTGTCATGCTGTAAATGGTGTCATGCCACCCGCTGCACGTTACCCTTTTGGGGGAGTTGGCTGCACTTAGCTCACTCCTTATTAACATGTATCTTCCTCTCCCTGGGTTTTGATGTTTTCCTCAAATTCTCACCCAGTTTTTCTTTTGGCAGTTCCACCCAGAACATTTATGGTCAAAGCAAGATGAGAGGAAAGGCAGCTCAGCACCTGCAGGTTATGAAAGGGTAATAGCAGCATCAGAAAGTGTGTCGTGTGTGTCATGCTTAAACGACTGATCAGTTATTGCGTAATTTGTGTATTGTGCCAGTGATTTGGCCTTACAAAATGTGCTTTCTTTCCGGCTGCAAGCTTGATGAAATTTAGCTAAGCTTCCTAATTTGGCAACCTGTATGAACCCCTTGAAGCACCTTAGAAGCACCTAACTCCAAGGGGGCACACAATAAACTGAGAGTTTTGCTTGCTGTTATTGCATTGTAGTGCCTGGAGGTGCTGCATATCTGGAGGGGCGCGAAAGGCTGCAGGACAGTGACAGAAATGTGTATACACATGCTTGTTCTTGTAGTGCGTACTACCTCACCTCACAAGCCTAGCGCTTTGTCAGGGCCAACCACGCATCTACCATACATGACCTGGAACAGGCAAATTCCAGAGGCTGTGTGGGCAAACATTCCCCAATCATACCCCGCGCATTCACTTAAGACAAAGAAACCTAGACCTTTCAGTAAAAAGCTCAAGCTTATGACACCATAAGCTCAAGGATGATGACACCATAACATCCCGTTCTGTCAGAGGTCGGCTTAGACCCTTGCCATGATTCTAGATGATAACAACTCCAATAAATCGATCCTACTCCAGGTCCCTGGCCAGGGACGTATACAAATAAAAGCTGCCTCACCTCCTTTCAGCCCCAGAGGATCAAAGCTGGTGTTAATACCTTCATCAAGCAAAATGCCTCTGTATCCACTCTGGGAGTGAGCCTGATTAACCCAATTGACAGGGCAGAGCTTACTGCTACAGCTTGCTCCTTATCTGGTTTGGGGGGTGTTGAATCTGGCATTTCAACGCCTACTAGGTAGAACATAGTTCTTCCTTTTCTCGTTTGATACATTGCCTGCCAGGCCTCTGCATTCCAGGCACCAACTAGATGCTATCCTCAACTTCTGTGCTGTTTGCAGCTGAAACCATGTGCAGAATACACCCAAGCATTCATTATAGTCAGCTTGCAAACCATCCTCCTTGGGGTGGCTGAGGCAATCAAGGATAATTACACTGTTTCTCCCCTGCTTAAGCTTGGACTTGTAAGACAGAAAGTGGAAACTTCCGTGCAGTGCACAAACCTTGGTCAAATTATGTGCACAAGATATGCTTATCAGTTAAATAATGAGAAAGAGTTGGGATGTAAGCTGTTGCTTGTGGTAAAATGACAGGAGCTGGAGCAGGAGGACTAAGAGAAAACTGCACCAGAAGGGACAACCCAGTTTGTGTGAAATAGTTGAGGTGTTCATGCAAGCAATACCTTACTGGGAAGAGGAGCGTTGGTGAGGGTCAGGAGGGCTCTGAAATGTGCCATGTGCTATTTTCTGTATTTTGCTTAAGCCTTTTACATGCTTGTTTGATCTTTACCCATTGAATTGAATGTGTGTAAACGTCTAGCATACGCATTTTTTTGATTGAACACAGGTCTAGGCCAAGCTTTCTGAGGGATAGCTCAGTATGACAGTAGTAGATGGTCCCCAACACTCCAATAAGGATAGCATAAAGGCTCATTTTGTGGCATTGCAGTGCAAGTGCGTTATTCAATGGGAAACTGTCGCTCTTGCTAGTTGGTGCTCTGGTTGTGTGTCATCACAATATTTGACTTCAAAGTGAAAAAATAAAAAATAGCAGTGCTAAGGGTGGAAAAATATCATTTACATCATAAATTTTGTATGAAGTCTGGGCATTACTTTGATGGCCATTCTGTTTTCCAGATGGCTTTATACAAAAAGCATCTGGTCTAGAGCAGGATTAATCAGGATTAAAGGTTTAGTAGAAGCCATTGGGGCAAAATCCTGTTGGCTACATGTGCCGGCAAGACCAGACTTTGTTGAGTCATCCGGGCTTCACCCAATATATGTGAAAATGATTTTCCCTCTGAACTCACCTTTGCTCAAGGTTTTGATGATAAGCCTGGAAGCAATTTATGTCAGTTACCATGTTTTGAATCAAAACATACAAAAGCCAGAAAGCATATGGGCTTGGCTGTCTGACTGATGACACAACGAAGTAGTGGCTCTGCCATAGAGATGGGCCAGTTTCTGAGTGTCCCGAGTACCCGTTCTGAATTTCAATGGATTCCATTTCTGTGATACATTTATTCTTTCATTTTTCCAAAAAAAATGGTAAGGTTCACGGATGGGAGCAGTCTCTTCCAATAGTTGTATTGACCTGAGTTGCTATTAGCATCTCCAAGTCTGTGGTGCTTGCTCGTATGAGCTTTATTTTGCCCTTATTTTTTTAAAGTGGTGCAAGGCTGGTTCTAGTGGTAGTTTGGATAGTCTCATTTTCCTCTTTTGCGAGCTGGTATACATGGGAGAAAGGACTGCCGTCACTCGCTGGTGATGGTGGTGGCAATGCTTCGTCGTCCCCATATGGAGAGGAGCATGTTTTGTTATAGAATCGGCAGACTCTTTCCTACCACACCAATGTGGGTTTTAGCTTTGCGAAAGTACGAGAGTGTTAGACTCGTTAATCATCAAGACAATTTGTTCCAAGAGTTTGACATCATGATGTTTGTGCTTCCTGTGTAATTCAGGAAATAAGGGCTGTTTCCGTATCTGAGATACAGAACGGGCACTATCCGTGGCTATGTGGGTACACTTTGCCCTTATTGCAGAAGCTATGCCAGTCATTTCTGCTCTGTTTATGGTTTTGCTTATCCCAACTCCGCCAGAGTTAACATTGATGGCTCTTCTTGTCGCAGGTGTAAAGACTCCTGCTCCAACACGTTGTTGACTTTTATATGTCAGGCAACTACCATCAGTGTAGGCCTGCAGTTGCCAGTCTGGAACCTTCAGTCTTAGATTATTATTTGTAAGCGCTGTGAGGTTAGGGGCCGTAGTGATAGATCTAGTATTCTTTGTGAAAGCTGAGTCATTCAATTTCTTCCGAAATGATCTTGGTATTTTGGTTACTTTTGCCGTGTTCTGAGTGGGTGGATGTGGGCAGGGCTGGAAAGTTGCCTCTGGTATGGCATTTGACAAGGCTGCACACCATCTTGGGTTCTCATCAAATAGCATGTGCTGTGCTTCTTTATTCCATATAACAACAATTTCAAGATAAATTTCAGGAGCTGGAGAGCTTGTATTGTTTCCAATCCAGAAACTCTGTCTGCGATAGGTCACTGATGCCTGGGGAAAAGTGCCTAAGATAGTACAATGCTTTGATTATATTCTAAGAATCTGCATGTAAGCATTTGCATTCAGGCCCTTCCAATTTGGGAGGAGCAAGAAAGTTGCAGAGGCACTTTCACTGGAAAGAGATGAGTAGATTGCATTACGCACCATGTTAAGCATGACACTATCGTCGTAGAGAGGGTGGCATACCCAGAAACCTGTGAGATTAGTAGCTAAGGGATTGAAATTGGATCCAAAAACCACATCACTTTTCCTGTTGCTCCACACCCCTTTGAATGTGGAGCCAAAGCTTGAATTAGATGCTGTTCTATCCTTGGTCACCATCGCTCATGCTTGAAGTGCTTTTAAGTATGTGGTCAGGTAAGGCTCACATGTGTGAATCTTTAATTTCTTGACTTATTTGTTTATGGAACCCTCGAGGTGCATTCCTTTTTGTAAGAGAGGAGACCAACTAAATCAGAGTTAAGGTCTTTGAGTGGAGGCATGACTTGATTGTGATGACCTGAATCCCGTGCATGGTGGAAGGCATTCGCTAGATTTATGTATAGCTCAGTATTCAGCATACCAACACATTTTCCATCAGGGGTGTATGAACAAGCCCTTGTAGCATCTGAGACTTGTGGAAGTGTGGCATGGTTTGTTGGGCTTATAGGAATTCCTGTGTCAATGTGGTGAGCTTTTGTCCTTGCCAGCTTTTCATGAGTAATTTGGTTGATTTCTCTGATCCATACTTCGCATTTCCCAGTGGGTTGAATATCCAGTTCTGGGTAAGTAAGCTGCATATCAAAGGACAGCTTTTTTTTGTCTGATCCTATCTCCGTGTGTTGTTTTCCAAGAATTTCAAGGATCTGGATGAAGGTCAAAGCCCTGGCGTTCCAGGTTATCATAGCTTGTATCTTTTGGTGCTTGTACTTGGGATTCATATTCAGAAACCTTCTTTTGAGGCTCTTTCATTCATGTAATAGTTCTTCCGGCTCCCAAGTCGGAGCCCAGGTTATTTCTATTCACTCTTGCTCTGAAAAGTTATTTCTTTCCTTTTTGGGTAAGGATTAGGTGGCTACAAACAAGACATGCCCAATCATCATCTGCTATGATACCATCACGTTGGGCATCAGTGAAGCATTCTAGGTCCAAGAGGCACTGCCAATGGTATGTCCTGTGACAAGTATTACACTAATACATGTCCGTCGTTGGGTCAAGCTGCTCTTCTTTAGTCCGAGGGTCATAGCATATTTTACAGCCGGCATCCACAAAGCAGCATCTAGGTAGGTGTGTTATGCTTTTTGTCTGAATATCTTTGACCTTCTTTATGATTGGCAGTGCCCATCATGAGAGATTATCTTTCTACCACTAGAGGCTCGTGTTGCACATGTTGTTGTAGTCATTTTGTGAGCATAACAATGCATATTGTGAGCATGCAATTTAAGGGCAGTCTCGTGTGCCTTTGTGAATCAAGGCCGGGCTCTTTTATACGGTGCAAATTGTTTGAGGCATAGATCATCAATGATTGAATTCAATGATTGAACCACCTACACCAAGCAGGATGGTGTCGAGTGTCATCGTTTTGGCTTCTCAGCGCCTGCATAGAATCTCATGTTGTCTGCTAGAAACCAGCTGTTGTCAACTTGACTTGAAGGCCTAGTTCCTTATTTGATGGTGGGGTTTTGCCTAGTGCTTGCACTAGATTTCAACTTCTTCCTTCATTCATGCAAACACGGGTTGCCCTGTTGGCACAGTCTTTCCATTTCTCTTTTTACGAAAATCCGTGGCTATGTGAGTGCGCTTTGCTCTTAGTGCAGAAGCTGTGCCATTCAGCTCTGCCCTGTATGGTATTGCTTGTACCAACTCCACCAGGGTCAACTTAGACGGCTGTTTTTGTTGCAGGTATAATGAGTCCTGCTTTAATACTGACTTTTATAAGTTCGGCAAGTACCATCAGTGTAAGCCCACAGACCCCAGTATGGAATTTTCAGTCTTGAGTATAGTTTGTGAGCGCTGTGAGGCTAGGGGCTGAAATAGTAGATCTAGGATCCATTGTGAGAGAAGGATATAGATCTACATCTAGGATCCTTTGAGAAGGAGATTCGTTTAGCAATTCGCTGATTGCACTGCTAGGACTTACATTGGAGACACAGGCGCTTTTTACTTAACATCGGAGCTGAGGATGTGAAATTGTTTCTCTTGAAGCAGACACACGAATCATATCTTTTTCTTTCTGAGACTATGGATTTTTTGTCTGGCTGGCAGATCCAGCAAGCCCAGCAGTCAACCGATCTGGCTGAAGGTCTAAACCCATTGTAACTTAACTTTTGTGAGAGAAATATCTGTGAGAATGATCCTTATATTTCATCTTTGCTCAAGGTCTTGATGATGATGAGCCTGGAACTCCCTTAAAGTAAGGTTCAACTTGAAGGTTCCAAGGCTGTATCTGCTGAACGAGGTCCAATGCAGGGTTTGTATGGAAGAAAAGATTGCCATCAGGAAAGGGTGGTGGGATTGCCTCGTCATGCCCATAGTCATGGAGAGTAACATGTTTTGCTATAGCATCGGCAGACCAATCTCCAGCTACACCAGTATGGGCGTTGCCTTGTAGACGTGTATGGGAGTTTCTAATTCACCCACTTGTCCCAGAAGTTTAGCAAACATGTGCTTTCTGCATAATCCAGTGAGCAAGGGCCGTTTCCATGCTTTGTTAAGGGACCATGAGTTGAAGCTCTGCAAACTTCGTTTTGAAATCTGCGTATGCAATCAAACAGCCAACCCATCTGGCTGGTGCTTTGTTGTCACCTTAGCACCAAGATGTGCATGATATTAACTGTGATGATGATCCTCTTTGGAAATGCAAGGGCTTTTGAGCAAAAGTCTTAGGTCAACCAGTCTGAACAAAATCCGGCAAAGTGCCTATATCCCCATGAACAGGTCACAAATCGATGTCGCAAACATGCCCAATCAAGATCACCCAGATGGTCAAACATCTGCCATGTGTCAATGTCCTTTTAAGCATGCCTGGTTTGACGGATACATTCTTAGTTGCAGGTGGCGCTGCATGGGAATGAAAACTCGCTTCCGAGCCAAAATGGGGGCAAGCATTGGAGCATTGCACAGTCCAGAGGTAGGGCGTCATAGGCACACAATGCTCAAGCTGGCTTCTGCTTTATACAAACAATTGTTACACAGACACGCACCATAGACAAAGCGCGGCGCTATTGGTGCATGGACAGGCGCATGCATCATTTTAGGGTCTTAGTCAGCTCAAGGGGGCTGCAGCTCCTCCTTCTCACCACCCTCTATACCATGCCCTGCTAGCAAGCTTGCTGCAGGCTCTCCCTCGGCAGGTACATTAGGAGTACAGACAGTGGTTGCGCCATCCTGCTGCGGCAGAGGCTGCGAGCAAGAGGCTCCACCTTGCACCAGCAGCCCTAGCTGCTGAGAGCCCGCAAGGCTCACCTGAATGCACGGAGGTGGGTGCGCATGACCTTGTATGTATGCACCTGGTGCGTGCATGCGTGAGCATGTGCGCGCATGTGCATGTTTATTTGTGTGTGTATATGTGTTTATGTTAGTGGATGCATATGTTTGTTTGTGTATGTACATGTGTGTGCGGTATCCCAGGCTAGCACAAGCAGGCCAAGTACCTGCTGCAGGTCAGTGGGCGGGGCGCCTTGCTGCAGCAGCTGTTGCTGTGGCTGTAGCGCCCCTCCCCCAGCAGCGGCCCCCTGTTCTGCCTGCTGCGTGCAAGGCGACGGCAGTGGCTCTTGTGGCCGCAAGGGGGACGCAGGCGGAGGAGGGCTGGGCTGCTGCATGGGCGCGGGCGCGGCATGCAGGTCCTGGAGCAGCGCAGCTGGCATGTCTCCCGCCAGTGCTGAGGACCTGTCCAGCGCATCCAACACACTCAGCACATGGCTGCTGCGCACCGCTGCCACAGCCGAGCCTGCCTGTGGCTGCTGCTGCTGCTGCTGCTGCAGGTGCACCGCTGCCAATGCATTATCCCCGCCCGCCCCAGTTGCCTTGCCCTTGGGCTGCGGCAGCTGCGCATGCTCGTCTCCCTTCAGCAGATCCCGCAGTTGCTGCAACTGGTGATGCTCCGACACAGGCGCCGGGATGGCGTGCTCCAGGCACATCAGGGTGGCCAGGCTGAGGGGGGAGGCTACCGGCCCAGGCGTGGTGGAAGGGGGGGGGAG
>LKMJ01007645.1_pt1 | contig 10189 bp, 12 predicted proteins | sample 643391 | NCBI WGS metagenome assembly LKMJ01 (sample SAMN04112250, study PRJNA286221) | soda lake metagenome | biome: soda lake; feature: Kulunda Steppe; material: water; isolation source: sample PL-Br10 brine of Picturesque Lake | place: Russia: Kulunda steppe | collected 2010-07
GAACCAGTAGAATTGCAAGGGCTCTTGGCCACATTCACGTAACACAGACCAGTTAGGGGTGGTGCGCTTGACGCCTAAGATACCTTTAAGCAAGCACATGTGAACTGTTTGCAGAGGGCAGTCCATCAGTGTCACTATGTACATATCATGTTCCTGAAACGCTGAAGTGTTCATGACAGTGATTTGGCACGACACCTTTAAGTTAACGCGTCAGGGTTGAACGCCAGCCTGGCCGTTTGGCTAATTGGCTTGTGGCTGGCCACTGCCAGCCAGAGAGCAGGTTACACAGCTATATCTGCCAATCGAGGGCAGCTTACCTATAGCCAAAAAGTAGTCCACGATGCCTGAAATGACATGACAAAATTTGGTGTTGTCAAGCCAGATTAGTGCAGTGTCAGATTTATGCTGCCTTGTGACCAGGAGGTTCGACCAAGTTGGTTGAGTCAGTTGATGCAATTCATGATCCTGTCGTCAGTTCAGGTATAAATGTACTAGTCATGATCATGCCATGAGTCTATTCGATGCGCAGCAGTCTCCCAGCGTAACAGTGTGTCGCTGGGAATGGGTTTGTGGCCGAAGGCCTTGTCCTTGTAATCCTTGAAAGGAAATCAAAGACAGTCTGATAAGGCAAGGTATGTGAAAGATGAGGGGCCCAGCAGAGAGGGAATAACAGTAACAAACATCCTTCGAGGAAAAGTTTTTGAAACTCCAATTAATCTCTCTCCAAGTTGTACGCCAGTCTTGAGACTCAGAGCTCCTTAGTCTGGAACAGAGACAAGTCTACAAGTTAACCACCGGCCTGGTCGACAGCCTGATTGCAATCCAATGGGTTAGTGAGACAGAGACCTTTTGTTTCCATAAACCTTGCTGCAATCACCAGCGGCTATGTTGACATGGTCCTTCAGACCTGCAGTGAAGGCCCTTTTATAAAAGGAGCCTGTGACCTCTGATCAGCAGATGCACGACAATTGATGGGAGGGAGAGCTTTACATCTGTTCCCTTGCTTAAAGTGTTCTGCACACGGACCTTGGATGAGCTCATACACTTTCCGCCCAAGACATCCAATAAGAAAGCTCCATCAGCTGTTTCCTTTTTGCTACTTTCAGGGCAAAGCTCTCCTTTTTCCATACCAGCACATTGGAAGTTGGCAAGGATTTTAACCATGTACATGGTTAACACATGTGCAGATTGTAAGGCTGCACTGCCTTTGAGGGGTTTGAAAGGTGTAACTGACGGGACATCCCGTGAGCTCAAGGGCAGCTGAAGGTGAGCTTTAACTTACTTCTCAACAATGCAAAACTGCAGCTGGTTAACGTCAAGGTTCACAAAGTGAGAGATGGCTATTCGGAGCAAAAAATGTGTTAAGCAAGGCCGACTCATATTTATAAAATAAACGTGTCCTTCTATCTATCTTATCTGTTCTTGTTTCATGCTTTTGATGCTGTACACTAGGGTTTTTGAGCTGTGCTTGTGTCATTGACTTCCCCCATCCTCCTCCCACAACCTGACCCCTCAATGATCAAGAAAGCATACATCATGATCTATGACCTTGTCACGGGCACCTTGCAAAGGGTATTGGGCATCATCTTGTACCACGTGCTGCGCACCTTTGAGAGCGGTCTTTTCCCATCGCCCCGCCCAGGATGCATGCAGACTCCCCAAGGTAGGTTTTTTAAAGGAACTAAGCAGGAAACTGATGCAGGTCCAGATCGTTGTTGCGTGCCCCACCCACAGAGAAGCTATAGGCACCCGGTCCAAGACACTCGGGCCTCAGTGGGCTTACGAGGATAGAAGGACAGAAGCCATTTATCCACACCACCTCCACATGTCTTACCTTTTCCACAGTGAATTTCCCAGTGTTCTGCTTCGCGCACCGAGGGGGAGGCCTAGAGGTTGGACCTGACGGAAGCCTCCTCCTTGAAAACACGATGCCGGCTTTCAGGCAAGCACAGAGCTAGCGACACATCTCATGAAAAGCTAGGAAGCATAGGAAGTTCATGAGCATCACGCACTTGATGGACAGCCAGTATCTTGGCGAATCTTGCGTGCGTAAGGGTGTGTCCATTTCATGATCAGAAGACGGTCGAGGGAGTGCATGGGTTGCGAACTGTGCTTGGCTAAATAAATTGTGCAAGGCAGCTGCATCCTAACTTCTGGGTATCAAGAAGCATTTGACTTGTGACCACTTAGCTTTTAGGCCTGGCGGTTGCCAAACCCACTCGCACTGTTTTGATTTATTGACAATTTTGATGGCCTGACACACACACACACACGCACACACAAACACAAACACACAAACACACACATGAGCACATAGCCACGAAAGCACTTTGCTCAGCGATCTGCGTGCGTGGCGGGCACCGCAGGAATGCCAAGTCTGTGGGGGCGGACCTGCTAGAACTGGATGTGCAGATGACGCGGGACGGCATCATTGTCGTGGTAGGATGCTAGTTTTGTTGTAGGGTGTCACTGCCGTCATAGGGCGCCGGTGCCAGACAGCAGTGCAGATGCCTCGTGCCGCTGGGGCAGGATGAGCAGGGGCCACTCTCAGGGCTTCCTTTCGTCATATGGTGCGGTGCCGCCATCTGGGTAAGGTGTCATTTTGTGTGGTGTCATGAGGGTTCAGCGCCTGTGGGTGCGGGCGCGCCGTGCTGGTGATGCAAGGTCTCAGGCAAACACTTAGTGCTGGTGATGCAAGGTCTCAGGCCAACACTTAGTGCTGGTGATGCAAGGTCTCAGGCAAACACTTAATGCCGGTGATGCAAGGTCTCAGGCAAACACTTAGTGCTGGTGATGCAAGGTCTCAGGCAAACACTTAATGCTGGTGATGCAAGGTCTCAGGCAAACACTTAGTGCTGGTGACGCAAGGTCTCAGGCAAACACTTAGTGCTGGTGATGCAAGGTCTCAGGCCAACACTTAGTGCTGGTGATGCAAGGTCTCAGGCAAACACTTAGTGCTGGTGATGCAAGGTCTCAGGCCAACACTTAGTGCTGGTGATGCAAGGTCTCAGGCCAACACTTAGTGCTGGTGATGCAAGGTCTCAGGCAAACACTTAGTACTGGTGATGCAAGGTCTCAGGTAAACACTTAGTGCTGGTGATGCAAGGTCTCAGGCAAACACTTAGTGCTGGTGATGCAAGGTCTCAGGCTAACACTTAATGCTGGTGATGCAAGGTCTCAGGCAAACACTTTGTGCTGGGCCTTGTGCCGTATGGCGCCCTGCGGTGTTGCAGCCGTGGGGTGCGGTGTCACTGTGGCCCCGGGGCGGCGTCAGAGGGTGCGTACTGTGGACGGTGCTGTGTGGCGTGCCGCACCGACGCCGGGCCGATGGTGCCTTCCCTGTGCCTTTTGCAGTTCCATGACATCGATTTGGGGCGCATGTCTGGCCCGGCGTACGACGGTGTGCGCATCGAGGACCTTGACTTTGCGGAGCTCCCGCCGCTCTACCACGCGCCGCCGTCCAGCAAAGCTGGTGGGCCGGTCTGGGGGGAGATGCGAGGGATGGCAGGGGCGTGATGTGTTTTGGAGTCTGATCGGGAGGCGAGGTTGGTGGCAGCCCACAGCCATTCTCCTCTCCCTATCAGACCCTCCAACATGTAGGGCGGCAGGGAGGGGCTTGGGGCGTAAGGAAAAGGGCTGCTCAGTGCTTCGCCCGCCCACCAATCCAGCACCACCCATTGGTGGAAAGGGAGGGGCCCATCGATGATGAGAGAGGCGGGCAGTGGCCCAGTGTTGCTAGTGGGTGGGTGGTCGCAGCCTATCCCCATGCATTCAGAGGCACGCGTGCCGTTTGGATGAAGGGCCTGGGGCTCAGCTTCATGGGGCATCTTCTCAAGCGCAGGCTATAGGTGTCAGTTGTGCTATGACAGGCAGGTTGCGCCATGCCTTCAAAAGCATGCCATGATCCAAGGTGCCTTGATGGAGGGTGAGTTTCAGAACTCAAATGCGCTGAGTGCTGAGCTGCGCGGGGCTGCGAGGCGTCTTCCGTGGCTTTGAAAGGCGGGAGTTGTGAGGTTGCGTGCGTTGCCGGCTGCGCAGCAACAAGAAGAGCCAGTCAAGATAAAAAAGAGGCCATTGATGTGTTTCTGAGGCCGGCTGCGCAGCAACAAGAAGAGCCAGTCAGGCTAAAGAAGAGGTCGTTGATATGTTTCTAAGGCCAAGTGCAGGGTCGTGCTGTTGGGAGCTATGCACTTTGTCAGCATCAGTTCTTGGTCCAGTTCAAGAAGCTCAACTACAAAGTGCACCAGTCAGGCATGCACTACATGCACAAAGTGCACCAGTCAGGCATGCAAAGTGCACCAGTCAGGCATGCAAAGTGCACCAGTCAGGCATGCACTACAAAGTGCACCAGTCAGGCATGCAGCTTCAACGTTTCTAATGCCCTCTGACCACATGAACTCAAGGTGCAGAACTCACCAGTACGAGGGAAATAGCTCTCTGGTGGCGTTTGGCCACAGCTAGGGAACATGTGGTGAGCATGGAACGACTTCTCCATATGCTTTTCGACTTTGACTTTTGCCATTTGCTACAGGCGGATGCCATGGTGCGCATGAGACAACGCCTCCCCCAATGCAGCACTCCATTCCCACGCTCGAGGCTGTGCTGAAGTGGGTGATGGTATTGTGCACATGATGGGTGTGCTGTGTGGGGGCAGGGTGTGTGCGCAGTGATGTTGAGAGGCAGTGTTTGTCTTCCTTGACACCCATCACACTCCTTTGGCTCTCTGTGGAGGTTTTGTCATGTTGAGGCAGAGGTGGAGGTTTCGTCATGTTGAGGCGGAGGTGGAGGTGTCGTCATGTTAAGGCGGAGGCGGAGGTGTCGTCATGTTAAGGCGGAGGTGGAGGCGCTTGCGCACCAGCGCGCGGCGACCCATGCCCAGCTTCTTGCTGCATCAGTGCTTGGGACCCTTGCTGTGCGATGACAACAGACTGTGACTGTGTGCTCACGTGTGTGTGTGTTGTTGTGTGTGTTGTTGTGTGAAAGTGGTTGTGAGTGTGCGTGTGTGTGTGTGTGCGTGTGTGTGTGTGCGTGTGCGTGTTTTTGTGTGTGTGTTTTGTGTGTGTGTGTGCGTGTGTTTGTGTGTGTGTGTAAGTGTGTGTGTGCTTGTTCGTGTGCATGTGCATGACTGCAATCAGGCCTGTGCACTGTCCCACGTGGCATCATGTCAGTGGGCGCCAGCGATGGTACCATGACGGCTATGTTTGTATGGTAGCTGCACCACCACTCTCATCCATCTCACCTGCTCTCATCTATCTCACCTGCTCTCATCCATCTCACCTGCTTGCTTGCATGACGGCTATGTTTGTATGGTGGCTGCACCACCACTCTCATCCATCTCACCTGCTCTCATCCATCTCACCTGCATGCTTGCATGACGGCTATGTTTGCATGGTGGCTGCACCACCACTCTCATCCATCTCACCTGCTCTCATCCATCTCACCTGCTCTCATCCATCTCACCTGCATGCTTGCATGACGGCTATGTTTGCATGGTGGCTGCACCACCACTCCCATCCATCTCACCTGCTCTCATCCATCTCACCTGCATGCTTGCATGACGGCTATGTTTGCATGGTGGCTGCACCACCACTCTCATCCATCTCACCTGCTCTGCGCAGTCATGTTGCTTGCGCGCTGGTTGCCTGCTCTTGGCGGTCTGACTTTGACGTGCTTGCACGCTGGTTGCCTGCTCTTGGCGGTCTGACTTTGACGTGCTTGCACGCTGGATGCCTGCTCTTGGTGGTTTGACTTTGCACGCTTGCACGCTGGTTGCCTGCCCTCAGTGGTCTGACTTGGACCACAGCCTCGGCCATGACCATGATTCGCCTCACCACATCCGCTTAGAGCTGCCCGCACACGGTGCAGCATATATACAGCCGAAAGGGCCCCCTCTGATCGCATCGCACATCACACACCGCCACGCCAACCCTGACCCCCCTGTACTCACGCACCACCGCTGCCCGTGTGCTCCCCGCCCTCCACCCCCACCCAAAATACACAGGGAGTTTGGCGACATGCCCATCCAGATTGACGTCAAAGTGCACACGCCCGGGCTGGTGCGTGTGCTGCACGACCTCATCCAAAAGTACCGCTGCAAGCACATCCTGTGGGGATCCTTCAACCACGACCTGCAGTGCCAGCTGTACGTCACCAACCCACAGATCCCGCTGTTCACCTCTGCGTGGCGTGCCGTGTACCTGCGCGCGGCGCACCTGGCGAGGGCGCTGGACAAGGTGCGGCGGGGTCCGTATGGAAGGCCACCATGAACTGTATGCCCCAAGTGCTTCTCCTGCCAATTTGACCCCAGAGGAGTGGCAATCATGCCGCAAGGCGCATCGCAACTCGCCGTGTGCAAGGTTCATTTAAATGCAGAGAGCACACAGGCGAGGCCGATGGGGAAGCATGACACCTTTTTGCCATGGGCACAGCGCCCCTGTGTCCGCCTTGAGGAGTGGCTGTGATGCTGAGGCACAGCACCTTTGCTCAACCCCAGCGTCAGGGTGTGGCCTAAAGCAAACATGGCCCTCCGTTTGGGCGGCGCGTGCACAGCTCAGAGAAGTAAGGAACGCGCTGGCTGCGCGCGTGTAGATGCATATGTATACATTATAAGATTGCTCTCGTATCGTGCGCACGCACTGGTGCACGTCCATGGGAGCGCCTGCATCGTGCGTGCGCGCAGGTGCACATCTATGAGAGCGCCTGCATCGTCCCTTGGCGCATGCCTGTGTCTGCTCTGTGGGGCAAGGCGGTGGTGGAGGACGGCGCCCAGGTGCTGCACATGCACCCTTTCCTGGACAGGTGAGCCTGAGGGGGGCAGGGTGGGGTGGAGAAGGCAGGGCCGGGCGCGCGTGCACGGGAGGGAGGGTGCAACTTGCATGCACAAGACGAGGGAGAGGGTTTTATGCGCACGCACTGGAGGGAAGATGCACAGGGAGCGTGTGCCCGTGCCCTTGCGCACATATGCGCCGGTGACCCTACTCGTGCTTGCACGTGGCCTGTGTGGCGCCATCCCGTCTCGCATTTGGCGCAGGCGATCCTTGCGCAAGCACACGATGTTCCGCACGTATGACACATCACTCTCTGGTAGGGCACACACCTTGGCCGCGACCCTGAGCACCCTCCCGCCCTCAAGCTAGTGCAGTCTACCAGGCCGCCTGCTTCTGCATCCAGGCTCTGTGCGGCTGCTCTCCGCAACACTGAGTCGCGTTGTGTTTGCGGGCTAGCCTGTGGTGCACACGCATGCCCTGAGGGAGATGTGGGGAGCTCTGCCGCGCTTGCAGGGGCGCACGCATGCCACGCAGCGTGTGCGCTGTGGTGATGATGCGCCAAGGAAGCGTTTGGGCGCTGTCGTTGCGTGTCGTGCCAGAGCCCATCTGCAGTAGCAGCAGCAGCACAACAGCGCGCTGTGAGCACAGACGCGTGAGCACTGGCAGGCGCCTGCACGCGCACACCAAATTAACAAGTTAGAAGTTGCACCCGCCAGGAAATGGCTGGCGCTGCAGACCAGTGCGTACGTCCCAGCTACAGGCACCCTCCTTCTGTGCACACCAGCGCGGAGCAAAGCAGCGCGCCTGTGCGTGCTCCTACCCCTTCCTCCCACATTGCTCCTTCCCCCACCTCCCCTCCTCCCTCACTTGCAGCGCGTGGGTTGCGGACATGGCGGCACGCGGCGTGCTGATTGTCCTGTTTGGCCGCGACCTCAACTCCGCCGACGTGTATGCGCACTGCACCGCCGTGGCGTGCCAGGCCATCTGCACCGACCGCCCCTCCCACCTGCGCGGCTTCATCCAAGCCCCCGAGTATGCTGGTTACGTGAACACGCTGCACCGCTCGCGCGGCGGCGCGCAGGCAGAAGCGGCAGCAGCGGCCGATGGAGCCGCCAACAAGTGCGCTGCGCACGAGCAGGAAGTGGCAGCGTGGGCACCAAAGGGGACGGAGGAGGCCACGGATGCAGAGGGGGCGCCGCCGCACTTTGGGGGCCTCGCGTTTGCAACGCAGGGGCTAGAGTGGGGGACGGGGGAGGGGGGGCCCTGTACTGTGGACCTGCTGGCGCGGCCAGGCGGAAAGGACACCACCGCAGGGCATGGCTTTGCCGTGCTGTCGTCGTGCGTCATGGAGCAGCAGCTTGAGAGCCCCGCGCCGGCGCCACGCGCTGCAGACAAAGGCGGGGCGGCAGCGGCAGGGGAGGGGAGGGATAAGGAGGAAGAGGAGGAGCAGGAGGAGGTGCGGGCACGCCTGGGCGCGCCCGCAGCGGCGACAGCAGCAGTGTCTCCGCCTGCGGGCGATGAGGGGCAAGCTGCTCACCTGCCCCGGTGGGGTTCGGCACTGGACATAGCGGCAGGCAGCGAGGACAGGGCGGTGGCGCAGGAAACATGCGAGGGCACTTCAGCAGCGGGGCATGCAGCAGGGGTAAGGGTTGAGGCTGGGGAGGAGGCTGCGGCCAATGGGATGGCGCAGAAGGCGGGAGCCGCGAGCGCGGCAGCGACGTCTGGGGGCGATGGGGCCGAGGAGCAGCGGGTGTGGGTGGTTGCCAACGGGGATGGCAAGGGCGGAGGCGTGCACGCCGGCTTTGCCAAGCACGGCAGCGCAGCCCCCGCGGGAGTCAGGCTGCGCAGCGGCATCACCAGCACCGAGCCCTCCTCCAGGCATTGACAGCTGGCGCATTGACAGCTGGCTCCTCCAGGCATTGACAGCTGGCTCCTCCAGGCATTGACAGCTGGCGCATTGACAGCTGGCTCCTCCAGGCATTGACCGGCATCACCAGCACCGAGCCCTCCTCCAGGCATTGACAGCAAGTGCAGCAGATGCACAGTCCACACACTCAGCAGCCGTTGCATGCGGGCCGTGCATGTGCGCGGAGTCCGTGTGATTGTTATTGGCTGCGCGCTGCGCGCCGTGCCGCCTTGGGGAGACTGTCCTGTCAGTCAGACATTCGGAATGTGTGGATGCGGTGTCGGGAGGGTTTTGCTGGGACACCCGGGCACCTGACGCACCTATGCGCCGCATGAGAGCACCCGGGCACCTGACGCACCTATACGCCGCATGAGAGCAACAAAGCCGCATGAGAGCCCTATAGACACCCAGGCACCTGACGCACCTACGCCGCATGAGAGCAAAAGAGCCACTGGGAACTTGTGCTCGCCGCATGAGACCAAAAGAGCCACTGGGAACTTGTGCTCATGCGCAGCTTTTTTCATGGGGGGCCAGCATGCAACTCCATAACCCGCCACGAGCAGAAAGGACGGGCTCCGATTAGTTCCCTAGCCCTAGGCCTCCACCATACTATGGTTCATAGTATGGACCGAGTATGAGGAGGAGGACGAGCCTGTCAAGCTTGTGTGTGTGTATGTGTGTGTGTGTCTTGAGCAGATTGATGCTTCACACATGAGTGCCACTAGGGATGTCACACCAGATAAAGACTACCGGATATGTAGTGGTTATGTCTAGAAGCTACTCTGCATGCAGCAGACTCTCAGCCTGACAGGGACCCCAGAAACAGGCAGCTGCCTAAGGTCCCTGCTTTCCCTTGAATTCATACGCAGCTGCTGTGGGCATCAAGATGAGCTGCCCTCACTGACGGCCCCTCTGGCCATGCTAGGCTAGCAGGGGCACACACAGTTCTGTGGATATCGCTTACTTGGTTAGGTTCTAGGGTAAGAAAGTCTTGCCCATTTGGATTGGGCTTGTATTCATTTTTAAGCTCTTCAAGACAAGTTGTCAGGCAGCACTTTGTCCATCTTTGATACCTTGGTATCAGTCGCCTAGTGAATGCCAGGGAGCTGCACTAGGGAGGCTGGCTAGCACATCACCCTTGCTCACACTCAGGGAATGTAGATGTGCTGTAAATCAGGGGAGCATCGACACGGAAATCTTTTTGATTTTCTTCTTACGAGTATCCCCCTTGGAGCCTGGTCACATGAGCGCCGGTGGTGTCCTTGCAGCTTCTCCTAGTAGGCATACTGTAGCAACGATTTGTGAACATGCGCCATTTACGCTTTTTGAAGAACACGGAGAATTCAATTAGATCTTGGATACTTTTATGTCTAGGTTAAAACACAACTTCGCAACTACGACACATCACTGCATTCTGGACAAACAACAACTACACAAATACATGACAAATCAAGCCCTCATCTGGCCCTTAAAATAGCGGACTGGAAGCAGATTGCCTACACAGATGGGAGCTGCA
>LKMJ01007646.1_pt1 | contig 10188 bp, 10 predicted proteins | sample 643391 | NCBI WGS metagenome assembly LKMJ01 (sample SAMN04112250, study PRJNA286221) | soda lake metagenome | biome: soda lake; feature: Kulunda Steppe; material: water; isolation source: sample PL-Br10 brine of Picturesque Lake | place: Russia: Kulunda steppe | collected 2010-07
CGAATTAGCAGAGTTATACGCTGAAGAAAACAACATCGACATCACCGTAATGGAGATTACTAATGAAGAGTGCGAAAAATGGGGTGACTTTGCAGGCCCACGTAGAAATACAAAAATGGCCAAATATGCTGATGCAGCCATAATAATCAGAGTTAACGAATCTCCCGGTTCAACTAATATGATTCAAGAAGCGAATCGGCACATTGGTGAAGAATATACTGTTGTAGTCGATGTTACAATCCCTTAACACTTGTGAAAGTACTCGACAAGTCCAGTAATTGACTTACGCGTACTCGGTGTGGTAACAATCTTCTTCTTGACATTCTATTCTTTGAGTGGCTTCGAACGTCAGACTTGCACCACTACAAGCATCTTCTCCTTCATAAGTTAGTGCATCACCGTTGCATTTTGGACATGTGTCTCTGTAGACCATATTTGATACAATTAGTATAAGAGAAAACATACATATAAAACTGTGTGTTTTGGTAAATACAAACTTAGCTTTGTGAGAGAAAATCAAGTAATCGGCCAGATATTTATCGAGGTGATACGTAGATACCGTTTGAAATTATTGAATGGAAGGCAGAAAAACTCTCGATAGTCTTTATCACCAATATGATATTGAAAGAAAGCACGATGATCCCAGTAACTCTTTACAAAAATACCCTCCTGATTGGAATTACCGTCAAGCAGCAATACTTGATTACAACAGAGAGACGTGTGGACGTTGTAGAAGGTCTGTTGGCAGCGGATCTGATTCATTACCTTTTCATATTCATCACATTATACCCCTTCACAAACGGGGAAAACATCATCTAAAAAATTTAGTTTCTCTCTGTGAAGATTGTCATGCTTTGATGCACCCAGATAACGAAAAGCTTGGTGACTGGAAAAAATCCCCTTTATTTCCGGCGTATACTGCTGATTACCGCGTTGCAGTTGAACGAGTACCTTTAACAGACTTTGAACGTGCCGTTTATGATGACCGTTCAGACCCGAATGATCTGGAAGCCACTGGTGATGTAAACATCTATGCACGTTCTGAAGCCACAACCGACGTGCCAGCTGACATAGCAGTACAGAAAAAGAACCCAACTCGTGAAGAGTTGAACGAAATGGATACTAGTGGGCCGTTTGAATTTTTCTGTGTCGAATGTAATAAAATGGTCAACCCATCAAATAAGCGTTGCAAGGCTTGTACTGCACCAACAGCTAATTTGTCGAAAGCCGCAATAGTTGGCGGTTTATTGGTTGTTACTTTTGTTACCCTTCTCATCTTGTTCTTCCTCTTTTTGTGAAGGCGGAATTTGAATAGTGATAGAGTCACCGTGTTCTATTCCTTCTGGCAACAGTTCTTTGTTGACCCTGAGAAGTACATCTCCATCTAAAGAATCAATAACGCTTGCAGGGATTTCGGCGCCATCGATTTTTTCTTCTATGCGCTCGAGGCGGTTCATTACTGCTTCCACAGTAATATTACTTATTTCTTCATCAGCAGGCCCACCATCGACAGGAATACTACCTTGATTATCACTTTCATTCGTAGGTTTATCTTCTTCTTTCTGATTTGGAGTGAATAGTTCCTCTTGAATCCCCTCAGCAGCAAGGTCACCATTATATCGATCAGTGACTGACGGTATATCAAATTCATTTCCTCCATTGAATCTTTCTTTCACTTTCCGTTGATGATTCGTTCGAATAGAATCTTCTGCTTCAGGATTAATCCAGTGAGGGCTACGCCAGAAACCGTCACTATAGAGTACATATTCATCGTAATCACGATTTGACCACGTGATAGTGTGGTTGTACCGATCCCCGTACATATTTGTACGACCGTGTTCGATAATCAGTTCTCTGGGCGCAGCAGTCTCAACGAATTCATCTATCTCACTTTGCTTTGGGTGGGCCAAGTATGAGAACTCATATACGGTACATTTAGCTGATTGGATTGGTTCGTGTCTATTTCCCGATAGTACTTGGATAAGGGTAGCACCGGGGGTTTCAACTATCTCTTCAAAGAGTACTTTTGAAGTATTATTAACCGGGACTGATGGGCCAGCGATACAGATATCGCCTTTATTTATGACTTCTTTTGGGTCTGAAAACTCATTTACAACTGTTACATTTGGAATGTTGTATCCCAGATCTTCGTATAGATTGGCTATGTGGCCAGCAACAACTATGTCATAGGAATGTCCTATTTGATCAAAAAGATGACCAAGGATGTAAGCGTAATGAACACCTGCCAAGCCACTCGTTGTTAACAGTGTTTCACCACCTGCAATAACAGACTCCAATACGGTCTCCACACTATTGTTTAAAACTTCAGTAAAAGATGGTTCTTCAACACCAGTTATCGAAGAATTCAAAAACATTGCATCGATTTCAAACGGGAAACTCTTCAACATTGGCCGGTTGCCTGCAACAGCAGTAAATGTGAAATCCCCAGTAGCTAAAATTCGGTGTGTTCTACCATTGTCAGTGAACCTAATGATGTATCCGACAGCACCCGGACAATGACCTGCAGATACCGGGCATACATCAACCCCATCGAATAGTGTTTCCCAATCAGTGATTGGTGTTAATGAACCCGAAACTTTTCCAGAGTCTCCAATATCCCCGTGTTTCCCAGTCTCGTTAAGAATTTGCTCAAGTACACGTGCAGTCGCAGGTGATGTATAGACACTCGCTCCATCAACAATATTGCTCGGTAATGTAGCGTAGTGGTCTCCATGAGGATGTGTAAGAAGGATCCCAGCAAGAAACTCATCCTCTCCTAAATCTTCCTTCACCGAAACATTACGACCTGAATCGACCAACACACACATTTTCCTCTCATTAACCTCATCACTGAATTTAATGTAGTAGGAATCTTGCCCATCACGTGGATTGGCGTGCTGGTAGGAAACCTGCATATATACTCAACTCTGCTCCGTAGTAGTGATTCAAAACTTAAATATTTCCGTATAGAGACTAATGAGTGAAACCCAGAACACCAACGGGTTTCTGCTGCTTTACCAGTTCAAATACTCTGCCGGGCGATCAAAATCAGCCTCAGAAGCATCAAATTGGGAAAGGAGCAACTGCTCAATATGAGCCTGAACTTTCCACATTGCCTTCCGAGCCTCAAACGCAGCCTCAGAAACGCTTTCTCCAGAGTCAACACGACTCCAACCGCTACCAATACTTTCAACGGCACCAGCAGCGTCGTTGAGACTCTCCCACGCCTGCTCTAATTCTTCGTTTACCTCACGAAGAGTTCCGTAGTACTCCATCGCATCATCGACAACAGAATCATCCAACTCCATAATGTCGGGCGAGAATTCAAGCTGACCATCGATAGTACGACCAGCGGTGACAATACGCTGTCGTACACGCTGAACTTCTCGAGTAGCTGGCTTTGCAGTTTGTCCATCGATCTTATCAGCATATTCGTGGACAGATTGGATCCCAATGATAGCGTCATTGACGTACTCAAGAGTCTGCCATAGGTGCTGTTCGTGACCTTCTGCGACCGGCCAGTCATTCAACGCGATTTCTACACTATTCCCCTGAACTGTCAAGCGTTCTCCGTTGGTGTTCATTGCTTCAATACTTAGTAGGGGGTATACCTACTTAAAAGTTTGGGTTAATTTTGAATTTCACCCCCGTTATGTCTGTCAATACCGCTGCTGGCCTACACAACACTTATTATTCTACAAACTTCGAGTAATTTACTTCAGGTAAATAACCAACTTGAGAAGGGGTTGTGAGGTGAAGCGCACTTTACCTAGGAGCAAATAAAAAGAACAGATGTCAACAGTTTACTGTTTCACCGGTTATCCAGGTGCCGGGAAATCTGAAGCCACTAGAATCGCACAAGAGTTTGGGTACGAAACCATCTCAATGGGTGATATTGTTCGAAATGAAGCCATTGACAAACTAGGAGAAAATGCAACTAGTGAACAAATAAGCAATTGGGCAACAGAGAACCGAAAAAATGACAACGCGATTTTCGCCCACCTTACAGTAGATAAAATATCTCCACTAAATGATGATATTGTCATAGATGGGCTCAGATCACCAGAAGAAATCCGCGTATTTCAGGAACAATTCGATGAAGTAATCATTATTGAAATCCACGCAACTAAAGAAACACGACTTAGACGGATTACCGAAAGAGGAAGGAGGGGAGAAGACATCAAAACAATTGAAAATCGTGATACAGCCGAAAAAGAGTGGGGGTTAGACAAAACAATTGACTGTGCTGACTACCAAGTTACCAATGAAACTAATCTCGACGATCTACGAGAACAGTTACTAAATATTCTCGTGTGACATCCTCCCCGCCGTAAACGGCGAGGCTTCCCACAAGCGAAGGCTTGCTGGTTTGGGAGATTTACGGTTTTACATCCCCGAGGGAATGCTGGCAGTGCCACGCTACCGTTACCCCTATCCACCGTCGAAAAGACGGATGGATTCAGGGTTATCTTTGAACCGCCGCACCCAGTTCACCAGACGGAAGGGGTGCCTTCCGCGATGAAAGGGCGAATCCCGATATTGTCTCATTAAGATAGGGCGGCTAGACCGCCTCGGTTAGCATTTAGTACGCTATAGAGCCTCTTAAAACCACGGACGGGCGCTGTATCCCCGCGCTAAAGCACGAGGTTTTAGCGCCCTACTCCGCTTGATAATTCATCCGAAGGTAAGGTAAATACCTCGGAACTTGACCCCGAGGCCGTTGACTGTACTAACAACAACCACACGTGGATAATTCACGAATACGTATGTTCAGATGTAAGAATATCTACGTCACGAACCAGAGAAGACATATCATACATTTCTGCTTCTAACCGTTCAATTTCAATTGCTGTAACCTGTGCATTTGATTCTTGATCTAACTTGTACGCACATTCTCTTACTGGCCCTGTAACAAACCGATATACGTGCCTCATTGCTTCTATTTGTTCTTCTGTTACATCACCTACTTTTTTCGATGAAAGACTTGCACACAATGTATTGAGAAACGTGATACAGCGAGAGTACTTTTCGCTATACTCAACATCTTGGTTGAAACCGATTGAAAACCGTTCAACCATAGCTTCGTTCCGAACTTGCGTGGAAATCAAATTTTCTGAACTATCAAATAATTGGATTCGTTTGAATGCGTCCTCAAAAACACGTTCTACTCCTCGTAACTGTCCTTCGTAATGTGTCAATTCACTCATCAGACCTCTCAAACAAATATATGTGGTATAAAAATTTCAACTTTCTGCTATTCAAAAACATATCTCTGTTTTTCACTCAAGTTATCAGGTAAATAATCTTATTATCCATCTTGTTTTTAATGACAATAACGGATCTACCAAGTTGAAGGGCAAAGTAATTATTTCATCATCTACTATTGAATCGTGTATGACTCGACTTATTGACTTTCACGCAGAATGGTGTGGCCCGTGTAAACAGCAAACCCCTATTGTAGAACAACTCAATGACAAATTTGACGATCTCGAAGTGGAAAAAATAGACGTTGATGAAAATCAAAGTAAAGCTAACAAGTATCAAGTTCGTTCTCTACCCACTCTTGTCATTGAAGACTCTGATGGTAATGTACAAGACCGATTTGTTGGCCTGACCCCTCTAGGGGAGTTAGAAGATGCAGTAAATAAAGTTCTGTAACGCCTCGGAAGGTAGTATATTTCTCGTTTTATCAAGCGGTATAGAACCATACCCCCCAAGGAGATTCACTTTGATAAGTCTGAGACGCAAGCGTATACCTTTTCACGGCGAAACTCTGTCCACGGATCCAGATCGGAAATAACAGATACTTTTTCTTCTACAACTTTCCAATCACTTACCCTCTTATCAAAACGCTTGACAGACGCTTTAGATTCTACCAACTGAATCCTATACATTTCCTTTCCTGTATCAACAGCGTGGATAATTCTCTCAGTTTGCAATACTTCTGTGACTTGTAAATTTAAATCGAGATCGGGGATTCGAACGTAAGAATTGTACGCTACAGTATTGAAAGCTCTTTCGGTTTCTGTTGAGTCTGACCACCGATTTCCACAGTGTGGACAACAACTAGCATTGAGATCAGGGTGCGTAACACCAGTTATTTCACTACATTGAGGACATTTGCTTCTCTCTCTGTATTTTTGTGTTGGAATGGACATACTCCAATTATAACGTGTCTCTTATTCACTAATAAAGGTAAGCGCCAGTGCAGCAACAGTTTGTCTTGTTAAATGTGACCTCCTCCTCGAAGAAAAATAGACTCAGCAGGAAAAGAAACACAAGACGTAGAAAGAGTCTTTACAGAATTCGAGGAGAACTGCCCGGGATTTGACTCCGAAATGATTCACCTGTGTTTGATCGAGATCGTGAGTGTAGTTTTCGTAAACTTTTGCTTCACATTGACAACTTTTCCAATGACACACGTCTTTCGACAACCCCACGACAAATAGATGCAATTAGTGGTTTCACTTCTGCAGGGTTGAATTCGTAACAGTCTTCTTTGATAGTTCGCCATTCTTCTTCCCATATATCATCGTATACACGATGACGTAACTCCTCTATAATCCCCATTTCCAATTCATATCCTTCCTGTACTACCATTTTGTCAACGATCTTGTTCACGCGGGCGGGCGTGCAGTACCGTGCAACAAATATTTCATTACCATTTTCTGCTTGCTTTTCTGACAACCCCCATTTTTTCTTATTTAGTTCTTTGAACTCTGGTCGAACTAATTTGACTCTGTATGGCTGTTGTGGTTTTCTGAAAACCACTCCCTCTACCAGTACATCTGCATATGCTGAAACTGGAAATTCAAACTTTTCAGGGTCAACAGTTAATTTCTCCACACTTACTAATCCATCACGTACAGTGGCAGTAGTAGGGATTCCAATTGATTCGAATGTATTGATCATCTCTTCAAATTCAAGAAACCCATCAAAGACCTGCTCGTACGGATTATTTGGGCGGCTGAGAGAGTCTGTCTTTCTGTGTATACATATATCGAAACCCAAAACAGGTGGTGGAGGGTTCTCTTCGTATCCATAATCAAGCGTATGTCGTATCATATTCTCTGCAAAGAACGTAACCGGGCCGTATTCATCTTGAACTTTCCTTATTTCAGGAACGTCAACTGATTTGAGACGCCGAGCTGGATTACGAAGATCCTTCCTCAGATTTTTTACACTGTTTGTAGTACCGATTACGAGCTTTTTACTCCCAACTACTACATCTCCATCTGAGGGCATCTCTTCAAACCGGTTAAGCGAATGATTTGGATCTGTTAATACGTCTGGGTATTCGTTTTCAAACCGCTCTTCGTATACAGTAAACCGAAAATTACCACCGTCCAGTTTTTCTAACATACGAACATTTCCGCTCTCAAAAAAATCATCAGGTACCGTGGTGAAATTATGACGAGGTACTTTGGGATATTCTTTCATTTGTAGTAACATAACCAAACGGAACACAAAGAACCATCGTCGAAAACAATATTCAGATCAGCGGGTAAAACCCTAAGTATATTCCTCGAATCTCTCTAAACATTTAACAGTGAGTTCCGCAGCACAACCACAACCAATTAATAAGGATTAAATCATAATGTAAAATCTATATGACAAAAAAACGTCGAACTACGGCTATCCCTGAAGCAGCACCACTGAGTACTCCTTACCATCCAGTTGAGGTTTTAGCCATTCCATTCCTCATCTTCATCTTTGTCACAATTATTCAGTTGATAGTCTTTCTGTTTTAAAAGAACAAAATAACTGAACCTACTCAAGGTCAATCCCGTGACATTCTTCTTGAAATTTTGTCACACCTGTAGAAACTCACATTACTCAAAATAACCACGTACACTTTGATGAACACCACATTCATCAATAGTTTGAAGTAATGCTTCAACGACTGCCTCAACATCATAATTTAGTTGATGGACGAGAAAAGTTCCACCACGACGACCTCGATGTCTCGTCTCTGTCTGTGTGAGATTCATATCCTTGAATGAACCGAGATATTGTTGAACGCGTCGGTATGTTACTGGTTCCGCATCTGCTTCCTCAACTAACTCCTTATACCGTTGATAAACACCTCGTGATCTATACTTTTCATCACCTTCTTCGGCTTCTAATGTAGCAATAGCGTACATTGTAATCCGTTCATGGTGGGAGAAACCCTCAATTGACTCAACTACTTCCTCAGCCTCCATCTCTTCACGCCCCTGCTCTGCCAGTTCTGCGGTTACTCGTTCTTGTTCTCGACGACGGGCAACATCTCCCGCTTTTCGAAGCAAATCCAATGCTTTTCGAGCATCTCCACCGTCTTGCGCTCCACAAGCAGCACAATATCGAACAACATTTTCATCTACTGCCCCGGGGTCAAAAGCTACCTCTACACGTTGAGAAAGAACTTCATATAGCTGCTCAGCATCATAAGCAGGAAACTCGATTGAAACCTCACACAAACTGGATTTCACGTCGTTGCGCATATCTTGCCGAAGAGTCAGATCACTACTGATTCCAATGGTTCCAATTTTCACGGATTCAATATAATCGTTTGCACCAGCGCGAGTAAGCTGGTAAAACACTTCGTTGAGACCTTCCTTATTCAGCGAATCCACTTCATCGAGTACAATCAATACAATGCCTCCTGTCTCATCAAGTCGCGAAAAGAGTTCTTCATAGACCTTCCACCCTGAATGGAATTCAGAAATAGGGTCTCGGTCACGGCTGGTCGGAAGCGATTCACCAATCCGAACAGCTACTTGATTGCTCGTGTTAAGTGGTTCACAATTCAACTCAACCACTGTCAGTTCAACATCTCTGTCTTCACACGATTTTTCTAACTCCCTCAACATATATTTCGTACTAGCTGTTTTGCCAACACCTGACTTGCCGTACAAAAACACATTATCAGGTTTCTCACCGTAAACAACAGGGACTAACGCATCTCGGTATTCTTCCAACTCGTCATCACGCCCAACAATCCGCTCTGGCGTATATGATTCTTGTAGTGATTCTCTATTACGAAAGACGCCGGGATTCGAAGGAAATGTAATATCACCCATAGAACGACTCAGTATTCATTTCTATTTTTCCCGTCCGCTATAATTATTTCGTCCTGTTCGTTTATTTTCGCGTAATTTCGTTTGATGGGGTTCCGTTTCGAGTATAATCAAATTCAACGTATACAGCTTTTCTAACGATGGTTTGTAATACCCCATTCTTTGAAATCACCCACCTACACTAAACACGAAATATCATTTGTTTACTTTGGATAGATCTCCACAATTATTGTGACAAAATCACTTCGTGTATTTCGTGTTATTGGGGTGTGTTGAGGAACATATCAAAATAGTAACTATAGTACAAACAAATTTTATGATTTCGCGTAATTTCATCCACGGGGGTATCATTTCGTGTATTCATCTATAAAACCAATAGACGTAGACGGTTTCGTAGAATCAAACTGGTTCTATTTTGGAACATTAAAACAGTCCCCATCTGAATTTTTGTTATATTGATTTGAAAACATATTTTTATTGCAACATATTTTTGCGTGCAAAACACCCCCGGGGTATCATTTCGTGTATAACGCCCCGCGAGAGAGGGAGGGGTGATCTGAACTCGAATAATTATAATTTAATTTATATAAAGAAATCAAACTGGTTTGAGTAATAAATAAGTTTCGGTCAATACTAGAAACCTCCGTAATTTTAGTCACTCATACAATCGTAAAAAAGCAATCTCGTATGGGGGTATACCTTCACAGCCTATTATACACGAAACGACACCTACCCCCTCCCCCTGTTCATCTATTTCGTGTAAAAGAATAATTCTAGGATCTATTTCTAGGATCTATGGATCTGAATGTAAAGGTAGAATGAATTCGGTAAAGTAACTTTTCACCCTTCAACAGGTACGTCCACAAGAAGGACGATTGCTTCACCGGTTAAGATTTCGGTTCCTTCCCCGACAACTTTTGTCTTCACTCTCCATTTATTTTCTCCGAGGTCTTCGACGACTTCACAAGTTGCTATATACTTTTCACCGATTGATGCCGGGTTTTTGTACTTTGCTTGAGTTTCAATCAAGATGGCTAAACCGGGGAGTCTGGCGATAGCTGCACTCACCAATCCATTAGTTAACAAACCGTGGACTATTCGCTCGTTGAAAAGCGTGGAGGAAGCAAAC
>LKMJ01007647.1_pt1 | contig 10187 bp, 23 predicted proteins | sample 643391 | NCBI WGS metagenome assembly LKMJ01 (sample SAMN04112250, study PRJNA286221) | soda lake metagenome | biome: soda lake; feature: Kulunda Steppe; material: water; isolation source: sample PL-Br10 brine of Picturesque Lake | place: Russia: Kulunda steppe | collected 2010-07
AGAGAGAGAGAGAGAGAGAGAGAGAGAGAGAGAGAGAGAGAGAGAGTGAGAGAGAGTCATGAACCAAGACAACAGCGAGAGAGCCGTCAGCCAAGGCAGTGGCAAGAAATTCGTGAGCCAAAACAGTGGCAAGAGGGTCATGAGCCAAGATAGCAGTGAGGGAGTTATAGGTGATGTCAGATGAGAGGTATGGGCGGGGTCCATACCAGGGTGGACAGGAGGCAGGCAGATTGCGACTGTGGACCCTGCATCTGTGCAAGCAGCAAGCAGCAGCAGCAGCAGCAGCAGCCATGGCCCTGAGCACGTTAAAGCTCATGTTTTGATCCTGAGTGTGCTCGAGGGTGTGCTTGATGCAGACGCTGTGTGCGTTGCTGGCGTTGCTTGAGCATGGATGCCGTCATTAAAAGGAACCACAGTGACTGAAGCAACACGCTGTTGAAACTGCACTGCGTATTCTTTGGTGGTTGGATCTGGTCTTATGGCTGCTATTGACACAAACAGAAGATACGCATTGATACAGAGGGTAGCAGCTATGCGGGGGCCACGCATGACCCGTTGTTCAACAAGGACAACGCCACCTTCAGACACACAACTGGAGACACACATACCCATCAATGAAGGCTCCACCCTCCCAAAACTAGCGACATCCACACCCCACCTGCAAGCGCTTCTGGGCTGCCGTGCTTCCCTCAAGGGCAGCGATGACATCAGGCGACGCAGTGCGTCGCAAGTCGACCTCCTGTGTGCGTGTGTGGGCGCGTGCCTGTTGTTGTTCATTTGTGCCTGTTGTGGTTCATCTGTGTTGTCAATGCTCTTGAGGTATCCATGACGCCAGGCCATGCAGCCGGCACAAGTCAAGGTTCGGTGCGTATTTGTTGGGCGGATGTCAAGGTGTCCATGCAGCACACGTGTACATGTATGCCAGAGTCAGTCTACTGCATGCCCCTCAGACGGAGAGCTTAGCTGGGGCTGCGAGCTAACCTCCCTTGCGCCTCATGTGAGCTCTGCTTTTGAGTGTGCACTCAAGCGCGCTTTGGGTCAACAGCAGCCGTGCAGCACACGTGTACATGTATGCCAGAATCAGTCTACTGCATGTCCCTCAGAGGGAGAGCTTAGCTGGGGCTGCGAGCTAACCTTCCTGTCGCCTCATGTGAGCTCTGCTTTTGAGTGTGCGCTCACGCGCGCTTTGGGTCAACGGCAGCCGTGCAGCAACGGCCACCGGTGCAGCAATGCCCAGGAGACAAGGCACTCAGCAACAGCTTCCAGCTCGAGCGCCCCGCTCTGCTTCCAGCCAAGCATCTCGCACATGAAACTTGCACACACACACACACACACACAAACCCTTCTGCTCACCGCATAGTGTTGCTCACCATGCATCCTGCAGCTCTTCAATACACCCTGAGCAGGCAAGGCACAAGCTGTAACACCCAATAGACACGCCACCGGCCGACAGCACTCAGCACCTCTCTGGCACAACCCCAGGCACTGCCATTGGCACTGAGAACACGCGCACCTGCGGCACATTGTCCGCCCCCTCCTTCAGGGTGTACAGGTAGTTGTTCTTGCCAATGGGCGTGGCCTGGATGTATGTCTGGTTTGACAGGATGGCGTGGACGTCTTGCAGTGGGAAGTACCTCTGCGTAGGAGGCAAGGGGTCAGGGCAAGCGCGTTGACGTAGCTGACAGCAGAAGGCCCCTTTGGCACGCAGGCAACATTTTGCCGCAAGTGCTGCATCGCGCAAAGGTCAGCAGAATTTCCGCTGTTGTCCTCTCAATGTCGTGCCTGTGGCCCTTTTCGCGCCCAATTCTCAATTCTAGGTGCTGCCTCAGACACATTCTAGGTGCTGCCTCAGGCGCACACAAGTGCTGCCCGGCTTAGAATAGAGAACCCCTTTGGGTCCCTTATGAAATCCCCAAGCCACAGCTTTGAATGCGTGCCCACACGCCTATGCAGGTAGGTGGCAGCATCTTCATAAAGCAAGAAGTTGGGGCGATTCGCGCACACAGGCAAGCCCAGCTTTTCCAGACGTGCGCCACCCACCTCCGTGCTGCCAACAGCAGCACACACACACCACGCCGCACACACACACACATATGAACACAAACACTTACACACATCTCTAGCTCCCTCAGATTTACACACAACACGTCGTGCATGACTAAACCTGCAGCTCCCGCAGCTGCACACCCACACATGCACACACGCACACACACACACAAACACACACAATGTCGTGTGCAACTGCACCTGCAGCCCCCTCAGCTGCAAACACACGTACACGCACCTGCAGCTCCCTCAGCTGCACGCCCTCCACCTCAATGCTCTGCCTGTCGTGCCCCCCGCGCCGGTCTGCGCGCCGCTTCTCCTCCTCACGCACGCGCGCCGCCTCCTGGCGCTGCAGCTCCCGCACCACGTGCACGATCATGCGGTTGCCTAGAATTGTTGCATACACCTGCAGCAGCGGCGCCAGAGGCAGCAGCAGCAGTGTTGGCAACACAACACGCGCTGCGTGAGGCTGAGTGAACAAACCAAGAGGCCTGCAAACAAGCAACAAAGGTGAGGCTAGCCTGGGAACAACAAGAGCTGGAGGGCGTGAACTCCTGGAGCCCAGGCAGCAAGCGCGCAGACAGTGGGCCTTAAGGAGGAAGAGGGATCTTGGGTCCATGGGGAAAACACACGCACACGCTCACACACACACACACACACACACACACACACAAGCAAGCTCGCACACAAACTCATGCATGGAGGAGCACGCACTGGAGGGTCGATGCGGTCTGGCAGCGGGTTGGGCAGGCGCATGAGCGGCTGCTGCTGGCCGACGGTCAAGGAGCCCAGGAATTCGCGGATGGACAGAGAGCCAAGGGCCGACCTGTGCAGCACCAGAGCACCAGGCAGCAGGAGATGGGCCTTCTGCGGCGGTCACGGATGGAATGAAAGCCAAAGGCTGCACCTGCCCAGCGCCAGGCAGCAGGAGAAGGGCCTTTTGACGAGGTTGCAGATGGACAGAGGGTCCAAGGGGCAGGGGAGAGGCGCTTTGCACCCAGGAATGCTCTTGTTTGGGAGCATGTCAGCAGCGCAGCGTGACGCCATGACAGCAGCAGTGTGGCGCGGCGCTGAGGTGTGCACCACCCAGCGCAGTCCCTGCATCACAGCGAGATGCAGCCGCGCGCAGCCGCACCCCACGCACCTGACCAGCAGGAAGTCGGAGGCCTGTGGGCGATGCGGCGCGGCGGGCGCCCTGAACATGCCCGCCTCCACGCTCAGCAGCGCGTTGCCGGGGCGGACGATGCCCACCAGCGGCATGTCTTCATCCGGATTCAGCTGGGTCACGCTGCCCACGCGCCATGGCTCCAGCTGCGCGGCCGCTGCGGGGCCTGCGCGTGCAGCACAGCCAGCGGGGGAGCGTGGCAGCCAACATGTGCTGCGGTGCTGCAGGACCTTCCTCAACCATGAGGCTTCCTTGCCCACGCGCTCATGCCCCAGCTGCACAACCGCAGCGGGCCGTGCATGATGCATACATGCTTGCTCTTGAGCCGAGGCTTGCGCCAAGCCTGGACATCCAAGCTGCGCCACAGGCAGAGGATGGGGGGCATTGGTCAGAATGCAGAAGGGCGGGGACGGAAAGGAGGAGGCGTTAGGGTTAGCCATACGCACGCGCACCTACCCGCGGTGCGCACCACCTCTTCGTCGATGACGCCCTTGGGCAGCGCGCCAATAGGCGGCGAGCCCGCGGCCGCCATGTTCAGCCGCCCCTCCGCGCGCATCGCCTGCTTGGCCACCTCCAGCGCCTTGGCCAGCGCGGCGCCACTGCTGTCCAGGGGCCCGCGCTGCGCACACGTGCAAGACGGAGGGGCATGCCCCACAACTGGCAGCCAGCATAGCAACAAAGACGGGTGAAGGAAGTGTGGCAAGAGGTGCCAAAATGTCCGCAAAGCCCGTCCCAGCAGCAAAAGGGCGAGGGAGACACAGGCGGAGACAGGTAGAGGCTGATTAGGGGTCCTGTCCAAAGCGCATGGGGCATCACCCAAAAGTGGCCATTTTGCGGGGGCAGCGGATGCCGGCGAGCAAGGGGGGGTAGGCAGTTGACACGCTCATGCACCTCCCGCACCAGCGTCTGTGCCTGCGGACGCCGCTGCACCCCCACCCCTGCCCTCGTGCACCTCCTGCAGCAGCGCCTATGTGCGCCTGCAGCTGCAGATCCAGACTGCTGCTCCAGCCGGCGCGGCAAACACCTGCCACAGCTCAGCCTGCACTGGCGCAGGTGGCCGTGGCCGCCATTGCGGCACAGCAGCAGTCCCAGACGCCCCAAGTGGCAACACAGCAGCGGTCCCGGACGCCCCAAATGGAGCACAGCAGCAGTCCCAGACACCCAATATGGCGGCACAGGAGCAGTCCTGGACGTCCCATACAGTGCAGAGCCCCTTCACAGCGGGGAACACACCACGTCACACCACAAGGGTTGCACACACAACAAGGGCTGCACGTGTGCACCCCGCTGCAGAGCACACACACACACACGCACACACGCACACACACACACGCATGCACGCGCTCACGCACACGCACGCACACACACGCACACGCACATACGCGCGCAAACATGCACGCATGCACACAGGCACACACGCATATACACACATGGAGTGTGCAGCAGCCCATGCGCTGCTCGTGCTTGCCAGCTGAAGTGCACGTGCACGAGCACTTTGCGGTAGTACGTGAGCTGCAGGCCCATGCACTGCGGCGTATTTTAAAGTGCAGGGGCGCACGCGCACCTTGCGGTAGTACGTGGTGAGCTGCAGGCCCATGCCTGGTTGGCCCAGCATGCACGGGTGCTCTTCCAAATACTCCACCAGAAGCACGTGCCCGCGGGTGGTGGCGGAGAGGTCGCTGCGCTTGGCTGCGGGCACACGCAGGCACACAGCGCGCGCGTGCTGGGGGACAGCGACCGTGATGAAGCAATTGAGCCCAAGTTCATGGTGCAGACACACTGAGCATGTGCATGGTGAGGCGCCCTTGCGGGGTGGCTAACAGGCAGATGCACTTGGCTACATACATGCACGTGCGGCAGGTGGGGCGATGCGTGGTGTGTGCTGCTTGAGCACCTTTAGCTGTGTACCGCTGGGGCTGCCAGGCCAGTGGGCAAGGTGAGAGGCATTTGCAAACGCATACATGGCAGCACACATGGGTGCTCTTCTGCGGAGGCCACAACGCATGTACATGGGAAGGGAGTGCAAAAGGTGTGCAGAGAGGGCGATTGAGGCCTGCAGGGGCTGGCAAGCCACAACCCACGTGTGTCTGGCCCCGCGCATCTCCCACCACACCCCACGTGTGTCTGGCACCTCACCACATCCCACGTGTCTGGCCCCGCGCGTCTCCCTCCACACCCCATGTGTGTCAGTGCACGTGTGTGTGTGTGCGCGTGTGCGTGCACGCATGTGCGTGTCTGTTTCAGTGCGTGCGTGCAACTGTTTGTGCGTGCGCGCATGTGCGTGTGTGTCAGTGCGTGTGTGCATGTATGTGTACACATGTGTGTGTGTGTGTGTGTGTGCATGCCACAGCAACAGGAAGGGTATGGTGTCAAGCTGACCAGGGTCACGCACCGAATGCAGATGGGGGCTTGAGCTTTGTAGTGGGTACTTCGCTGGCAACCTTGGAGGGCAGCAGCTGCGGCAGGCAGGAGGGAGGGCGGGGCGTGAGTTGCAAACCAGAGATGGACGCAGTAGAGATGATGGGGAGGATGAACGCAGCATGGGACGCACACATTGGCGGGGCCTAAGATGAGTGGGGTTATGGGTGAAGCAGGGAGAGGGTGACGTTATGGGTCAAGAAGAGGGTTTTGTTACAGGAGGGTGATGTTATGGGTGACGTTATGGGCGAAGCAGGGAGAGGGTGATGTAATGGGTCAAAGTGAGGGTTTCGTTACGGGAGGGTGATGTTATGGGTGACGTTATGGGCGAAGCAGGGAGAGGGTGACGTTATGGGTCAGAGAGAGGGTTTTGTTACGGGAGGGTGACGTTATGGGTGACATTATGGGCGAAGCAGGGAGAGGGTGACATTCTGAGGGGTTATGAGCGAAGCAGCGAGAGGGTGAGGGAGGGAGGGTCGGGGGGGGAGGGGGTGGACTGTGCGGTGCGGCTGAGAGGGCCCCACACACAGACGTGCATCCGGCAGCATAGATAAGACGCGGGAAAGGAAGGAAGCCATGCAAAACACAGGAGCAGCGCCTGTGCTCACCACCCTGCTTCTCCCTGTATCGGGCGGTGCACAAAGATGACCCTGGTCTACAGCCTTACGTGTAAGCCTACGTGTGGCCCTGGTCAACAGCCTTACGTGTGAGCCTACGTGTGGCCCTGGTCAACAGCCTTATGTGCGAGCCTAGCCTGCACTTGGGTCCTCTGCAATCCCATGCTGGACAGCTGCAGCCCCAAATCTTCTAGCACGGACATCCAATCTGTGCAGCCCGTGCACCACAGAGGACGCATCCATCCAAACGCGTACGCCCACAAGCACACACACACACACATGAACGCACCTCGATGCTGGGCATGATCAGAGCCATGGCGTTGTGGGCGTGCTCCAGGCGGCCAGTGGGTCTGCGGCAGAAAGTTGGCATCAATCGAGGAGCGATGTGCAGCGGGGTATGCAGCAGAAGTTGGGTTCCATTGACGGGCGATGCGCGGCAGGGCATGCAGCAGAAGGTTGAGATCAATCAAGGAGCAACGCGTGGCGGTGTGTGGAGCCATGAAGTCACAGGGCACTTGCACAGTGTGATGTGCAGTGAGGAGAGGGAAAGTGTGCAGTGAGGCGTGCAGGGAGGCGCGCGCCAATAGTCTGGAGTGCGGTCAGCTTTCTCGTGCGGGAGCTGCATCAAGCAGAGGGGCACTCCAGGGATGGAGTACAGAAGGGCCTCAATGCAGAATCGAATACCCAACACAAAGGACTGCATGGGTGCAAATGGAAAACATCCAAGGGGCAAATGTGGACACAGCTCCCAGAAGGTGCAGGCAGCCCCGGCACAGTGGTGAGTGATGGGCAGCAGCGCCCTCTACTGCAAACGTGCTACATCTCACGGAACCCACAGGAAGAGCCTCCTCTGCACGGACGCTTCCTACCCTAGAAGACAAGAGCTTTGAGGAATGGATATCCGCGCAGCGCCATGCGGCAGCAGCAACCCTGCTCTAATTGACCAGCCACCATCCCGCGTACGATAACATTCGTATGCTTTCCACCCCCAATCCCACCCCCACCCCCAAGCAAGGCACGCATATGCATGCACACGCACGCGTGCACACCCACCTGAACCCGTACTCCTTGAGGGGTGTGTCCATGTCCTCCATGGGCTTTGCGGGCGGCGCGCATGCCCACAGCTCGTGCCTGGGCTGCGTCAGCCAGTGCTTGACGTACGGCGCGTTGGCAGTCTCCACCACTTTGCGTAGCACCGCCAAAATGCACACGCACGTCCTCAGACATTGATTGGTTTGAGGGGCGTGTTGGCAGCGTCCACCGCTGCACGCAGCACCATTGCTAAGCGCGTGCAGGGCTCTAGCTCAGGCCCAAGGTTATTCACAGGCGCGCCGACACTTACAACCACAGCAGGTGTGTGCAGACATGTGCAAAGCGTGCTGAATGTGCCGCACATACGAGGCAGCATACAAATGCCTCTCCAAATACAGTCTCTTTGGTCTAATCAGCCTGACACGCCAGCGCCTTCCAAGGCACAGCGTATGCGCCCTCCCATGCCCAAAATGCATGAGCATGCCTCCCTAAGCTCAACACATGCACACACACGCAGAGCACACATGCCATGTCGAGTCTGGAGATGCTGGAGCACTCTTGCGTGGTTGATGTGCAACGGCAATGGCTTATCACACAAAAGCACAGACCAGCACGGCCATGACGCAACAGCCCGTCCTGGTTTGAACAAGTGCACGTGCCACATGCGCATGTCTGCATGTGTGCGCGCTTGTACACCCGCTTTTGGTGTCTGGGGCGCCAGAGCCCTCCTCAATGAGGTGCACGCTGGAATGGGCTCAATGGCTCAGCCGTTGAAACACACTCATGGGCTGCCACCCTCAGCCGTCAAAATGCGCCCCCAAGGGCCGCCACCCGCAGCCGTCATATTGCCCAAAAGAGCTCCCGCCTGGCACTCACGAGGGCATGGGCCCCACCCCACCCACAAGGAATGAGTCCCACCTGCCACCACCAGGGAATGTGCCACAGCCGCCTCTCGCCAGGCCATGCCTCAATCTCGGCATTTTGACCAAGATCTCACCTCAGTGAGTGCCCTCTGATAGCCGCCCCAGTGTACTCCTCAAAGGAAGTTCCACGTGGGTGGCAAGATCGTCAGTCTCCAGTCCCTACCTCCCTCAGCTCCAAGCCCACACCCGCACCTCTGTCATTCAGCATGCTACAAAATTCCCTGCCGGCCCATGTCTTGTTCCCAGTAGATGGTCCATGCCCATATGCACACCTTTGACCATTTCCTTGGCGGGCTGGTCCAGGAACCACACAGATGGCATCAGGGGCAGCGTCTTGTTGGTCAGCGTCATCACTAGTAGCCTCCACTCCCGCTCCTGTGGTGGGCAGGCGTGCCGGCACCGTGTCGGCAACGCGTCAGGCTCAGGCAGGCTGGCATCAAGGTTGCACCGTTCAGTGCCATGTCAGGCTCAGGCAGGCTGGCGTCAAGGTTGCACCGTGCCGGCACCGTGTCAGGCTCAGGCAGGCTGGCGTCAAGGTTGCACCGCTCAGTGCCATGTCGGACTCAGGCAGGCTGGCGTCAAGGTTGCACCATGCCAGTGCCATGTCAGTGCCAGGCAAACTTGCTCGCTTGCTCTAGATTGAGCACAGGCAGGCTGGCTCTGAATCAAGCTATAAAAAATGGATGTGTCCAACAGCCTGTCGGAGCCGCACATCCCCGTCCGTGACAAAGGACGTCAAACACCCTGCCAATCGACGCCTTGCGCGTCTCGGTGGAGGTTGCTTCACGCAAGCGCCACACGGCAGCCAAAATTTCCTTATGGCCACCACCTCCTGCCACCACCTCACAGCCGCTGCATGCCTGACACACACAGGCCACACAGACATCAATGTCCACAGTCCTCAGGGCAGCTGCTCGTCCACACTGGGCAAGCAAGCACCTGCGCCCATGCTGCCATGCACGCACGCGCGCTCACCTTGTGCTTGCCGGCGCGCGCAGCCGCCTTGCAGGAGGCCTCGACATCAGCCGCGTACTTCTGCAGCTCATGCTCGCTGCGCACAGGCAGCTTCAAGTCGCGGGGGTGCCAGGAGGCCCTGGGCCTGCAACACACACGCACACGAGCGTCGCTGTATGGTGGATGTGTGCATGTGCAAGTGACTCTCCCAGTGCAACGCGGGTGAGTAGGTGCATGTGCGTGCGTGCGCGTCCTTGAGTGCATATCAAGCCTGGCACAGCAGCATGGTGCACCTGGGGTGTGTACTTGGGTTGTGCTGCAAGACACTTGGGCGCACATGCCTGCACACTGCCACATGGTAGGACAAAATGTGTTGATGGGGGTGCGTGGGATTGGGCTGTCTCAGTGCCCTTCCCTGCACAACAACCAGCGGAGTTCCACCCGCATGCTCCCACCTGTGGGAGAGCACCCACCCACCTGTGAAGGTCTCATTTGCACGCACCCACCCAACTGTGAAGGTCTCATTTGCACGCACCCACCCACCTGTGGAAGTACACCAGTTCCATGGGCTTGAGCTTGAGCGAGAACGTGGCCAGCTCTGCCGCGGGCTCCGCATGGCACGCGCGCGTGTTTAGGATGGCGTCCACGTGGCTGAGGATGCGGCCGCCGGCGCGCCGGCGCTCGCGCTCTGTCAGGTTGTTGTACTCATAGTCGCGGCTGATGTTGAAGCGTGACAGGTCGTGCGCGACCTGGATGGCGGCGTGTGCCGCGCACGCGGGCTTGGGTGGGTGCAATTCGTCCAGGTTGGATGTTCATGTCACAGGCACCCCCCTTCAGACATGAGCCTATCACGCCCTGACAGCCGAACGCACACTTGAACATTTGGATGCACATGCGCGCACGCGCACACACACACACACACACACAACTCCCTCTTACCCCCACCTCTCACACCAACACACTCAATTTTCCCTCCGTCCTTCACACCAGCACACACCAGCACACACTCCCTTTCCTCCCCCCCCCCCCTTC
>LKMJ01007649.1_pt1 | contig 10187 bp, 6 predicted proteins | sample 643391 | NCBI WGS metagenome assembly LKMJ01 (sample SAMN04112250, study PRJNA286221) | soda lake metagenome | biome: soda lake; feature: Kulunda Steppe; material: water; isolation source: sample PL-Br10 brine of Picturesque Lake | place: Russia: Kulunda steppe | collected 2010-07
CCCTGCATAGCTTCAAAACAGGGGGGTACAAAATGGGGGTAACCCCGCGCTGCCTGGGGCGGCGCCGGGGCCCCCTCCGCTGCGCTCCGTCCCCGCGCCTTGGAAAGAAAAGAAAAACTACGTAGGCAGTGAAACCATTCCCTACATCAATTAAGGAAAAGGAGACACATTGGCCCGAAGAGCCGTGGGTCTCCTCCACCAGTATCTGCAAATGTATTACAGAAAAGGAATGTCATAAAATTCAGAACGGGCATTCTTTGCGCTCAGAAACCACTGGCAGCCCACCTCTATGGCAGAGCCACTAGTCCAGTACCTGCCAGGCAGTGCTGTGTCATCCAATGAATCAGCCAGATAGCCAAATTCATGTGCTGTCTCTCCGAGAGACATTATGAGTCATAATGCTTTGATCTAAAGCATGGTGACTGAAAGACCTAACATTGCTTCCAGGCTTATCGTCAACATTTTGAGCAAAGGTTAGTTTTGGAGGAAACATCATTTTTACATAAATTCCTCACCCGCGAGCCAGTGGCTCAAAAAGGTATACTTTTGCCAGCACACGTAGCCAACAGGACTTTACTGTAAAGTGACCCCAATGGCTTCCGAAGTCTACCAAGCCTTTGAGTAGATGGACTTCTATCTTGCTCTTAACCAGATGCTGTTTGTATAATGTCAGCTGGAAAGCAGAATGGTCATCAAAGTGACGTTCAGGCTAGAGGCCCTTCGCACTGGGATGTACACCTTATTGAAGCCTTCAATTGACTGAGTCAACTTTGAACTTTGAAATAGTGTTACGACACACGACCAGAGCAAAAACTTGTTGAACTTGCAAGAGCAACTGGACAACATCATGATGCTGTCACCTTGGCCACGATAATATGATATTATACATATGGAACTTCGGACCAATGCGTCTCCCTCTCCTTATTGGATGCGGGGGGTGTTCAACTGCCTGCGCAGTTTTTCTTTTTTACTTTCTTTCAAATGGGAGGTTGAAAGGTAACATGGAAAGAGCACGTGGCTCTTTTCAGAACCCTCATGCCCCCCACTAAGTACCTTCTTCCTTTTATGATAATGGGGTTTTGCCTGGTGCTTGCAACAGAAGTATTTTTTCTCTTTGAACCTCTTCCTAAATTCACGCAAGCAGGGGTTACCCGGTTGACATAGTCTTTTTCTTTTGAGGCTCAGCTTGCATGTCTGATACGCTTCAGCTAAGCTGCTCTCGTTCGGCGGATACAGCTATGTTACCTAACCTAACGATACGCTTCAGGTAAGATGCCCTTGTTCCGAACAAGTCTGCAGGTACTAAATAACCCTTGCCTTGCTTACACAAATCCTGAAGTGCCCAGTCTTAAATTTAAAGGTTGTATCGTTGCAAGATCATTACATCACCACTTTTCCCACTTATATTTCCAATCAGAGTTGTGCAAATATGGCGTCATTCACAATTGGCACCGTAATTTACAGCGTCATTTGGACGCCGTCATACCGCCATACATAGTGCTTTCTTACAATTTACGCCGTAATTTGCGTTTATTTACCGTGATATACAGACCGTATTGTAAAAAGTCATGACGGCGTCAACGGTAACGTGCACATCACTGCTTCCAACACAGTATACAAAAGAAAAAAGAAAAACTACTTAGTGTACAATATGAATTCTCAGCAAAAAACGAGCAAGAAAATAAAATACCATGCCAGCAGGGCTAAACCCTGGCAGAATGTACCAAGAGAGGTGCGCATCTGGTGCAAGCACCGGACAAGCCCCCCCATTTAAGTGGAAAGGGGAATGTCAGCGAGAGATTGAGAACATTACAAGAGGGCCATCGTAACAGTCAAGCAGTGAGGATCCCAAGAAGCACAGGCCCTAGACTTAAACCCTAAACCCTTGCACAAGAGTGAGTTATCGTAGCTGTACCCTTTACATTGCCTGCAAAGTACAATGAATGATGAATAACTTCTCAAACCTTGAATGCCTCTGTTAGTTGCTGAATGTCCATGATGTACCAATCTGCTTTTGCAGCAATATTTGGCCGTGTAACAACGCCACCATACCTGGAAAGAAAAAGGAGGCAGGACCAAGAATGTGTTTGGCAGGAGGGAGTCTGTGTGCATCAAAGACCTGCAATTTTGCCTGCTCACTTCTAGAAACAATGGCCACAATACTCATTTTACACTCTAAACACCATATTTAACTGCAATAGCTGCTGCAAAACATTCACTTATTTCTGACATAGACCTTGGGCTCATCTGAGTATTATAAGTTGTAAGTTGCAAACGAGCCTTCATATCCAAACCAAACCAACTTGCTCCCAGCGGTCCTGACGAAGCCGAAGTACAAGACCTACCTAACGAATGAAAAGAGGCAACTCCTTTTCTTGCAAGCCATACACCTAATTGGACCCACCCGACGAAAAGAGATGCAACTCCCTCTAAGCGTGCTTCCAGGTCTGTCGCTCCGTCACCAACCATTACCACTGATTTGCAGCTAAATTTTTCCTGCGACCCATTTTCGAAAGTAGCACAGAGAATATGAGACAAGGCTGTGCACTTTTTGGCCTGGCTCATCTTGTGCGTGGGTTTTGCAAGGCAAATCAATGCAGAGTCTGAATACCCACTTTATGTTCAAGCAATGAGTCAGTGACTTCACAGGAAAGGGTTGCACATCATGGTCAGATATGCAAACACAGAAGCCCCCCACATAGGCAAAGCACTCATAAACGCCTGCGTTCCCAAAACCATCATCTTCAGTGCACTCATGCAAATACAAAGGAAGATACTTGCAATTGCTGCTGGCATGGGGAGAGCACTGCATTCTGCAAGGTGGTAAAAAGATAAAGCTCCGTCTTGGATACCGCGCTTGCCAATCGATAGGGGCAGATCCCCCCTGTCTAGGTACGGACGCCCTGGCCGTAGCGGGGAGTCAGTCTTTTGCATCCTTGCCCAAGGGATGCGTGGGTCTTTATGTCTTTGGCCTTTGCATCCTTGCCCAAGGGATGCGTCTAGGTCTGGTCGGGATCGGCAAAGCGGGTTGGCCGGGCGGCGAGGATCGAACCCAAGCCCCAAGCGCGTCTGGTCTGGTCTGCCCTGGCGCTGAAGGATGCTTGGGCACCCCATCCAATACCAAATTCTAAAAAGACAGAGCTCCGTTATGGATACCGCGCTTGCCAATTGATAGGGATATGTATCGTTACAAAGGTTGGGGATCTCTGCATCAGGAACGAGGGAACTGGCGAGGGTTTGCAACCATGAACTTGTCTTTGTTTGTGAGTAAGGTCAAGCAAAGCGGCAGCAAGCAGCTCAGCCGGGCCCTGCAAAGTCAGCCACCAGAGCATCCAACACATGCGCTCTCCACAAGCTGCTACTCATCAAAAATTTCACCAAAAAGGAAACAAAGGAATTAGGAATTTTACTTTGATAACCTACCCTTCAATGAAAAGATGGGAAAACAGGTGATCCACTTTTCCAAGGAGGCCTTACAAGAGTCCTTGGCAAGAGTCCCTAAAGAAAATTATAGTGTTCATTACAATCATCAAATGGATGGCCATCTCAGAGGCTAGAATGAGCCCACCCCCTAGATGAGTCCAGCTGCGCATCCCTAGAAAGCTTTCTTTTGGTCATCTGTAAAGAAGTCCATGCCGTTGCAGCAGGTAAAGACAAGCTCTCGCGTGCGCTGTAGAGCAAGCCTTATGCAGTGCTCAGTGTACATATGGCCCCATATTGACCATGTGCACTCGCTGGTGTATGCTATGGGGCGCATGCAATAGCAGCCGCACAGCCACAGCAGTGAGAGCAGATTTAATGCCAGAAAGCACAGGCAAAAGAAATAAACGTAAATGGTGGGGTTGCTGTTCTTGACAAAAGTTGCCAAATTGCTTATGGTCTTGTTTACAAGCTGCAGCTTTCCCTTTCTGGGCCTTGCTCCCGATGCTGCTGCCGCTGCTGCTGTGGTGCTAATTAGAGTCGCCGCCTTCACTGCCTCACTCTACTTCCAAACTCAAGGATACAAATTTGACTTGGCTGTGTCTGGAAGATTTTCAGGGCCGACATTTAGCTGCGCAGAGTATGCCTTGCAGCTTGCATTTGAAGCAGATGTGTGCTTCATGGACGGTATGCCCCACAGGATGTCCAGATTGTTTTTTTCCCATTTCCCTGCAGGCAAGCTGAATCTGTGGAATTGTTGGTAACCCCAGACTTGTTGTCATTTTCCACACATTTATTTTAAAATTGTCATAATTTGGGGAGTTTGAGAACATGTTTAAAGCTTTTTAGCCACATCAGTGACAATGACAATTGTTACTGACGAGGGTCCCCCGTCCGCCTTGCTAGACTTGGCACGTCTCCTCTCTGGCAAGTATAAGTGAGATCCTATTCATCACCAACCCATGACTTTTAAGCTGTCTGTAATTCACGAGCAGCTGTATGCTGCAGGTTTAGTAAATAAAGGGACAGCTGTCCAATTGCCTAACAAGTGTGAGCATCAGCAGCCTTTTCCTCAAACTGACTTCCCTAAATTCCTTCATTTTGTGATTATCCCTTCGAGCCTCCTTCAAGTCCTGACATAGAAAGTACAGAGAGCACCTGTCGCAGAACTAACAAAATTCTGTGAAACATTGTAGGACTTGGTTGCTTTCTCATGTAGATTGCCCCGAGCCCAAATGCCTTCTCTTAAACCTTTTTTGCAGTAGGAGGGTCATGCAACATTAAACGCAACATCTAGCATTTCTTGTCTTGCCTGACTATTTGTAGCATTTGCAAGACCCTGGGTAATGTGTTTTTGAAGCCGCACAAAGGGAATGGGAATTGTTGTGGCCAAGTGCAGCTGAGAACCATATCTAAAATCAGACATGTTGTCTAGGTTCTTACCTTGATGTGCCTCAAGGCAGCTGGCTTGCCTCCACTTCGGCAGGTAAATTCATTTTCATCAAAACCTTTGTAGGCTCCACTTTCCTGCAGGATGAAATGGCTTCCGATGTCATACCTAGCAAGCTTCTGCTAATGTGCCTCACACAAAGTTGCTTTGGTGCCAAAATCAAGTATTTGATGCATTATGAAGATGCACTGTCTGGAAAGCAGGGTACCGCATGTCTGGTGTACCAATTACTTGTCCACTAAAATTGTGTAGGTCTGCAGGGCAAGCTCAGAGCTGGTTGCTCTTGAACCAAGTTCAGAGAGCAACTTACATCAAACAGGATGTTGTTGGCAAAAACATGGCTCTCCGGGATCTGCAAGCTGTTGGCAAGGGGTTGGATAATGTTCCGGAAGCCACCGCTGACAAGGAAGACTGATTTACCCTGAGACTTCAAGACTTCTAGGAGCTCTGGAATTCCTGCTCACAATGTGGGAGCAGATAATGAAGCGGCCTTTGTATAGCATGCTCAATGTAAGGCTGCTCTGCCTTGTCCACATTCCTGACTTGTTGTGCACAAATGTCTGGTTGCCATGACACTCCTGAGCACATGCCCCCGATGCATGCTTTGCTGTGCAACCTGGCTGATTTGCCTCTGACTTCAGAAGGCAGCCGGTGCCCTTTCACATCGTCCTGAGTGGCAAAGGGGTGAAGCTACTCCTGGCTGGTTTGGCCGTGTGAAGGCATGACAATCTAACATGGCATGCTTCAATTTCTGAAGCATTTGAAGGTGAAATGCAGACCTCTTAAAAACAAGTGTATGCACAGCATAGCCTCCCAACCTCCCACATACATGGATAGAAGCTTGGTGCACAATTATCAAGAATGGCACAGGGGGGGCAACTGAGCAAATAGATGGGCATGCTCCTTTTTTGGTTTTAATTGTTCTTACACCACATGGACACATAAAAGACCATCCAACGTTTTCAAGGATCCATGGAGCAAAGCTACCAAGAACAGCTGCCAAGAGCACTCATGGCAAGCGCAACAGCAAGCTGTCAGGGCATGCCCACAGTCCTATACCCCCTCCTCTCCCATGCGGCCTACCTTTGCTCACACGGTGTGGATGGGCTGCCAGGAATCCCTGTATCGTTGCATGGGAGGGCTTCATGGCGTCCAGACGGAGGCTGAGCGCTGTCTTAAAATCCATGGTGCCACCCATGGCTCTGCATGACACAGACGGATGCGGACATTTATAAGTGTAGAGCGGTTGAGGAGGCATGCACATCCTTGACCAAAGTTGAAGGGCAGGCAACCTTTGCTTTCCGCGCTTCATATGCCAGCTGCCTTATGTTTATGGGCTCTGGACAGGCAGAAATGCCCCAAGTGTGTATCATCGATTGGGCTAAGAGGAGGCACTGTGCTTGAAGTGCAGTATCAATGGTCAGGCATGGACTAAGGCAAGGCTGCTTCAGTTCTTGCCATGCAGGCTTCACACACAAAGCACTGATCCAGAGCACAATACCTCCTTACACCCTGCGGCCATACCTTGCAGTCATGGCCGCCACCTCCTCGCCAACGCCCATGAAGGCTGCCAGCTCGTCAATGGACTCATCTTCACAGCTGAAACAAGTGGGAGTTCCAAATGTTCAGGTAACGTGGCCGTGCACTATGGAGCTGCTTTATAAGAAACATTCACCAGCATCCATACTTACAACGTGCTGTCCACATCAAAAGCCACGGCCTGCAGAAACAACAAGGTGAAGTCTGAGTACCACGATCATCTCGGTAACATGGTTGGAGCAGGCAAGCAGGCATGATCTTCGGGCTTATTGCAGGACTTACATCGGCAACCTTCAGAATTCTGAGGCACTCTGCTGAGGGTCCAGAAGAAGACTCAGCTACAGGGCAGGTGGAAATCAAACTTTTCATTGGAGTGTGCTGACATGCACCTTCAGTTGCATTGCAAGTGCAGTGGGTCCAGCATTCAGAGATGATGTGCATGAAACCATCAGAGACATGGTGCCTCTCCTCCTGTGCTGCCGTCTACCTTTATGATTCATGCTTGACTGTCTACTGAACTGCGTGCACATGCAATTGCATGTGCATGCATTTGTTGTGTGCATGTGCGTGCAGGTGTGTGTGTATGCGTGTGTTTGTGTTTGTGTCTGTGTTTGCGTTTGTCTGTGTGTGTGTTTGTGTGTGTGTGTGTGTGCGTGTGCGTACGCATGCGTGCATGCGTTTGTGTGCATGTGTTGCGCATGTGTGCATGCAAGAGCAACTGCGCGCTCATTTGTGCGTGCGAGCAAGTGCATTTCCTCCAGCTGCAAACTTCGTGTGTTTCTCAATTGAGGTTTAGGCACACATTGAATGTTTCTCATGCTTGCATACACTCCCACCTGCGGCAGCTGCCATGCGCCTCAACCTGTTACGCGGTGTACCTAAGTAAGCGGTTTTCAATTTGTTCACAGAGTTCCTAGTCTGACCTACTCTCCCCGATGGCAGATGCCGAGCGTGCAACTGCATGACCGAGACTTTCCGACACAATCACTGGTGGCAAAGGTTTATCTTTTATACTGAAACTTTGCAGAATTTAAGTAGGGTCCAGTGCATGCACATTCCAACTTAGCTGGCTAGGACGTCCGTCCTCGACAAGAGAGACACGGTGACAAGGCAAGGTCACGCAGACGCCATCAATTTCGAAATATTTTGGATGCTCGCCTCCAAGAGCTCCTTTCTCCATCTCAGCGGGAGCAGCAAGGGGCCGTGCTGTGTAACAAAGAGGGGGCACCGGCCCACAACAACTGTCAAAGCAGCAGCATTCCAGGATGGGAGCCAGCAGGGGGAGAGTAACAAGTACGCATTACAACACAAGTACACAACTGCTGCGTTTGTGTTCATAGGTTTCTTCTCCGGGATGATCCAGTTGCTCGCTGACATTGCTACCTCTCTCTGTGCTCTGTCACAGGCATGTGCAGAAGAGTAAAAGTTTGCCCCTGTCGTTGTTCACCCCCTACCAGAATTTACCGCAACCCGGGCAGGTGCGTCTCCTGAGATCCCATCTGCTGCCATGCAATGGTTGCACCACCCTATTTTCTTCTCATATTGCCTGCACTGCTAACATCAGTGAATGAGCTGCTCCTTACCCGCTGCAGATTGTTGACGAGGAAGACCTGAAGTGCGATGCAACTCTCTACAGTTGCCGGGTAAGTATTCGATTACCAGGAAAATTGGCAAGCATATTTGCTGCCGAGAACTGCTGCTGAACTAGTGTGATTCACGTTGCTGGATGGGGCAGGGCAATCAGTGATGGGGTTGATCACTTTATTGCTGACAAGGGGAATTCAGGGTCTGGGTCCCCAGGGCAGATGCCCTGGATGCCACAGCTCCTGGATCATCTGATGACTGCATGGCAGTGCAGCCTTCAGCTTTGTTCTCCATTGTGGCCACCTTTATTAATCCTGCCTCCTGTTGTGACATATAATATGTCACATATTGCTGTCTTTAAGGACCAAGTTTGAAGCATAGTAAGAACGTGGAAGGCTTGGTGCCGTTTCCAACAACTCATTTGTTGGGCATGTGTGTGTGTGTGTGTGTGTGTGTGTGTGTGTGTGTGTGTGCGTGTGTGTGTGTGTGTGTGTGTGCACGACGCCAGCAAGGATTCATTCGCACAAGTGCACGAGTATGTGCAGAGATCATAAAATGCATAAACATGCTTGCAGACCCCTGTTTATGTCTACGAGGAGAAGTGCCCATCATGCAATGGCACTGGCTACGTGCGGCGGCGCTCAGGCAGCAGAGGGGCGAGAGGGCATGCTGGCCTGAGCAAATGCCTTCTGTGCACAGGATTGGGGTATGTTCGCTTAACCACTGCGCGCTATGAGCCAGACGTGCCTGTTGATCCCAATGATGACTCACAATTCTCCGTTGCGCGCATGCTGCCTCCATCAGAGCGCCAGCAGAAACCTAAATTCAATCCCAAGGAGTGATATACTTTCTCATGCCCATGTATCTACTTTCTATGATGGGATTCATGAGCTTAGCATTTCACTGTTTTGCAGCTCATTCGGAGCATTGTCATGGCTTTGCTTGACAACTGGGGCTTCTCTGATTGCGTAAAGCATGGAAAAAACATGAGAATGTGCAGGCAGGCTTCAGCAAAAGAATGTATTCATGATGGCACTGTATGAAGTAGGGTGTGGTGTGATATAAAAGCAGGGGCCTGAGAGGAAGTGTACTCAATCACTGACAGAATACCTGTCTGCACAGTCCCGGACATCAGGGCCTGATGACACAGCTTTCGAGCCTTGCAGGCCAAAGGGGCCCTGTTGCGCAGCAGTTGATGAGTGGAGCTTATGCTCATGTGAGGAGCTCGGGAACCCCAATTTCATTTGTATTTTTTTATGTCCAGACCTGTCCAGTTTTTCTTGATACCTAATTATTTATGAGGGTGATTATTGCTGCACTTGATTGTCATTCTGCAATTTGTGGCTTGCGTGAGAGACGCTCATTCGACAATGATGGTTATTTGACATGGCAGAGGATGTAACTTGAGATTGTGCTGAAAAAGTCAGCCTGACACAGTCCCAGCGCTGTGATCAAATGGTATGACTGACTGAATAAGCAATCCCAAAAAAACTTCACTTGTAAAATTGCCTGCAAAGTACTGAAGATACGGCTCACCACACGAAGTTTGCCTGGTCATGACGAGCCCCCGAGGGAAGTTGTGTTCCTTGTTGTGTACCTTGGTACTTGCTCAGTGGAGTTGATTGCGCGTACGATTTCCTTACGCCGATATTTTTTGCATATACAGTTTGTCAGAGGGACAAGCTTCACGTGTCAGAGGGACAAGCATTCGATCATGGCGTGCAAGGCTCGAGCACAGCACAGCAGAGAATGTTAGCGCAGCATGGCGTTTAAAGGATTGTGGCTTTACTGCATGAACATACAAAATAAAATAACATGAAGTGAAAGACATATGTTAAAGACGATAGAGATTTTTGATGATGCAATGACCTCTTCGAAAGGTTTGGAATACTATGCAATGGACGAGGTTGGCTATACTCTACAGAGAAAGGAGGCAGACAAAACGAGGAAAGTCTAGAGGTGTGGTTGAGCACTGCATGTGCCCACACACGCACTCGCATGCACATGCGCGCGCACACACACACACACACACACACACACATGCAGGCACACACACAAAGATACACACGTACGCACGCACCCGCGCACACACACACATACGCGTGAATGCACATGCGCGCGCGCACACACACACACACACACACACACACACACACACACACACACACACACACACACACACACACACACACAC
>LKMJ01007650.1_pt1 | contig 10186 bp, 10 predicted proteins | sample 643391 | NCBI WGS metagenome assembly LKMJ01 (sample SAMN04112250, study PRJNA286221) | soda lake metagenome | biome: soda lake; feature: Kulunda Steppe; material: water; isolation source: sample PL-Br10 brine of Picturesque Lake | place: Russia: Kulunda steppe | collected 2010-07
AGAGAGAGAGAGAGAGAGAGAGAGAGAGAGAGAGAAAGAGAGAGAGAGAGAGAGAGAGAGAGCCCTTGCGCAGGCTCTCTTATATGTGCACTTGTTTCCTGTTATACGTCTTTTTATTGTCCCGGAATAGGTGTGTTGTTTGCTTTGCTGCAGTTTGTGCGCTCAGTGTGCGTTGCCCACCCTTGCCAATTGGAAGCTACCTTGCTTACCTTTATTCTGATTACCTTGATTCCTAAGCAGCACATGATGCTCATACATAAAATTCTTAGCTAGATGAGTGCTTAAAATTAAGCAAGGGCCTTTCTACAACAGTTTCGAAAGTTTGAATTCAACAAGCAAGCAAGTGATTTCTTCGGAGGCCGTCAAGATTCAGCCAAGGAGATGTGCTCTTTTAGGAAAATACTTCCCAACAAGAGTTTGATCAAAATCATGTACAAGATTTGCACTATAAGCACGTTATGAGGAATGTGAGCAGGTTACGCTTGCGAGCACATACTCTCGCGGTGGAATATTCCATCTGGCGCGGTGGAAACGGCCACTGTGACAAGTGTTCCTGTGCTGCTGTTCAAAATGAGGTGCGCGTTCTTTTTCACTGTCAAAAAGTTTGTGTGCCCTCTCATAAGCAAGTACTCGTTCTTTTTCTTCCCTTTCTGCTAATCCTTTTCTATGGAGGCCCCTTAAATTTTACATGCCTTGCTTAGTCAGGCTGTCTTTGATTTCCTTTCTCAATGGCACAACTGGCGGTTAACCCTAACATGTAACTTAAATGGCCAAAGTGCTGACTTGGCAAACTTGCGTGTCAAGCACCACCAACTCTTCCGCACCCCCTCTAGCAGCTCAAATAGGCTATGACTTAGTCTGCCAACTTGGCTTGAAGCAGACACCAAAGGCCTTGTTTGTGCATGAGTGCTTAAAATGCCGTGCCTAGATTTCAGAACACAACCTTGCTTGCCTTTTGTTGGTTTCGGTTGAAGGCCTGTTTGGCTTCAGCTAAGCTGCTCTTGTTCGGCAGGTACAGCTATGTAACCTAACCTGTCCCTGGAGAGATGGTCGTTGCTGGTGGTTACTGGAGGTATCGTTCGCAGTTGTGGGTTTTTTCACTGGTGTAAGGCTAAGTGAACTTGGTTCACGCAGCCTTCTGCCAGAAATAGGGTGGATGTGTCGAGTCGGTGCATTATCTTAATTGTCTAGTAGGCGTGCAAGCAAGAATGACCGCATCTTTGTAAGCAACATTGAGAAGACAGCCTTCTATCAGCTGTAGACTTACCTGGCCGTTATCCATACCAGTGTGGGCATAGTGGAGTAAGCAATTCTCCTATTGACTTCTTCTTCTCTTCCTTTGGTGGAGGGGTCACACGGTGTCTTGACCCTAGGTGACCCCTTTTCCTTAATTGAAGTAGGGAGTGTTTTTTCTTTTCCTTTCAGGTCTTACACAAAGCCAGTGTGAGCTCACAAGCCACAGACAATCCCACCCACAAGCCTTCTCAAACCGCGTAATGAGCATTTTTGCACCAGGTGTCCACCAAGGGGCCTCACAAATGGCTTTGAACCACCACACACATACAAAACCAAATTGTCTTGCTTGTGTCTGAATTAAAGAGCCTGCCTGACTCTGAGGAGTCTCACCAAACCCACAGATGGTGCGCTGGGCGGAACTGGTACGTCACCGCCTGCGAGCATACAGGCGGAAGTGGACTAAGCAACACAAAATAAGCATTCAAGGTGGAATGAAGCCTTGCAAACAGGGTCAGGGCAGTGCAAAGCTCCAAAAAGCTGAAAAGGTGATGGAAAGTATGCACTTTTTTGCACCTCGTGCGCTGCTTTTACTAAAAATCCTCAGACATTGACCCAACATAAGCAGTGCATGTTGAGCAGCGAGCCTGCACAGGCACAGAGCACCTCATGGAGTGCGGTCGTCCAGGGCATTTGCAGCAACAAGAGGCCAGTTGTTAGCAGTCACAGCAGTCTTTCTGGGCAACAGGGCGTTTGTGCCATGAGCTTCCCATGTCACGCCAAGGCTGAGGGTGCACAAAACCACAACACTGCTTGACGTGGGCGACGAGTATGATTGGTAAGTAACTCACCTGAGGTCGCGAACGTCGTCCCGAAGGATCGACGTTTGTCCTATGAAAAAAGATACATTGCTGTCCATTTCATCCAATTTGGACAGGAGCAGCTGCTGCTGCTGCTGCTGTTGCAACTGCTGTTGCTGCAACTGCTGCTGCAGCTGCTGCAGCTGCTGCTGCACCTGCTGCGACTGCTCCTTAATTTCTTGCTGCACCTGCTGCGACTGCTCCTTCATTTCTTGCTGCACCTCCTTAAGCTGTGTGTAGTTGAAGCCTGCTACAGCGAGAAGTGCAGTTGCTCCCGCCACCACCGCCATTTGAAATTGTAGGAAGGTCACCGGCTGCTCATTACGTACAATATCCAGAGTTTTCCCTGTCAAATGTCAGGCAATACAATCTTATGTAGTGAGGGACTTTGCCTTCCTGCTTTACAACCTGGCTGTAGAGTTCATGCAGGCTGCCCTTCAAGCCACTTTCTTGGTAAAACCACATGGAGTAATGCTTTAAAGGATGTGAACGCAGATAATGGAAGGAGTGCCATGCATGTACACACTCTGCACAAGTGCACCTTGGACATCGAGTTCATGCCCTCCTAGCAACCGACAAAACATGGGTGAAAGCACCTCCACACACTTGTATGCAACGCAGTCCCACCTGTTATCTGTCTTTGGCCAAAGGCTGCACACAATACCCTAGGCTTCCGTGCAGAGTGAGGCTGGCCACATCTCGGGCCAAAAAGCACTTTGGTGGAGGGCAGATCGCAGCGCAGCATTTGCAAAGGTAATGGCCCTCACATGACTGACCTCTAGCTGAAATCTGTTGTGAGGGTTTTAAAAAGTCGATGGTCGGATTCACAAATGGAGTAACCTAATTATTTGAAGAAGAATCTAGCCTATCTGTGCAGCAAAGTTAAAAAGAAAAGATGGACATCTGTAGTACTAGGGCCAACACTTAGGATGCGTTTCCAACACCGTGGGTAATGGGTAATTAAGTTTTAAGACATTCCGAACATTTAAAAACTGAATGAATTTTGCCCTGTGTATCGTATCCAGGTTCACAGCCACCCGAGAGGTTAACCACTTAGGGTTGGTGATCATGGATCCATTCCAAGATGGTTGGAACATGAAATTGGCAGTTGCCTCAGTACTGAGGATGGCCGAGTAGATGGCACGCCCACTGCTAAGATGCATGGTATGTTCGTTATAGATGGGATAGCACACAGAGAAACCAGTGAATTGGGCCGAGAGGAAGTTGAGGTGCGCACCAAAGAGTGCATCTTGTGAGTCTGCGCTCCAATAATGGGAGTGGCTAGGGTTAGAAGTCTTGCGGGGAGGCCATTTTTTCCTGAGTTACCAGAGCCCATTTTTGGAGGGCAGTGTGTACATGATTTGGCGAAGATCGCGAGTAAGAATCCTTGATCTTCTTGCTGTGGTACTTTCTAGCTTTGTGTTTCTAGTAAGCAGCCCTAGTAGCTCAGATTCTACCTTCTAGGTGTAGGTGTTATGTTGTTACGGAGACCTTTAAGCTTGGCCGTCAGGAAAGCTGTATGAATAATGTTGTGCTTTGGTGCCATTATGCCCTGGTATTTTCCGTCTGTGCTGTAGATGCATTCTACTCTTGATGAGTATATTTCAGGGAGAGTAAGTGGTGGAAGGTTTGTGTTGAGGGGGGGGTGCTCATTGGTAGGTTTAGGCTTGTACCTAACAAGGTCTACATTACGGAACTAGAACTCACAGCTCCCGGTGGGTTGTAAGTCTGCCTGTGGGTTTGTGGGGTGGACATCTAAGGTGAATTTATTCCGTAGATCAGTGTCCAGTTTTTGAATTCAGGTGTTGGTCTTGTTGGACATGTCAAAGCCTTGTCTTTCCAGGTTGTCTAAGGTTAGGTCTGATGTGGGCAGAAGGAGGTCAGGCTGATTGATGCAGGGAGTGTTTAATTGCCTAAGTAGTTTTTCTTTTCTTTTTCTTTGTCTGGCTGCAAGCCCAGCAGTCAACCCATTTGGCTGAAGGTAAACCCATTGTAACCTAAGTGCATTTCTCTGCTTTGTGAACTGATCATCATGAACAAGACTTAGTTGCTTATAAGCTGAATTGCCGTTCAGTTCTCTAAAGCCTACTTGCTCTTTTGACGCTCTACCTCCTGAAGTCCCAAATGTCGTTCAGCTTACCTAAATCAATGTTGGTGGTGTCATACTGCCCTTGTGGTTTTTCTTTCTTTTTTACTTTCTTGCAGGTCCTCATGATTGGTGATCACGGTGATCACGGTGATCACTAGTGAGATCACCATGGCCTTACCCAAATCAATGATCGAACTGGCAGCATAGCATTTATATGTTGGCAAAGGTAAGTATTGAGGCTAGACTAGGCAACCCCTTTAAATTTGTATGAATGTGTGTGTACATGTATATGTATGAGATATGTGTAGGGTTAGGCATAATCTTATCCTCATCCTACACGGGGTGGCTCAGTCAAGTCATCATCTGTTGGAATGTGATGTGTGGCACCGTGCCACATCGTGACGATGTTCTGTCTGCAAGACCAGACCTTGGTGTGAGCCTCAGCCTGAGGCTAAACTAAGGGAAGAACATAGTGCCTGTCTTGGCAGTTGTATTGGAGTTATATCATCGTGGGCTTGGTGATGAGCCTTTGGTAGTTGGTGTTACCGGTTCGTTGTATGGCCAGTGATTTATGGCCTAGTCTTTAGTCTGTAACAAATCGCCGCCGCCAAACCAACATCGTTTTTCAACCCATAGCTTTAACTGACATAAAGCTTACATTAAAAGCAGTCAGCAAGCAATCTGCCACTAACTGTCAAGTTCACCTGCAAGCACTGCTTTTGATCGAGCGACGCAACCACAGGACCTCGGCTGAACGCGGCTGAATGCAGCTGATTCAGCCATGCGTCTGAAATCAGCCGCACTCAGCCGGGGCCTGGAAATATCTAATGATCTCGATTGATGGAAGAGAGGGATTCAATCACAACAACCTATATCAACTAGGGTTGGGTCATTCGCTTTCTACGCATTTTATCGCTTCCAATTTTTAACGAATAATTCGCGCTTTTTAAAAGTGGCATTCGCGAATTTTTTAGGCCTCACACCCATTTTTACCAATTTATCCCCTTTTCTGCCTCATTGACCCCTGGAAAGTCGAGGTCTTACATGGGTTCCATGGTTTACAAAATTCAATTTTCGTTTCACTGTCATTTTCAGGCAATCCCAGCTGCCTCCCAACCTTCGCGATGCATCACATGATCATGCATGATCATGCATGTTCCAGCAAAAGTGCTCCATCCTGCCATTCTCCTTGATGCAACTTGCAGTCAGATTTAGGGGAACGTGCATAAACAGAGGGAGAGGGACCTAACCTGGGTGAAACTGCCAGGGAGAGGGCCCTCCTGGGCCAATCCCCAAAACTGAACAAAAAAGCGACCGAATAATTCGCGAATCTCGCTTTTAATCGAATAATTCGTGCTTTTTAAAGATGACATGACCGAATGACCCAACCCTAATATCAACCACTCAACCAACTGTAAACAGTGACACTGATTCGGCAATGAAACTTATCTGGCGTGACATGCCAACACATTTTTCTCTAAGGACTTCTTGAAGCTTTCAGCTAAGCTACCCTCGTCTGGCAGGTACAGCTTTGTAACCTTACCTAACCTTCTTGAAGGCCACAATTTCTTGGTAAGCGGTTCCCAGGGCTTCTCTGAGCTCCCAAATTGCTCCATGCTCAGGATCAGAAAGGGAATGCGGGAAGGGTAGTTGGTCAGAGTCGCTCACCGAGAGACCTGATGATGGACCTGCTAGAGGCAACCTTGACCTCATGATAATAAGAATTTCCAAGGGATGTCACCGAAGTGGTTGTTTTAAAATCCGATTTTACGGCATCCTTTGTAAGGTTTCAACACCAAGCTTTTGATTTGGACCTTGAGCAGTGCAAGGTTCCAATGATTCAGTCCTTCAACCTTGAGCATTGCAAGATTGAACCTTGAGCATCGCAGGGTTGAACCAGGTTGGTGCTCATTTATTACACATGGCCTGGCCAGAGGAGGTTGTGGGTATTTCATTTTGGTTGAAATTCGTCAAACAAGAACTACAGCTTGAAGCTGATGGGGTTTGCTCAACTCAAGCAGCATGAACAGGCTGCGGCATGATCTTGTTGGTTCACTTTGGAGGCAATGGCCTGGCTTGACTTAGCTTTGCGTGTAAAGGAAGACCGCTGCCTGCCATGTTGTAGTTAGACCAGCCTGCCGCACACACACACGCGCACACTCACACTCATACACAAAAGTCCGCTCGAGTGTTCACATCGCCCAATTGCTCCCAGTGTCCGTCCTGGCCTCTAAGAATGCCTGGTCAAGCTGTGTCTGCAGCGTGTTCAATTCACTGCGCAGGTCTTCTAGTGCATGCGCCACGGATTGGAGTGGGGTCTTGACGCCTGTCGTTTGGACCTTGATCACCAGGCGCGTCTCCAGGGGGTGGGGGATGCGGTATCCAGCAAATACATTGTGCTTATCCGCGTGCAGCTGCATGCGGATGAGGTTCCCCACCGTGTGATCCTCTTGCATGATGGTGAAGGTGCCCGCGTTTTCCAGCTTGGTGTCCGGCTTGTACACCACCTTGGGCGTGCCCTCAGGCAGCACGAACCTGAGCATAAATAAGAAGGAACCACCGCAGACAGCCCGAGTGCTCTGTTCGCTATCAAAACTGGTTGTTTCCACAAGGCCTAGCAAGCCATAACATGCCCTCCATTGTGGTAATCTATGGTGCTTCTGCTGCATCAAAACCAGCTCTGCAAGCTGTGGCATAAATAATCATATGATTAGCAATCAGATGCAGTGCTAGGCAGGGCACAAAGCTAGGCAGCGGGCAGATGTATGTATCTGGTTGCCAGTGTGTGCAAAATGGGGAGGCACGGCCACAGACAGCAAATCAAAGCACCTTACTTGTGTGCAATCGACCAGTCTGCAAGGTTGCACGCAGGTGCACTTGAATGCAAATGTTTGGCGCATGTGTGTTGAGTGCATGCGTGTGTGTGTGATGTATGTGCAAGTTTGTGCGTATGTGTGCATGCGCGTGTGTTGTGCGTCTTTGCACGTGTGTTCGTTTGTACGTGTATGTGCACATGTGCATGTGTGTGCTACATGTGTGCACATGCATGCGCATGTTCGTGTGCATTCGTGCACGCAAGTACGTGTGTGTGTGTGTGTGTGTGTGTGTGTGTGTGTGCGTGTGTGTGTGTGCGCGCGCGCATGTGCGTGCACGCATGCTTGAGCATGTGCGTACGCGGATGAATTAGCACATGTGCCTCAAGAAGCTTGTCTGTGGGTGCTTGAGTGCATGCATTTGTGTTTATCGTGCAGATGCCGCTGCCCGCGCTTCAGGCATCTATTGGCGGACTTGCACTGACCCAACTTCTTCCTGACTGTGCATAGGGGCACCACATCCATGTTCTGCAGGCACATGCATGCCCCTCCCTGGCTCTTACCTGGAGTATCTGTCTGGCTGGTTCATGTTCACCCCTCCTCTCAACTCCACCACGTCGGAGCAAAACAAACAGCTCACGCCAGCACCAAGCACATCCTTAACATAATTTCGTACAATTTTGTAAGAGCGATGGAAATGCCGTAGTTGGGATCTTGTTCACGGAACACTTTTGTCAGAACTTATTTGGAGCTGAAGTGCGTTTTAATTTCTAGCTAGCTGAGCGGATGGCCCTGAACGGAGGCACCCTTCAGCGGCTGGTGGGGAGGGTGGTGCTGCCCTCCCAGTTGCGGTGCCTGAGCGCTGCAGCTGCGGGTCCGGCAACAGCGACCCAGCAGGCAGCAGCATCGCAGCAGCCTGCAGCATCTCCTCCTCCTCCTCCTCCTCCAAACCCCGATACCGTGGAGGTCTTCGTGGATGGTCAGCCCATCACCGTGCCCAAGTCCTTCACCGTCATTCAAGCTTGTGATGCAGCTGGAGTGGACATCCCTAGGTGAGGGAAGCTGAGAGACCAAAGACAAGTTCTTGGGGGAGAAGAGGGGTAGAGCTTGCGACATTCAGGAGCATGTGCTTTTGCTTTTGGGGCTCCTTGAACAGACTCATTCATGTGCTGCAGTGCATGCGAACACATGCAGGTTCTGCTACCACCAGCGGCTTTCCATTGCAGGCAACTGCAGGATGTGTCTTGTGGAGGTGAGCAGCAGCCCTTGCGCGATCCTCGGGGCGTGAGGGAGCACTGAGCGTCCATCTCACATTGTCAAGCTGCTGCCTCAAAGAATGCAGCTAGCTAGGCAAACTTGAAAAGGTGGAGCACGCCTTCTGTCCAGGGGCTTCCCTCAGGAACAGGCAAATCAGGGCGCTGATCAGCAAGCATTCGCCCTCCTCCTCCGCCTTGCCAAAAGAGTATGGACATATGTACGCCTGCCATGGTAGAGGTGCACACGCAAACACACATATACACACGCACACACGCCTGCACGCACAATGCATGCCTGTGTAGTGGTCACAAAACCATCATGATCAGCCCGCAAAAGGCACAGAATGCAAGCACGTGCCCCAACGCGCACTCTTATGGCTTGGGTGCAGGTGGAGAAGAGCCCGAAGCCCGTGGCCTCCTGTGCCATGCCTGTGGGCCCGGGCCAGAAGATCAAGACTGACACGCCCCTGGTCAAGAAAGCACGGGAGGGCGTGATGGAGTTCCTGCTGGTGCGTATGCTCCAGCACGCACCGCTGGTGGCACGTGGGCTGCCTGCATGCCTGCCTGCCTGCCCCCCACTTCACACCCGCTCTTCAAACCTGTTGGCAACCTCCCCGACTGCTGCGCCTTCCTGGGACCAGAGACAAGTGTATGTTCAGGCGATTGCGCAAGGGAGCATGCGCGCCCTCGTGCACCTGCATGCTTGTCGCGCACAGCACTGAGCTCGAGGCAAGCTTGGGCTGCACAGCATCGCCTGTGCTGGGGCTGCTGCATGCCTTGCTCACCTGGCCTCAAGCCTGCCCTGCTTCTGCAGTGGCCAGGTGCTGCTGCATGTGGTGTGGGCACGCGAGTCTCTGTGCATGCACTGCCTTTGACGCGCGCAGTTGGGCTTGAGTCCTCCCGGGGCATGTAGGCACACGTGCGGGCTTGGCCTACGTGAATGGAGGCCACCGTGCGTGCACAGAAGCGTGGTGGCCTCCCCCAATGCAGCTGCAGCCACCGGTCTGGGCTCTACCGGCGCCGAGGGTCTGCTCGGCTCAACTTGTGCTGTGCGTGCTGCCTGCTTGCTGCCCTGCCCTGCAGATCAACCACCCCCTGGACTGCCCGATCTGTGACCAAGGCGGCGAGTGCGACCTGCAGGACCAGGCCATGATCTTCGGTAGCGACAAGAGCCGCTTTGTGGAGACCAAGCGCGCGGTGGATGACAAGAACCTGGGGCCGTTGGTCAAGACTGTCATGAACCGATGCATCCACTGCACCAGGTGGGGGTGTGCGGCTGGTTGAATACCTTCATGAGCTGTTGCATCCTCTGCTCTGGGTGGGGGTGTGCGGCTGGTCGAATACCTTCATGAGCCACTGCATCCTCTGCACTAGGTGGGGGTGTGCAGCAGCTGGCGCAGATGGAGCACCAACTGACCCAGGAGAGTGTGTTCTGCTTCCGTCAGCCTGCGCGTGCCTCCTTCCAGCAGTAGACGGTGTGCTGCAGGCGTGTACTGCGAGGGTGCTGCTGGCCTGGGCGCAGCTGCCTGCACACACGCACCGCCATCTGTGAGCTGCGACGGCCGCTGTGCCTTTTAGCGCGCCTGAGTTCACGGCTCGGCAAGGGCCTTCCTCGCAATTCCAATAAGTTTGCGTCAGCCTCCACATCCTCTCAGCCGCTCAGTTCTGCCACATGCAGCTCACCCTCTCAGCCGCTTCGTGCTCATTTTCTCAGCCGCTCAGCACAGCTTACGTACAGTCACATGCAGCTCGCCCTCTCAGCTGCTCAGTGCTGCCATGTGCAGAGCTGTGGATGTCCATGTCCGCTCAGCCAGCCGGCAAGCAGAACCCGGGCCCGCCTGGCCAGCCGCGCATGTTCCATGCTCACATTAGCGCAACGCTCTTTTCCCCTCCTGCATGCAAATGCACACACACGCACACACACACGCATACACA
>LKMJ01007651.1_pt1 | contig 10186 bp, 9 predicted proteins | sample 643391 | NCBI WGS metagenome assembly LKMJ01 (sample SAMN04112250, study PRJNA286221) | soda lake metagenome | biome: soda lake; feature: Kulunda Steppe; material: water; isolation source: sample PL-Br10 brine of Picturesque Lake | place: Russia: Kulunda steppe | collected 2010-07
AACGGCGCGTGCCCTTTGAGCTTACACATGCTTGCGTGAGTACACTCAGGGAGTCCCTGACGGTAAAAAAAAAACAACACCGTAATTTACGATTTCCCACCGCCATTCAGAAATTTACCGTAATTTACGGTGGTTGACGTCTGACGTCATTAATGCACCGTAAATTACGGTGCCAATTCTCAATTACGCCGTAAACGCCCAGCACTGATACCAAGTGTCCCAAGCACTGAAACAGCATCAAGCAGGGCTGGTGTTGTTGGCAGGATGCAAAGCGTCTCAAAGGCCTGCGTCTTGCAAGCTAGTGTCAATATCAGCCTTGACTATCGCGCTGCGCACACCTGCCTGCACGCGCCCCTTTGCTGCGATCGTATGATTTCAACATATACTTACCGTAAGTACACAATAGCAAACACAACACACAAGCTACACTGGCATGCCTGCATACGAGGACACCTGCACGCACCCGTGGAACTTCCGCATGCTTTCACGCACGTCATTCGGGCTGGGGGGGGGAGATCCGGCGTATATATTGCTGAAATTAAGCGCATTATAGCGTTATATATCGCTATGAAGCGCTGTAGGTTGTTCATATAGTGCTACACGCCGACCGTAAAATATGCCATATGACATGCTGCATACAAAAAATGTAGAGGGGCTTATCTGGAAGTGTACAGACATGCAGTCATACAGGCATGCACTTGCGCATACAAATATACATACATAAATGCACTTGAAGGCTACAAAGGAACACAACAGAGAAGTTACCCTGATCTTCATGGCGCTGTTCATGTCGTTGCTCAGCTATTGCCGCTTGAACTGAGCCAGTGCCTCAGCTGCATGGTTGCCATTCATGTTGCCATTCTGGCTGGCCAAGTTCATGAGCAGGTCCTCAGCACCTCTGCGCTGCTCAAGAGAGATGAGCTCCAGATTTGCGCAGTACCTGTGAGCCAAAGAGCAAAGCTTGAAGTAATCATTACAACCCTAGCATGTGTAGGAAGGATGCAGAGAGAATGCAAGAAATGCTACAACATACATAATTCGCAAAAAGAAAACTGGGCATGGGCTGCAAGAAGCACTTGCACGACCTGTCAGCGCTTGTCCCTGTTTTAACTTGGAACATGAGAGCTTATCCGTGCTTGCGTGAGTATACTTAGGGTTGGGTTGAATACCACCGTAACTTACAATTTCCAACATTCATAGATATTAATTTTTACCGTACTTTTTCTACTGTACGATGAAAAATGCACCGTTGAATATACCACCAAATGGTAAAATACAGCCGAATCTGAATTACGCCGCATGCCCAGCACATTTCAATGTTACTTCAATGTTTTTGTTTCCGGTGATGATAATGGGAATGGTGATTTTGCCCGCAGGCGAGAACTTGAATTTGAAGCCCATAAACATTCTCTTCTCAGTTTTTTCAATGGCCTCGGCGACAAGTTTTATTTCAGGATTCCAGATATCCAGCGCCCTTACGAGTGGCGCATAAGGAACGTTAACAGGTACATGGAGTCCCTAATGAATCTGTCAACCAAGAGCGAGAGTCTGCACACGTTTGGAAATGTTGTCATTTGGCAGCCTCGCGCTGGAGAGAAATGCTACGATGTGTTAGATGGCCAACAGCGAATTATCACGCATACCATTGTTCTGAGTGTGCTTAGGCACTTTCTTTCAAAGCTGAAGCAAAAACAACAGCAGCAGCAGCAACAGCAGTCGCAGCAGCAAAAAAGGGCAGCAGCGAAAAAGGGCCGCAGCAAAAAAGAGCAGCAGCGACAAGCTCAGCAGCAGCAGCAGCAGGAGCAGCAGCAGCAGCAGCAGCAACAGGGGTGTTTGACAGAGCTTGATGTACTTTTAAAAGATGTTCAAGAACACTTATTGTTTCAGATTGCCACAGATGGTACAACACCTACTTTGCAGCGAGTATCTTGCAAGAAAGGTAAATGATTGCCATGTGCAAGATCATGCATGTTTAGTCTGGCAACCCCTTGAGCATGTGCATGATTTTGTATATCCTGGTGCAATTTCGTTATCTTGTGCAATATCCCAGGCCGTCACATGGTTTTCGTTTGTCCCTCTAATACACTTCCTATTTCCAGATTTTGCCATAAAATACTTTGCACGGAAGATGTCTGAAATCCACCTCATAAAGTCCTTTCTCATTTGCTTTCCACATAGATTTATGAATGTTTAGGTGCTTAGTTTGTTCAATGAGAGTGTCACAATTGTCATACACACTTGGTGTAAATAAAGTCACACTTGCTCCAAATTGCAAGGATGCTTGGCACGCTGTGGAAATTGAAAGGCAGTGCACCCAATTTTGGGGTTCATGTTCGCCAATTGTGCACCTGTTTGGGTGCAGCTTATTGCGCATTCCATGCTTTTGGCTTTTTTGCAGCCAAGGGTCGATATGTATTTGTTTGCTTCTGCATGTACTATGTGAAACATGCAAGCAATGTATGAACCATCTAGAGACCATACCGACATTATATGTCAGATGTAAGGCTAATACAACCCGTCTTATGTCTTGGTCTAGGTCAGCTCTGGTTTTGGGACGAGTTTATTGTTCCAGTGGATGATAACCTCGGAGGTTTGATAAGCCCAACCAGGTGAGTGTACCTAGCAAGATATAAAGTTGCTGCAGCACTTCCAGAGGTAAAAGCAGAGCCTTGCTCGACCACAAACATACACCTGAATCTGCTTGTAAGAGGAATAGAAGGATTGGAGGGCTCGTGCATTCTGTGTCACTCACAGTACTTGCTAAATTTTCATCCTGCTATCCCTGCTTTTTCTTTCACATTGAGAAACCTGGGCAGAATTATGGCTGCGCATTTCTTATTTCCTCCGAACTTTGTTCTTGCAGGGTGGTAAATGAGAGAGTTTTAAATCTAGCAAAAGAGGAGACAAGCTCAGATCAGGACATGTCATGCGTCCAAATGATCAAAGCTGTAAATGAAGTCGCTAGGTGGTTCAGGAAGAGCCTGAGGGAACCAAGCACTGGCCAAAGTGTCACAATTTGCGATTCCTTTGAACTTCTGAAGGAATTTTACATATTATCACAAAACAAAGGCAAGGTGCGCAGAACGCGGCAGCCCTGTGATTCCTTGTTTGCAATTCAGCGCAATTTCTTGTAAACCTGCTGCCTTAATGATGCCTTGATTCCCCACAGGTTGTTGTCAGTCGTTACAGTGGAGGCACCGATTATGAAATGTGCCAATTATTTCAATCTGCTAATGACACAGGATTAGTGCTTCAAATCTATGACAAGTTGAAAAGCCGCATGTACTCTGGTAGGTTAGTAGACTTGTTGCGGGCATTCTAAAGCTTGCATGCGTCGGCGCTTGCAATGTGCTTTTGCTTGCTTGTCTATTTGTTTGTTGTTTGTTGAAAAAAATCATTTCTACCTATTTTCTTTATCAGCAGATGCATCGTCTCTGGTACTGCAGGAACTCCTGATAATTTTCGAAAAGAGTACATGTCAGAGTGGGACCGGTACTATTTAGCCTTGAGTCAGCACACTTTCAGTCACAAAAGCAACAACACAACCAAATCACGGGTGGCAGAAGATATGTTTCAGAGAGCTTTTGAGATCACTCGCTACATCTACCTGATTTTGTTTGATGAACATGAGAAAGATGAGGCGAAAGAAGAGGAGGGGAAAAAGGGCGAGGAAGAGAAGGGAAGGAAAGGAAAAAGGGGAGGAAGAGAAGGAAGGAAGAAGACGGAACGAACAAGAAGGAACAAATGGCCAGACTTTGATGAAGTATTTGCTACTGACACATATAAAATTGATGTGGGATCCACTTACAAAGATCCACGATTCTTCAAAGGCTTCTTTCTACCCGTCGTGAAAGGCATGGACATGATCTTCAATTGGCGAAAGAAAATCGAGGTGTGGGCTGGGGAAGTCCCAATTCACTAACACGCATTCTAGATTTGGGTTTGTGTGAATGGCCTTTGATGGATTCGTGGGGAGGCAATGCCTCACTAACTGCCATTTCTTCTTGTGCTTGCAGGAAGTCCCAGCAAACTGGGAGCATGAGAAGGGATTGTGGAGATTGAAAGACAAGATATTTTCAATATTACGTTCTCTCGCTGACATTTTCTTAGAGAACAGCGCAACTGCCATGACAGATTCCTGGCTGTCTGTGGCCATCTTCATTTTACACAAGGTACTTGGCATTGCCCATCGCTTGAAAAACTTAGCTGGTGTGCTTGTTGGCTTGTGCAGCCAATCAAAACTTAATAAGTGCATCAATGTAAGGCAGTGTTCTAGGTTATTAGGTCTCCTTAGACCGCCTTCACTGCAACCCTCTACTTGCTAAACATTTATTTGCAACCCTTATGAATTTGTGAGAATATTTTATGTTGGAGGGGATTATGTTGGGGGGATTTCTACTGCCAAGGTCCGGTGCCCAATCCTTAAGCTATGTAATCAGGGCTGGGCGATTTTGGCGCAATAAAGATTTGCACTGAAATTTACAGTGCATATTACGCCGTCAGACGTCACACACCGTAAATTACGGTGCATTTGTGAATGACGGTGAGAAATCGTATGTGACGGTGGTGTTTTTGACAGTCAGGGGCTCCAATTGCCCTGAGTAAACTCACGCACCCAAGAGTAATTTCAAGGGGCACGTGCCTTTGAGCGCCGTCTCCCCGATTCTCCCAAACATGGTTCTTGAGTTACTCTCCTCACAGTGCATTTTATCAGAGGAGGGTGACTGAGGCCCGTAATGGGTTTGGTTTTGGCATGCTCTCAGGGTATGGTCTCCTTGACAGGTACCTTTCCAGCTAAGTGTTAGCTGGTAGCTCTGCTTTCAAGCTGTCCACAGTACCTGGGCTTGAAAGGTCCCCGCCACGGAGACCGTACCTAATGGACCGCGGTGTTAACCCTACTTTTCACGGCCAGATGTCCACACCCGATCACCCACTGCACCAAATAACATATTTTTCAGTGTTTTGGTGTTCTTGTTATAAACAAACATCATTGCAAAAGAATTGTAGTGAAGTGTCCCTGAGGTTGTTGATATGTGCATTTCTGGGCATTTCCCTTGAAATATGGCAAATGGTTGCCAAAATGGGTCAAAAATGACCTCCTCCGAACCTGGGTTAAACATCCAATATCAATGAGCAAATGGTGGGGTTCTGGGGGTGAAAGGAGCTCTGGTAGGCTCGTGGCTAGGGCGCGCAGCGCTATCTATGTCAAAATAGGCCAAAAACAGACGCTTAGCACCCACCCAGGCCACAGGGGTCGTCTTTTTCACCCTGAGAACGGGCGCACTGAGACAAGCCTCCATTTACTTTAACAAACAACGACATTTTCTGCTTTTCCACCCAGTTGTTGCACTTTCTCTGATTTACATCCAACTTTGCCCGTACTTTTCTCAAACTGCATGTGTATCACCTTGTAGTTTGGCGACGGCTTTCCTCGTCAGATGAACTTTCCAGCATTAGAAAAATTACACGAGATCTTGCAGCACCTGGAGACACGCGTGTTGTGGCACTTGCTGGTAAAGCAGAACAATTCTAGAATTGCAGAGGATGTAGCTTGTGGAGTTATCCGCCATATAAATGGGTCTTCTAATCGCGTGGTGAGTCAAAGTTTATATAGCAGGTGAACTAATTGTCTCCTTCCCAACAAGCTTTTTTCATCCGATTGTGGGCTCTTGCCGTGACAAGCCTACATGCACGTATGAAAGCACTGCATCTATCTTTTGAACTTGCTAAACGCATGACAGATGACAAAAAATGGAAACAAATACGCTTTTCAAGGGCAAGAAACCTGTCATGTTGAAAGCACACAGATAAAGCATCATGGACATGTTTTTATGTGCTTCCTACTTTCCACAATAATTATATACTTGCTGCCACAATAATTATATACTTGCTGCCTGCTCAAAATGTTGTGTTCGTAAGTGTTTGCAGTTGCAAGATTCTTTGAGTATTTCGTTAAAAGGTTAGCATCTTGTAGATGATGGCTCTCAAGCTTGCACAAGCACTTGCATGCTGTTCTCCCCTGATAATTGATAGTGGTGTGTACATTATGTAGTCACACTTCTGGGCTTCAGTACCCTCCTTATTTCTTCAAATTCCCTTTTCTGAGGCTTCTGTGTAGTGAGATGCTTGGGCATACAGTGGCAATTTATTTTTGGACACCAAGCAGAGGAAAGGCACTAAGTGGGCTGCATGGAAATGTTTGTACTTTCGTGTTGAATGCCTTTTTTGGTATAAGATTGAGTGCATCAAAAAGCTTGCAGGGCCTCGGTGTGGCTTGTCAAAGTTTGGGAGTTTGAGTACACCACCATGACTCACCGCTAAGTGCTCCTGTGTGATTTGGTACATTAGTGTAAAGATCATTGGAAGATATGGAGCTTGTGATAAATGGTTAAGATGTCCATTAGAATAAGAAATCCATGTTAACTCATAACATACATTATGGACATTTGATGGTTAGGACTATGGCTGCGGTCACACACAAATTCTCGCTATTATTATCATTAATGTTGTTGTTATTGTTGTTGTTGTTATTATTATTATTATTATTATCATTATTATTATTATTATTACACTATTTTCATTTTTTTACTCAATTGCTTTTCTCCTGAGCAACTTTAGGTCAGCTCAGCCAAGCCTGTTGGGTTTCTTGCCCCAGATGGCCCAAGTGCCTTCAACTGTGCTTTGAGTGTTGCTTTACAACCCTGCATGCTCAGTTTGTCCAGGAGAGGCCCCCTGAGGGCGGGCCAGGGGGGTCACCCCTTTTGGGAAAACCTTTTGGGATGGCGTTCCTGGCCCATTCTGACACAGGCATCATCCGAGAGTCCATGTAGAGTGCATTTATGGGGGTCCACGGGTCAGGAGGGGGTAGCTGGCGGGGACCCCGATTTACCTGGGATTCCGGGGTGATTAATTCCTCAGCAGCCAGCCCGTTGGGTGAGGTTCTGAAATGATGAATTGCATCTTAGAATTAGTAAACAAGTATTGTGACGACTAGGATCTTGATGCTGCGGGCTGATTGTCAATTTCAAACCTAATTCAAACTCGGACAGCCCTGGGGGGGCCTCCTCTGCCATTTTTGATCGTCACAAAGTGATTTTAACGGATTAAAGGATAGTTTCAATGGCTAATTGTTACCGTGTGGGCTGGGAAAGTTAAGGAATTAGGTGCATGCATCTATGCACATAGATCTGGCAGTGCTGCTAGCTACTGACATGTGGCTGCCTCCAAGCTGCAGCAGCAGCTGCTGCTTCCATTTCTACGTGCTGCTTCCACTTCAATTCTTCTTGGTCAGCCTTCTCCTGGGCTGCAGCCCAATCTGAGTCTGTGGCATAATCGAGGATAGCTTGGGCTTCGGCTGAGAACACGTCTGCGCCCTTCAATTTTCCATAGGGTCGTTTAAGCTTGGCTGCTAACAGGTGGACCGTTGCAGGACAGGGCGGGCCTGGGGTGGGAGTGTGGCTAGAAGCGCTCATGCCTCTATAATATTTAAAGTATATAATTTTTAGATATCAAGGCAGAACACGGAAGGTGGAGGAGAAAACGGAGGGACGGGCTCGAATCCGTCCTTTCCCCGGTGCCTCCGCTTACAGGGGGGGTCCCGGAGGCCCAACTAAGTACCCTGCGAGCTGGGGCAAGAACTCCTCTTCTTTCACACACAGCTTGACTGAGCTGACTTTAGGAGTAAATTTTTTTGCTGTCACATAATTTTTCACTCCACCTGCACTAATGAACTTAAACTAGCAGCAGGCCAGATATGCTCTCTCAACAATTGTTAAAAGCTTGAATTACAGATTTAAATCTCGAAATCTAAAGATATTGTGGAAAAAAGACATCCATTTAGGGAGAAAAGAACTCATGTGGGCCTCCCATTTGCTAACATTTATCTAGCTTCCGGCCTCTGCATGCACCAGCTGGTGTCTTTCCCAGGAAGGTATCATTACTTTCTTTTTTGGCTAGATTAAGCAAAGCATAAGTACTCAGCCAGGATATTCAGTATGTGCCATTCCAAAGATGTGCCCAAAATTGCAAAATGTTATGATGTGACCCTGCAGTTGGGGCTGCTGCTGTTGCCTGACATCTACCTCAAAACAGCCAAATTTCATTTTCTTTCAATCTTGCAGTCTGGAGCATCAAGAGCCTGACAGGATCTCATAAGTGGCTACAGCCAATTGCTGGAGTGTATTGGCTATGTGCAAGGCAATAACTGCACTACTTTCGGCAATGTGAGCTACAGATATATTATAACATTTTGCACATTTGCTTGCAGAGGCTTACAGAAATCTGCTCGGCAAGAACCCAAGTTGATATCAAGGATGTGCAGGATAAGCTGAAGCTGAAGAAGACAACAAGAATACAATCCAAAAAAATAGTTACAGTGAACGAGGAAGACGAGCTGATTCAAAGCCTGATTGAGCTTAAGCATGGGAACTCCAAGATTCGGTGGGTTCCTTGCAGCTCCGTTTCATCTTGATCGTCCCAACCCCCTCAAATGTGGCTAGTGTGCTTTTCCACCCCCTTGCTTGCCCCATGGCCGGCCCCAACAATGCATTTCATGTACATATGTTGCAAACAGTCTGTGAAGAATGTGAGGTGAGGGTGCGGCATGCGCGCCAATGGCAAGTCTGGCACCATTTTGCATCAATTTGGCAGGAGGATGGCACTTTCTGAAACTTGTGCTGCACTCACATATTGGCTCCATGCTGTAAGTTGGATTTGGGGGAGGGGTGGGGTGACCGTGTTCTGTTGGTGACCATATTGTGAGTGGATGTGGGTGCCGACCAAGGAAATGTGTTATCTCCGCAATCCCTACATGCTTTCGTACTAGACCAAGCCCGAAGCTTGCAGCCAAGCATGTATCATTGAATACTTAATTGCCCATAACAGGACGGGACCAGGCTAAGTCCTTGGAGTGAAAGGACTGCATGAAATAGAAGGACTAAATAGGTCAAGTCAAGGCGCCGATGAAAGAACTCTAAGCTATGAATTGCGCAGGATTATATGCGTAGCATGTTTATGTCATATTATGTTTTTGTTCTGAGCGCACTTGTCTTGTGTACAATGTGACATTTCTGCAAGTGTTCCTCTGCCTTGGTTTATGCTGTGCAGGTTTGTTCTGATGCAGTATGATGATGCCCTACGCAATCACAAGAACAGAGAGTCACCTGTGTGGCTACATGCAGTACAGTACGTCATGCATGGGACCGCCTCCCTCAAACAGATAGATCACTTCATCCCAAAAGATTACAGGCCAAAAGAATGGGAATCTTGGAGCCCAGATGAGTTACACCAGCGCTGGTGTAACTGCATTGGCAACCTTGTCTTCCTTGGAGCGAAAGTGAATGGACAAGCATCCAACAAGGAGATTCGGGAAAAAGTCAAACTTTATCGGTACGTGCATGAGAGAAAGTTTCCCCTTCTCGATTTTTTTGACAACTAGGAATATTGTCAAAATCACTTTTAATCTTGATCCAAAAATCAATAAGTATAATATGTTTTTGGCCTTTCCATTTCAACTAAGCATGAGAAGAAGAGGCTTGTTGGAATCTCTTGTGTGCATGGAGAGGGTTGTGCTTCTTTTCAAGTGTCTTTCACAATCATTTTGGAAAACTGTAAAGTTTGGGTTGAACCTGGGGAAGCAAAGGTGGTTATTGGCTGTTGGGCTGCCCCGTATTATCATTCCAAATGGGGGATGGTGTATGGAGTCCCTGAGGAAGGGTCTCATATGTACAAGCCCCCTTGTTTAAGATGCCGTTTGTTAGAATGAGCCTATATGCATGCCTTTTAAAAGATTTCTAATAGAATAAAAGATTTTACCAGGGTTTGGTCATGTGTTTTTGGTCATGTTTTACGCTTTGCTGAAAGTGTCTAGAAGTCTTGTGCACAGACAATCCCATTGCGTCGATTACAGAGCATTATAGCGTCTCTATAGGACAATCCCATAGCGTCTCTACATAACGCTATGATGTGCTATATTACAGACGTTGTATAGCTAGGTCTTCCCCCACCTGCCAGAACTTTGTCATTAGACTTGGATATCGGATGGAAAATGACAGGGATGTAAACAACGCCGGTCTTGGAGGTTCACAGCGCCAAAATACGCGATTAATTTGTTGTTTTTCGTTTAAAACGTCGAATTTACCTGGCAAAAACAGAAGCTGGGCCAGGGGGGGCTGGGGAAGCCCAACTC